>Ga0255048_10002426_pt1 | contig 11893 bp, 22 predicted proteins | sample JV7_2_2_MG_FD_183619 | JGI IMG/M metagenome (GOLD analysis project Ga0255048, IMG submission 183619) | Seawater microbial communities from Jervis Inlet, British Columbia, Canada - JV7_2_2 | ecosystem: Environmental > Aquatic > Marine > Inlet | place: Canada: British Columbia | collected 2016-10-06
GTTCGCTATCACACTGACAGAGTACAGCAAACCCGAGAACAGGGCCCGAGTCCCCGGGCGAACGCTCAAAACTTGGGACTTGACAAAGGTAGGACAATGTGCTATGATGTGCTCCCTTTGCTCACGTACCGCTAGGATTGGGTCCCTCCCAAGTCCAACGGATAACCCTCTAAGTTTTCAACTCGGTCGTGAGCCCGGGGAATGTGACGTCGGCATTGGGAGTCGGACGGGGCGGGTTTGGGGTTTTAAGTTTTACGATAAAATCCTATAGGAGAAAAGCTCACATGACGAAAAAGTCAAACGGAACCAAAGAACCTGAAAACACAGAATATCCAGAACCAAATTTGGACGGTTTTCTTGTCCTATCTACAGGGGAAGAACGAATCTACGCACATGCTGTACAAGGTGCTATATTCACAGGGGTTCTATCCCGAGTAGATGAAATTGAGGACGAAAACGGAATGCGTCGGGTTTACGGAATTATTGTCGACCGTCCTGTACTCGTAGTTAAGTCTAAAGCTTCAAAAGAGCCCTTCCAGGTTGAGGCTGGTTCGCTTGTATATGTTGGCGAGCGTTACCAATTAAAGGATTTGGCTAAGATTATGGAATCCCCACAAGAAGCTTATGTCTACATCAAATTTATAAAACAACGTGACCTTGGCGACAAACGAACAATTTGGGATGTAATGTGCGCCGTACGTCCAACCGGAAAACGCAAACTTCTAAATCCGGGAACAGGGGGTGACCAGCAAAAAATGTTAAAAGAGGTTGCTCAGAAACTTCTGGACGAGGGTAAATCGGATATCCCGTTTTAATTTTACCGTAAAATTTTAGGACAAAAGGAAGTGTCCTAATGGGTCCTACCTGATTAAGTCTAATAGGTAGGTTAGCAAGGCAGGCTGTAAAACTAGATTACTAGTTAGGGTGGGCGGGTAGACTTATTTTATAATCGCTTTTCAAGGGGTTAGGGGTTTGTTGATATGGCGACGAAAAAGCGAAGGTCTAAAAAGGCCGCACGTAAACCTACCAAACGGCCGAAGCTACCACCAAAACCTCCACAAAAACCGCGTAAAACGCCAAAGCCCAGAACGGGCGACCGGCAATTAATGGAGGCGTTTTTACATCACTACGCATCATTTTCTCCAGTCCCTTCAAAAATAGCCGCGGCGCCCGGTCCATTCTATTCGACTGACGGCGAGGTTAGATTCGGTTTTAGCATAAAACGTCCAGCGCGTAACACCGAATTATTTCCCAACTCCCGAACACTCGAAGACCTAGAAGATGGTTTTAATGCTGCCTTGCGCGCCATGCCTGACGCTGGCCGTTTCTGGTTTTCAATTGCTCTACTATTTAAACGGCAATCCGATTTTGACGCCCGAGAAAGGTACACCAAATTTGCGGGGCTCGACGGTGTTTTTGTCGGGGCCATCCGATTAGCAAACCCTGAGCATCCTAAATTGGGTTCTGGAGTGACTTGGGTTATTGCCCGAAGTCTTATTTCAGAAGCGGAAAAAACTGGGGATTTAGATTTAACCCATGTCATTGTAAGACTATCGAATGCCGAGAATCCTCCCGACTGGTGGGGAGGGGAACACACTGGGAGAGGATTTTAATGAATGACGCTAACAAAAAAGTAATCATGGAATTAATGGAATCACTCGGAAATCTCCAAGACTCTAATATTCTTCTAGCGCAAGGGTTAAAGAAACTATCCGAACGAATGAAAGTGTTTGTGGGGCAAACTATCAGACAAACGGAATCATTAAAAGGACGTATAGAAGCATTAGAAATAAGATTAAACGAATACGAGCGAACGGACACTAAAACCAAATCATGAAAACTCAAAAACAATCAAAATTAGAAAACGCCGAACTTTCACAAATTATTAGAACGGTTAAAAATGATGTCGCCAAGCTTTTCCCAGACGCCTGTCCCGGACTACGAACAGGGAAAAGACATATCGATTGCATGAATGAAAACAAATGCAAATATTGTGGCAACGATGGTTTTATCGTAAAATCTCAAAAGGAAAAACATGGAACAAACAAAAGCACTAACCAAAGAAAAGAATCTAAAAACACACGTACAAAGGGCGTACCATTATCTACGTCTGGCAATAGCAAGCAAACAACCACAAGAAATAGCGAGAAATCTCCAGCACGCAACAATGTTGTCTCTGGGAGTCCTCGCAAAACTAGCTGATGATTACGACCAACGAGCAACGGTCGAAGAAGAAAAAGTTATTGACGTAGGTAAAAGCGCTAACAAATGAAAACAGTAAGCGATGAATTAGCTGAAAAGCTAAAAATTTTCTGCCATAATTTCATATCGGGATATGACTTGTGGTCACAAGGAGGGATGCTAACAAATCAAAAATACTTGGAAATTATAAACGCTCTTCTAAAGAAAGGAAAAGAAATCGAAAAATATGAAAAAGAATTATCATATTTTGAAAAACAAAGCTTACAACAATGTATGAATTCAATTCGTACAATCCAAAAAGAATTAGAAGCGATAATAAATGCTTAAACCCATCCCAAGACCCCAGCGTCGAAGGCGCCGCTTTTTAACATATGACCTCGAATGGTTACCGGGGTCTCTCAAGCTACGTATGATAGGCGTTTATGATGGGATTAAATATCGGTGTTATACCGAAGAGGCTGAAAACCTCGTCCGCTTATTTTTCTCAAAAGAACTAACCAGCAAAAACTCAGGAAAGTGGTTTTATGCCCATGCCGGTGGCTTGGCCGACATCCAATTTATTCTAGAAGAATTAGCAAAAGACCCTGCCTATAGTGTTGAAGGTTCGTTTTCAGGCTCATCGGCAATTATTGTGAAAGTTAGTCGCAGTAATTGCCGATGGTATTTCATAGATTCCTACTGGACCTTACGCGGTAGCCTGGCAAAAATTGGTGAGAAAATCGGAATGCCAAAAGGCGAGGTTGCCTGGGACGCTCCACTAGACAAACTAATCCCATATAATAAACAAGACTGCGTTATCCTATGGACCGCGTTAGACCAATTTCAAGATATCCTTGTAAATCTGGGGTCTGAATTGAGGATGACTTTGGCATCGTCCTCTATGAGATTATTCAGGCGCAAGTATCTCAACCGGGAAATAACAACATCTTCCAAACTCAATCAATTAGTTAGACCCGCATACGTAGGCGGAAGAGTCGAAGTATTTTATCGTAAAATTCATAGCGGTTTCTATTATGACATTAACTCATGTTATCCCTTCGCCATGACCAAACCGCTCCCTGGCCAATACATTAAAATGTCGCCGAAACTGCCTGAAGATAAAAAATACCTATACATTGCCCACATCAAAATAGAAGTGCCGGAGATGTCAATACCTCCCCTACCCTACCTCACCGACAAACACTTATTTTTTCCGACGGGTATTTTCGAAGGCTGGTATTGTCAACCTGAAATCGAGCTAGCTCTAAAACTCGGTTGTAAAATTCACAAAGTCTACCAGTGCCTTTATTTCAAACCGTTTTTAGACCTTCGCTATTTTGCTATGGAGCTTTACGAGAAAAGAAAAGCTTCTCTAGGTTTCATGAATGAAACTTTTAAAATTCTACTTAATGCTGGTTATGGGAAATTCGGGGAACGTCCAGAAAAACAATCGCTACTCATCAATCCTACTCCCTCTAAAATGATAGAGATTGAGCAAATAATAAATGAAGTCAAACAAATAAGGGCTAAGGAACAAAGCTTAACCGAAGAAGAAATAGAAGCTCTATCAAAAGAACCCAAACGTTATTTGAAAAACGAAGTTGGTTTAATCTCTCCAGGGATATGGCTACTCAAAAAAGAAAAACATGTTCAACATGCTCATGTACCTGTCGCCGCATTCGTAACCTCATATGCGCGCGTGAATCTCATGGAACATTTGCTTACATGCCCTAATGTCTATTACTGCGACACTGATGGTTTTGCAACCGATGCAGATAGACTTTACACCGGTAAAAAACTCGGAGAGATTAAACTAGAAAAAACTTATGTTGACAGTCTTTTTCACTCTCCGAAATTGTATCACCTCCAACTCGCATCCGGCGAACATATTGTCAAAGCAAAAGGCTTTCCCAAATTAGACCCTGAGGGGTTTCTTGACTTAATCATGGGGGAGAAAATTGGGACTCCTTTTAACATGCTTCGTATACGTGAGCTTTATTCCAAAGGATTTTTAGCTCCTAGAGAAGAAGAAAAAGTAAAAGGGCTAAGCTTCAAAAACAGACCGAAAAGATTTTTCTATCCCAATGGAACGTCAAGAGCTTGGGATATAAAAGAATTAGAACAAACCTATATACCCCAAGGAGGCCAAGAATGGTTGTACCCATAGTGGGCCAAAAATACAGACTAACTGAAGAACCAGCTGAAGTTTATGAAATTGTTAAAAAACAGAAAAAAACAATGACCATCATTCTTCGTTGCGTCAAATCAAAAAACAATTCAATGGTGCATCAGTGCATCATTCGAACTGTTAGCAATTTTATGGATATGTACGAAGAAATGCCAGTGGAAAATGATGAGACGTCGGAAAATGATAGGTAAATATTACCAACTTGTCGAGTTTTGTCCTGGGGTTGAATATCCCAACATTCTTCTAGTGACAAAAAACCATGGTGTGGCTTTCGAAGAAATGAATCGGAGGAGAGTACAAAAACCGGAGAGAATTTATGTGGTCACTAATTTGAAAAGCCAACTAATTTTATTATAAAACTTGGAGGGGAGATGTCAGACTCGACTGAATCAAAAGAAAAACTAATAGAAATTCCCAAAGAGATTGTAGAACGGTTACAAATCTGTATGTCCGACTTGCACCAAGCAGCGGTTGAATATGGAAGAATTCAAAACCTCTACACAAAAGAACAATTACTCGGAGACCGTCCTCCAGAAGCCCGAAGAAATATAAGGATATCTTTCAAAGAACTTTCAGAATGTGCTAAAGCTTATTACAAAATTGATGAAGAGATTAAAGAGATTCTTTCAAAGGCGGAAAATGCAAACCCAGACACCAAATCGACTTGAGGAACGCGTGTCCGATATTAAAAAAATTAGCAAAGCCGAGACTGCTTTAAAATCCGCCGCCAAAGGTTACCGAAACGCTAGATTGTTTTTAGAAGGCGCAAAAACGACTGACGAATACAAGGCAGGGATAACAGCTGTTTTAGTAAAGCACGCTATACTCGGAAATGCTGCTATTGCCTGGGCAAATGCTGAGGACAAATACAATGACCGAAAATAAATCAGAACTTTTAAAAGACATAGGTCAATTATACTCATCATTATCACATTGGGAAAAGTTAATCCCTATTTTTCAAAATCAGTTAAACTCGAAATCCTACAGATTAGACATAACCTTATTCCCAGAAGGACCGACACATAAAGAAACCATAAGTATCTTTGCTGGAAAGGGCCATGATAAATTCTTACAATTATCTTTAGAATATATACACACTGTGATTGAACAACTAAACGAAAGGCTAAAAGAATTAGAACAACAATTAGCATTACATGAGGGCTTGTCAATGTATGAAAGACATTGGGAATAAATACAATAGGCACTTGACTAAACCATAATTTTATGGTAAAATTATGGCATGTTTCAAGTAATCATCAGGTGTGGGAATGACGCCTTTGTTGCCACTGCGCCGACCGCTGAAGATGCTCTAAACGCCCTATACAAGAAATTTGGGCGCGTAGTTGGTAAAATAGAGATTAGGAAATTACACCCAACATTCCCTTAGGCAATCTTCTTTCGCTCGAAAGGAGTCTAAAAATCTTGTGGCATAAATCACTCTGTCCTTCGTAATTACCACAGATTTTAGAGAATGGTTTTTGGTCTTCCCGTTCAGGGTCGTTATCTACAATTAAATAACTTTCCTCTTGATACGGTTGCCACTTTTCTGTGTCTAATTTACCTAAACGGTAAACAACCTCTATGTGAGGAAATTTCCGCTTGGTTCTACCGGTCACATCCGCAGGCGGTTTTTCCTCTGGCCAGAAAAAACGTAATTGGATAATTCTAGCCTCGTTGGCAGTAACCTCCAACCCATGAAAATTTACTTTCAAATCTTCCTCAAAAATCCATTGGTGGTGCATCTCTAAATCTCCCTTGGAATTTTATGATAAAACTTCTAAAGAGCAACCTTCTTTTTAACAAGAACCATCGAAGCAAACCGAATCGACGCAACCGATACGCCTCCATTTAAATTGCCCTGTAAGGTAAACGTGTTATTTCCGGTCCTTGCTGCTACCGAAGAATCAAATTGGAAAGTTTGAAACAGCCCTGCCGTATCTATCAAATTAAATCGAGTCGTGCCAGGCGTAAGAACGGATTGATTAGTTCCTTTAACTTCCACTATACGTAAATTATTCGTTCCTGAGCCAGTCGCTTTATACTCTCCGTAAATACGGATTCCGACATGGGTCAACGGTTTAATCAATTTAGGAATACGCCCAACAAAACCGCCTAGCACTTGCCACCCTGGACCTGGGGATATAATTGCAAGCTCAGATTGGACGACAGGAATCACCACTACATCCGGGTCTTCATCCGCATCAATCTCAATAATGGCCGGCGGGATAGCATCAAAGTCATATCCCCACCTTTTTCCTATACCGCCTGGGGGGACATTTGAAAAACCGGTATCATGTCCTAAATAATCCGCAGGATTTAATGGCGGATTATATTCTCCAACAAATGCAACTACCGCCTGTGCCGTACCTGCGGCCTCTCTAAATTCCTCAATAAAAGTTTGGCCGGAACCGGTCCCTATTTTCACGATTGCTACTATCATATTTTACTCGATATATAAAACCCAATTACTTTCACCAGGGGCAGTAGCGGCGTCAAACTCAATAGCTATTTGATCGCCGGCGACCACCGTTGTTGCAAGACTTGAATCCGTCCCGACCGCCCCACTTAAAGTAATAGTTTCTACCACTACGGCATTTCTAAGAATTTTCATGACTGTGGTTGCGTCAGCTAACAAACTATTCCAAGACAGTGTTGTCATTGTTCCGGCCTTTGGAACTGTAATTTCTGAATTAGCATCAAGTACGCCAACGTCGGACCCATCAGCACGGGCCCAAGCGGAAACAAAATTACCAAGCGTATTCATTCTAGCGCCCCATGCTAGAACATATCCTAAGACACCTCCCGAACCACCGGACCCAACAATAGTAGCACCAGAACGCGTTAAAACTTGCCCATCGCCAATAGCGCCCGATGTTAGTTGGGTAGGCCCACCAGTCTCCAGAAAAGAAATAGGGGCAAGAATTTGATACACCCCTATCCCACCTAATGCCCTAGGATTAGCGACTAGATTAGTTCCGTCCCAAAACATTTGAAAATCACCGGCTAATTGGTCCGCTCCTCCCAAATGTAATGGCTCGTTATCTCCTAAAAGTTTAATACCATCAGTCAATGGTCCAGGCCATAAAATAGCAGGACGGTTATCCGCATTCGGCGGGAGTAACGCTATACTGCGACCAAACGTAACAGGGTGTACCGCATAAATTCCCCGCTCTGTTCCTAGAAAAACACTAGTACGGTCAGGGTCTGTAACCACCACAAAAATCGTGTTGTTTCCTACCGCTCCCTGACTGCCCGCTTGAATACGTCCTAACCCGTGTGGTGGCGGAAATATATCTCCGAACTGTAGATAAAGAGTAGGGTCTCCAATAATGCCTAACGAAATATCGTTAACATCACTAATGAGGCCAAAATATTGAGGGAACGCTGCAAACGTATTTCCGATTCTAGTATTAGGCGCTACGGGTTCTGTAGGAAAAAGTAACTGGGCATTTCGAGCACCAGCTGCTTTATCCAGAATTAACGCAATACTCCCATCTTCATTTGACCAAACTTGTCCTACTTCTTGACCACCCACAGTCCAAGGAACTAGTATTTGAGGTGGAGGCTGAATAATTCCTGGCGGTGCACTAATAGGTGATTGAATCGCGCTGTTCGAAAAATCGGATTCTCTAACCCTTTCAACACTCAAATAAAACTCGGTATTAGCACCAACTCCGGCAGAGCTTATCCTCACAGCCATTGCATTTGGAACTACACTAGTAAGAAAAGCCGCTGAATTAAAACGTCCTGTGGCAGCAAGCGGTTGAACACCAATATATAACTCATTAACGGGTACATTTATCGAAAGAGTTATTTCGTAAGTACCACCTCCTAAAAGGCGAACGTCCGAAATTATACCAGTATCAAAAAGTACACCCCCTAACGCTGAAATTCTAGCCGCTCCTAAAAGCATCTTCACATTCCCCTTATAATTTTATGATAAAATTTAACCGGCAACCCTAACCCGTTTAACTCTTAAGTAATACTCTGAATCAACAGCTACTCCTGTAGACGCCACTACTGACCTAACTGTAATTTGGGAATCGCTATTTATTTCTATTGCCTGGGATATGTCAGAATTAGATGCTAACAACTGTACTTCAAAAACATGCTCGTTGGCGTCCGCCTCCGGATTTAACGTAATAACATAAACACCTAAGCCTGATCTAACAACGGTGCTAATGTTTCCAACATTAAAAGCGAAAGAACCTCCACTTAAAATCCTTGCCGAGCCTACCAACTGGTCCAAAAATACCATTACTCGCTCCTACCTATTTACATTTACATGCTAGGGTTTGGATATTTTCTTTACAAGCCAACAAACAAACAACCGCTTCAACATTTTCTAACCGACTATCAAACTCGGTTATAGTTTTTGCACTTCCAAAAATACCAGCAGCGACAACAAGTCCGGCCGAGATTAATGCCGAAATTTTAACAGTCCCTCGAATATTTATAGAATTACCATTTGGCAGAGGTAGACTAGTAGCCGGTTTACTCACGATTGAAATCCCTTCGCAACCTGTTCAGCCATATCATCAATACCTTTTTCTACTGAATCTTCCACATTTTTTGGTTCACCGTTTCCCTTAGACTTTAAATCCTCATCCACGACAACCCCGAAAAATCCTGGGTATTCTTCGAGTACGTACTCTGTAGCTTGTGCCGCTTGTGAAGCCGCCTCAGGCACAGGCATTTTTAGCCCTACAAACATAGCTACAAATCGCATGAAAACTTCGCCTTCAGTCATCTTTAGAACCCCTTCCCGGTGCATAATGTACATGGTCCTTTTCATCCAATAATTCCCCGTCCGGAATAAGGCCCATGTCAATCATAGCAATAATAAACATATAGAGTTGTGTACTAGTCATCCCATTAGCCACTAAGTCAACCGCTTCCCCCGACAAATGGTAGCTTTTTGTAACTCCACCCACTGACGCATTATGTATCGGCGTTCTGTACCAGGTTGTGACAATTAGCGCTAATCCTAGAATTGCACGAATAGTTTGAATGACAACGGCCACTCGTAAAATATTAAATTCATATTGCTTAGACGGTCGTACTCCCCGACTATAAGTTTCACGCCAACTAAAATTTGAAGTTAAATCGCCCATAATTTTATGATAAAACCTTTTCCGGATTTGGCGGTTCATCTAATGGTTTCTTTTCTTTGGTATCCGGTTTTAATTCCTTGGGTTCTAGTTGGTGTTCCTTGGGTAAAGCCGCCTCACTAAAATCTCTCCCTTTTATCTTCTTAGGCTTAACCTGAAGACCAATAGCTGGGGAAGGGACTTTCAAAAGAGTTTGAGGAATATCTATTCTACTAACTTTCGGCCTACCTATCTTTGCGAAATAAATAGGAGAACAAAAGAGCGCTAGCGCCCAAAAGGGCGATAACGTGTGTGGGCGTCCAGAGTTTGGGTTCAAGGAATTTTGCCCAAGATGGGATTTGACTCGTTCTGAATTTAGCTGGTGAAGTACCGACTCGCACCGGTCCCCTCCATGTTCGCCAAGGAAAATCTTCGTGAGGCGCATTGCCGATAACCGGAAAGTTAGACGCACTAGCGCCAATTTCCTCCTTCTGATTAAATCTTTGAAGAAGTTTTTTAGCCATTCGGTGACCATAATTCTGAATTAAAATCCTGGCCGCGATACTCTTACGCCCGGCTTTAAAAGCTGAATTGGCGCGAGTCAAAGCTACTTTTTTATCCATCTCTAGTCATCTCCAACAAAGCAATAAATAAACCGCTTTCCAACTTATCAGGACCTTTTTCTTTAGAGTACAAAACCTTTAATCGTTTTAAATAATAATGGGGGTCCGCCGAAAGGTTAGTTTTAGCCCGGTGTAGTGCTAATTTAAAAGGCACTTCTCCCTGACCTATCTCTACTCTAGTCCCAAAAATCAAATGGACATTATTAGTTTTGCCCTTTCGGCGAACCCTTTTTGCCATTACGCGTTACGCCATGCCTGTTTAAGTGCAGCGCTCCTCGACTTCCCTCTAGCCACTAGTCGGGCAGCTGCTCTCAAAACACGGGCTTTTTTAGCTGTCCCCGTTCGCCTCGTCCGTCTCGTAGCTTTAGTGGGTCCACGCTTTTTTCGGGCCTTCCTCTTTTTCGGCCTACCCGGGCCTTTAACTTTAATGGTCTTCGGTCGTCCTGGGCCCTTAGCATCTCTGATAACCGCCCTAATACCTTTAGGGACCGAAATTGTTACTACTCTTGTCGCCATTGCGCTATCTCCTTTAGAGGAACGGGATATTCCGTTACCATTTTTACGATTAAAACCTCACTACACGCCCTATGAAAAATGGTTCGCAAACTTTAGGTTCATTAGAAGCGTTCTTAATACGGACACTAACATCTTGAGAAACCTGTGCACAGTCAATACTAATTGGTGGAGATATTTCTTTATTTGCAAATGCCGGAACCGGTAAACTACCATTTCCTGACACTTGAGAAATATTCCCAATTTTAATGTCCAGGATGTAAAGCCCTTCGAGGTTCTCACCAGCAATAATTAATTGGGTAGGCTTAAACACATCTTGGGGCCGAGTCGAAAAAACAAATTCTTCTCCTGGCCCGATTAACGTTGGTGCGCTTGATATGGGTTTAAGTCCTAAACGCTTACATTGAGGACATGTTTGTTCTCCGTAAGCTATTAAAGGTAAAACAAGTATCGCTACTTTTTTAGGATTATCCGAAGGTGTCTCATAGATTTCGTTTTCCATCATTTTAATTCCTTTTCCTTAAAGAATTTTATGATAAAATTCCTGTTAAATGTCTAGCCCGAAAATCACACTTACTTCAGAAGCCGCTGCGGCTGTAAGTGTTAAAAGACCATAATCGCCTAGAGTAATTTCTCTACCGAGTTGGGCACCACCTGCCACATTAACCTCGCACTCCACCGGAGCAGGTGGAACAAAAAGCCCTCTTCGAAATTCTAGCGTAAAAGCAGCTGTATCGGGCGCCCGACAAACATCTACCGTTCTAGCAAACTTAGGGACAAATATTGAAGCGGCTCCAGGTGCTGCAAATGTTAATTCAAATGTTCTTTGAGGTTTAATATTGCCCGGAAAAACAGAACCTAACGCGCAACCTGCAAACACGTCTATAGGACCTGGTGTGCCACCTCCTGGAAACAATCTAATATGGAAGACAGAAATCTTTAAAGAATTAGCTAAAAACCCTAAAGATAAACCGTCTCTGGCATCAAATTGTGCGGTATGAGACGCCCCATCCACGCCCCATTCCGCTACTCCAATAGCTGCAAAAGCAGTAGAATTAGGAGCACCGCCTACTTCAGTAGAAATATCTGTTGGAACTAATGCTAACGGGTCCACTGTCGTTAAACTTAATTGTACTCCTATGAGAGTAGGGTCCCCTCCGGGTTCCTGGAGAGACACAAGTGTTCTACCATCGCCAAAAGATAATCTCTCTCGACTTCCACGTAAAATCCTTGGGCCTTGCCTAACTAACTTATGAGAAATAGTCACGGGCAAAACACCCTTTTTAGCATCTCTTTTC
>Ga0255048_10002427_pt1 | contig 11887 bp, 8 predicted proteins | sample JV7_2_2_MG_FD_183619 | JGI IMG/M metagenome (GOLD analysis project Ga0255048, IMG submission 183619) | Seawater microbial communities from Jervis Inlet, British Columbia, Canada - JV7_2_2 | ecosystem: Environmental > Aquatic > Marine > Inlet | place: Canada: British Columbia | collected 2016-10-06
CACGACACACCCACCCTGGGACTGTCAATGCAGTTGACTCGTACCGTTCCTGCATGATGACCCGGAGTAACTCGAGAATAGGCAGCGGTGCATCCAGTCCTGTCGATCGTCTGAACCAGCCAGATCGTGTCCACATCACCAACGTCTGTGGTGAAGACGGTTCCAGGTGTTTCGGACGGTTCGCCGCCCGGATAGGCAGGGTCCCACCCCGGAACCCACTCTTTCTCTCCTTCGGGCGTGAAGAACCCGATCGCCTGTCTTGCTGGAACACTCAACTCGAACTGACCTGACACAAGCCTTCTCATGGCAACGCACTCCATCGTTTCGGCTAACTGATCATCGTCGAGAAACCACTGGACTGCACATAAGTGCCGTTTGTGCAGGGTCTAGTTGTCCGAGGCGACCGTGCCGTTATGTGGTGTCGGGTTTTCGGAATAGCTTCATTGTCTCGGGGACAATCGCTATCGCGACCCCAAATATGGCAACACCGATCAGGAAACGCACCAGCAGGTCCCAGGTGAGGTCAAAGGCCGAGGTTGCGACAGGTTGGACTATCCTTGGATTCTCGCCGGGTGCTTCAAGCCAGTCCGCGGAGTCTCGGTTATAGCTCGTGGCGGGCTCTTAGTACCCTCAGTCACTCTCACTTCAGTCCAGGAAATCCCGTATGTTCGCCAGCCTTCTTCAACACCTCTTTACGGACACGCCCAGTGTGCGTGTCTCAAGATCATGACCCCTCATCCACTCATCATCCAAGGTGGCATGGGGGTCGCCGTGTCGAATTGGAATCTCGCACGGGCAGTCTCATCGCAAGGTCAGCTCGGAGTCGTATCCGGTACTGGTATCGACGCTGTGATGGTGCGCCGTCTCCAACTCGGCGACGAGGATGGCTTAGTAAGAAGAGCTCTTGAGGCTTTCCCGATTCCCGGTGTTGTAGAACGCATCCTTGATCGCTATCTAATCGAAGGCGGCAAGGCTTCAAACATTCGCTTCAAGCCAAGCCCGATGGGCAAGCTGAAGCCGTCTCGCTGGCTCCAGGATCTCCTTGTTGTTGCGAATTTCGTTGAAGTCTGGCTCGCAAAGCAGGGCCACAAAGCTCCGGTTGGCATCAACTATCTAGAGAAGATCCAGGTGCCGACCCTCCCGTCGCTGTACGGCGCAATGCTCGCTGGCGTCGACTACGTGTTAATGGGAGCAGGCATCCCCCGCGCCATCCCCGGCATCCTCGATCGTCTGGCCGAGCACCGCTCGGTTGAAATGAAGATTGATCTCAAGAGCGACAAGCCGGGTGAGAACGCATCAGTGGAATTCGATCCGGTGAAATACGGGCGAGGAGTACTTCCTCCGATTGTGAGACCAATTTTCATAGCCATCGTTTCTTCACATGTCCTCGCGACGATGCTGGCTCGCAGATCAGAGTCCAAGGTGGGCGGCTTCGTAGTCGAGGGGCCGAGTGCCGGAGGACACAACGCACCCCCGCGGGCCAAAGCTGGACTGAGTGACCAAGGAGAGCCCATCTACGGGGAAAAGGACATTCCCGACCTTGAAGCGTTCCGCGAGTTGGGCTTGCCATTCTGGTTGGCCGGGTCATATGCCCACAGCGAAAAGCTACAAGAGGCGCTCGACCTTGGGGCTGCGGGTGTCCAGGTGGGAACTGCCTTCGCCTATTGCGAGGAGTCAGGCCTTGAACGCGATGTCAAGGAGCGTGTTCTTAAGGAGAGTCGGAGGGGCCGGCTGCGTGTGTTCACCAATCCGATTGGCTCGCCGACCGGGTTCCCGTTCAAACAGGTCGAGCTGGCCGAAACTCTGACAGATGAGTCCGTTTATCGCGATCGAATCCGTGTATGTGATCTCGGCTACCTTCGAACCGCCTATGCCGATGAAGACGGCAAGAAGGGCTGGCGTTGCCCGGCTGAGCCTGTTGATGACTATGTGCGCAAGGGCGGCAACATCGAGGACACCGTCGGGCGCAACTGTCTCTGCAATGCCCTCATGTCAAACGTCGGCCTAGGTCAGATCAAGGTTGATGGTTCGACAGAGCCGCTCCTCATTACGTCGGGTGACGAAGCCGCCCAAGTGGCCCGCTTCCTCCCGGACGGAGCATCGACATATTGGGCTAAGGACGTCATTGACGAGCTGCTCAACGGAACAGCGACTACCTGAGAACCCGGGGATTGATCACATTCTTTGGCCAAGGCGACGGTTCCCGACCCCTACTCGAGGATGCTCGGCTTGATGACGTTGATCGGTTTCCCGTCTGCGAATGCGATCACGAGGGCTAGGCTTTTCGTACGAAAGGCTGGCCCATGGAATGGATCGAAAGCAGAGACTCCTGGGAGAGCGGGCCTTACCTGATCGAGCTGGCCGGGCCTCGCCATTGGGTCCTGACACGTACCGAAGAAAACGACTCTCCTCATTCCCTTGTACGCACCGAGAAGGAGTGGAGTGGACGCTCTCTGAGAAAGATGAAAGAGGTCGCTGAGTCGATCGAGATGCGCAAGAGCCAAGTCCGCTCCACCAAACGGTCTGTGCTTTTCTTGATTACCTCAGCACTTGTGTTCAGCGCTGCCGTGGGTGGATCCGGCCGAGTCTCTGCGGTTGTTGCCATCGCCGCGGCCGGCGCTCTGCTCTTCACACTTTCAAGAGTCATCGATCGGTGGCGACACCGTCCCTGGGATTATGTGAGGAACGGCTACCAATAGCGGCGACGGCCGAACCATTCTCCGTTCTAGGCAACCACAACAGTCTTGGCATTGAGAAACTCGCGCATACCCATGTCGGACAACTCGCGGCCGTACCCGCTCATCTTGATCCCCCCGAACGGGAGTCGCGGATCCGAAGCCACAAACGCATTGACAAAGCAGGATCCCGCGTGGAGCCGATCGCGCGCTATTCGCTCCCCGAGTTGGACGTCTGAGGTGAAGATGGCAGCGCCCAAGCCGAACTCGGTGTCGTTTGCAATACGCACCGCGTCGTCGGTGTCTTTGGCCGCGATGACGGCTGCGACAGGGCCGAAGGTTTCCTCGTGGTACACAGCCATTCCCTCGGTGACATCGGCCAGAAGGGTCGCCGGATAGAAGGCGCCGGGTCCCTCCGGCACCACGCCGCCCATCACAAGTCTTGCCCCTGCAGCGATCGAACGCTCTACCTGGGTGTGTAACTCATCTCGAAGGTCCACCCGCGCCATCGGACCTAGCGTTGTCTCTGGAACAAGTGGGTCGCCCATTACCGCCTGCGCCATTCCGTCAGCAAGCAGTCCCGTGAACTCCGTCACAACTGATTCTTCGACAATGAAACGCTTTGCGGCGATACAGGACTGTCCGCCATTTATCAGTCTGGCTGTGGAACAAGAGGCGGCGGCCTTCTCCAAGTCTGCGTCAGCCAGCACGACATAGGGGTCTGAGCCACCAAGTTCAAGCACCGTCTTTTTCAAGAGAGCCCCTGCCTTGGAGGCAACGGCTCTTCCAGCGGGATCTGAACCCGTGAGTGAAGCCGCCACAACTGACGGATGCTCCAGCACCTCATCTACTCGATTCGAGGGGAGTATCAGTGTCCTGAACAGACCGTCTGGGAACCCGGCCTCGACCGCAAGTCGATCGATGAAAACTGCGCAGCCGGTGACGTTCGAAGCGTGCTTGAGCAGGCCACCGTTCCCTGCCATCAGGGCGGGGGCCAAGAATCGATAGACCTGGAACAGGGGGAAGTTCCAAGGCATCACCGCAAGGACGACACCGAGCGGTCGGTATGCCACATAGCTTTTGGACCTATCCGCCTCGAAACTCTCGTCGGCGAGAATCCGCTCGGCGTTCTGGGCGTAGTGGCGGCACGCCCAGGCGCTCTTCTTGACCTCGGCAACCCCCTGGGCGACAGGTTTGCCCATCTCATTGGCCACGAGCTCGGCCATCTCGTCTTGGTTGGCTTCAAGGAGATCGGCCATCTTGAGCATTGGCACCGCTCGCTCGCTGAATGAGATGCCTTCCCACTCGCGCTGGAGACGAGCCGCCGTCTCGATGTGGCGTTGCACCTCATCGGGTGGTGTCTCTGGATACTCGGCAAGAACTCGGTCGTCGGTAGGGCTTATCGAAGAGATCATCAGACCATTATGCCGAGATCCGGACCCTCATCGGCCACGAGCATTAGACAGTGCCATTGATTCCGGGCTATCAGGTCTGATTACCGATCTGAGCCACTCGTAGCTCTCCTTCGGAACCCGTCGCTGGCTTTCTTGGTCCACCCAGACAAGGCCGAATCGCTGCTCAAAGCCTTGAGTCCACTCGATGTTGTCGAGAAGACTCCATACGAAGTAGCCATCGATCGGAACGCCATCGCTTGCCGCCGCCAATAAGGCGTGGATGTGCTGGTTGAGGTATTCGATACGCCGCAGGTCCCGAATCTCGCCGTTGCTGTCAGGTGCATCTGAGTAGCTGGCGCCATTCTCGGTCACAACCATCGACATCGGTGAGTACCGATCATTCAGCTCGGACAGGTAGCGGCGGAGACCACCAGCATCGATCCGCCATCCCATCTCCGTGTAGCCCTCGGGTTGTTGGCGACCAGGTGTCCGTTCCGGGTCGTCCCGCTCTTCGTTGCCCGCTGTGATGTCGACGGTCGTGTAGTAGTTGAGGCCAAGGAAGTCGATGGATGTGGAGATCCGATCGAGATCGCCCCGTTCAATGAACTTGAGAATGCCGCCCTCAAACCTACGAGCGGCCGAGTACGTCTGAACCATGTCTTCGGGATAGCCATGTCCAAAGACTGGATCGAAGAACCATCTGTTCCTGAATCCGTCGAAGTGTCGGGTCGCTGCAACATCGGAGCCCGTCATTGGTCGGGCCGGTCTGCAATCGAGTGCGATCCCAACCTTGGGCGAAGTGGTGTGCTCACGGATTCTTTCAGTGGCCAATCCGTGTGAAAGGAGCAAGTGATGCGACGCCGTCAAAGCGGTCGCCCAGTCTTGAATTCCCGGGGCGAATACCCCGTAGAGATGACCAAGAAACGCAGACACCCACGGTTCGTTCTGCGTAATCCAGTGACGGACATCTGGAAGGGAGGTGGCCATGATCTCAGCGAACCCGGCGAAGGCTTCCGCCGTCGCACGGTTGGCCCAGCCACCATCGTCCTGCAGAGCCTGTGGCAGGTCCCAGTGGTACAGGGTTGGCCACGGCTCGATCCCGCGTTCGAGTAGCCCGTCGACCACCCTCCGATAGAAGTCGATTCCGGCTCGGTTGATGTCGCCTTCACCGTCGGGGAGAACTCTGGTCCATGCGATGGAAAACCTGTAAGAGGTGACACCGAGAGAAGCAATGAGGTCGAGGTCTTCTTCCAGCCGGTGATATTGGTCACAGGCACGATCACCAACAGTGGCCATACGTCCCTCGTCGGAGAACCGGTCCCAAATGGAGTCGCCCTTGCCGTCGACGCCCCGTGCTCCCTCAATTTGATAGGCCGATGTCGCGACACCCCATCGAAACTGGTCCACTCAGGTGCCTTCAATCAGGTCTAGAGCTTTCGCTCAGACAGCAGCGCCGACCATCGGGGTCGCACCGATTCGCTGCCCAGAGTCTTTGTCGAAGAAGTGAAGTTTCGATGTGTCGACTACGAGGTCGACAGTGTCGCCATGGTGGACCTGGACATCGGGACTCACCCGAGCCACGAAGTTCGTGGTGTCACCTAGGGAAGAGACGTTCCGACCAGTGTCGGCAAGCAATTCCTCAATATCCGGAGTAATCACTGGGGGACGATCGATCGTGAAATGGATGTAGGTGTCAGCACCGAGCATCTCAGTCACGTCGACTTGCGCCTGCAGTGCACGATCCGGGTCGGCACCGGCCACTACCGCGGCCTCGAGGCAACTCGGTCTCAGCCCGACCACGATCTCCTCACCCATGTACTTCTCCAGCCCGGGGTGATTATCCAGGGCCTCCTTGACCACCAAGAGACGAGTGGTGGGCATAACGACATAGACGTTGCCGTCTTGGGATTCGAGACGGCCATAAGTCATGTTCATCGGCGGACTTCCTATGAACCCAGCAACAAACAAGTTGTCGGGGCTCGAATAGAGCTCGGCTGGCGGCCCTACTTGTTGAAGGTTGTACGGCTTGTTCTCGGATACTGCGCGAAGTACGGCAACCCGGTCACCGAGGGTCATAGCCTCAACCTGGTCATGGGTGACGTAGACGGTCGTTGTGCCGAGGCGGCTGTGAAGTCGCTCCAACTCGGCTCGCATTTGGACCCGGAGCTTGGCATCAAGGTTGGACAACGGCTCGTCCATGAGAAACGCCGAGGGCTCGCGGACAATTGCGCGACCCATAGCCACCCGCTGACGTTGTCCGCCTGACAGGGCCCTCGGACGCCTATCGAGGAGGTCGTTCAACTCGAGAACGTCGGCCGCCTCTCCAACTCGACGGTCGATCTCGTCCTTTTTCATCTTCCGCAACTTGAGCCCGAAAGCCATGTTGTCGCGCACCGTCATGTGGGGATAGAGCGCGTAGTTCTGGAAAACCATGGCAATATCTCGGTCCTTGGGGGCCACGTCGTTGACGACCCTGTCGCCGATTTGCATCGAGCCTTCACTGATGTCCTCGAGGCCAGCAATCATTCGAAGAATCGTGGATTTGCCGCAACCGGACGGTCCGACAAGAACGAGGAATTCACCGTCCTGTATTTCCAGGTCGACGTTGCCTACTGCCCGGGTGCCATCGTCATAGATCTTGCCAAGGCCCTCCATTCGAATTTCAGCCATCAGTTTCCTCTTGAGAACACGAACAGCCGAAACCTAGTCAGCAACCAGCGACGATGTCAGGAAGTGCTAGCGATTGATGATCACCACACCCTCACGAGGAGCGAGATCGACATCTCCATTGACTGGGTCCGACCGACCATGGTCTGCTGTGGAGATCTTGATCGTTCCTGAGCCGACGCGGGCTTTGGCCCAGCCGTCGGAGAGGTTCAAGGCGATCGTGACACGCTCGTCATCGACTTCGCGGCGATACGCCAAGACGTTTGGATTTTCAACCTGCCGAGAAAGGTACGAGCCGGATTGGAGGGCCTTCGACGCTCTTCTCATCGCCAATAGTCGACGGTAGAGGTTGAGCATCGAGTCTGATTCGTCCAGCTCCGAGGCAACGTTCACCGCCTTCTTGTCGACGGTGAAGGGCAGCCAGGGTTCATTGCTGCCGAAGCCTGCGTCCTCAGAGGCATCCCACTGCATAGGGGTCCGTGCTCCGTCTCGACTCAGGTAGTCAACGTTCTCGCCCAGGGGTCGCGCCCGGCACCTTCGGGAATCTCCACCTCTGACATACCTAATTCATCGCCGTAATAGAGGAAGGGGGTCCCGCGCAGAGTGAGCAGAAGAATGGCGGCGAGACGAGCATTCTCCATTCCGAGGCGTGTGGCAAGACGGATCTCGTCGTGGTTGCCCAGAGTCCAATTGGTCCATCCGCCGGTTGGAACATTCCAAAGAACCTTCTCAATGGTTACTCGAAGACTCGCCGCATCCCATTCGCTGGCCATCAGATGAAAGTTGAACGGCATGTGCATCTCATCGAGTGAGTCGCCGTAGTAGCTGGCCCATTCCGGGAGGTCGAAGATATGAACTTCGCCGACCGACACGGGCTGTTGGGGATACTCGTCCATCAGATTCCTGAACTGGCGGTAAGCGTCGTGCACGTCTTCGTGGCCGTAGTCATATAGATGCACGTGGGCGTCATATTCCCCCATGTCTTTCCAGGGCCTTTCGTAGTCGTGAGGCACCGGTGGGTTATCCCGGTCGCGTGGATCCTTCATCATCTGATGGGCTGCATCCACTCGAAATCCGTCTACACCGCGGTCGAGCCAGAACCGAGCTACGTCATGCATCGCCTCAACCAGTTCGGGGTCCCGCCAGTTGAGATCAGGCTGGCTGGCAAGATAGGAGTGCCGGTAGTACTGCCCGGTCACCTCGTCGAAGGTCCAAGCAGGGCCGCTGAATACGCTCACCCAATTGTTGGGCGGACCGCCGTCCGGCGCTGCATCGCGCCACACGTACCAATCTCGTTTTGGGTTGCTTCGTGATGACCTCGACTCGATGAACCAAGGGCTCTGGTCAGACGAGTGGTTCGGGATGTAGTCGAGCATCACCTTCAGGTCGAGATCGTGCGCCTCGGCGATCAGCAACTCTGCCGACGCGAGGTCGCCAAACAGGGGGTCGATGTCGGTGTGCACGGCTATGTCGTAGCCCCAGTCCTTCATGGGGCTCTTGAAGAACGGGCTGAACCAGATTCCGTCCACGCCGAGTGTGTCGGAGAGGTAGGTGAGGTGTGAGCGAATCCCGCCGAGATCACCAAACCCATCTCCATCGGAATCGGCGAAGCTGAGTGGGTAGATCTGATAGAAGACCGCGTCCTGCCACCAGGCTCGACTATTTGGCATCCCGAACGTCATCGCGGCGAGAGGTTAGGCGCCGACGTTGCCACGCCCGTTGACCGCGCCACGGTGCTAAGCGGATTGCAGGCCGACCAAGTCGATGGTGTACCGTTCTTCGCCCAAACCTCGATGATGCGGGGTTTGAGGTTCTACGTACTTCTGGAGGAACATATGAAATTACGAAGGCACTGGTTTATCGCGGTGCTAACTGTGCTAGCGATGGTCGCGTCGGCATGCGCGACCGACGAAGGCGGTGACGCCACCACAACGACGGAGGCAGCGCCCGACACCACCGAAGCCGGTGGCACCGACACGACAGAAGCGGCCACCGACACCACGGAAGCGACGGCCGACCTGGCTGGGACTACCGTCACCGTGTTCTCATCGGAGGACGGTGCCGCCGAGGCGACCGGAATCCAGAACGCGCTCGACGTTTTCGCCGAGGCCAACGGGATGACGATCACCCATACTGGTGCACGCGACTTCTCCGACCAGATCAACGCACAAGCGGCTGGTGGTAACCCACCGGACATCGCGATGTTCCCCCAGCCCGGCAAGGTCATCGACTTCGCCAACGAAGGGTTCATCCTTCCGGTACCGCAAGACATAGTGGACGTGGTCAGGCCACAGTGGCCCGGCGGCACTTTGGAGACGTATTCGACCGGCGATGGGGTGTTTGCGTTCCAGATCAAGACCGACCTCAAGTCGATCGTCTGGTACAACACCGCTGTCTTTGCCGACGGTGGATATGACATCCCGGTAACTCTGGATGAGCTGCTCGCCCTCACAGAGACGATGGTTGCCGATGGGGTTACCCCGTGGTGTGCTGGTATCGAATCTGGTCCAGCTACTGGTTGGGTCTTCACCGACTGGATGGAAGACATGATGCTTCGCACCGTCGGTCCCGAAGCCTACGACGAGTGGGTGGCAGGCGACCTTGCCTTCAGTGACCCCAGCGTCATTGCGGTCGGTCAGCAGATTCTCGACCTGTGGAATACTCCCGGCAACGTATATGCGGCCGGTGGTTCAATTGCGGCCACCGCGCATAGCGCCGACCACGGACAACCTCTCGTCGACGGGACCTGCGCCATGGTGCGTCAGGCTTCGTTCTTCGGAGCATTCCTGCCTGAAGGCACGCCAGTCGGCGCCGACGGAGAAGTAGGCACCTTCTACTTCCCTGCGGCAGACGCAAGTTCGTCGCCAGTTCTGACGGCAGGCAACTCAGCTGCAGCCTTCCGTGATGCCCCTGAAGTGTGGGCGGTCATGGAGTACTTGGGCTCGACTGCGTACGCCGAAGAGCGGCAGAAGGCGCAGCGGGAAATCCAGGGCGGAGACGCCTCAGGTTTCCTCACCGCCAACCTCGGTGTGGACCTGAGTCTGTGGAACGAGCTCGAGGGAGCCTTCATCGGCATTCTCGCCGCAGCCAACCCGGCTCGCTTCGACGGAAGCGACATGATGCCGGCGGCAGTGGGAGCGGGCACTTTCTGGTCCGAAGGGACCAGTGCAGTGAACGGCGACTCGACAATTGAAGAGGCCTTTACGGCCATCGACGCGTCTTGGCCATAAACCGCTAACCGCAACGAACACAAACAAAGAACCGGCCCGCCACGCGGGCCGGTTCTTTGTTAGGTTCGCATCGTGATCCAGGGCGAGGCATGAATCGATTGCTAGTGACGGCCATCGGCATCGTCGCCGCCGTCGGACTCAGTGCTCTCGTCTTCATTGGGATCAACAAACTGTTCGATCAGGCCGAAAGACGTTTCGCGTTCTTCAACGCGATAGTTGGCGGCGTTGCCAGCCTGATCATCTTTGGGCTCCTCTGGGGCAACCGGGTGATCGCCACACCAGAAGTGGTCACCCTCATCGCCACCCTCATCGGAGCCGCTACGGGCCTCGGTCTTGGTGTCATCAAGGCGCCGCGAGGGCGCCTCCTCATCGGGCTCGGTGGAGGCGCAGCGCTCGGCTTGCTTCTCGGTTTGTCCGTACGGAGTCCGTTCTGGCCCGCAATCGATCCTGTCGCCGCCGGCATAGGGATTGTCTCCGGTGCGCTCCTCGGGTATCTCGTGTGGACTCTCACAGGACGGAAGGGCAGCAAGACGCCGCACCTCTTACTAGGTCTTGCGGTCGGTTGGCTAGTGGGTGCATGGCTCGCTGCCGATTTCGCAGTCACTCTCACCGAGGATGGCGTACTCCAGGGTGCGACGGTTGGAACTCAAGCGGAGGCGGTCCTCGTCGCTGTTGTACTTGGGCTTCTGGCGGGGGGCTGGGCCGGCTCGATTCCCTACCCGGACGATGTGACCAGAACTTCCATCGCGGCTGGATCCCGAAAATACATATTCCTTGTTCCGGCCCTTCTATTCGTCATCGGCACCCTTGTCGTCCCCCTGGGACGAACCATCTGGTTGGGTTTCCTAACCGGGTCTCCAAGGAATCTGGAGTGGACCGGCTTGACCAACTACGGCGATATCCTCACCGACCCGGGCATCCTCGACCTAAGTGACTGGACGTCCATGTTCTCGGGTCGACTCTTCTGGGGTGCGGTCGTTCTCATAGTCCTCGGGGTGGTGCTGGGTCGTTGGCTCGGTCGTTCTTCGGGATCCGGTCTTGGAACGGGGTTCTCTCTCAGCGCCGGCACCCTCATGCTCATTGCGGGTGGAGTTGTTCTTTTGGGCTTTTCGGTGTTCGTTGCGATAAGGGGAACGATCCCCAACAACCTCTGGTGGATCTTCTCGGTCATCGCGTTCGCAGTGACGCTGGGATTGGGAGTAGCAGTACTGGCAGACAGATCCAAAGGTGAGAATCTTGCAAAATCGCTGATCTTCTTGCCGATGGCAATCAGCTTTGTGGGCGCTTCCGTCATCTGGCGTCTGATGTATATCGCCCGGCCACCTCAGGACCCTCAGACTGGGGTCTTCAACACGGTTTGGGTGCAGATTGGCGAATGGAGTAACTCCGACACCGCAAGCGCCATCATCTCCGCCGGTTTGGCGCTGATCGTGGTCGGGCTGCTCTATCTGGGATGGAGGGGGTGGAGAGCGGAGCAAAACGCCATGGTCGCCGGCTCACTGGCACTCACTCTGCCTTTGATCTTCCTGATCTACCGATTCTTGGGGCCTGGGATCGGTGGGTTCGTCATCAACGAGGCAACCGGTGACGTGGTTGCCGCCCCGGTGCTCTTCATCCAGGAGGCCCCTTGGAACAACTTTTGGCTGATGGTGGTCTTCATCTGGATACAGACAGGTTTCGCCATGGTCATATTCTCGGCGGCAATCAAAGCCGTGCCTGAAGAGCTCCTGGAGGCTGCCAGGATCGACGGGGCCACCGAGTCCCAGACCTTCTGGCGGGTGACGGTCCCTCAGATATATCCGACTATCGGAGTGGTGACGACCACTCTGATCGTCACCGTGCTCAAGGTCTTCGATATTCCCAAGGTCATGACCAACGGGAACTTCGATACTCAAGTACTCGCCAATGAAATGTGGCAGAA
>Ga0255048_10002428_pt1 | contig 11880 bp, 20 predicted proteins | sample JV7_2_2_MG_FD_183619 | JGI IMG/M metagenome (GOLD analysis project Ga0255048, IMG submission 183619) | Seawater microbial communities from Jervis Inlet, British Columbia, Canada - JV7_2_2 | ecosystem: Environmental > Aquatic > Marine > Inlet | place: Canada: British Columbia | collected 2016-10-06
AGGCCGAGGACGTGATGTGGAACTCGACCAGGTACTGCCGACCGCCATCAGGGAACGCGCCCGCCTGATCTAGAGCAGCGCGGAAGTTGTAGCCGCCGTCGTCACCCAGGTTCCCACGCCAGTACTGGTCACGCTGCATGGTGTCGAACCACACATCAGCGGGCGTGTACTCGTCCGTCAGGATCGCCGTGTTCCCCGTGGTCGAATCCACGTCGAAGATCGCCAGTTGCACCGCCTCGATGTCGGCCGTCAGCGGCGCCACACCGTTGGGCGCGACCACCCGAGCCACGTAGGTGGGCGACTCGCCCTCGAAGATCGTCGCGATCGGGATGTCCATTGCGTCCACCGGGAGCTGAGAGCCCGTCGAGAGGGCCCAGGAGTTGAGACCGGACCACGTTGCCCAGTGCGCTGCGTTCACCAACGGGCCGGTGACGCTCGAGCGCACCTGCAGCACCTGGAACGGCACGCGCACGGGGGCCTCGACCGGGACGGTCACCGTCACTCCGTCACCCCGCGCACGAGCCCGTCACTCGGAATCGTCACCGTCAGGGGCTGGCCATTCGGCTCGTTCGCCACGAAGTCCGGCTCAGCCAGGATCAGCGGGATGCCCGAGGCGATCGTGTCGGTGGCCTGGGGGATGTAGAACAGGACGTACTTCGGCAGCGCACCGAGAGGGGCTGCCACCGCACCGGCAGCCGGCCAGTCCGTGAGGTTGATCACGTCGAACTTCACCTCGGACCCGTCCACCGTCAGCGTAGCCGTAGCCGTCGCGCGCCAGCCGAGACCCCCGTTATCCGCCAGGTTGTAGATCCCCAGCGTCCCGAACCCACCCAGCGTCGTCTGCACGTCCCACTCGGTCACCGAGCCCGAGGCCGTCAGGACCGACGAGGTCGTGTCCAGGATGATCGCCTTGAGGTACGGCGATTCCTTCGTGATGTCCGTCACTGACAGACCGGCCTCGAGGATCGTGCGCAGGCCCTGGGGTGAGACTCGGTTCGTCATTCGGCGCTCAACATGCTCCAGGGGATGACCATCAGCGGATTGCGCTGCTGCCAGGGCTCTTCCGAGTTCGAGTCGTTACCCGTGTTCTCGTTGTTGAGCTGCGCCCACATGTCGGCCTCGCTCGCCCACCACAGCGGCGGCGCGCCGGCACCCGGGTCCCACATCCCCGTCAGGAGCGGGATGTACCAGCTCGACACGAACACGCCCAACTGTGAGCCCGTGTTGTCGATCCACTCGTAAGTCGAGCTAGGCGTACCCCTGCCCGTCTTGTACGTCGCGACCTCGCCCTGGATGTTCTCCTGCCCCCAACGCTTCATCAGCCCGTACTGAGGCGAGAGGCCGATGCCTTTGTACACCAGCGCCAGGTAGATCCACTCCCAGCGCTTGAACACGTCCCCCGTGGTCCAGCCAGGTCCGGCGTGGGGCGCGGTTCCGTCCCCATCGCCAGCGTTTGACCACACGCCCTCTGAGGTCGCCGTACCGCCAGACCCGTACCAGTCCGTCGTGCCGACGAAGTCGCCGTGTCGCCACTTGTTCCACAGCGAGCCCATGCTGTAGGGATTAGGCGCGATGGCAGCGCCGCTCGAGTTCACGCCGCTGAAGGGCTCGGGGTCACAGAGCGGGTGGGGCCCGTGGAGTGTGTAGAGATGCACCAGCATCGGGCGCAAGGACGTGGACGTCATGCCACTCGTGCCGTTGTCGATGTAGTTCTCGAGCGGGGTCACGGCGGTGCCCCACTGGAAGTGCCACCACTTGTGCGCCTCGAGCACTCCGAGCATCGGCTCGCTGAACCCACGGCCGGTCCAGAAGGGCTTGAAGTCGTCGTAGTCGGCCGGCAGGCCCACCCCGTCGAATGGCGGCAGCATGTTCCCGTTGCGACTCGAGGCCCAGGCGAACATGTCGCGCAACGTCCACAACAGCCGATTGCTACTGAGCGTCACCGCCGAGTTGAACTCGTAGAGCTGCATGGCGTCGTTTGCCATGTGCAACAGGAACTCTCGAGCTAGTGGTGACCAGCCCGCGACGTGAGCAGCCCCGCGCATACCCCGGATCTGGTGGCTGCCGGCGTAGGGAACCCACTCCCATAGCCTGTCTGCGTACCCGGTCTCGCCGCTGGCGCCGTTCCCTGCACCCCATCCGAACGCGGGACTGGGATCGGTTGCGTCTTGTCCCCCATCGGCCGGAGCCTGCCCGTACCCGGGGAGTTGCCCTGAGGTGCCAGAGCGACCCTCGTAGTACGCCGCGGTCCCCGTCTGCGTCGGCGCGAAGATGTTGGTGGTGCCGGTGGTGCCTCCCGTGTTCGTCGTGAGCCAGATCCGGTGCCTGCCCAGGGCGCGCTGGAAGATGTCGTACTTCGCCTTCCAGCCCTCGGGCATGTCGTAGTCGTGACCTCCCACGAAGTCCAAGCCCCACACGCCACCGAAGTTGATCCCGGCGTTGCGGCTGTAGCCAAACTCCTTCACCTTGTAGGGGCCGACGTTCCCGCCGTATTCGGTCCCCCAGCTCGGCCCCTGCGAGTCCTGGTCCTGGTTGCGGGTGTACCACTCGGCCGCCAGCGCCGGCATGTCGGGGTCGAGCCCGCCGTTGGCGACGCCCGTGCGCCACGGGTTGATCGGTAGCGCGTGCTCCCAGTTCGTGATCGCCAGCCGCTGAGCCGCAGCCTGATCGGACGACCCCGACCCACCCACCACCACACGACCGTGAGCACACCCACGCTCGAAGATGATGTGCTGCTGGCCGTCCACGCTCATGCGGCCGAAGTACTCGTCCACCGCGTCCACACCGCCCGTGTCGATCTCGATGTGGATCTCGCGGAATCCGAAACGCCCTGGCCCGTTGCCTTCAGTTGAGGAGATGCCGTTTACCACGGCCCATTCGACTTGCGTTGCTCCGTGGCCTGGGCGTCCCGGTTTTGGCTGGAGCCAGGCGACGAACAGCATCACCTCAGACCCCTCGATGTCGATGCGGCGCCACTCCGTCTTGAACTGAGCGGCCTGCTGGGCTGCGTGGGTGAACCACACGTCGTTCGACGTGATGACGGTCTGGATGTCGGCGCCCAGCGTCCCGTCCGTGTCGTCCCCGCCCGTCGTGTCGCGGATCGTCAAGACGAAGTCGAACGGCTGCTCGCCGTACCCGCCCTGGTCGCCAGGAGGGGGCACCTTGTCCACCGTGATGTAACCCGGCTTGACCTCGGTGTCCTCGTTGCCCTCGGCGTCCGTGACGACCAGCGTCACCGTGTAGTCGCCAGGCACCGCGTAGGTGTGCGTTGGGGCCGGGTCCACGCTCGGTGGCGAGTCGTCCCCGAAGTCCCAGGCCCAGGTGACCGGAGGGCCACCCGTGGTCTGGTCGGTGAACGCCACCAACTCGCCGACCTCAGGCGTCGTGTTGTCGGCCGTGAAGTCAGCGTCGAGCGCGGGCGCGGGCTCGCCAGCCGTGATGTAGCCCGGCCGCACGAGCTGATCCGCACCGCCGGGACCGGCGATGTTCAGCGTGACGTCGTACTCACGCGCCACCGTGTAGGTGTGGGCCACGTGCTGGTCCGAGCTCGGGGCCGACCCGTCACCGAAGTCCCACGTCCACGACGTGATCGTGCCGCTCGAGAGGTCCGTGAAGTTGACCGTCAGATCGATCGGGCCCTGGCGGGGCACACCGATGAAGTCAGCGATGGGCGCGTCGGGGATCGGGGGGTCGGACTCGCCGGGCAGCGCAGCCCGCAGCGTGATCGACACCTCGCCGTTGCCGAAGGGCGTGGTCTCGATGTCCACCTCCCCGGTCCCCCAGGGCGCACAGCCCGTGATCTCGACCTCGTCTGCCATGTCAGGCGTCCGTCGCCGAGTCCCGCACGTGCCACGAGCCGTACACCAGCCGCGTGGACTTGCCGTTGGTGTCCACCCCGTAGATGTCCCACCACCCACGAGCGGGCCACACGTCCTGGTTGATGTCGTCGCCCGAGACGAAGAGGTTGATCTTGCCCAGCAGGGCGTTGGCCGCCCACTCAGCCCCGCCCTGAGTGCCCTGGAACGTGATCGAGCCCGAGGCAAGCAGCGGGTTCGTGACGGGGTTGAACGTCCCGCGAGAGGCCCTGAACTGACAAATGAACGAGGCGGTCTCGTTCGCGCCAGGGTTCAGCAGGTAGCGCGTCAGGTCTACCGGCGTGGTCCCGTCGGGCAGCAGGAGCTGGAAGTCCCGATCGTAGTCGCTGTTCGCGCCTAGGGTGTGGACCGAGCCTGTGAGGTTGTGTCTGCCGGCGGACATGCTGAGCCCTTGTTGGAGCCCTTGCGTGTGCCGGCAGTTCCCCGCGCCCTACTTGGAGCGCCAGACGGCGGATGCTTGTGGGGCCACTCGCCTGCGCGCATGGCACCCTCGATGAACTGGTCCCCCAACCTGAACGCCTCGCTGGGCGGGTGGGCCTTCTGGATCCCCTCGGCCTCGCGTCCCGTGGGCAGCCACTCAGGGAAGCGACAATAGATCGCGAGCGCGACCTGGCAGCGGGGGGTGAGGGTCACAGCACTTCCTCGTAGAGGATGCGGCCCTGGTCGTCGGTGCGGGTGGTGCGCTTGAGTATGGCGTCGGGCTTGTTTGTGTGGAACGGGTACGCGAGTTTGATTGTTGGCTCGCTCCACAGCCCATCCGGCACCGCGACCTCTCTAGGCTTCTTGGGCTCCAGGAGGGCGAGGATGCGGGCGCCGGCGCAGGTGGATTCGTAGCAAGGGCCAACGCTAGGAGGGCAGGCGATGTCCGCCGCCTCCTTAAGGGCTTCCTCGCGGGCCTTCTCGAAGCCCTGCATGATGCGCAACGAGGGCAGGGTGCCTGGCCGGGCCTCGTGCTCGTCGGCGATCACGGCGAGGCGCTTGTGCCACAGCGTGAGGATGTCGGGATTCACTCCGCCCCCTCGCGCTTCACGCGCTTGACGTGGTCGAGGTGGACGCCGCCCTCGAGCTCGTGGGTGTTCTTGCGCGACCAGCCGAGACGGTTCTGGGCGGCAGAGACCATGAGAGGGGGGTAGAGCACCTTCTCGGAACTGCGGACGTTGCCGTCCTTGTCGTAGTGGACGCGCTCGGAACCGTCGATTGCGGCGCCCAGGATGGACTGCTCGAGGTCGGCGTTCTGCTCCAGCAGCACGTCCTTCCAGCCGGCGGCGAAGTCCTCGTCCTCCTCGCGCCACGTGTAGACCGTTCGGATGCCGATCTGGGTCCTGTGGCACGCCTCGGTCACACCCCTAGTTTTGCGGAAGGCAGCCAGGAACTGCTGGCGCTTCTCGGGGGGGTGTTCGGTTCCGGTCATGTGGGCGCGTTGGTTTGGTGCTGTCTACGCCGTGTGATTCCCCGGTGAGGTGCAGGACGGCCGGCCAGGGGCGTGCGCGCTGCCGAAGCAGGTGGGGCACATGCTGGGGCCGTCGTCGGGCTCGACAGGCGGTGGGACCTCGTAGATGTCGAGGGGTGTGTGGCCCTTGACCTTCGGTTTGGGGCCCTTGACTGGTAGCGGGGCCTCGTAGACGGCTGAGATGCCATCCTCGGGCACCAGGGCCTGCAAGCGGCTCTCGTTGGGGAAGGCCGCGACGGGCAGGCAGTGGGTGGAGACGCGCACCCGGTCGCCCGGCCTCAAGTCCTCGATCGGGACGCGCACCCCGGTGTCGGTCAGCATCCCGTCACCCACAGCCAGCACGTAGAACTCCTTCGAACCCTCGCCTTCCATGTTGTCGGGCATGAGGATGCCGGACTTCAGGACCGGATCGCGCAGCTCGATCAGGACGTACGGACCTCGAGGGCGGATCGGGGCCGGCGGCGGTTTGATCGAGGGGATCGGGATCTGGACCATGTGGCCTCCAGGGGGCTAGAGCTCTTCCGGTAGCGCGTCTGGTACGCGCAGGGTAGTGATCCAGGGGCGGTGGCGGAAGACGATTGCACCGCATTCCGCGCCGTAGTGGCGGCCTTCGGCTCCAGACAGGGTGTCGCGCTGGGGGTTGCAGCGGCAGCGGCCGGTGCAGTGGTCGGGCTCGATGACCGGGCCCTTGCGACCGGCCAGGATGGGCACGAGGTGCAGGGGTGTAACGGTCCCCTGGGCCGAGTAGAGGCCGAATCGGGGACGGTGGGTGCGGTTCTCACGAGGTGCCACGGGTTCGGCTTAGGGCTCAGGGGGCGCGGTGTCAAGGGGTGTGGTGGGGGTGGTGTCAGGGGTGGGCCGGAAGGCGGCCCCACATGTATCGCATGTCCACCGATCGCGGACGGTCTTGTCCCCGGCCGGAACCGTTCCGTGGGTCACGCGGCGCACCCGTCCACATGAACTCACCTCGTACGAACCTTTGTACCCCACGACTGGCAGCCACTTCTCTCTATCGCAGCACCGAGTCACGAGACACCCCGGCAGCGATTAAGGTGGGCACGGATCCGGGCCAGCGCGTCCGCCTTCCAGCATTTCCCCTCTCCGGGACATTCTGCTCTGCGCGTCTCTGTGCCCGGCCCCGCTGTCAAGTGAAGGTGGTCGTCCTCGAAGTAGCGCAACACCTTCTCCAAGTCCCCGTCTGCCTCGCCCTGCGCTTCGAGGGCCCGAACCCGGTCGGCCCAGGCCCTCACGCGAGCGGGTTCAACGCGGCGCGTCGGGTGGTGCTCGAGCGCGGCGGCCTCGGCACACATCTCGTCGTAGATGCTGGGAGCGGTGTTCATATCAACCAGTCTTTCCAGTCGGGGGTTAAGTGTCGGTGAATCGCATCGTGGCAGCGGCGACAACACGCCATGCCGTTGTCCGGGTCGTGGTCACCGCCACGAGCCCTCGAGCGGACGTGGTGCGCGTCTAGGTTCAGCTTCGACCCGCACCGCTCGCACTTGCCCCGGCCCAACACCTCGGCACGGAAGCGGTCCAGGGCTTCCGCCTCGCGCTCGGCGCGACGGCCGCGGGGCTTGAGGGGGGTGTGGCGCTTCACGGGTCCACCACCTCCTTGTAGCAGCGCAGGGCCCCGCAAACGCCATCGGTGTACTCGAAGGTCCTCGTCCCGATCTTGTAGGAGCCCCGGGGGTAGTCCTTCGGCAGCCACGCCTCCCGAGGGGCGGGAGGGGAGAGAAGGGCCTCAACGCGGTCCATGGCTGCAATCTGCCCGTAGTTCGTCGTGTGTATCACGGGGTCGAAGTCGGCGGGCGACACAACCTTCAGGGCCTCCCGTATCCCCTCCTCCCTGCCCTCGCGCTTGCCGCGCTCGTGGGCTTCCTGCACTTCCTCGGTCACGTCAAGGGTGAAGCCGCCTCGCTCACGCACGTCGTCGGGCACGGACTGGTCCTCGGGGAGAAGGGAGAGAATGGCGTCGCGGAAGGCGGTGTAGGTTGAATGGTGCTCAAGCGGGACAAAGTGGCCGCTCATGGCGTCCGCCGCCGCCCGCACGCCCCGCTCGAAGCCCTCGGCCTCGACTTCCTTGAGGTGGCGCAGGAAGTTGTCCTTCCCGCTCAACCGCCACGCCTCGCCCGCTGACACCTTCGCCAGCGAGTCGTCCCACCGCTCCTCGTGTGTCGGGGTCATGCTGGGGCCTCGACCGTGCCGTCCTTGTACTTCTTCCACGCCTCGGTGATCTGGCCGTCTTGCATGAGAATCGGAACCTTCCAGCGGATGTCCTCAGCCAAGAGGTAGAGGAAGGTTCTCTTCGACCGCGGGTTGGCCTTGACCTGTGCCGAGCCGATGAGCCCCTTCTCGGCGAGCCGGCGTAGCGTCCCGTCGGACTCCCAGCACTCACGCGCGGCGGCGTAGACGTTGCAGTAGACCTTGCCCTCGTGGTCGATGGAGCTGCGGTGCTGCGACTTCTCAAGCTCTTCTTGGTGGCGCCACGCGAAGTTGATCTCGGCGGGCGAGGGTGTCGTGCGCGGGTCGGCGTGGGCGTGGTCTAATATCCCAACGCACGTTCTGCGGTGGTTCCCGAACCCCATTGTGGAGTAGAAGCCGCCGCACTCCCTGCACTTGACGTTCTTCAAGGCCCACCCTGGCGGGAGTTCTGTGTGCTCGGGCTCGTCGGGGGTTTCCGCGACGGGCTCGACATCGGGCGTTGAGTCCACCCCGAAGGGAAGTTCCTGGGTGAGGTCGGCGGTGCCGTTGTTGAAGATGGCCGCGTACTCGTCCAGTGCCGCGACCACGATATCGTGGAGAATCGCCTCGACGGTGAGGGGGCTGAGTCTCTTGACTGCGATCAGCCGGTCGTTCTGGCGGGCGTCGAGTTCAATCGTGTACTTCATTCTCGGCCTGGTTGTTGACGGTGAGGTAGTAGAGAACGTGTTTGTGGTACTTCGGGTGCAGGAGCCCGAGCTGGACGCGGATGGCGCGGGCGGTCTCGCCGGCCTTGTCGTGGCACTTCTCACACAAACACCACAGGGTCGCGTCGTCGTAGTCCCAGGGATTCGCGTTGCGGCTATAGTAGCCGTGGTGGACGTGGAGTTGCAGGGTGTCCGCGCCACACCACTCGCAGTGGTAGTCGGCGCGCTCGAGAATCCCGACTCGTTTCCGCTGCCAGCGCGGGTCCTTGTACTTCTTCAGGAAGGCGCGGCTCACCCCTCACCCCTCTCGCGCGGGGCCGGGTACCTGCGCCCCCTGATGTCCTCTGTCCGCGTCCACTTCTCGGTATTGCAGGACTTGCATAGCGTCTGAAGGTTGTCGTCCGCGCTGGTCCCGCCGTAGAAGACGGCCTTGACGTGGTCCACTTGGAGTTCCTGTGTCGCACCACACTTCAGGCACGCATGCCCATCTCGGCTCTTGATCCTGCACCATGTCACCAGGTCAATTGCCCCTCGAACCATCTTGGTGCGAAAGTCCCGCGCCCTCTCTGCTTGGTCCGCGTTCCTAGCCTCCCACCTATCCCACCATTCCTCGGGAAGGGCCCCAGCATGGTGAACCCCGGCCGCTGCTAGATCGTCGCGCCAGTTCATTCCGGCAACTCCTTCGCGATGCCGACTGCAGACACGCCTCGCGGCAGTTGGAGCAGGTCCCTGGTCTCCTGTATCTCGCGCCGCTTCCCGTCGTCCTTCTCGGCCGCGGCGTACGCCTCGAGGAACCGTGACCGATTCGAGGGAAGGTGCGCAGGCGGCGCCGAGCACACGTCCACCCAACCGCCGAGGACGCGAAGAGCTCGAGTAATGCGGGGGTGACTCCACTTGGGGCGTTCCATGTACCCCGAGTTGCGGATGTGGCCGAAGACCTCGGCCCAGGCGTCGGAGGGGGTGGGGGAGTTGTCCCCACATCCCTGGTGTTCTCGGGCCAGCCGGACGAGCGCGGCGACGGTCGGGGGGAACTCGGACGTGCGGCAGAACTGCGCCGCCGCCGCCTTGAGGGCGTTGGGCTCGATGTCCCCTAGAAGGGTCGCGTAGACAGCGACCGTCTTCTCGTTCATCTTCCATGAGGGGTAGGCCGTCGAGAGGAGCGCGGTGACTTCAGCGATGTGGCGCGGGATCACTCGATCATCCCCTTCTCGTCCATCTCGCGGATCACGTCAGCCCCCGTGCGCCGCGTTGTCATCCCCGAGGGTTCGATGAGCTTCTGGTAGTTGCCGGCGGCCGAGTAGATCACCGCCTCACGGAAGCGGTCAGGGCCCATCTGGAGGATCTGGGCCAGTACGCGCTTGGCGCCGACCAGCGTGTAGCCGCGGGGAAGCCGCTCGCCGAGGTGTTCCTCCCACTCGTCTAGGGGGGGGTGCCACTCGGGCTCGTTCAGGGCCTCGAAGTCGGGAAGGGCGCGGACCTCATCCCACCGCTTCAGCTTGGGGCGACCTTTCTTTCCAGATACTCTGACAGAAGCAGAAGCAGAAGCAGAAGCAGAAGCAGAAGCAGGCAGATCGTTATCTTCGTTACCGTAACGGCGAAGAGCGGCAAGGGCTTCGTCTCGTGGATACCACTCTCCGCGCATGTGGCAGTTCGCTAGAATCTCGTGCAGCGCGGTCTCGTCAACCGCCGTGCCCTTGATCGTCTCCAGCACAGCGAGGTGGGCTGCGTTGCCGGTTTGGATCGACGCGAGTCGCGCCCACGGGTTGCCCGAGATGCCCAGTTTTGAGGGGCTATCTGGGGCCCCGTCAGCTTGCCCGATGACGTAGACCAGGGCCTCGACAGGACGGACTCCGGGGTCTAGCGACGCTACCTTCATCTTCTCCCGATGGCGCTTCACGCGCGCCGCGGTGCTGACCTGGGCTGGGGTGCGAATGTCCCGGTAGGACCCGTGGTTGACGATCAGCCACCCTCCTGGGACCTTCTCCATTCGCCGACCCTCTGCCACCCCTGACCTGTCGTCTGGATCAGGGCCGGTCAGGATGCGCACGGCCTCCTCACACTCCTCCCGCGTTACGGCCGCGCGCCGGGCGAGGCCCCCCACACTAGCCTCTACAACCCCGTTTTGGTCAGCCATGACAAGGACCGTGATCCACACGAGGCGCGTGGGGGCGGACTCCAGCCAGATGGATGAGTTGAGCATCGACGCATGAATCTTGACGAAGACCATAGGGGCTACGGTAACGATGCCGCGTTACAGCCCCACGACAATCCCGCCCTTTCGGGGCCCCGTGCCACAACCGGGACCGGGGGAGGTCACCCGTCCTCCAGGCGCCGCACGGCATTCTCCCCTGACGGGCTCGGGTCCCCATAGCCCGGCTTCTGGCACTTGTCTGCCCCTCGGAACCCCCAGGGGCCGAGACGGGTCTGACCTGGAACGTCGTGCCGGATTCGGGCGCGTAGGCACTTCTTGCAGAAGCGCCCGTCTCTCGTTTCAGCACCCACCCTACGGCAGTCGGCACACATGCCATCGGACCGTGCGGTAGGAAGGCTCACGGGGGGCCCCCTGGCGGCCACGCGACAATCTCGCCGGCACCCTCTGGCGGGTCCTGGGGCGGGGGCTTGTACTGCCCGCACCACCCGACCGCTGACGTGACGGGCCAGTGCCCGCGCTGCCCCACGACCGGCGGCAGAAGGCGGCACTCGCCCTTGCGCAGGTTGCCCAGCTTCTTGTCCTCGTCCTCTTCCCAGAAGGCGCAGAGCATGCAACAGGGGTGGTTCACGGTGCCTCCGGGGCCGGCGTGCGGGCCTGGAACTGGCCGCACCAGTCGTCGGTGGACGTCTCCGGCCACTGGCTAATCGTCACGGCCGGCGGGGCGTAGCGGCACTTCCCGTAAGGAAAGCCCTTCATGCCGAGGGAGAGGTTGAGTCGCGCGAGCGCATTCTTGATCTCGACGAGCGACCAGTGGCCGAGGTTCTTGACGCACCTGACCTCGTCCTCGGTCATCCGCACGAGCTGGCCTATCGTGTCGATCTTCCAGAGGCAGTTGCGTGGCCGCGTGCTCAGCCCGAGGGCAGAGAGCGGGCGATCGCCGTCGGCCCCCTCTTGAGACCAGAACCGGCAGTCCTGGCACAGGCCGGGAGGGGGAGGGTCAGTCATGGGGTTCCTCCAGCGCTTCCTCGAGCGCGTCCAGCACGGCCTCAAACTGTTCCCAGGTCATGGCCGGCAGGTTAGGGACCGCTTCCAGCGCGGCGCGCAGACGGGCGCGGAGGGTCACGACCCGTGCCTCGTTCTGGTGTGCCCGGTCGGCTCGCGCTCGATCGGCACACCCGCGTCCTGGATTTCCCAGAGGTGGAAAACGTAGGGGTGAAGGTTCACGTAGTGTGCCTTCGGCGGCAGCAGCATGGCAACCTCGATTGCGTCGGGCAGCAAGTCGTAACGCGCGTCCGCGATTTCGTCCCAAGTCGGGTAGCGGTTGTGGGTTGAGATCGAAAGGTGCCAGCGACCCTCTTCGCGAGCCACGAGCACGTTGACCTTGCCGCGCCGGAACTGCTGCGCGCTGTGGCCGCTAGGTAGCACTATGCGGCCGTGGGGGGCCCAGCCCGTCACCTCACCCTCGGCTTGACGGGGAGGTCGAGGCGGGGCTCATTC
>Ga0255048_10002433_pt1 | contig 11863 bp, 11 predicted proteins | sample JV7_2_2_MG_FD_183619 | JGI IMG/M metagenome (GOLD analysis project Ga0255048, IMG submission 183619) | Seawater microbial communities from Jervis Inlet, British Columbia, Canada - JV7_2_2 | ecosystem: Environmental > Aquatic > Marine > Inlet | place: Canada: British Columbia | collected 2016-10-06
AAACCATCCCGGCCGTTGGAGCTCCGAAGCGCAGGTATCGGAGCGATGGTCGCGAGCGTGTCAAGACCGGCGACCCGGGCTACAGACCCGAGAGAGCGGGTCTGCAGCGGATGTGTACTAGAAGAGCCCCATGGCGCTCATCACGCCCCCGTAGAGGACCACCGCCGCCACGAGGGCGATGATGACGAAGACGCGGCCACGAGAGACACCTGCGTGCTCGTCCATCGCTGCCTCGTGCATCGAGATGTCGTAGTTGGTGCCGCGATAGCGCTCGGTCAGTGACATATCACGCTCGGGCTCCGGGTCCGGGGCAGCCACGGCGCGGACTGTCATCGGGTCCCAGCGGCAAGCCGGGCAGATACCGGTGGTGACGTCGAGCTCGGTCTCACATTCGGGGCAATAAGCGTTCATCGTTCCGTGTCCTCTATTGCTGATGTTCCTGCGCTCGGCTGATGTCGATGACGCTTCGAACACTACGAACTCCGACGGTCCTGCCGCCATCACCCGGACGTCCCACGATTCGGGCGGAGCGGTCGGTTGCGGTGCGATCTGGTGCGCGCGACCCCCTCCTACCCGCGTGGAACATTGGTACTGGCTGCGGGGGTCCCGGCGTAAGGGCGTCAAGAGGTGTTGCGCTACGATGCCGGCGACGGTGTGTGCGACACGCCGACCCGAGGTGAGCGTTGGATAGCGTCGTCCTTCTTCTGAACGCCGACTACGAGCCACTCAACGTCTGCGACCTGCGCAGGGCGTTCCGGCTCGTATTCGGTGCGAAGGCGGAGGTCATCGAGTACGACCACACCGAAGTGCGGACGCCCACGGAGGTCCTGCGCGCGCCATCGGTGATCAAGTTGCAGTACCGGATCAAGCGCCCGCGACCGCGCGTACGCCTCTCCCGTCGTGAGGTCTTCGCCCGCGACGGCAACATCTGCCAGTACTGCGGTCAGCGCTCCCCCAAGCTCACGCTGGACCACGTCATGCCCCGCCATCGTGGCGGCAGCCACAGCTGGGACAACCTCGTGGCGGCGTGCAGCAGCTGCAACCACCGCAAGGGTGGCCGCTCACCCGAGGAGGCGGGCATGCGCCTGCGGATCCGTCCGTTCGAGCCCAAGTGCGACATCTACGAGATGTACTCGTCCTACCTGGTTGACCCTCGCAACGAGGCCTGGCGCGACTACCTCACGCTCAATCGCTGAAAAGCCGCGCACCCGTGCCTGAGCGCCGACCCACGCCCGCGCCCAGCCGCACCGGCGGGAACGCCGACGATGCCCCGATCGACGCGCCCTTTCCGATCGACCCGGAGGTCCTGGCCGTGCTCGGCCAGCTGTGGTCGGCCGGCCACGGCGGCTACCTCGTGGGCGGCGGTGTGCGGGACGCACTCCTGGGTCTACCGGTCAGTGACTGGGACATCGCCACCGACGCCCGACCGGAGCGGATCCTGCGCATCTTTCCGGGCTCCAGCTATCAGAACCGTTTCGGCACGGTGCTGGCACGGGGCATGGAGATCACCACCTTTCGGCGGGACCATCGCTACGCCGACCATCGGCGGCCGGACACGATCACCTTCAGTACCGACATCTTCGAGGACCTCGCCCGCCGTGACCTGACCATCAATGCCATCGCCTGGGGTCGACGCGGACCCGATGCAGCGCCGCGGGTGGTCGATCCCGCAGACGGCCAGGGTGATCTCGAGGCACGGTTGGTCCGTGCGGTCGGCGATCCGGTCCGTCGTTTCGACGAGGACGCGCTCCGGCTGTTGCGCGCGGTGCGCATCGCGGCCCGGCTCGACTTCACCATCGAACCCATGACCCGCTCGGCCATGACCGCCCACGCTGCCGACGTCGAATGGGTCTCCGAGGAGCGGGTGAGTAGCGAGATCCGACGCATGCTCGCGGCGGAGACGCCGTCGAGAGCGGTCAAGCTGCTGGCTGACACCGGGATCCTGGAGACCGTCCTGCCGGAGCTGGCCGCGCTGCCGGAGCCGATGCTCGAGCACGCCGGGGCCACGCTTGACGCGGCTGCAGCCGCCGCGCCGGGACATGAACGGCTGGCACTCGCGAGCCTGCTCGGGGACATCGGCCCCGAAGCTGCCCGCACGGCCCTGGAGCGGATGCGGGTCGGCAGCCGCGACATCGAGGCCGTGGTCGCGCTGATCGCCGCCGCTCCGGCGCCCTACACCTCCGACTGGAGTGACCCCGACGTGCGGCGGTACATGGGCCGCGTCCGCGGCGAGCTGCTCGACGACCTCATGACCCTCCGCGTGGCGCGCGCCGGAGCGGGTGCCGATGCGGATGCTGTCGCCCGCGAAGTGGAGCTGCGCAGGCGCGTGTCCGCCCAACGCACGGCCGCCACACCGCTGACCGTGGCGGATCTGGCGGTCGACGGCGGCGATCTGCGGGAGACACTGGGCGTGCCGGAGGGTCCGCTGATCGGTGCGCTCCTGGCGCGACTGCTGGCCGATGTCATCGAGGAGCCCGCACTGAACACACGCATGACGCTGCTCACACGTGCCAGCCTGGTGCTCGATGAGATAGTGCACCGCGGGCCGGCCGGATCGCGCCCCCCGCGAACGCCCATCAGGTAGTCTCGGCAGCGTGATCGAGCAGATCCTCCAGGCCGACCGGTACCTGCAGGTCGACCAGATCGACAGGGCCAGAGACATCTATGGGCGGGTCGTGGACATGGACCCGGGCAACGCCATCGCCGTCGTGGGCCTGGCGCGTTGCGCCTTGGCCGAGGGCGATGACCAGCGGGCCTACGAACTGGCATCCGAAGCCCTCGAGATCGACCCCGAGAACGACATGGCTCGCCGCATGGAGGCCCGCCTCAGCGAGATCCTCACCAGCCGCGGCGAGAGCGTCGAACGACCGGCTGCTGCAGCCACTCCGAGCTCCCACGAGATGCGCGCGGTGGTGACCGACGAGACGGCCGAGTACCCCGGCGACTCCCCTGCCCTCGCGACAGCCGCCACCGCCGACCCCGCTTCGCCACCCGAGCCGACTCCCGCTCCCGAGCCCGAGACGCCACCCGAGCCGACCGCCGCTCCCGAGCCCGAGACGCCGACCGAGCCGACGCCCACTCCCGAACCGACGCCCGATCCGGCACCCGTCGTCGATACCCGACCGATCCACCGACCACCGCCACCGATCTCGCCGCCCCCGACCCCAAAGGAGCTACCTGTGCGCAAGTCCCTCTTCGACCGACTGATGGGCCGCTGATGCGAGTCCTCGTCACCGGCGGCGCCGGCTACATCGGCGCCATCACCGTGGAACAACTCATCCTCGCTGGCCACGAAGTCGTGGTCCTCGACACGCTCGTCACCGGGCACCGCGAATCGGTCGCGCCCGGCTCCGAACTGGCCGTGCACTCGATGCGTGACAAGGAAGCCGTGGTCGCGGTGCTCAAGGAGCACCACATCGAGGCCGTACTGCACTGCGCCGCCCGCTCGCTCGTGAGCCAGTCGATGCAGGACCCCGCGCTGTACTTCACCGAGAATGTGGTCGGCGGCATCGCTCTGCTCGATGCCATGCGTGAGGTAGGAGTCGACCGTATCGTCTTCAGCTGCACCGCGGCGGTCTACGGCGAGCCCGATCGAGTGCCCATCCGCGAGACCTTCCCGACCCAGCCGGTGAGCCCCTACGGCGCATCCAAGCTGGCCTTCGAGTCGGCCATGGGCTGGTACCAGGCCTACGGTCTGCGCTCGGTGTCGCTGCGCTACTTCAACGTGGCCGGCGCGAGCGAGCACTACGGCGAGCGCCACGATCCCGAGACGCACCTCATCCCGAACGTGCTCAAGGCCGCCCAAGGCGGGCCGGCACTGACGATCTTCGGCGACGACTACCCCACTGCCGACGGCACCGCCATCCGTGACTACATCCACGTGCTGGACCTGGCCGACGCGCACATCGCGGCCCTGGCCCTGACCGGTGAGATGGAGGCGAGCCAACAGATCTGCAACCTCGGCTCCGGTTCCGGCTTCTCGGTCAAGCAAGTGCTCGACGCCGCTACCGAGGTCGTGGGGGCAGAGATCCCGCACGAGTACGGCGCCCGACGCGCCGGCGACCCACCCGCGCTCATCGCCTCCAACGACAAGGCCCAGGAGATCCTCGGCTGGGAACCGCAGCGAGGCTCGCTGACCGAGATGATCGGCTCCGCCTGGGCACTGCTGCAGAAGGGCGCGTCCGACTGACCGCCGATGGCTGACCGCGAACCGACCCCGGTCCCGGACGACCCGCGCGATTGGGCCCCCATGCGCGCCTATCGCGGCCGGCGCTCGTTCGACGTGAAGAACGCGCTCGTGGAGCCGCTCTGGAGCGGCACGCGTGCATTGGCGCATGTCAGCGTCGATCCCGAGGGCGACCCACCTGCCACCGTCGCCCTCATCGAGGAGAGCGGCCTCGATCTGGCCGAGGAGCTACCGGAGCTGACCCAGGTCATCGGGACCGGCGTACTCGCGCTCGACGCCATCGTGGACGGCGTCATCACCCGCCAGCTGACGCTCGACGGCGTGGGCGCCGCGGCCATCCCTGAGATCCGCAGCCGGCCCACGGAGATGTTCGTGCGCGGCAGCCTCGACTTCGACGTGCAGGCGCGCGGCGTCATCGAGGAGCTGGCCGCCGACGCCGATCCGGTCGACGGCTTCGTGGCCGTGGACCTGTTGCGTCTCGACGGCACCAGCCTGCTGGAGGTACCGCTGCTGGAACGCAAGCGGTTGCTTGAAAGCGTGATCTCGCCGGGCCCGCTCCTGCGGCTGTCGAGCCACGTACGTCCGCCGCACGATCCGTGGGTGGCGACGTGGAAGTCGATGGGCCTCAAGGGCGGGATGCTCAAGGCCGCCAACAGCCGCTACCACCCCAACGACGACACCATCGAGTGGCGGGCCATCGAGCGGCTCAACAAGCGTCGCTGAGGGCACCCAGATAGAACGCCGCTGGGCCTCGCCAAAGTCCCGCTTCGGCTAGCCTTGAGGACATGCCTGATCGAGCCCTTCCCGAAGCCCTGGCCGAAGAGGTCGAGCGGCTTGGTCCAGCCGACATCATGGTCGGCATCCCCAGCTTCCGGAACGCCGCCACCATCGGCCATGTCACACGCGCGGCCCAGGCTGGACTGGTGCAGTACTTCCCTGATTCCAAGCCGGTCCTGGTCAACGCCGACGCGGGCTCGCCTGACGGCACCGGCCGGGTGGTCATCGAAACGCAGCCACCGGACTACGTCGAGCGCATCCTGCTGGTCCGTCCGCGCAACCGCCTGCAGCGCATGAGCCTGACCTATCCCGAGGTGGAAGGCGTCGGCGGCAAGGGCGCGGCCCTGCGCACGATCTTCCAGATCGCGGACGCGCTGGGCGTGGAGGCGCTGGTGGTCGTCGACTCGGACCTACGCTCGATCGTGCCCGAGTGGATCGAGCTGCTGGCCGGACCCATCCTCAAGGGCGGCTTCGACTACGTGACCCCGCTCTACCAGCGGTACAAGTACGACGGCACCATCACCAATACCGTCACCTACCCACTCACGCGCTCGCTCTACGGGCTGCGCATCCGCCAGCCCATCGGCGGTGACTTCGGCGTCAGCGGCGACCTCGTCAAGCACTACCTCGAGCAGGACGACTGGACCAGCGACATCAGCAAGTTCGGCATCGACATCTGGATGACGACCAAGGCCATCACTGGCGGCTTCGCGGTGAGCCAGACGCGCCTCGGGGCCAAGATCCACGACCCCAAGGATCCGGGCGCAGACCTGGGCCCGATGTTCAGCCAGGTCGTGTCCACCATGCTGCGCCTGACCGTGGAGCACGCCGACCACTGGCTCAAGGTGCAGGGCTCACACGCGGTCCCGACCTACGGCTTCGAACGCTATGCCGACCCGCCGCCGCTCGATGTCGACGTGGTGCGTCTGTTGACCGCGTTCACCCGCGGCCGGGCGGCCAACGCGGACGCCTGGCGCCTGCTCTTCGCGCCGGACCGCATGCTCGCGCTCGAGGGGCTGACAGCCGACGCCCAGACCGCGCTCGACGAGATCACCCGCTCGGACACGCCCACCACCGTGGACGATGCCGAGTTCCACCTCAGCGACGACTTCTGGGCGCGCATCATCTACGACCTCGCGCTGACCGCCCGCGGCTCGACCATGGACATGGACCAGCTCATCGCCGCGCTCGTGCCCATCTACTTCGCCCGCGTGGCCAGCCTCGTCATCGAGGCCCGCGACATGACCACGCAGCAAACGGAGACGCTGGTCGAACGCCAGGCTCGGGCCTACGAGCAGGCCAAGCCGGGCTTCGTCGAACGCTGGCAGGCGGGCGAAGGCCTGAAGGCGCGGAAGGCCAAGGCCAAGTCGGCCACGTCGGCCAAGTCCACCAAGGCCAGCAAGGCCAAGTCCAGCAAGTCGGCCAAGTCCAGCAAGTCCTCGACGAAGCGCAGCACCAAGGCGAAGAAGGCATGACCTCCGAAGGTAACCTCCCCAAGTCCATCGTCATCCCTCTGGCCAACCCTCGAACCGCATCCGACCTCGTACGCATCGGTGCGGCCCTGCTGCAGGACGGCGGCGCCATCACCGCCCTCTCGATCGTGGAGGTACCTGAGGGCGTGCAGCTGTCGGAGGGCGCCACGCGTGCCCGCCAGGCTCGCCGGCTGCTGCAGCGGGTGCTCGAGTTCGTGCCCGAAGGCGTGGAGCTGCGCACGGTCGTGCGCATCGGCCGCCGCGCGGATGAGGGCATCGTGGAGCTGGCCGCGGAGGAGGAGGCTGATCTCATCCTCTTCGGCTGGGGCGGCCCTGACCGCGCTCGTCGCAGCGTGGCCGAAAGGGATGACTTCCAGCCGATCTTCAGCCCCACCATCGACGAGGTCATCCGCGAGCGTCCCTGCAATATCGCCGTGGTCAAGCAGCGCGGCATCAGTGATGTCAACCGCATCGTGGCCCCCGTCCGTGGCGGTCCCCACGCGGAGCTGGCACTGGGCTACGCGTCCGCGCTTGCCGGCAGCTTCGAGGCCGAGCTCGACGTGCTGCACGTGGTCTCGCCCGACCTCGAACCGGCCATCAAGACCAGGGCGCAGCGCAACCTGGGTGTCTTCGTCGAGCGCCACACCGGCGACGCCTCACAGGCCGTGGTGGTCGAGGGCAGGGACGTCACCGAGACCATCCTGAACGAGGCCGATAACGCGCAGATCGTGGTCATGGGTGCCACGGCCTCGGCCGTCGACAGCCCCGGCGCACCGCTCTTCGGTCAGCTCGTGGAGCACGTGGCCCAGGAGGCCGCACCCACGGTCATCGTGGTCAAGACGCAGGACGTGCCGACCCGTGCGACCTTCGTCGAACGGGCCAAGGAAGACGACTCCATGGAGGCCGCGGAGCAGGCGGCCAACTCGCTGCGCAGCCTGCCGGCCAAGGTCGACCGCTGGTTCGGAGAGTCCTCCTTCGACTACACCGAGTTCAACGACCTCAAGCGCCTCGTGGCGCTGAAGGAGAAGCGCGGGCTGACCATCTCAGCGGTGCTGCCCACGCTCAACGAGGCCGCCACCATCGGGCCCATCGTGCGCAGCGCGCGCCGCGAGCTGATGAAGGTGGTGCCGCTCATCGACGAGCTGCTCGTGATCGATTCCGACTCGGATGACGAGACGCGCAAGATCGCCGAGGACGAAGGCGCCCGTGTGGTCATCCACCAGCAGGTGCTGCCCAAGTACGGCGCCTATCGCGGCAAGGGTGAGGCGCTGTGGAAGAGCCTCTACGAGACCAGCGGCGACCTCGTGGCCTGGTGCGATACCGACATACGCGAGTGGGACCCGCGCTTCCTCTACGGCACGCTGGGGCCGTTGCTGACCGAGCCGCGCTTCGGCTATGTGAAGGCCTACTACCAGCGTCCGATCGTGCAGGGTGGCGTGCTCACCGCCGGCGGCGGTGGCCGCGTCACCGAGCTGGTCGCGCGACCCCTGATCAACCTCTTCTTCCCTGAGCTGTCGGGCTACATCCAGCCGCTCTCGGGTGAGTACGCCGGCCGCCGCGAGATCCTCGAAGACATTCCCTTCTTCACCAGCTATGCGGTGGAGATCGGGCATCTCATCGACCTCTCCGAGAAGCTGGGCATCGAGGGCCTGGGCCAGGTCGACCTGGAGGTCCGCCACCATCGCAACCAGGACCTCGAGGGCCTCTCGAAGATGGCCTTCGTGATCATGCAGGCGGTGATGAAGCGGCTCGACGAGCGTGGGCACACGCCGCGCATCAGCGAGCTGGGCACGTCCATGAAGCTGCCGCGCTCGGCTGCCCACAAGCTCTCGCTGGACGTCCTCGACCTGGCCGACATCGAGCGCCCGCCGATGTCGCGTATCCCCGAATACCGGCGGCGGCGCGGCCTGCCGGAGAATCCGCCCGAATAGCCGACCGATTAGCCGGAGCCCACAGCCCATGTCCGCCGTCCGTCCCCTGCGCGTGCTGGTAGCGCCAGATTCGTTCAAGGGCACGTTCTCCTCGGTGGTGGTGGCCGACGCCCTCGCCGAGGGCTGGTCCGCCATCCGTCCCGGAGATGACGTAGTGCTCACGCCCATGGCCGACGGCGGCGAGGGCACGCTCGATGCGGTCGAGGCCAGCGGCGGCTGGGACCGCCACCAGGTGGCGGCCAAGGACCCCTTGATGCGCACGCTCACGGCCTCGTTCCTGCGCTCCGAGGAGCGAGCGGTGGTGGAGATGGCCTCCGCATCGGGGCTCTCGCGCTTGCCGGAGTGGGAGCGTGACGCGATGGCCGCCTCGACCTTCGGCACCGGTCAGATCCTGGCGGCGGCCATCGGCCTTGGCTGCCGGGACATCGTCATCGGCTTTGGCGGCAGCGCCAGCACCGACGGGGGCGCCGGCCTGCTCGAGGCCCTTGGCGCGCGCTTCCGTGACGCTACGGACGTCGAGCTGGCGCCCGGTGGCGGAGCACTCGGTGGTCTTGCCAGCGTGGATCTCACGCAACTGTCGGAGGTGCTCTCAGAGGTGCGGCTGACGGTCGCGTCCGACGTGACCAACCCGCTGCTCGGCGAGCATGGTGCAGCCGCGATCTTCGGGCCGCAGAAAGGTGCCTCGCCGGCGCAGGTGGCGGAGCTCGACCGCAACCTCCGTCGCTACGCGGACGTGTTCGAGGGCAGCGTCGGCCAACCGCTGCGCTACGAGCCGGGCACCGGTGCCGCGGGCGGAGCCATCTTCGGCCTAATGGCGGTGGCGGACCGGTTTGCCACCTTCGAGGTGCGCCCCGGGGTGGACGTCGTGATGGAGCTGACCGGCTTCGATGACGCGGTCGGTTCGGCGGACCTGGTGCTGACGGGCGAAGGCTTGGTGGACGGCCAAACCAGCTACGGCAAGACCGCCATGGGCGTGGCCGGGCGAGCGTCGGCCGGGGGCGCGCGGACGATCTGCTTCGGCGGGGGCATCACGCCCGAGGGCGCGGAGTTCATGCACGGCATCGGCGTGGTGACCATGCCGGTCACGGAACGACCGATGACGCTGGAGGAGTGCGTGGCCGCGGGCACGCCGCCGATCGCGCGGGCTGCGGCCAGGGCAGCCTGTCTCATCGATGTGGGCGGGGCGCTGGGATCGTGACCGGAGCAAAGACGACGAAGACCGCGGCGGCCGGGCGGAAGCCGGCGAAGCGACAGAAGGTGAACCCCATCAAGCCCTGGGCCAAGCGGCTCAAGGTCGCTCGGCCTGAACTCGTCGAGTACGTGCTCGAGGGCGTGGAGTCGCTCTACGGCGTGCCGGAGTGGAAACGGGTGCTGGACCCGGTATCGGAGTTGGTGCTGGTGATCCTCACCCAGAACTCGGCCGACATCAATGCGGAGAAGGCCTTCGACGCGCTACGCCTGGCGTACCCGTCCGACCACTCGCTGGTGGAGCGGGCTGGGATCGAGGCGCCTGAGATGGAGGACTACCGACCGGGCTGGGGAGGCTCGGGCTGGGCGAAGCTGCCACCGCCCGACTGGGCGCGGGTGGAGATGGCACCCATCGAGGAGCTGACCGACGTCATCCGGCCGGCCGGCCTGGCCAACCAGAAGGCGCCACGTATCCAGGCCTCGCTGACGAAGATCCGCGAGGAGCGGGGCGACCACTCGCTCGAGTTCCTCGGCGAGATGGAGCCCTTGGTCGCACGTGATTGGCTCACGAGCATCGGTGGCATCGGCGTGAAGACGGCTTCGGTCGTGCTGATGATGTCGTTCGGAATGCCGCTGATGCCGGTGGACCGGCACGTGGATCGCGTGTCGAAGCGCATCGGCCTGATGCCGCCCAAGGTGTCGGCGGAAGAGGCGCACGACCGCTACCTGGCACTGCTCGAGCCGGAGCAGTGCTATCCGCTGCACGTGGGCCTCATCACCCACGGCCGCGAGATCTGCGTGGCGCGCGTGCCCAAGTGCGACGAGTGCCCCATCGCGCCTCGCTGCCGCCACGTCAACCGCCGCGCCCCGTAGGCCGCGCCAAGCTGGAGACGATCAGCCGCAAGAGCGGCCAGACGCGCGTGGCGGCAACTTGGTCAGATGGCCCCTGAGGCGGCCTTGGACGGACGCGCCGAAGCGACAGTGGTTCGGCAGCAGTCGGCAGCACGACGAATATGCCCCGACGTGACTGGAATCGGCCGCGCGAGGGCGATCCAGGTTCCGATCGGGCGAACCGGATGTGGCTAGCGCCCCCTGAGGGGCCATCTGACCAAGTTGCGGTGTGCCACGGCTGCGGGTGCCGCCGCGTTCAGCGCAGGATGGCCACGATGGCGCTGGTGGTGAGCACGGCCAGCACCGCGGCCGCCAGTAGCGCCGTGCGGCGGTCGTTCACGCTCCAGTACTCGGCCGCGGTCGCAAGCAAGCCGAAGACCGGCGTGGCCAGGACCGCATAGGCGCCGACCGTAGCCCAGGCCCACGGCGTGAACGCCACCAGCCCATCGAGCACGGCGCCGATGTCCGTCATCTCGCCGCTCCCGGGCTCGGCACCTATGAGCTCCGCGATCATGGCCACCGCGAAACACACGCCGGCCGCTGCCACGCCGGCGGTGAGCGCCGCGCTGGTGGCTCGGCGGGGAGCGCCTTCGCGCGGAGCCTGCTGGGTGCTCATGAGGAAAGGAACTCCAGGAACATCGAGATCGCGAAGACCGCGGCCACCGCTACGAAGGCCAGACGCAGCGCATCCTGTGAGAGACGCATCGAGAGCCGCGCGCCGAGCCGGGCGCCGATGATGACACCCAGCGCCACCGGCGCCGCCAACAGCGGATCGAGCTGGCCCGAAGCGAGGTAGACGACCGCGGAAGCCGTAGCGGTGGTCGCGAGCATGTAGGTCGAGGTGGTCGTCGCCACGCGGATTGGTACGTGCATGAGCACGTTCATGGTGGGCACGTTGATGACGCCACCGCCCACACCCAGCAGGCCACTCACGTTGCCCGCGACGAACGAGACCAGCGTCCCAGGCAGCACTCGGTGGGCACGGTAGGTGACCTCGTCACCGGTGGTCGGCTCCACGTACGAGGAGATGAACCCGCTGGTGTCGTCATCGTCCACCGGCGGCCGGGCCACCGGATGGCGGATACCCCAGACCATGCGCAGGGCCACGGCGGCGAGCAGCAGCGCGAACAGCAGCGAGAGCGTGCGCCCGTCGAGATACCCCGCGGTGACGCCACCTGCAAGGCCACCGAGCGCGGCGGCCACCAGCAGCAGCATGCCCAGGCGCCGGTCGGCGATCCCGGACTTGATGTAGCGCGGCGAGGCCGAGAGCGACGTGGCGATGACACCGATGAGGCTGGCCGCGATGGCCGTCTTGACGTCGTAGCCAAGCCCCACGCTGAGCAGCGGCACGATGATGAGCCCGCCACCGATCCCGACCATCGACCCGAAGCCACCCGCGCCGATCGACACGAGCAGAG
>Ga0255048_10002434_pt1 | contig 11858 bp, 10 predicted proteins | sample JV7_2_2_MG_FD_183619 | JGI IMG/M metagenome (GOLD analysis project Ga0255048, IMG submission 183619) | Seawater microbial communities from Jervis Inlet, British Columbia, Canada - JV7_2_2 | ecosystem: Environmental > Aquatic > Marine > Inlet | place: Canada: British Columbia | collected 2016-10-06
CAAAGTCGTAGATCAGATGCGACGTATCCAGGTCGAAATGGCCGCCGAGCAGGCCCGGATCGGTCGGTACGTCGACATCATTCGGGTTGATGGACGACAGATGATTGATTAGTGCTGTACGGGACTCACTGAGGCTGCCGACCACGGCCCGTGATGCCAGTCCGAAGCTCTGAAACTGGCCCACAACACGATCTTCGGGCTTATCGCTGATCACGGAATCGTCGTCGCCATCCGCATTATCGAGAATGTCGAGGTCAAAATCGCCATTCATGTCAATAACGGTCTTGGAGGGTGCGCCGCCGGTGATGCCGTCGAGTTGGAGATACCAATTCTCACCGGTCGGCAGAGTCGGGTTGATCGTTGAGACCTGCAAGCGGCCATCGGATAGGAAGATATCGTGAACGACGCGTTCGCCCTGATCCACAGCTGCGGCGCCGGCGATCTCGACTGGCGTCCACCAGCCGTGGTGGCTGGCCCAGTCAAGCTCGTTATCCGTCGCCGTCCGGACTCGCACGCCTGTACCGGGATAATTGGTGCCAATCAGCTGCTGAGTCTGGAGTGACGCGATGTCGACGGGCAGCGACGCTCCCACCTTGTCCCAGATTCCGTATACGGCCTGTTGAGTCTTGTCTTCCCCATCGGACGTGCTAAATAGACGGCCCGTGGCGACGTAGACCAGATAACCCTCGTCGGGGTGGTGACCGACCTCCGGCGCGGACGTGATCGCCTGGCGAACGCCGCTCGAGTTGTCAGTCTGAAACAGAAGTTGGCTCGTCCATGCAGCGGCGCTGCCGCTACCGATGTCAAATCTCCACAGATTGCCATTCAGATCGCCGGCATAGGCGACATCGGGTGTCCGGTCGCCCGTTGTATCGATCAGCGTGGGGCTGCTGAGACCATTGCGATCGAAATCCGGCACGACGATCTCTCGGATAACCGCCCCAGTCTCGATATCGAGAAACAGCAGCGACGCCGCGCCGCCGGCGCTCAAGTAACCGTTGCTGACAACTGCGGCCCAATGGCCGCTGTTCAGTCTGACGATGGAAGGTCGGCCGTAGGTATAACCGAGATTACTACCACCCGCACTGGCCGGGGAGAACTCCCAGAGGATCTTATTCGCGGCGTCGGTCTCCGTGATGGCATCCGGGTCGGTAATGTCCAGTGCGAAGATACCTTTGCCACCGGCACCAAGCCCGCCGACCAGTGCCGTACGCCAGGCGCTGTCGAAATAGACGTCGCCTGCCGTCAGCTTGCCATCGACATAGTAGATCGGTACATAGGGGTCCGCCGCCAGCCGGCGAAGTCGGTTGATGAGCATCGAGGGAACATAGCCAAAGACCTCGGCGCCTGTGTCGGCGTCGAACGCGTGCAGCATGCCGTCGTTAGCGCCGACGTAAACGCGCGGATCCCGCGCGCCCTGTGCGGCAGCGTAGCTTAAATAGCCGCCGCCAACATAGCCGCCTACGGCTTTGCGGACGTAGACGGGCGGGGAGTGGATGATCGCGCCCAAGACGCTGGAACGGGTGCGGAGTGGAGAACCCTCCCTCGATCGGTCGCCACGTACGAAGTCCACAAGGTCCGCAGATCCAACGGCAGTCTGTTGAGCCGCAGTCAGGTCATCGTAACGGAATGGGATCGCCGTGCCGGCACCATCGGTCGTGACGATGCGGCGTCCGGTGTCGTAATGTTGTGCGTCGAGCTCGTTAGCTCCGTGCCACAGAGGAGACAGGACATCCACGACGCCATTGCTGGCGACGGGCAGAGCGAGAAGATCGCCCTTGTAGTTCCTGCGCTCGAACCACGGCGTGTAGGCAATAGAGTCACCGCGGGATACATGCGAGGAGCTCAGCGCCGGCGGGGCAATATAGCCGAACGGCTGATAGTCCGCTATGAATATTCCAGCCGCGAATACCGCGCCACCGAAGACGACGAAAAATGCTGTTAGGAATTTTTTATTCATGACAATACCCTGTTGTAAATCCAGTTTGGCCGATCACTCAGCCGTTGCGAGGATGACCTGTACAACGCGCGCGCTGCTTCGATTCGAAGCCCCCCTGCCGCTGACTCGGTAGAGGTAGCGAATGTCTGATCCCGTACCGGCGCCGAGTGAGAGCGAGCCGCCGATGGCCGCTGCCGGCCCGAGATACTCGATAATAAATTCACGGAGATTCTCGCCTGCGCCCTCTCGTTCGGCCGGAATACCCTCCCAGTCCACGGTGTCGAGGTCGAGTGTGCCGTCTACGTACAACCCATCGTCCTCGGCAACACTAAAATCGAAATTTGGCGCGCCGACGAAATTTAACTCGATGTGCTGATTGCCCTGGAGTACGGAGTCTTCCGCACGCATTAGCGCCTGCTGCGAGCTTTGTGCGTTGTCCGCGAGAAGTATTTCCAAGGCGGATGAGCGGGCCCCGGTCACGATAATCAGCGTCATGATGAGGAGCATGATCAGGCTGGTGAACAGCGCCGCGCCGCGTTGTCTTGGAAGACCGGTTGAGATTCTCATAGTTGTCTCGTTCCTGAAGTTAGATGGGGTTGCGAACCGCGACCGTCACGGAATACTCGCGTCGAATCTGACCATCATCGATCGCATCCCGGAGTTGATTGTCGAAATAGAACGGTTGCGGAATGGTTGCGATTTCGACGGTGTTCGATCGCACCAGCACATGGAGTCTGATCGCGACGACTCGACCCATCGTCAAGCCCGCGGTTCCGGCTGGGAGAAAGCGGTTCGGTGAGCCGTCGTCATTGAGGTCTTCGCCGAAGTAGACCTGCATCTGCTCGATGCCGTTGACGAGCGGTTGGCCGTTGCAGTTCAGGATGCCGTCTATCACGCCATACTGATTGGTAATCATTCCGCCGACTGCCGGGTCGAAATTGCAATCCCGCGCGGCCTCGTAGCGGACAGTGACTGTGTCTCCACCGTCCGCAGCATCCCGCTCGTCCGCCTCTACCACGTCAGAGAGCGCGCCGACCGACCAGTTGCTATCTCGGTAACCCGCCATCCGCAGATCGCGAGACAATACGTCGAGCGCAAAACGGCCTGTGGCGCTCAGGTCGGATACCGTGGTCTGAACCTGGCCGCCGCGGTGAGAGGAGGCGAATAATGTGGCGGTACCCAGTAGTAGAACGCTGGTCATGGCCATCGCGACCATGATTTCGATGATCGTAAAGCCACGGGCGCCAGTATGTTGATTCATCATTGCGGTAGCTCCGTAGTAAAGGTGACGATTTCATTGCCGTCATCGACGGTGTAGGCGTCGGCCCACTGCACCGTAACCGTGACACCCGTTGTTGTACCGTTGTCGACGGTCGCGATCGCGCCAAAGCCGCTACTCAAGTAGGTTCCCAACAGCGTCTGCCATTGAGCAAGGTCGAACGCCGCGAGCTGTGCGGCCGAACAGTTGGCGGCTATGCCGATGCAGTCAACGGCGTTTGCCGCCGCGGCGCCGGGCTCCCCGACGTAGTTATAGCCACCGGTTGTAACAGCGGCGGTATTCGAGCGCATGCGATCCGTGATGTCGTAGGCAAGAAACGCGGCCTGCGCGCGTTGCGCGCCGCCCTGCGTATTCTGTAGGCCCACCACCTGAAGCGAAGCCAGGCCCATCATGCCGACGGACAGGACCAGCAGCGAGACCAACACTTCGATAACGGTAAAGCCGTTGTCATGGGTCGCACGTCTATATATAGGAGTGTTCATATCTCGATACCTCACGGGCAAGCTAAGCCGGCGTCGTCGTGGCCGATGTCGTGGGAGATAATCCATTGACCGGACGGTCTGAGGATCACGCCGCGGGCAGATGCCGCTCCTCGGTCATCGCAAAGCGTTAACGTCCCGGTAAGATTCGCGACCGACGTGCCCATCGTGCCGCTCGGCCGGAAGCTGACGAAGCCGTCTACCACGCCGGTGCGGCGTAATGTCAGCGTGTCGTTCAGCGCCGGGTGGACACGTATGATTTCATCGCCCACGTCTACCGTGTTAGGCGTTGCATTGTCGACGTTCGCGAAAGTGATCCAGCCGTCTTCCCACTGGACCGCAGCATTGCCGCATGTCGCGCCGTCGCTGCTCTTGCAGATGGAGACGTAACGGACGCGCTTGATGGCCTCGCTTCTTGCGAGATTAAATGCAAGCGCCAGCTCGTTTACTGCGGCGGTACGTCGCTGGTTCGCCACGGTGCTCTGAAAGCTCGGAACACCGATGGCGGTAATTAGAGCCGCGAGCGTGATAACGATCATCAGCTCGAGAAGCGTGAATCCTGAATTTCTTCCCTTCGTGGGCATTTCAATGTCCTCTGCGATGGAGCTAGAGTTTTCGTGAGGAGCATTGTCTTTCTCTGCGTCGAACTGCGCGTTGCGCGGAATCGCAATTCGGTTTTCGGCGCCCGACTATCGGACGGGCGGCGAAGATCTGCGAGTGAACGGTGTGCCGATTTAACGTCATACAGGCGCAACCGGACATAACTCAATCTGCAACCAGCTAATGCGACATAAGCGGAGCTAGTACGCGTCTAATACGGGTTTGTGAAGTTAGTCGCAGACTGTCCGCTGCAATCAGGGGAGGATGAGTTTCGAGGACGGATCCTCGAACTCGATCGGAAGAACATCAATTGCGTGTCGTGGCGCGCGACTAGGAAGTGCTCTCGGTAATGACTATGACTGTAAACGGATTTACTCGTAGAACCGATTCGATAGATATTGATGATTGCCGGGGTATGGCGATCGTGAGAATAATGGTCACGCTCGCGATCATCGCTATCGTTAGTACAGTCGCTCTGCCGATATCGCGGGATCATCTCGACTCGACCCACGCCGCGCAGGCCATCGCGGACATTGGGGCAATAGAGATCGCGATTAGCAGGTACCGGGCACAGAATCGAGGTGAGCTGCCTGGTAGCCTCGCGGATCTGAATCTGAACGTTGAACAGTGGCGGGACCCCTGGGGAAATGCCTACGCGTACATCAATTTAGAAGCAAATGTTCCGGTCTCTCAAGCGCGTACCGACTACGACCGCAGTATTGTGAACCGGGACTACGATCTCTACAGCATGGGAAAGGACGGCCGGAGTGCATCGGCGTTTAACAATCCTGTCGCGAGAGACGACGTCGTCCGCGGGCTAAGCGGAAGTTATTACGGCACCGTGGCAGATTACCCGAAGGCGCGAACCAATCTTGAGTAAATTCGGGCGACCTCACGCGAGTTGGCTTCCCTATATACACGCGCTTAGTTAGAGGCTGGTTGCAGCGCCCGAGACGTTGACCAGGCAAAAAGGTATCTGCACGGCTAAGCACAGGAAAGTACAAGAAAAAATGGTGGGCGATACTGGGATTGAACCAGTGACCTCTCCCGTGTGAAGGGAGCGCTCTCCCGCTGAGCTAATCGCCCGTTGAGGGGCATTATCTAACAGTCCGATACGCAATGTCGAAAACTTGAGGTCATCCGACAAAAACTCGATGTCGGCAGATAAGACCTCAACTCTGTTCGGCGATAACCTGTTCGTGAATCAACTACACCACGAATTCCCGGATCAGAGGCGGAATAGGAAAACGAGCCTAATTCGGAGTAGAGAGATCGGGCGAAGGATCGGCCAACATGGCTTTGAGCGTGGGCGCGTCAGGGAAGGAGCGACCGCGTTCCTTTTTTGCTGCGGTGGCTACTCCAGGGGCGACCGGATATCGTGAGGTGACCGTTGTGGCTGCTGCAACGAACGATGTAACCGAGGCATCTAACGAATATGCTGCGCGAATGAGCTGCCAATACAAGGCTCAACAATGCACCGACCGTTCGATGGTAGAGGGAGTCAATGGCGTATCGCCTTGGGCGTCTCTATTGCTATTCACATCGCGCTGCTCGCCTTCACGCGACAATTAGGATGGTCAACGCATTCGAGTGAACTCCGACCAGCTCCCGTCGTTGTGTGGTTATCTGACTGGCTCCCTATTGAGAATGAGGGAGGAGCAAGAGCAAGGAAATAACGACATGACGTTCGCATTCCCGATTGAGCCGAAAGAAGGGCTGAGTAGTCGGGACGGAGACGGCAGAGCTAACTCGGGGCAACAACCTGACGAATGGCATTTACTGCCAGAGCGAGATTCATTTGGTGATCAAATCATTTCAGTTGGCGATGGCTGTTACCTAACTGCCGGAGTCGGCAGTATTCTTGTCGAGGATTCAACTTTGGCCTGGAAGGCCAAAAACTTGATGTAAAAGGATAAGACCTCGAGCTGGCCTGGCGGTAGCCTGTGTGTCGTGATTACACAGCAAACACATCGTGAGCACAGCGATGCGGGAACTGCCCCGGTCGGCTACGTGAAATTATTTTTCTCCGGGGCAGTGCTCGCCGCTTTGGCATGGACGTTAATACTCGTGTTGCTTGCCGCGCTGTTCTGGATGATTGGATGAGTTCTGGCTGAGTAGGTGTCGCTACCGGCCGATAACGACCCACTCCGAAACTGACGATCGGCTGAATCCACTCGTCACGTCGTCAGCCATGGTGGAACGTTCTCGAGGCGATTGGTGCAAAAAGAACAAACCCTTTCCTTCTGATCCTGAAGTTGTCTGGATTCCAGGCAGATTTTCCAATATAGCAGTACGTTTTGTTGCTCCTTGGCCTAAAATAGCCGTCGCTCATGGAAAGATGTTGTGCTCCGCGTGGAGCAGAAAAACGCCTGGAAGACGGTTGACGAAGAAAATTAACAAACTGCTGGTCGCTAACCGCAGCGAAATCGCCATTCGTGTGATGCGCGCCGCAACCGAACTCGGTATTGGCACTGTTGCTATATACGCCGACGAAGACCGCTTCGCGCTGCATCGGTTTAAAGCCGATGAGAGCTACCGGGTCGGCGAGCCGGGGGGCGCACTGGCAGCTTATCTGGACATCGAATCGATTCTCGACGTGGCCCGCGAGGCCAAAGCAGACGCCATTCATCCAGGCTACGGGTTCCTGTCCGAGAACCCTGAATTCGCCGACGCCTGCAACGATGCCGGGCTACTATTCGTTGGCCCTGATGCCGACGTCATGCGTAAGCTGGGTAACAAGGTCAGCGCTCGCGAACTTGCCGAGGCGGCGGGCGTACCCGTGATGCCGGCCACCGGCCCGCTGCCTGAGGACCCGAAGACGGCCAGTAAAATGGCTGAAGCGGTCGGCTATCCGCTGATGCTCAAGGCGAGCTGGGGTGGTGGCGGTCGCGGCATGCGGGTGATCAGGAAACCGGAAAACCTCGGCGAGGAAATCGCGGTAGCCCGGCGCGAGGCACAGGCGGCATTCGGTAACGACGAAGTGTATCTCGAGAAACTTGTTGAACGCGCCCGCCATGTCGAAGTGCAGATTCTGGGCGACGCGCACGGCAATCTCGTTCACCTGTTCGAGCGGGATTGTACGGTGCAGCGCCGCAATCAGAAGATCATAGAACGAGCGCCGGCTCCGTACTTGAACGACGCACGACGCGAAGAACTCTGCGGTCATGCGCTCAAGCTCGCAGACGCGGCAGGCTACAGCAACGCGGGAACCGTCGAGTTCCTCATGGACGCCGATACGGACAAGTTCTATTTCATCGAAGTGAATCCGCGAGTCCAAGTCGAACACACGGTGACGGAGGAAGTCACGGGAATCGATATCGTCAAGGCGCAGATTCGCCTGGCCGAGGGTGCGCGAATCGGCGATGACGACAGCGGCGTTTTGACGCAGAAAAACATCCGCATCAACGGCAACGCGCTGCAGTGCCGGGTCACCACCGAGAATCCGGAGAATAACTTTGTCCCGGATTTCGGTCGCATTCGCACTTATCGAAGCGCTTGCGGTTTCGGCATTCGTCTCGACGGCGGCACGGCCTATTCGGGCGCGTTGATCACGCCTTATTACGATTCGTTGCTCGTGAAGGTGACCGCCTGGGCGCCGACGCCCCACGAAGCCGTCAGCCGAATGGATCGAGCGTTGCGAGAGTTTCGTATCCGCGGCGTCGCGACGAATCTCACATTTCTCGAACAACTCATCAGGCACCCGCAGTTTCTAAAAGCTGAGTACACGACCCGTTTCATCGACGAGAGTCCCGAATTGTTCCGATTTCCTAAGCGGCGCGATAGGGCGACTAGATTGTTGCGATTTCTCGGTGAAGTTATTGTCAACGGGAATCCTGAGGTTGCCGGGCGAATCGAAGCCTCAGCACGAGACATGGCTCCCGTGCCTAAGTACTCTGGGGCCGCGCCAGCAGGCAGCGCTGAGCGCCTGGCGGAACTGGGTCCGGCGGCTTTCGCGCAATGGATGTTGAGCCAAAAATCGGTATTGATTACCGATACGAGCATGCGGGACGCTCACCAGTCGCTGTTGGCGACCCGAATGCGCAGCTACGACATTCTGAGAATTGCGCCGGTATACGCGGAGCGTCTGCCCGAGCTCCTGTCGCTGGAGTGCTGGGGAGGAGCGACCTTCGACGTCGCCATGCGTTTTCTTAAAGAGGATCCGTGGGAACGCCTGACGGCCCTGAAGGAGCGCGTGCCGAATATTCTCTTGCAGATGTTACTCCGCTCCGCCAACGCGGTCGGCTACAAGAATTATCCCGACAATGTAGTCAAACACTTCGTCGAACAGGCGGCAGCTTCAGGCGTCGATCTCTTCAGGGTTTTTGATTCATTGAACTGGGTCGAAAACATGCGTGTTTCGATGGATGCCGTACTCGACTCGGACAAACTTTGTGAGGCGGCAATCTGTTACTCCGGTGACTTGCTTAATCCGAGTCCCAACAAGTACGACCTGGCCTACTACGTGGGAATCGCTCAGGAGTTGGAGAAAGCGGGCGCGCATATTCTGGGCATCAAGGATATGGCTGGTGTAGGTAAGCCGGCAGCCATTAGCCGACTCGTTAAGACGCTCAAAAAAGAGGTCGGCATCCCGATTCACTTCCACAATCACGATACGAGCGGTATCGGCTCGGCAGCCGTATTAGCGGCAATCGATGCGGGCGTCGACGCCGTCGATGGTGCGATGGACTCGCTCAGCGGGCTGACCTCTCAACCGAATCTAGGCTCGATCGTCGATGCGCTTCGCGACCACAAGCGCGATACGGGCCTGGACCCCGCGGCAATCCGGCAAGTATCACGCTACTGGGAACTCGTGCGAGAACATTACGCAGCCTACGAGAGTGATATTCGCGCCGGTACTGCCGATGTGTATCGGCACGCGATGCCGGGCGGACAGTACACCAACCTGCGCGAGCAAGCGCGATCTCTTGGAGTTGCCCATCGCTGGCCCGACGTCGCGGACCGCTACGCTGAGGTTAATGAACTCTTTGGCGATGTTATAAAAGTGACGCCGACCTCCAAGGTTGTCGGCGACATGGCGCTGACAATGGTCACGAGCGGACTTTCGGCCGAGGATGTTCTCGACCCCGAGAAAGACGTGGCTTTTCCGGAATCGGTCGTGTCTTTCTTCCGTGGCGAAGTAGGTCAACCGCTCGGCGGATTCCCGAAAGCGCTGCAAAAGAAAGTCCTGAATGGAGATCGGCCACTGAAGAAACGCCCCGGCGCAACATTACCGGCTGTCGATCTATCCGCAGAGCGGGAGAATGCGCGGAAACGCATCGGCAGGCGCATCAGTGACCGTGAACTCGCTTCTTATCTCCTCTACCCGAAGGTCTTCGAGGAGTTTGCGGCGCACGTTAGAACCTATGCGAACGTCAGCGCATTACCTACGTCTGTGTTCTTCTATGGGCTCAAACCCCAGGAAGAGATCGCGGTCGAAATTGAGCGAGGCAAGACCCTGGTAATACGGATGTTGGCTGTAAGCGACGTCGATGAGAATGGCAATCGAAGGGTGTTCTTCGAACTCAACGGGCAACCAAGAACCGTCGAGGTAGCAGACAGTAATGCCAAGCTAACCGTCAAGGCGCACCCGAAAGCGGATCCCACTAATCCCAAGCACGTCGCCGCGCCAATGCTCGGCCAGGTCATCAGTATCAGCGTAGAGGTTGGGCAAGCCGTCGAGAAAGGTGATGTCCTCCTCTCCCTTGAAGCGATGAAGATGGAAGCGTTGTTGCGAGCCGAAGCTCCTGGAGTCATTGCATCGATTCCCGCCTCCGTCGGCATGCGGGTCGAGGCAGGTGACCTGTTAACAGAACTGGAGTAACCTATTGATTTATAAAATTAAAAATGAGCTATCAAGCCAGCGTGAGTGCTCGGGAAGCTACTTGAGAGACACTCGACAACGAGAGGCGACATGATCTCGGCAAACCAGGCGCTCGAGCGACTGCAGGAAGGGAACCAGCGTTTCGTATCGGGCACCCAAACACGTGGAGCGTTGGCAGACGAAGCAGGACACCGCCGCGGCCTTCTCCCGCAGAAGCCGATCGCTGTGATTCTCGGCTGCTCCGATTCTCGAGTACCCGTAGAGATCGTATTCGACCAAGGACTCGGCGATCTATTCGTCGTCCGGGTCGCCGGCAATATCGCCACTCCTTCGCAGATCGGAAGCATTGAGTTTGCTGCCGAGCGCTTCGGCACACCGCTTGTCGTCGTACTAGGCCATTCTTCCTGTGGTGCGGTCACGGCTACAATCGAGGTTCTGGAAAAACCGTCACAAAACCAGTCGCCTGGACTTCGCGAAATTGTAGAAGCGATCCGACCCGCGGTGGAACAATTGAAACACGAGAATGGGCCGGAGTTCGCAGCGGATCTTCTGGAACGGGCCGTGCGCGCGAACATCCGCGCGTCCATAGATCGGCTGCTGCACGGGTCTAAGCTCCTTGGGCAACTCGCGCAGAGAGAGAAACTCTCGATCGTCGGTGCCGAGTATTCTCTCGCTACGGGGATCGTCGAGTTTCTTCCCGCGCGAACTAACGATACCTAGTTGAGGTCCTCATCCACCCAGAATCTGGTGCCCGAAACGCTAGCAGACGCCATGGCACCGGTCCCGGTCAGAGTGAAAATTGCCGCACCGTCAATGAAAGCGGCTCCTGCCGCCGCAGAATTTCCACCGGCAGATGCTTCTGCCGCTGCACCGGCATCCCAGCCACCGTCGATGAAAGCCTTCAACCGATCGGCACTCTGGAACAACATCACAACGTCGTACTGTTCAGCACCATAGGTGAAGCCCACGCCACCCATCGCCATCTTCATGTAGACGGTTTCGCCGGCTCCCTTGTCGACAGCGACACCAGAACCGCCACCGCCACTAATGCCGAAGCCTGCTTTTGTAGCAGAAAAAACAGCATAGCCTGCCGCCTCATCGAAGAGTGCTTTAGAGCCCTCAACGGCTGAATACATTGTCTGAAGAGTTTCGTTGGCATTGGCGTCAAGCTCGGCGCGGCGCTCTGCCGCATCGTCCTGAGCGTGTGCAGCCCCTGCCGCGAAGATGGATAGCGCGGCTAAACTCAAGAATGATCGCTGTATGAGCATAGTCAATCTCCTTTACTCTAATGCGATGAGCCTAGCATGCGATCTGGGCCGATACTTGCCATATCCCGCCACGCACGCGACTTCCTCACTATACGTATATTTCCTAATAACTTTGCCTCTCCCATAGTGTAATTACGTACGAGCGGCAAAGCCGATGTCGTCGAAAGGGGGAGATGGAAAAGTACGGGTTCTCGCGTTCTCCGCGGCACCTGCACAACGCCACAGAAATAACATTAGGAGTTACCAGATGACTAGCAAAGTCGTTACCATTTCTTCAGTAGCGGCGGGGATCTTGCTGTTCTCCGTCGGCTTGTCCGCCCATCACGGCGCAAGCACGACACACGACTTGACCGTGAGCGTTGACGTCACGGGAACTGTCACGGATTTTCAGTTCGTTAATCCACACGTGCTCGTTTACTTCGACGTGACCGGAGAGGATGGGTCGGTTGTAGAGTGGTGGGCCGGGCTCGGG
>Ga0255048_10002435_pt1 | contig 11853 bp, 52 predicted proteins | sample JV7_2_2_MG_FD_183619 | JGI IMG/M metagenome (GOLD analysis project Ga0255048, IMG submission 183619) | Seawater microbial communities from Jervis Inlet, British Columbia, Canada - JV7_2_2 | ecosystem: Environmental > Aquatic > Marine > Inlet | place: Canada: British Columbia | collected 2016-10-06
GGCACCCATACAACGATCATCGTGCTATTCACCATGGCGGTTAATCCTCGCAAGTATGACGAACCAGCCTTTAGTTTCCACCCAATGGGCATAGGAGCAGTGGATGCCAAAGCGCGAGTCGTTCAGAATGACCCAGTAGACCGTCTGCCTGTTTGTCGGCAGGTGCATCGTAGTGCTGATCATGATCACCCCCACTTGAATATCAGAGTGAACCAACCCATAAAACTGCCGTCTTCAACGTAGGCGTGGAGTCTTCCAGAAGTGAGGTCGGCTAGGGATTTTTCGATAATCTCCACGTGCTTTGCGTCGAGAGTCATGGCATCTCCGCAAAGGGGTTGCGATAGATGATTATGGCAAACCACCCTATGTGATCGCCATCGACTGCCTTTAGGAGCTGCTCAGCCTTTACGGTGTGCAGCCACGCGTTGATGTGATCTATGGTTAAGTCCATTCTTCAAACTCCGATGCTATTATGCCGAGGCAGAACCACCCCAGATAGTTGCAGCGCACTGCCTCCATGAACTCGAATCTAGTGGTCCTCAGGAGCCCGACGTTGATGTTTGTCATGTTGTAGTTCATTTGGCCTCCGGCAGATCAAACGTTTCCCACATGTCCATGCTAAACCATCCGATGTACTCGGCGCGTATGAACCGGGAAATGTCGTCGCGGCTGAACCAGTAGAGCCATTTTTTTGTGAGTTCCGTCGTGTCGTAGTTCATGCTACCCACCCTGTAGTGCAGAACCAGCCTATCCATCCCTCGTCCACGTGGGTCTGGAATGAAAAGGACTGATAGCTCTTGTCGAAGCGCGCCTGAATCCAGGTGAAGTCGTAGTTCATGGCAGCTTATCTCCAGTTAGATACCATATTGAGAAGGTGAACCATCCGAGGTAGTCCTTCTCAATCGCATAGGTAACGCTGCCTTGGCTCAGCTGGGGCACATAGTGTCCTCCGACCCACGTCATGTCGAAGCTCAGGGATGGTCGCCATCCGGTATCTTCCATGCCGAGGGCGAACCAGCCGATCTTGCCCTCCTCAATTGCCTTCATGGTGGTCACTGAATCGTGACAACGCATTGCGGATGAGACCCATGTCATGTTGTAGTTCATGCGTCGAATCTCACAATGGAGATTGTGAACCAGCCGATTTCGTCTGTGCCTATCGCGTTCATGACCACGTCCACGTCGGTCACTGCAAGGCGCAGGCCTATTTTGATCCAGTTATAGTTCATGCTGTCCACCCGTCAAAACAGAACCAGCCTATATTGTCGCCCACTTGGTCCAGGGGCCATCTTCTGACGATGGGGCCCTTGTACTTTGCGTCGATACGCCTCTGTACCCAGCTAAAGTCGTAGTTCATGCTGTCCACTCCCCATAGCAGAACCAACCGAGATACAGATGCGCTATATCTGTGGAGACATTTTCAACGTTAAGGCGGTCGATTCGGTCCTGAAGGTCATCCCAGTTGTAGTTCATAGGTATGCTCCATGCCTTACGCCCATGACGAACCAGCCAATCATGCCGCCGTCGCAGGCGTCTTTGATCTGGCGTTCGGTTCGGTTGTTGAGCACTTCTGTGACCAAGGTGAAGTCGTAGCTCATGCTATCCACCCTCCGTAGCAAAACCAACCGAGATGCTCATCCGCTATCTCGCTCAGCATCTCGCTCAGCACGAAGCTTTTGTTTAGATCTCTTGAAGCCAGCCAGTTGTTGATGTAGGTCCAGTCGTAGCTCATTTGGGACTCCAGTCTCCCCAACAAAACCAGCCAAGGTGCCCGTCTCGCACTTGGATTCGTACGCTAAAGAGCGCGCTCACGGAGGTTTGTATCCAGCTAAGGTCGTAGTTCATGATGGCCTCAATATTATTGTGAACCAGCCAATGTTATCGTTCCTGACCAGAATAGAGATGGGCACCCCAGGATTATCTGGAAACTTTGGGGTTGCCCCCCACTTCACTTTGCGAGTCATGATGCCACCACCTCCATCGTGAACCAGCCGATGCGCCCCCCTAAGACGTGCTCCTGGATAGCAGTCAGGCGCATGTCTCCAGGCAGTCTTATAGTTGCCTTCCAGATAGTCATTTTACCCCCAGTGCTTGCTATGGAGCTGCATAGTCAGATAGCCACTCGCTTTCGGCGAGGCTCTTTTCCACCTTTGCCCACGACGTGAATCTATGTGCCCTCAGGAAGAGGTTCAGAGTGAACCATCCGTACGTATTGGGCCATTTGGTCACAATCTCGTCGCTGTAGAGAGCGTGGGCCGCCACCCAAAGCTCCTGCACGCGCCATTCATATTCACAGCCGTTGTACGGGCAGCATATTTTAGAAGTGATCATATCCACCACTCCTCCAGGGTGAACCATCCGACGTGATCGCCTTGCACTAGTCTGCGAGCCCATTCCTTGTAGCCCCGCGCGTTGTTTATTGCGCCGCTAATCGAATTCCACCAGCTGGTTTCCATGACTACACTCCGTGCTCGATGCCCACCGTCAGGCAGAACCAACCGTAATCATGATGAAAGAGGAAGCTTTCAGGGTTTGCCCAAAGCTGCGCATCGTAGTGCCTGCCGCCAATGTCCCAGGCGTACCTATGGTCGTACCACCTTCTTTTAAGTATGTGTGTTTTCAGCACGCTGGGCTCCTTATACCATTAATATGCCGCCTCGTTTATCTCGATGCAGAACCATCCAGTCCCGTCGGGCGCGTAATTCGGCTCGTCGAGAAGATAGTGTAGGGGTTTGGTGATCCACCACCATGGATCCCCGTATCCGTGCGCCATATATGTGGTTATCATTTCCGCGCCTCCCGGTGGTCGCTTATCGAAAGGAACAGCAGTACGCAGAACCAGCCATTGCGCTCACAGAGGTGAATGGCGCTAGACCCAATGGGATATATGTCATTCTCGCCTACGCGGTTTGCCAGGTTGTCGCAAAGAGTCCATCTCATGAGATCTCCGGGTATTCTGCCGGGTATCAGTTTTGTGTCGATCATCGAGACATGTCCTCCATCATGATGCAGAACCATCCGGGCTTATCTGGGCCGTGATAGACCCACCATAATGGCCAATACTCGCCTTCCATATTTTCCCAGTGATAGAATCTTCCGGCCACATTGTGGATCGTGGATATGATCATGCGATGGCCCCCTTCTCCACCAGGCAGTCGATGCCGAGACTGAACCAGCCCATGTCATTCATGACGCCCTCGATATAAAAGCGAAAGTCCGTCTTGACCCTCCACTGGCCGTTGCCGTTCCTCGTGTGGTAGAACGTGAGGAAGGCTTTGGTGGTGTGCATCAGAGTCTCCAGGGCAGAAAGAAATCCAAGGTAAACCACCCGTGGCGCACGAGGAACCCCTCCTCCTCCTCGTCGTAAGGTTCGAGTCCGTACCTATGGAGATTGCTTACCGTCCAGATCCACCTGCCTGATGACTGGGTGGCTAGTTTCCAGTATATTACGTCTCGGGTTTTCATCGTGGCCACGCTGCCTTTCTGGCTCTAGCCTCATCCAGCTGCTGCCTCGGATTGTAGTTCTTCCACCCCTCGTCGGTGACCGCAAGGCAGAACCAGCCGCGCTCGTCCACGTTTAGCCCTCTGGCATCCCACACCCGGGCAAGGAGCCACTCGCCGCCAGTCTGCCTACAGTCGTACAGCTTCATTCGAGTTTCCATTTGCCACTCCTATCCTACATCGACCATGGGAAGACAGAACCAGCCGCACGTTCCCGCGCTTACAAGCCTTCTAGGGATTTGCGACCCAATAATGTTTCTCAACTGCCACCACTCTCCGGAAAGGGCGACAAACATGATTCCGGTGGACGGACTGTGATAGGGAATCCTCATCGCTGATAGAAGCATTATCCGGTCCTCCCTATGCCCATATTGCTCACATCTGCCACGACCATCCCCATCGTGAACCAACCGCGCGCGCTCATGTTCTCGTTCCATATAGGAACTGTGTCGTCGTCCGACCAGAAGCACACCCACCACCCAGCACGCGGTGACCGCTTGAGCTTCATTACTCTTGAGTCAATCATAGTGCCGCCCCTATCATAAACACGGTGAGCGCAAACCAGCCGCGCTCATCTTCGTCGCGTCCAATCCAGCAATCGTATCTGCACTGACATATCGTCGTGTAGCAATCGCCGAGGCCAGATACGTGTGGCTTTCTCGTGACGTTTTCCGTGATGATCATATGAAGAACTCCAATGTGAACCAGCCGCGATTATCGCCCTGGTCGGGCTCGTGCGTGAAGCGTTGTGTGCCCATGTAGGCAACCGTGACGACTGGGCTCCCGACTTCAACTGTGATGCAAAGCATGCTAGTCATTGGTTGAACTCCATGGTGAACCAGCCAAGGTGCCTACCGCTTCCGGCATTCACACCGTTCCAGAAGACTGTGGTGTTTCTTTGAAGGTGTATCCAGCACGTCGCAGTCTTGATCTCGGGGTACATGTTGGTCTCTAGGTCTATGAGAAACTTCATTCCATCTCCATTTCTTGAAGGGTAAACCAGCCCTGCTCAAACTCCTCGCCTGCGTACATTATTTGCGGGAAGTGCCTCATTGAGCCCCAATACATTGTCACCCACACGGCCCCAGTATTGTCCTTGTCTACTGTCATGCTCGTTGTGATCATCCGCCCAGCTCCAATGTGAACCACCCGCGAAAATTGCTATTTACCCAGAGGCCACGTGACATTTTTATCCCAGGCGCGGGACGCCACCAGTAGTCCACCCAGTCCCTGTGGTCGGGCATTATTTCTGAGGTGATCATTTTCTTCTCCGTGAGTACGCGTAGTGGATCTCAATATCCACAATGAACCACATCACGTCTTGCCTCGGCGCAAATCCGAGCGTAGTGAACTCATCCCCAACGTACCACTGGAACGCGAACTTTCCGTATATGGTCGTGTTTACCATTGGTCAGAACCTCAGCAAGATGGCGAACCAGCCCATGGTGTCCCAGCCAGGGCTATGGATCCTCGAAAGGTTCTTAGCTACCTCTGCTTGAGGCCCCATGTACGAGCCGTCGGCCCAATACATTTCCCACGAGAAGCTGTATTTGTCGGCCCCCCATTCGAAGCCTGCGATTATCGTTTTTGTCTTCATCGGCTGTGATCCTCCAACATTATTGTGAACCAACCGAAGTCGGGCATGCGGTTTACCCGAATCATGCTTGCCTTAGGCATCATGCGCGCGCCGTTTGTGTAATGTATGGCCCAGGCGAAGTCCCAGATCCGGATTGAGTCGGCGGGCCTCATCGCCCGAATCGTCTCAGTGAGAATCATACTTCTTCACCCCTCAGTATTACTGCCGAATGGCATTCGAGCCAGAGAGTGAACCAGCCCGCGACGGGCGGATCATCAGGGTTCTTTCCGACATAGGCTCTTTCTTCGCCGAATCTGATTATGAGCCTGGACTCGCCTGGCAGGGTGTCGAAGTTGAATTTCCAGAAATGCGAGGTGAGGATCATGTCAGTCCTCCATTGATACGATTGTGCTTAGAAACAACAGGCAGAACCACCCCTTCCCGCCATCCCCGTGGTAGTCCACATTGAGATACACTCGTTGATCCCCGAAGATGACATTGCACTGCCAAAAGCCCCCGTCGAGTGGTGCCCATACATTCCGTGTTGTGATCATGGTCGCTGGTCCTTTTCTCGTACGCACGTGGGATGGCAATACAGCGCTTTTGTAAACCAGCCTGCTTTGGGGCCCTTTTCGCCAATATAGGTGCGGTGTCCGCCGAAGACCCAGATACACTTCCAGGTTTCAGTGTCTGTCCGTCGCCACCAGTGTTTTGTTGTGATCATGGGGAAGCCCTCGTTGGCGACTGGCATTCGAGCTCTATTGTGAACCACTCGGCGCACCACGTTGGGTGCCAAGCGCCATGCTTGGGCCTTGCGTAGGCTATGTTCCACTTGCCAACCAGAAGCTTATATAGCCTGTCATGGCTGCTGCTTGTGCCTACGGCGTAAATGCGACTGTTGATCATAACTATTGCCTCCAACAGGATCCGCACGTTATGTCCGCCGAGAACCACTCGAAGGACGTTTGGGAACTGTAATGCAGGATGGTCTCCAGGTGACCTACAATCAGTCGGCATTGCCAAGGGCCTACCCTCCAGGAACATTCAGTGGTGATCATAGCTGTTGGCTCCCAATATAAAGACCACACGTCATGCCCATGGCAAACCATCCGATACTTTTAGGACGGTAATTCATGACGGCTTGCCTGCGGCCTGCCACAAAGCGGCATTGAGAGGTCGTCTTCCAGACGTATTTGGTAGTCATGCCGGTCTCCTAAAAACTGTCGTGCGTCCTCTCGTGACTTATGAACGGCACCGTGAACCATCCAGCGTCTTTGTAGACGCCGCCCTTGTTGTACAGGAAGGTCGAGAGCCTGCCGACCTTGAATAAAAGCTGGTAGCTGTTGGGAAAAAAGAGTTTCGTAGTCACAGCGAATCTCCTCAGGGGTATCCAGCCTTATACCATATGTTCCCAGGCAATTTTGGGGGGTCGAAGCAGTATAATATTAGCATCGGTCTATTCGACAGAACGGGAGAACCAAAATGACTGATGAGGAAAAAGCAGAAGAAGGCAAAGAGGACATGAGATCCAAAACGATGGATTTCATGAATATGCTCCACGACAACAATAAATCGGACGCCGACCGGGCGATGGCCCTGCAAAAGATGATGTTCGAGAGCCAGATGGACCTGATCTCCAAAATGCAGGTTATCAAGGATCAGATCTTGGCGGCAGTGAAGACCCAGATGGAGGCGGTCACGGAAGACATTAGGAAAAGGGACACAAACCAGCATGAGAAGCGTGGCGAGCTGGCAACGGCGATTCGGGCTGAGATCCAGGCCGCCCTGGCCGGGGATAAGGCCACGAGCTTCAAGGAGTTGATCCTTAGCCCCAAGCTGTTTAAGGAGTGGGGGGCCGCCCTGGCCGCCGTGGCTATGATGCTGATCCTCATCTTCAAGGGTGAGAAAGTCCCCGAAGAGAAGCCCAAGGATGAGAAGAAGAAGTCATCCGCAGAGGCGAAAGAGAAGCCTTCGGAGGAGGAGCTCCAATAAAAAGGGCCCCCTGGCTCAGCCGAGGGGGCCCATAATCACCTTCCCTTGCCGGGGTCGTCAGGCTGGAATCGGCACGGCCTGCTTCGACGGTGAAGGTGCGACTGGGATCGGGAACGTGTTCCCATCGTGGTAGGATCGACCCTTGCGCATGTCGACAACGTGGGTAACCCGCACGTTCCTGACAGCCTTCTGGGGCTCATCCGCAGCATGGATGTGGCCCAAAGCATCGACGAGTAGATAGCGCTTCCTAATCATGACCTAGGCCCTCCTTTTGACCGTGTCACCATGACCCGGCTTTAGCAGTATATTACCATAAGTTCTGCCCCTAGAGCTAGTAAACTTTTGAAAAAGGCGAAGAGGCTGAAACCTTGTAAGGCTGAAGGGATGTTAGGGTAAAAAAGAAGGAGGGGGGTGGTAATCCCCCCTCCTCTGTGGCACATGCGTCTCCCTCCGCTCGGGCGGCGGGCCCTTTTGGCGCATTGCCGTTAACCCCCGTTGACGCCTTGTGCGAGCGCTCCGAGGGCGTTAGCTTTCCGTTCGCGGCTTAGGCCCTTGATGAGCCAGACGGTGATTGCCTCCTGGCTGTCAGGCTCGAAGGAACCCATGACCATCTTAAGGTCGCCCAGCTCTCGACCGTTGTCTTCGGCCAGGAACTCCGCCACGTAGTCAGCGGCGATCCAGTCGACGAGGAATCGCCACATCCCTTCATCCAGGATCTGCGGATTCATGACCAGCCTGAACCGGTTTTTCAGGATCTCCGCTATCTCTGTCCGATTCATCCTGAGGATGCCCGGAATTTGCACCAAGTGCTTGTGCATCAATCCCCATTGCTGTTGCATCTCCACCGTTACGGCGGGACGCTTGCCCGCCGGAGGAGGCGGCGAGCTCACAATTTCGACCAGATCCCCGCTTATCTGGCCCATGGCCCTCAGCATTGCGAGCCTGTTCTGGACCTGTGGAGACCCCAAGTCCACATACCTCTTGAGCGGCCCCGGCTTCCCTTTACCCATGTGCTCCCTCCTTTTCCAATATATGGCGATACTTCGGTATCGCAGATTACTATTCTTATACCTGGAACACATGGGAGTATTTACGGGCTAGTAGAGGTGCTTGGGCCCGCTGCGGGGCTCACGCTTCTTGCGGATCGGGGCATGGAGCACGATGGTGATGAATGCCCAGAGCCACCATCCGATGACTGCGAACGGGACGGCGTATGCGATATACATGATCCACTTCATAATAGTTCGCTCTCCTCTGAAATGCGGATGGTGACGGTGGCCTCGGGGACGGGCTCGCACGTGTACTGCGAGCCCGTGAGGTGATCGAAGCAAAACCTCTCGTCATTTTCATTTAGGAACGCCTGGACACGGTCGTCCTTTTCATAGCCGCCGCCTTGATCGGTATGTAGCCCCAGTTCCCTCAGGCGGCTATTGAGAATCTCGGTCTTGGCCCGAGCTATTTCTTCAGACGTGCATGCGAACGCATTCCAGGTCTCCTGCTCGGCGTACTCCCCGGTCGTGCCGCTAATTACGAAGAAGTCCATGGTCTCTCCTAAAAAGGTGGTGGAGCCGCCGGGAATCGAACCCGGGTCCGGAATGAGGAGAGGATTAAGCACAGAGGATCTAGCAAGGGCTTTTTCTCTGTTCGGCCACCACGCCAGGCTCATCATCACTCAGCCGTCGATGCCATTTCGGCCCCATCATTAAAAAGAGAGGGGGGCTTGCGCCCCCCTCATTCTTCATTCTTCGTTCTACTTCTTGCCCTTCTTCTTCTTCTTGGGCTTCTCGTCGCAGTCGACGATGGTGGCGACCTCGGTCAGCATGCCCTCGAAGTCGTCCATCGTGGTGTTCTTCAAGTTCACCTTCTCGCCGCCGACGAACTTGATCGTCACCACGTCGATGGTGCCGAACTCCTCGCCATCCTCGTCCTTGAGCTTCTTCTTGGCGTGGCCCACGCTGGCGATCTGGTCCACGTTATGGAGCTTACCATCGATCTTCAGAAAACTCGCACCCTCGGTCATAGCTCAACCCTCCAATTAGCCCCTCTTTGGGACTGCCCTTGAAATACGTCAGACACATGCCTGACGCTCTAATCTCTTGGCGCGCTGATGCCCTTTAGGCCTCGGTCATGCTCCATGTAGCAGGCAACCTCGCAGCCCATGAGAGCCTTCTCGCTAGCCGCCGTCTCCAATCCCCTTTGCCATAGGCATGGCACCCTCACATAGGCATACCTGCCCTGCTCATGCATCCATACGGTGATCATGTATTCGATGCACGAGCCGCCCCTGCCCCTTTGAGGTTTATACATGTCGGTATCAACCTTGTTTACGGTGCCCTTCTGCACGTCGTACTGTACGTGGCGGAAGAGGGGTTGGTCGTAGCTTATGCCCCAAAGAACGGGATATTCGGTATGTTCGGTCTGACTCCACCCTATGGCCACATGATACATGTGGTCTTGTTTAAGAAGATGGAGATTCAGACTTTTTCGCGCGTCGGGGCATTCCGGGAGCTTAACGTCATCGGTTTTCCAGAGGCCATTAGGCGTCATTGTGCGGAACGACAGACTATGCTCCTCGCCATATCGAAGAGTGGCCCACCGCAGCGCGACGACCCCCTTGCCGCCCTCTGTTGTGACTTGTTCCTGTTGGGAAGCGTTTACGAGCACGCCGTTCTGTCGAATGAACTTAGTCATTGGCTCCAGCTCCCCTGTACGGTAGTCCCCGTGTCGCAGTTGTATTGGATGAACGCGGTGGGATTGGGGGTGGGCATATTGTGCCCGCCACCGGAGGGATAGGTGCCCAGCGTCAAAGAGCCCGCTGGGCCCTCCATCACCTGCTTCAACTTCTCCCGCTGCGCCTGACTCAGCGAGCTCTGCTTTTCGGGCTCGTGCTTGACATTCACCAGCTTGCCGTTAACTCGTTTGAATTTGGTCATTCTATGGGCTCCATGCTTATGCCCCTCAGGGCTCCGTTTTTGTCGATGGCTATACCCACTTCTTGGCCCCGATCTAAGTTGTCGATGGCCGATGACATGCGCCCTACGTGACGGATACGGACGACATGGGTTTTCTCGCCCAGGGTGACGCAAACATCTGTCATAGCGTAAGGTGTTTGCGTGATAGGCGCGGTAGACGATACGATGCCCTTCTGGGAGCTGATCGTCGACAGCCTGCTGCCGCTTCCTGCATCTATGGCCGTAACATGGTGGTCGTATCCATTGGCGGCCACGCGGAGCGAACACTGGTAGTACGTGTCGGCCCGAAGGTTTTCCTTGAGGCGCTCAGGTACGAATATAGCGTCATTTCCCCAGTCACCCTTATGGCTCAGCCGCATGACCTGTAGAGACTCTTTTTTCCACACAGCTATCGTTTTGATCAGCGTGAGGAAGTCCGGGCTCCTGCCAGGGCTGTTTGAGAACATCGCCTGGGCGAGGCGCTTCCGCCCCTCATCAGTCTCAAGCATCTCGCCAATCATCTTTTCAGCGCGCTGGCTTCGCTGGTGTTCTTTCATGCTCACGAGTGTTCCATCCTTGCGGATGAACTTAGCTGTTCCAGACATTGACCACCTCCTGGAGTTGTTTGCCAAGTACACCGCCAAACTCAAACCGCTTGGCCATCTCCACCACGAGGAGGGAAAGTATGCCATCCCAATGGCAGGGCCTGCTCCTCTCGCGGGCCCAGAGCAGGCTATCCCTCATGGCGTCTGCTATACGATATAGCTTGTCGGCTGTCAGGGGCGCGTGCCCCTTGCAGTGCTTGCTTCTCTCGAAGATCCCCATGGCCTCGACGAACCTTTCCGAGACGCGTACAGTGTCGTACTTGAATACGCACGGGGGCGTGAGGTCCCTATAGCTTGTTGGCCCGGACCCCATCGAGGCCTTCTTCATGGTATAGCCCTTGGCGGGCACCTTGGCCTGCGCGGGCTGCACATTTGCGTTCACGAGTTTTCCGCCCTTGCGGATGAATTTAGCAGTAGCCATCGGCAAGCTCCTCTAGGTCATTGTGTAGCATCATGTCTTGGCCGCTGACGTAACCCCACATGCGCGACACCAGCACCCTGAGCGCGCGGTCGCTGAATGTTATGGTTCCAGAGCGCCCCGCAGAGTTTATTTTGCAGTGCATTCTATCCGCCAAGTCATGGAGTTCACGAGAGTGGACCTTCTTACTAAGGGCGCTGCTGCGCAGGCTTGCCCTAAAGACTATGACAGCCTCGTGAAACATATCTGCCACCTCCAAGCTGTCGAACACAAACTCGTAGTCATACGTGGGTGTTGCGGGCTTCTGCACGTTTGCATTTACCAGCTTGCCGTCCTTGCGGATGAACTTAGCCGATGGCATCGATGATCTCCAGTATGAGGTACGACGGATCTAGATCCATGCCAGCGTAGTAGTCGTGAAGATCGTCGACTATGTCCGCCAGGTCTCGGTCGTCTGGGCGCTCCCTTTCTGACCACATATCCTTCACGAGATTGTCGAGCGTATCGGCCAGCACATGGTGGGGCCTCGGCGTCTTCCTTTCCGCGTTACAAAACACGGCCTCTAGAGCGTGGACAAAATTCTGGGCCATATACCTAGTGTCGTAAGGCCAACTAAAGTCGTGACCGAGGCCCCTGAGGACCACTTGGCCCCCACCTATCTCTGTGTGCAGATACTTCTTTTGGGCTTCCGGCTTTTCCAGGTTTGCATTAACCAGCTTGCCGTTCTTACGCACGAGCGTAATCATGCGTGTCTCCTAAAAGAGGTTCTGAAGCTTCTACTCTTCTTATACCTGGAAACGGGCTAAAGAT
>Ga0255048_10002437_pt1 | contig 11849 bp, 9 predicted proteins | sample JV7_2_2_MG_FD_183619 | JGI IMG/M metagenome (GOLD analysis project Ga0255048, IMG submission 183619) | Seawater microbial communities from Jervis Inlet, British Columbia, Canada - JV7_2_2 | ecosystem: Environmental > Aquatic > Marine > Inlet | place: Canada: British Columbia | collected 2016-10-06
CGCGTTCCAACCGCGCTTGAGCAACACCGGTTTGCGAGTGCGTCCCACTTCGGTCAGCAACGGGAAGTTCTGCATCGAGCGGGAACCGATCTGCAACATGTCGGCGTGGCCTGCCACCTGTTCCACCAGACGCGGGTCCATCACCTCGGTGACGATGCCCAGGCCGGTCAAGCGACGCACCTCGTCGAGGATTCTCAAACCTTCGGCACCCAGACCCTGAAAGCTGTGAGGATTGGTGCGTGGCTTGTAGACCCCGCCGCGCATCAGCCGTACACCGGTCTTTCGAACGGCGTGGGCGATGGGCAAGGTCTGCTCCAGACTCTCCACGGCGCAAGGACCGGCGATGACGACGGGAACCTCCCCGCCGAACCGAACGCCGTTGACGTCCACTTGGTACGTGCTGCGTTCGTCCTCGTACTCCGGCCAGCATCGCCGCAAGACACTGAGATCGGGCATTGGATATTCCATGACTTCCCTCACCTCGTCAAAACAGGGTTCGCCGACTGCGGTGCCGCAGGCCGAACCCGATGCAGTCGTCCGTTCCGGACGACCCCGACCTCGATCGATCCGAGACGGTTCCCCCGCGGATCGAAGCTGAACGTTCCGGAGCGGCCCGCCAACTGCCCCGTGGCCAGGCCGGCCCGCATGGCTTCCGGCTCCGGGCCTTGCCTGCGCATCGCGCCGGCCATGAGGCGCACGCCGTCGTAGCCCAGCGCGCGGGCTAGCCCCGGTGCGACCGCCGTGGAAGACTCCGGGCCGCGCAACAGCGGCAGGGCCAGCCCCGTGGCCCAATCGGGGACCGCATCAACGAACACCGCATCGTCCAACCGGGTGCTGCCGAGGACGCGTCGCGGGGTTCCGTGGCGACCCAGTTCCAGAAGCAACTCGACGGCCGGCCCGGGATCCAGCCACAGCAACAGCACGTCGGCCGCCGCGATGCTCGGTTCGCTCCGTCGATCCCCGATGAGCGTCTCCGTGACGCGCACACCAAGCTCGCCGCAGACCTTGCTCAGCGCCGCCGCACGCTCGCGCCCGGAGCGACCCGCGGGAACGGCGAGCATCGCGCTCTTCCCCCGCGGATCGGCGAACGACCACTGCAGCAATTCTCGGGCCTGCGTGCCGTCGTCGGGGACCCCGCGGAAGACCCACGGGACCATCGCCCGCGTCAATGATTCCTCGGGGGACAGCGTGATCACCGGGATTCGTTTCCGCGTCGCGATCTGGGCCGCGACATGGGCCAGTTCCCCGTCGGTCGGACCGATCAGACCCACCACGCGGTTGTCGAAGACCAGACGCGCGGTCAGATCGGCGCCGTCGCGCCACGGGCCGGGAACCGCGAGGGTGACGAGATCGAGCCGCAACCCGTCAATGCCGCCCGCCGCGTTGATTTCCTCCACGGCTTTCTCCGCGCCCGTGGTGAGCGCTTCGGAGGACGGTCCGCTCGCCGCGAGCACAGCGATGACGATGGCGTCAACGAAAAACAAAACGTCCCCCACTTGCTCGAGCGAGCACGACCGGTGAAACGTTGTTCGAAGTCGCATCGAGGTGGATCACGCCGGTCACACCGCGATATTCCCGGACGGCGGTCAAACCGTCGCGGATCCGCGCGCGGTTGAGCCCGTGTTCCCTCACGGTATCGATGACGAGCCGCGCAGCGTCGTACCCGTAGGCCGCAAAGGCATCGGGGCCGTGCCCGAATCTCTCCAGGAAGCGACGCTTGAACTCCAACCAGTTCGGTTCCCGTCTCTCGGGATCGAACCAGAACGCGGCCTCGACGCCGTCGCCCGCGTCACCCGCCGTGTCGAGAAACTCGCTCGAGACGAGTCGATCCGTGCCGACCACGGGCATGTTCATGCCACGCTCACGCATCTGGCGCACGATCCGTCCGGCCTCGGCGGCCTTGACCCACAGGACCAACCCCGCGGCCCCGGAAGCCTCCAGACGATCCAGCTGGGACGAGAAGTCCTGCTGGCCCGGCCGGATCAACAGTTCCATCGGGACAGGTCGGCGTAAGCGCCTGGCGGCGTCGCGGAACTCTTTGATCCCGAAGCGCCCGTACCGATCGGTCGAGCGGATCACGGCCACGCGCGTCAGCTCCTTTTCCTCGAAGACCAGAGAGGCGAGGCGGTAGCCCGCCTGCCGGTCGTCGGGCGTGATGCGGACGATCCACGGGATCCCCGTTTCCGTCATCGTCGGATCGGTCGAACCCACGTTGACGATCGGGAGCTCGGTCTTGAGCGCGACGCGCAGCGCGACGTGCGTGCTGTTCGCATCGATCGAACCGATCACCGCCCAGACCCGGTCGGTGTAGGCCAGTTCAACCAACGTGTTGCTCGAGCTGCCCCACAGCGCCTGGTCGTTCTTGACCACCAGTTCGAAGGGAATCCCGCGATAGGCCCCCGACCGGTTCGCTTGTTCCAGGGCCAACTCGACACCGCGCCTGAGATTCGAACCGGCGCGGATGTCGGGCGAGTCCTCGAGCGGGGCGAGTAGACCGATGCGGACCGTCCGCAGGCCGGCAGGGTCGGCCGTGCCGCGGCCGGTTCCGCGAAACAACGGCGGCGTCAGGTAGAAACGGCGGTAGGGGTCTCCCGAGCCGGAATAGGGAACCAGTTCTTCGGGCGTTCGAGCGTAGACGTGTTCGGGTTCTGCCGCGGCGGTCTCGCCGGGCTCGCCTGCCGCAAGCATCGAAGCGCCGGCGACCAGGAGGCCGACCAAGAGCACACCGATCCCCCGCCACGCCATCCTTGTCATCCGCGCGGCACGATCGCCATCGCCTCGATTTCGACGAGGAGATCGGAGCGACAGATGCGGGCCTGGATTCCGGTGCTTGCCGGAAGCGGATCCAGACCGATGGCACTCATGAACGACGTGCGCAACTCGTTGAACCGGTCGTAGTCGCGTTCGATGTCCCGCAGGTAGCAACTCGTCCGGACCACATCGTGCCAACTCGCTCCCTCGGCCACGAGCAACTGTGTCAGGTTGCGAAACGTACGCAGGAGTTGGGCCTCGAAGTCGCCGGGGTGGACGGTCGCGCCGGTCCCGTCGACGCTGGCCGTCCCGGAAAGGAGCAGCAGCGTCGCTCCCGGCAGATCCACGCGCATTCCCCGGCTGAACGACGAAGGTAGGGCATAGTCGTAGGCCTCGTTGAGCGCGTCGGGCGCGCAAATCGCCCGTTTGGGAATCAGTTTGCGATCCGGCACGGGATCGAGCCCTTGCATTCCGGTTCGTCCCTCGCGCTCCGGTCCCACCAGACCCAGCGCCTCGTACTCGTCCCAGGCGGCCGGGCTCAACGAACGCCTTTGCTCGGTATCCTTCAAAACGGCCTGATCGTCGTTCATCTGTCGTCTCCTTCCTCTATCGGTTGAGTGTGTTCGATCGGTCTGGGCGTTCGGTGATTCCATGACCGAGTCCGGCGGCGGTTGCCACCCAGACGTCGTCACCGTCCAGAGCGACGCAAAAAATCATGTTGCTGGGAAAACCGCTTCCTCCACGTCTCTTCGTGCGAGCGCCGTCGGGCCCGTCGATCCGTAGTTCCAGCGATGCGTCTTCCAGGAGCCGCCAGGTGTGCCACGTCCGACCGTCGAAACGACTCAGACCCTGGTCCGTCGCGATCCAGGCGACCCCGTCGCGGGCTTCGACGTAATTGATGAAGTCACCGGCCAAGCCGCTGTCCTCCTCGCTGTAGCTTCTCCAGCGACGACCGTCGTAGCGACTCAGACCAAAGTAGGTGCCGACCCACATCACGCCGTCCGCGACCCGGATGGCGGAGGTGACGTCGTGGACCAGGCCGTCGTCGCGGAAAAGGTCGATCTCCATCTCTCCGTCCGGATCGCGGTGCTCGCGGAACTGTCCCGTGTCGCCGTCGCGAACGATCACACCGCCCCCCCACACCGCAACGTAGACCGTGCCGTCCTCCGCGTGGACCGCGTAAGTCCAGGGTTCGTGCATCAGCGTGTTGGTCGTGTCGAAGATCGACCAGTTGCCGGTTCGAGTGTCGTAGCGACTCAGCCCGGCCGCGGTGGCAACCCACACGGCCGGCCCGTCCACGCTGATCCCGTAGACGACATTGTTTGCCAGACCGCTGTTGAGTTGGGTGAAAACGTCGAAACGTCCCCCGCTCAAACGCGCCAACCCGCCCATCGTACCGACCCACAGATCGCCGCTGTCCGATACGGCAAGCGCGGTCACTGCGGGGAACGGAAGACCCTCGGCCGTGCCGAACACGCGCACGGTCCCGTCCTCGAGGACGGCCAGTCCTTCCTCGGTGCCGGCCCAGACTCGCGGCCCGTCGACCAGCACGGTGAAGACCTTGTTCGAAGGCAGTCCAGCGGCGGTGTCGAAGGTCTCCCAACGCATCGACGGCGCGTCACCTCCCGCCGCCGGAGTGACGCACAGGAGTATCGTCGTTGCCAGCGTGGCCGTGGCGAACCGGACGAACATCACAGGCTCCTCAGATAGATCACCAGGTCGTTGAGTTGGACCTTGCTCAGATCCTCGGCAATCCCGTGCGAATCTTCGGGACTGTGCACGGTCCAGATCTCCTCCAACGTCATCGCGCGTCCGTCATGCAGGTAGGGTGCCGTCGAACCGATGTCGAATAGATGCGGCGTGTCGAAGCGCCCCCCCGTGCCCACATCGGAAACAAGCCGGTCGGTGAACAGCGGCGGTCGATGGCAGGTGTTGCAGCGCTGCGCTCTCGGGATCATCTCGCCGTCGTTGGTCCGGGCGCGGAAGAAGATCTGCCGCCCCGACTCCAGCGCCTCGGCGGAAGCGTGGGACGGCCGCTTGGGTGGCACGGGGATCGACTCGATAAATGCGACAAGGTCTTTCAGTTTGTCCGGCGGAAACGGATCGGAGCGCGTGAGTACACGAGCGAAACGAGGGCCGCATTGGGTCGCCAGGTCCGGGTTCTTGCCGTTCCACTTGAACGGGGCGGTGTCGCGGATGCCCCGCAGAGAGCGCGTGTCGACGAGATTCCGTCCGACGCCGTCGATCTCGAAATCCCAGATCAGTCCATCGCTGTGACCGTCGGGATGGCACGAGCGGCAGGAGAACTGGGCCTGAAATGTCACGGAGGCGTCGTGGAAGAGCCGTTCGCCCCGTCGCTCCGGCGTCAAACGACCGGGACCGCCGAGATCGATCCGTTCCACGACCGCAAACCGTGTCGTGTCGATCACCGCGATCGAATCGGCCAGACGCTCGGCAACGTACAAACGGTCTCCCGAGGGCGACAGAGCCAGCGCGCGGGGGGTCTGTCTTGTCGGGATCCGGGCCAGCACGTATTCGGCCGAAATCCCCAGATCGTCAGCCACAGCGTCGAGCGCCGGACCCTCGCGACTCGACAACACCTCACGCAGTGCGCGAACATCGATCGCCGTCACCATTCGCGCACCCATGTGGGCCACGAAGGCGACGCGATCGTCGGGAGTCAGCGCAACGCCCGAAGGATCGGCGAAGAAAGCGTTCACCTCGTCGAGCGGGAACTGGACGGTGCGTCCTCCGGCACGAGTCTCGATGAACACGACGGCACTGTTCATCACGGCGCCGCGGGCCACCTGCGTCAGCGGCAGTAGATTGCGGAACCGCACGGCGCTGGCCAGCGCGAAGGAGCCGTCACTGGAAACGGCGATCCCCTCGCTCAAGTGGGCCGAGCGAAGCTCTCGTCGCTCCAGGATCCGGTTTCGGCGGGGGTCGACCAGTGTGACCTCCGATGCGCCGAGGACTCCGGGCGTAACCGGCGAGGCCAGCCGGTTGGCCACCGCGAGCAGGTGCCCGTCTCGTGAGAGGGCCAACGCGTAGGGTTGCATTCCCGCAACCAGCCGGTCGGTTGACGAGGGCGATCCCGGCTCGGCGAGAACGACGGCGTTTCCCAAACCCTCGGCGACGAAGACCCGCCCGCCGTCGGCGGAAAGCGCCAGGCCCAGCGGCTCGGTCACTTCGATCTGGTCCCGGACCTCGAGCGTAGCGGCATCGAGTATCCGCACGCGATCGCCGTCCCGGCTGGAAACGGCGAGACGGCGGCCGTCGGCGGAAACGGCCACGCCGTAGGGCCTGTCGGGCACTTCGACCGAGCGTATCGTCTTTCCGGTCGAGAGATCGACTTCGAGCAAGCGGTCGATACCGGATGCCGCGACGAACAGTCGGGCGCCGTCGGGTGAGACGGCCAAACCCTCCGGTGAGACGTAACGCAAGCCCGTGTTGTCGACCGGTGCGGGCGGTGGGGATCGCCTCGCGTGACAGCGAGCGCACAACCCCGCAGGGACCTCGGTACGACCGGTCTTGTTCAGAACGTGAGCCGGCAGCCAGGTGTTCGCCCCGACCCAACCGGCCAAACCAAGGACCGACATGAACAGGACAAAGCCCGCCGCGGCGTACCTTAGCCGGCGTTTCGACATCGCGGTCATCGCGCCGAAGCCTCGTTCGTTACTCCAGCGAGCGACCGGGGCCGTTGCGCAAGGGCACGGATGACTCGATTCACCGGCGCGGACTCGCGGCTCTCGTGGCAACCGAAACAGGCGCGCGTCTCCCCGGCGCGTACCCAGAACCAATCGGAGGTGGAGATCTCGGCACCGCGTGCATCGAGCGATCGCACACGGATCGGACGGTCTGAGGGAACCTCGACGAAAAGAGAGCCGTCGGCTTCGATCGGAACGTTCCCCAGCGTCCGTAGCTGCCCGGCGAAAAGCGTCTGCACGGCGAGTGCGGTCGGACGGGGCCCGCCGGAGGGCGGCCCCACCACACCGTCGGAACGGTTCGCGTCGTAGAGGATCAGCTTTCCGTTGCGCTGATTCGGCCGCAGACCGGATGGCTTGCCTCGCGGCGGCTCGACCGGTGACAGAGAAACAGCCTCCACTTCGTCCCACGCGGGGTCGTCGAAGACCGGTTGTAACTCCGTCGATCCGGGGATCGTTCGAAAAACGGCCGACGTCGACGCGAGACCCGTATCGAACGCCGGTCGGCCGGTCAGCAGCAGCGCACCATCGGCAAGCGGCTCCGCAGAACGGGGATCGACCAGAGCCCGGGGTGCAACCGCGTCAAGCGAGAAGGACAGCGTGCGCTCGGTCGCAAGCGGACGACGCATCTCGACGCGCTGTAATCGTGCGGCGCCATCGGGGTCGGTGGCGATGAACACGACCCCGCCGTCCGTGGTCTCTCGTGGACGGGATCGGGTCGCCGGGGCCCCGTGACTTCCAAGAAACGGCTCGATCATCGAACCGTCGGGGTTGATTGTAAACAGCGCGGCCCCGTCACGCTTCCGCATGGAAAACAGGATCCTGCCGTCTCGCAACGGAAACGGATCGAAGGCCGAGTCGACGCCGAACGTGATTCGCTCGAAGCCCGCGCCGGCCCTGGAGGTGGTGTACAGCGACCAACGGTGCCCCGACGCCGAGGCCGCACCCGCATCACGGCACGCGACCACCACCCGGTTCCCCGCCAGGTAGGCCGAATCACCACAATCGCGATCCAAGTCGATCACCTTTTTCGGTTTGGATCCGTGCGCTCGGACCTCGTAGACCGCCCATCGCGAATCGGGAGTCTGCCGGCCGGCGAACAACACCGTGGCGCCATCGGGCGAAACGGCGGGGGCCCCGGCGGCCTCGAACCCCTCGGAAAGTACGGGCCACTCCGTGGAGGGTCTCCCCTGGCGGACGACAATCACCCGACTGCCGGGCGGATACCTGGCGTCGAGGTCGAGTCGCTCCGCTCGCTCGCCCGCAACGCTTGCCGCCGGCAGTTGGACCACGACCAGGTCGGTCGCGACCACCGGCACCGATGCGGGAGAGGACGTGCAGCCGGCACAGCACGCCGCGAACCAGGCGAGCGAGGCGGCACGGTAGCTGGCGGTCCTCACAGGACCTCCTCGATTCGCAGGATCTGCCGCGACTCGACGTCGGTAAACACGCTGGTCGCGCCGCCCGGCCACTCGATAAGGATGCGGTCGATCGAGCGCTCCTCGGAACCGAGCCCGAAATGCAGTCGGGGGTCTCCCTGGCCGAGGTAGGCCGACCGGCTGCGGCTTTCGGCGCGGAGAGTCTGCCCCCCGATCTGCAATTGGACCCGCGCACCCAAGGGGTCGCGCGATCGCCGACCCACCAGATCGAGCGTGATCCAGGCGCTCCGGCCGGCGATGTCGTTCCGCAGAAGGACATGTCGCCCGTTCAAGTTCGTGACGAACAGGTCCATGTCGCCGTCGTTGTCGTAATCCGCCACCACGGACGACCGGCCGACATTGCGCGAGGCGAAGTAGGAACCGCCGCGGTCGGTGGCATCCTCGAATCGCAGGTCTCCGACGTTGCGCAGGAGGAGATCCTCCCAGCCCACCAAGTGATGCAAGCCGCCGTTGGCCACGAACAGGTCGAGTCGACCGTCATTGTCGAAATCGATCAGGTTCTGGCCCCAACTGACGTACTGACCGGAGAGCCTGCCGACCCCGGACCGCATCACCTCGTCGGCAAACAACCCGGCCCGAATCTGCCGGTAGACCGCCCCGAAAGCGGTGTCCGAAACGGTCAGATCCAAGAGGCCGTCTCCGTCGAGGTCTCCCACGTCGGCGGCCATCGCCGCAGTCTGCTCGCCGTTCTCACCCATCGCAACGCCGGCCAACAGTCCGGTTTCGGTAAAGTTGCCGGATCGATCGTTGAGCAGAAGGAAATTCGCCGTGGCGTCGTTGGCCACGAAAATATCGGTATCGCCGTCGGCGTCGAAATCTGCGGTGGCCAGACTCATCCCGCGGCCGATGATCGAACCGATACCGGCGGGAGAAGAGACGTCTTCGAAGGTGCCGTCGCCGCGATTGCGATACAGCGTATCGGACTCGGCCTTGTACGAGAGCGGTCCAGGGTAGCCGTCGGGGGCGAAGAAATTCTCCTCGCGTGGATCGAATTCGAGGTAGTTCGTGACGTACAGGTCGAGATCGCCATCTCCCTCGATGTCGAGGAATGCGGCCCCGACGCTGAAGCTCGGGTCGGCGACCCCCGCAGCGGCCGAGATCTCCTCGAACGATGCGTCTCCGCGGTTTCGAAACAAACGGTTGGGACCGCGGTCGGCGAGGTAGAGATCACGATTCCCGTCCCCGTCGACATCTCCGACGGCAACCGCGACCGCGCTGGCGGATGCCGGTATTCCCGACCGCTCGGTGACGTCTTCGAACCTACCGTTGGCGAGGTTGCGGTAGATTCGGATTCGTTGTGGAGAATCGACCGACCCGTTCGGATCCGGACTTCGCGGACCACTCGCCACGACCAGATCGAGCCAACCGTCGCCATCGAGATCGGCGAACAGGGCACCGGCGCCCACGGCATCCACGATGTTGGTCAGGTCGGGCGTGGCGGGTTGGTGCCGGGCGCGGATGCCCGCGGCGAGGGTGACGTCCGTGAAGCCCCCACCCGCGGCCGGATCCGGTAGCAACCCGGGGAGGGTTTCCGGGACCGGCTCCAGATCGGACTCCGTGGAAACCCGTGTCGGATCCGCGGAGCAGGCGACCAGGAGAGGTAGGATCAGCACCGCAATCACCCGGGCCGTCCGACGAACCCGGCCGCGGGGCAGATCAGCCCGTGCACAGAAAAAGACTGAATATTGGTTTATATTCTTTAACAACTGCACTATTCCAGATATTGAATATCTGAAATATACGAAATTTGATCGCCTTGTCAAGGCTCGATCAGGGTGGCCTGGAGCGGGCCTGCGATCAGCGTGCGGGTTTGACCCTGGAACGCAGGTTTTGGATCACGGACGGATCCGGAAACTCGACCTTGGCAGCCAGGGTTGCCAGCGTTTCCTGCTCGAAAACGCGGTACTGGGCCAACTCTGCCTCGTGGATGATCGCGCGGACACCGCAACGGGATTGGCGGGGACAATTCCCCACCGAGAGAAGACAGCACTGGGCAACGAGCGGTCCCTCAAGGGCCTCGATGATCTCGACCATGCTGATTCCCTCCGGGGCGCGGGCCAGCATGTATCCCCCGCCCGGCCCCGATGCGGCCTGCGTGAACCCGGCGCGCGCGACATCCTGGAAGATCTTGGCGATGTAACCGGGGGAAAGGGTCAACCGCTGGGAGTATGCCCGCAAGTAGGCCAGGATCTCGTCGAACGGCACCGGTTTGCCGCGCGAGAAAGCGGCGAGGTATACCAGACCGTGGAACGCGTAGCGCGTTTTCTTGGACAGCGACCTCAATGTTCGTCCTTTTCCGAGTTCCCCACGGTCCAAAGAATATACCCGAATCCAGGATATCCTATATCCTTCTTATGCGGGATAGGGTCACCCGACTGTTACAATTAGGCCTGGAGGACGACTCTTGCGCTGGTTCCTCACCATGGGTTTCGTAACCGTCGGTGCGCTGGCGGCGTCGGCCATGCCGGCCGTCTATGAAGTAACCGAAGTCCAGGACGGAGGCAGCATCACGGGCCGCGTAACCTTCAAGGGAACTCCCCCTTCCGGCGAGAAACTCGTCGTCTCAACGGATAACGAGGTTTGCGGTACCGAGAAACCCTCGCGGGCGCTGCTCATCGGGGCGGACGGTGGGATTCGGAACGCGGTCGCCCGCGTGCGTCGCATCGAGCGCGGGAAGGCCTGGCATCCGGTCGAGCACACCCTGGGGCAGACGGACTGTCGCTTCGAACCCCACGTGCTGTTGATGAACCCCGGCGCGGACCTGCACATCCTGAATACGGATCGGATCGCGCACAATGTCCGGAGCTACGGAAGAGGCCCGGTGTTCAACATCGGACATCCCAGGCTGGTCGAGAAACTCGTCGTCGAGAATCTTGCCGAGCAGGTTACCGACCCGGACGTGATCCGAATCGGTTGCGACCTGCACCCGTGGATGACCTCCTACATCGTGATCAAGGAGCACCCTTACTACTCCGTCACCGACGAGAACGGATCTTTTCAGCTCACGGATGTGCCACCGGGCAAGTACGATCTCGAGATCTGGCACGAAACGCTGGGCGAGATGAAACGTGCGGTGACCGTCAGGCCGAAAGAAGAAACCGTGGTGGTGTTCGAGACCGGTCTCTAGTCGCCGTTTCCCGGCGTTTCCTTCAGACTCCAGACGTAGTCGCGGATCGCTTCGATCATGGCGGGGCCATCGTCGATGAACGCCGCGACCTCCTCGACCGAACCAACGTGTTCCAGCATCCGTGACGTGGATTCCGCAAGCAACGGCTCGTCGATGAGGCCGGCAAAGGGCGAGCTGAAAGTTCCTTGTTTTGTGGGGACAAAGAAGGTCGGCATCCGCGTACCCGGAGTCCAACTCTGAGGGTCGGCAATCCACGACGCGATCCACCCGTAGCGCAACCGTCTGCTGGCAATCTCCAGCGCCGGGCCAAGACTCGCCACGTCGAGGTCGAGCGCTTCGACGGCTTCCGCACCGTAGGGGTGACAACTGCCGCAGGGCATCAGGTCGAATGCCTCCCGGCCGAGTGCGATGCTCCGTTTCGTCGGCGGCGACTCCGGGGCAATCTCCAACTCTTCGTCCTCCAGCGCGGCAAAGTATGCGACCAGGAGTCGCACCTCTTCGCTGGAAAAACCGAACGTGGGCATGTTCGTCGCCAACCAGGATCGCAAGCGGACCGCACCGGGGTCGGCAAGGTACATCGCCAGCCACGCGGGGTTCACTCTCGAACCCTCTCCGTTCAGGTCCGGCGGCAGCAAACCGACGTCTTCGACGTCGGCCCCGATGGCGCGGCCTCTACCTTCGATCAGGTGGCAACCCCGACAGTTGTAACGCCCGAGCAGCTTGCGCCCTTCGACGAGCGCGGCCCGGCGGCCGCTGGGCTCCTCGATGGATGCGTCGGCGATCGCGGAACGGATCGCCCGTAACTCGTTGGCCGATAGTCCGAAATCG
>Ga0255048_10002438_pt1 | contig 11842 bp, 7 predicted proteins | sample JV7_2_2_MG_FD_183619 | JGI IMG/M metagenome (GOLD analysis project Ga0255048, IMG submission 183619) | Seawater microbial communities from Jervis Inlet, British Columbia, Canada - JV7_2_2 | ecosystem: Environmental > Aquatic > Marine > Inlet | place: Canada: British Columbia | collected 2016-10-06
ATGCGGCTGCCGGACTCTATACGGTTAGCCTGACGGTGACCGATGATGACGGAGCCAGTGATACGGCTACCAGCACCACGGCGGATATCGCCCCGATACCGAATGTTGCACCGACCGCGAATGCTGGTGGGCCATACACTGGCACGGCTGGATCAGCGGTTGTCTTCGACGGATCGGGTTCGACGGACACTGACGGCAGCATCGCCAGCTACGCCTGGACCTTCGGTGATGGCAGCACGGGCACGGGTGTTAGCCCGAGCCACACTTATGCGGCTGCCGGACTCTATACGGTTAGCCTGACGGTGACCGATGATGACGGAGCCAGTGATACGGCTACCAGCACCACGGCGGATATCGCCCCGATACCGAATGTTGCACCGACCGCGAATGCTGGCTCTCCACAGGTAGTGAATGAAGGCGATCCGGTCACCCTGGATGGCAGTGGCTCCGGCGATAGTGACGGCTCGATCGACCCCACTACGGGTTACAGCTGGACACAGACCGATAGCAGCGGAATTACGGTAACCTTAATCGGTGCAACGACAGTGACACCGTCGTTCACAGCACCGGCAGTGACCGTCAATACTATCCTGACCTTCTCGCTGACCGTGACCGATAACGATGGTGGTGTCAGTAGTGTGGCGGATACGGTCGACGTAACGGTGAATAACGTGGCCGAAGATGACGACAATGACGGTATCCCCGATTCTGTAGAGTGCCCATTAGGCCCACCGAACTGTCCTGATACCGATAGTGATGGAACGCCAGATTTCATGGATACTGACAGTGATAACGATGGTATTCCAGACGCTGAAGAATGTCCTGATTACTTGTTATCAGGTTGCCCGGACAGCGATGGCGATAGCCTACTGGATTATACCGACACCGATTCAGATGGTGACAACATACTTGATGTGTATGAAGCCGGCGTTGATTCAACTAATCCAATAGATACCGATGGTGACGGTATACCGGACTATCAGGATACCGATAGCGATAACGATGGTGTGCTGGATTCTGCAGAAGAAGGTATTACCGATACTGATGGTGATGGCATTCCAGACTATGTTGATGCCGCAGGTACAGGTCCAGGCCCAGGCGATAGCGACAGTGACGGCATACTCGATATAATTGAGTGCGAACTGTATCCATTTTGTGCCGATAGTGATGCTGATGGCACACCGGATTATATGGAGACTGACAGTGACGATGACGCCATTTTTGATGCTACCGAAGCTAACACCTCAGGTGCTGATTTCGATGGTGACGGTATTGATGATAATTTCGATATTGATAGTTTCATTTCAGGTGTCGATGCACTTGATCTGAATGCTGATGGCATTATTGATACACATCCGCTAGACAGTGATGGCGATGGTACGCCAGATTATCAGGATACCGACAGCGATAATGACGGAATCGATGATGCGATAGAGGGCACAACGGATACTGATTTTGACGGTATCCCGGATTATGTGGATGTCGATATCAGCACGGGCATACCAGATAGGTCAGGTGATAGTGACGGTGATGGAATCAGTGATTTAGTTGAATGTCCAAATTACCTGTCAGGATGCCCAGACATTGATATTGACGGTCAACCTGATTACCTCGATGACAATCATCAGGATGGACCACTTGGCGATATCGATGGTGATGGCATAGTTAATCACGCTGATACCGATGATGACGGGGATGGTGTGATTGATACCCAGGACAACTGCCCGATCGATGCTAATCCGGATCAGGCTGATGCCAACAGTAATGGACTGGGTGATGCCTGTGAAGTCATTACCCTGTTATCACCAGCCGATGTTGCCACGGGGTTGGACACAACCGTGACTTTCGTCTGGTATACGGTGACATCTCCGGAAGGTGTCAGCCCGAGTTACCAAATTTTCATCTGCGAGGATCAGACGTTTTATGGTTGTACCTCTACCCTAGTCGCATCGGCTGGGAAGGCAATAGATTTTGCTGGTGTCAAAGGGCTGTTACCTCTGGTGCTTTTTGGCTCGGTTCTGGGTAGCATCGGATTAAGAAGGAGAAGGTGGTTGATGATGGCTATCTATAGCCTGGCGATCATCGGGCTGGTTTCAAGCTGCGGTGATGGTAGTGTTGGCGGCAATCCGGTCCCTGGCGACGAAATGAGCCATTCGGTATCAGGCCTTGAAGCAACAACCACATATTATTGGAAGGTAACCGCCAGCGACGGTATAGACACTGTCGAAAGTGCCACCAGGAGTTTTACCACACTGTGATGTTAACTGAATTTCTAATACTCCCTTGCTAGACCGTGAAGCCGACTATGCCACCATCGTCATCTAGAAATCCACCCTTTATCCTGGTCGGGTGTTTATTAGCCTTCGGCTATTGGGTAGTCGAAGCGTACCTTGATACCTTGATGATAGAAAATGTATCTTTTGCGATGCGTTTGTTTCCCTCCGACAAAAATGAACTCTGGATGCGGAGTATTACCTTTTTATTATTCATTGGTTTTGGATTGTATTCACACAGAGCCCACGTCCGCATTCGATCGACCGAGTTGATGAACGTAGATGCAGCATGGCTTCTAAAAAAGGCGCTCTCAAAAACCTTAAGGGGTAATATTCCAATCTGCGCCTTCTGCAGGAAGGCCCGTAATCAAGAGGGTGAATGGGTTACTCTTGAGAAGCTCGTTACCGCCCGAACCGAAGCCGAGTTCTCGGCTGGTTTATGCAACAAGTGTCAGATCCAACACTCTTCCGACAAAACAACGGGCGCAAGGAAAATGAAAATGGATAAAGATGGAAATGAAAATAGGGTCAAATCTTGACTTAACATATTATATTTTCATTCATCATTCAATCTATAGTCTGCGATACCGTCGTATCAGGAACTAACGCAGCTGACGCAAATCATCGCCCAGCGAGTTGGCTGGTTCCTTGAGCACCGAAATTCTGGGGACAGTATACCTAATTTACTGACTGCCGATTTTCGGTCTGGAATAGGCATACTGTCCCCGTAATCATTGTGCCCAGCATAAATTGCACTTTTATTGGTAATCTTTAAAAACTAGTCAAGCGGCTCTGGAGTCGCTAGCATGCCACTTTTGTTTTTTCCTTTCCCTCTATATTGTGACCCAGTTAGATATACCACAACCATCGATTATCGAACGTCCGACACCTCCACCCATGTGGCTGATCGCTTTGACCGTTGCAAGCGCGGTGATGGGTCTGACATTGCTGACACCTGCCTTGCCTCTGGTTCAAGAAGATTTGGGAGCATCAAGTGGGGCTGTGCAACAACTATTAACCGTCTATTTGGTGGCACTTGCGGTCGGGCAGCTGGTTTATGGCACGGTGTCTGACCGTATAGGGCGGCGACCAATTTTGCTGTTTGGAGCTTTGCTTTATGGGCTTGGCGGGGCGGCGGCGGCCGGAGCAGACAGCATCGAAACTTTGACCTTCTACCGAATCATTCAGGGTTTAGGCGCCGCCGCCTGTCTGTCGATGGGGCGGGCCATTGTCAATGATTGCTTTGATCGGGTAGATGCGGCCCGCAATATGTCTACCGTGGTATCAATGATGGCGATTGTGCCTGTCCTGTCCCTGGCTTTCGGCGGTGTTCTGGCGCAGACGGCTGGCTGGATTGGCACGATGGTAGTGACCTCAGCTGGCGGTTTCGTGGTGTTTGCACTGGCTCTGATCATGGTACGAGAGACCAATTTAAACCGCACAAGCTCCATTAAGTTTGCGGCGGTCATATCAACCTATGGCACGGTGTTACAGAATCGTATTTTTTTCTTTTTCGCGCTGACCAGCGGGATGCAGGTCGGGATGTTTTTTGCTATGAACGGTTTTCTGCCCTATCAATATCAGCGACTTGGCTACTCGCCAATCGAATTTGGCTTTTGGTTCTCGTTGACCTCAGTGTTCTATTTGCTGGGCAACGCCATCAACCGACTTTATTTCGTTTCACGCGGGATCGAACGAGCTGCAATGATTGGCTGTTCGTTAACCCTGATATCTGTAGTCTCGCTCTACGCGACGCAAGCCGCCGGTTTGACGCACGCCCTGTCGCTGGTTTTACCCTGCTGTCTTTTTGGTTTTAGCAACGGGATTGTGATTGCCAACACCACCATTGGCGCGATTTCGGCGGCCGGGCGGCATGCAGGTACGGGCACGGGTCTTGCCGGGGCCTGGCAAATGGCGGCCGGTGGAATTTCCGGGGCAATTATTGTCGGGTTGGGCGGGGCGCAAAATTTTCAACTGGCCGCTAGTGGCCTGATAGTAATGTCTCTGATTTCGGTCAGCTCTATTTCTTATATTTATCGGTCGCGGGCTATTCTCACCTAGCTACTGAGGCAATCCGCGCAGCAGTTGTCCGCGGCACCGATGGTCAGAAGGTTGGCGAATGAATAAAATGGGGGCGCTTTCAATTATAAAAACTCCAAGGTCAATTTGTGCCGAACTATGAAGCTCAGCGCTGTATTCGGCGGACAATTTATCGGTATCCGCGAAGTCGCTGACCGGATTTGGCTGGTCAGCTTTATGATGTATGATCCAGGTTTCATTGACGAAGACGAAAATTGGGTCGAACCGGCTGGAAACCCGTTTACACCAAAAGTGTTACCCATGTCTTCGGTATAAAGTGTTACCTATGTGCCCGGTTCGGACCCTTGCCGAGATTCAATCAAGTCGGCTTTTTATCTAGCCCCCTGATCCAGGTTTATGGGAATTTTTCGGTTATTTTGGTATCACTTTTCTGGAAAAAGCGTAGTCTGGTTTTCTGCCGTCATAGGTAAATGACAAAGGGTAGCTCCCGCTTTAAGATTCATACATCTAATCGTTACCATCGAATATGCCGATTTCTCCTGGTTCAATTTCAGATCAGCCCCTGTTTCAGTTGCTCAAAACAGAAACAAGAGAATTCCTGAATGAGCGTGCCGAAGCATTACGGCTTTCCTTTCAGGATTGCCGGCAGGCCTGCGAAATTGCACTGGATTTTCAAATGTGGGACGTCGAGGCGATCCAGGATGTCTGGCCTGAAGAAAATCGCCCTACGGCATCGACGAAGGCTCGCAAACAACGGGTCATGAGACAGTTACATTCAAGTTGGGAGGATTACAAAAATCGCGCTAATCAATACCCGAAGAAAGGTTGCGCACCCAAGATCAGCGCCGCATCGATTCCACGAGCGATTGATAAAAGCAACCTGGGCCTTGGCCGCTGCCCGGTGGCTTCGCCGCGTACGCTTTGCTGCAATCTGCAGACGCTGGATGCGGTCGATAACTGCGGTTACGGGTGCAGCTATTGCAGTATTCAATCCTTTTTTGATGGCAAGCAGATCAGTTTCGATAAAGGTTTTGCGGCTAAGCTAAGGGATCTGAAACTCGATCCGAATGAAACTTATCACATTGGCACCGGGCAATCTTCCGATTCGCTGATGTGGGGTAATAGCCATGGTGTGCTGGATGCGCTGATCGATTTTGCCTGCACCCATCCCAACGTCATTCTGGAACTGAAAACTAAATCGGCCAATGTCAATCATCTGTTGCGCGTGGATGCGCCAAAAAATATTCTGTGTACCTGGTCGCTGAATACGCCGACCTTGATTCAATATGAAGAACACGGCACCGCATCGCTGGACAAACGCCTGGATGCGGCACGAAAAGTGGCGGACGCGGGTTTTCTCGTGGGTTTCCATTTTCACCCGATCGTACATTACGATCAATGGCAGCGAGATTATCAACTTGTTGTCGAGCAGCTATGCTCGTCGTTTGAGCCGGAGGAGGTTGCGCTGGTATCGATGGGCACGCTCACCTATATCAAGTCGGTCGTACGCGAGATTCGAAAACGCGCCATCCCCACGCAGATTTTAAAAATGCCGATGATCGATAGTGACGGCAAACAATCTTATCCCGATGAAATCAAACGTTCCCTGTTTTCGCATGTATACGATAGTTTTGCCGAAAGCTGGAAAAACAATGTGTTCTTTTATCTATGCATGGAGAACCGTCGTTTGTGGAAACCGGTACTGGGTTATGAGTATGCATCCAATACCGAGTTTGAGGCAGCGATGAAACAGGCATACCAGGATAAGATACGCGCACTGGCATAACCATCCCTCAAACTCGACCCGATAACCGATGGCATCCGAAATAAAACTGACCGAATATAGTCACGGCGCAGGCTGTGGTTGTAAAATTGCGCCCGCAATGTTGGAAAGCATTCTCCAGGGACAGGTAGAATTTGCCACGGATAAATATTTACTGGTCGGCAATGAATCGAAGGATGATGCCGCGGTCTACGATATCGGCAACGGCGAAGCGATCGTCAGTACGACCGATTTTTTCATGCCGATCGTCGATGATCCATTTACCTTCGGACAAATAGCCGCGACCAACGCTCTGAGTGATATCTACGCCATGGGGGCGTCGCCAATGATGGCGATTGCCATACTGGGCTGGCCTACCTCAAAACTGGGCGCAGATATTGCGGCAAGGGTAGTTGATGGAGGGCGCCAAGCCTGTAAAGACGCCGGGATTATTCTGGCTGGTGGACACAGCATAGATGCGCCCGAGCCTATCTTTGGACTGGCTGTCACGGGCAGGATCAAGATAGATTATCTAAAACAGAATAATCGGGCCAAAGCGGGGTGCTCCCTCTTCTTAACCAAACCTCTCGGTGTGGGTATCTTAAGCACGGCCCAAAAACAAAAAAAACTAAAAGCCGAGCATCAACACATTGCCACAAACAGCATGCGCGAGCTCAATAAAATTGGCGAACAGCTGGGGCGCCTGCCGTCGGTAATCGCGATGACAGATGTCACTGGATTCGGCTTGTTGGGGCATCTTCTGGAAATCTGCCAGGGTAGTGAAGTCGCCGCACAAGTGGACTTTGACCGGGTCCCCTTACTGGATCCGGCGGTCGAGGAATATCTTCGGCAAGGTTGTATTTCAGGCGGTGGCACGCGTAACTTCGCCAGTTACGGGCATCACGTATCCCCCCTAACCGAACAACAGAAACATATTTTATGTGATCCGCAAACAAGCGGGGGGCTACTGGTTGCGGTCATGCAGGATACAGTCGAGGAATTCACCAGAATCGCTCCCGGTGCTTACGAGATCGGTAAAATGGTCTGCAAAAAAAATGGGTGCTGGATCACGGTTGAGTGAAAGTCATCTGGCCTCAGAAATGGATTATTTGATGCAGATCAATTCTTATCAGGCCAATCTGGTTTATAGTCGCAACTCACAGCCGAAACTGGGTTGTGCGCTGGCCACTTCTTTTGTCCGAGCAGGACGATAAGGGATGAAATGCCGCAGTAGACACCGTGGTATCGGAAACTCCCTACAAAGTCTCATACCACAGTAAACTTTTTAACTAGTGTTAGAAATGAGGTGTACCGTGGAAAAAAGATCTTGGGCAGAACCCTACAAAATAAAGATGGTCGAACTCCTGAAAATGACCACCCGGGAGCAGCGTGAGGATGCTATCGCTGAGGCCGGCTACAATACTTTCCTGTTGAAGTCGGAGGACGTTTATATCGATCTTTTGACTGACTCGGGCGTGAGCGCGATGAGCGACAGGCAATGGGCCGGCTTGATGATGGGCGACGAAGCCTATGCGGGCAGCCGGAACTTCTACCATCTGAGAGATACCGTAGAGGAGTACTACAGCTACAAATATACCGTCCCCACTCACCAGGGGCGTGGTGCGGAAAACATCTTAAGCCAGATTCTGATCAAGCAGGGTGACTATATCCCCGGGAACATGTACTTCACCACCACCCGTTTGCACCAGGAGTTGGCCGGGGGTGTTTTCGTCGATGTCATTATTGACGAGGCTCACGATCCCGCGTCTACGCATCCCTTTAAAGGTAATGTCGACTTCAACAAATTAAACGAGCTACTCGATAAAGTTGGCGCCGGCAATATCCCGTATGTATGTATTGCCACTTGCGTGAACATGGCGGGTGGTCAACCCATTTCTCTCGCAAATTTACGTGAACTGCGAACCTGGTGTGACCGGCATGACACTCTGCTGGTTCACGATATGACCCGGGTGGCGGAAAATGCGTACTTTATCCAGCAAAGAGAAGCCGGTTACCAGGACAGTTCGGTCAAGGAAATTGTGCATAAAATCTGTTCGCTAACCGATGCCGCGACCATGTCCTCGAAGAAGGATGCAATGGTCAACATCGGTGGGTTTCTTGCCATGAACGATGCGGAACTCTATGAAAGAGCCTGCGAACTGGTGGTTGTTTACGAGGGGCTGCATACCTATGGCGGCATGGCCGGCAGAGATATGGAGGCACTGGCCATCGGGATTACCGAAAGCGTTCAGGATGATCATATTCACGCCCGCATCGGGCAGGTCGCGTATCTGGGTGAGAGGCTGGAGAAAGAGGGCGTGTCCGTGGTTAAGCCGTATGGTGGTCATGCTATCTTCCTAAATGCCAAGGCGATAATACCGCATGTGCCGCAGGAACAATTTCCGGCCCAGGCCCTGGCAGCAGCGCTTTACGTCGAATCTGGTATTCGCTCGATGGAACGCGGTGTGGTTTCAGCCGGAAGAAACCAGGAAACCGGTGAAAACCATATGCCTAAACTGGAGCTGGTACGGCTGACTATTCCAAGACGCGTATACACCCAGGCGCATATGGACGTTACCGCTGAAAGCGTTGTCGCGGTGATGAAAACTGCGGATAGCGTGAAAGGTTTGAGATTTACCTATGAGCCCAGGGTTTTGCGATTTTTTCAGGGTCGATTCGAAGTTATCGAATAAACGGCATCTGGTACTGCCCGGTCCTCGGGCCGGGCGGTCCGACTATTCATTTTTCCGTAACCTTTTCCGGGCGCACCAACAGTAGTTTGATGATGTCCTTGTAGAGAAACCTGTCCACGACCAGGTCCAACCCGGCGGCTTCGAGGTGCTGCTCCGTATGGCGATCGAACGCGGTATTGTAGGTAGGGGCGGAATCGAACCACCGACACGAGGATTTTCAGTCGCCGTCCCAGAGACTGATAGTTTAACGCTACAAACGACAGATCCGGCAATTGAATAGCAATCAACGTTATATTATTAATCTTGTATTTAAAAAGAATCGCTAATATTAAATTCTTCATAGCGTGCCTGACAGCGGCACAGTCGAATCCAATGCTCACATTGCAGAGTTAGGGTCATGAGGTATAACGATTGCCTCAGGGTTAGTGAGGAGGTACTACCAGAGCAGAAAAAACGAGCCAAAAGAGAAAGGGCCGCTGAAAAGTGCAGGAAAAGCCCCGTGATAAACATTGTTCTCAGGGATTGGAGCATATTAGGAAATATCGCCACGATCGTAAATGAAGCCTGTTGGAAAGAAACATTGAGGTGAACCCCGGAAAATTGTAACCGACAAACTGAGGAGTTATGAGGTTTCCCATCGAGAACTCATCCCAGAATCAATTCACGATAATTCGCAGTATGCAAATAATCGAGCCGAGCTATCTCACCAGTCAACTAGAGTCCGAGAACGGGGGATGCGAAAATTCAAAACGATGAAACAGGCACAACGATTTCCGGGTATTCATGCCACCGTATCCAGTCTTTTCAATCTCGGTCGTCACCTGGTTTCTGCGAAGATTTATAGATTACTTCGATTGCGTGCTTTTGCGTCCTGGGAAATTGTAGTAGCTTGAAAAGGTAATATTTACGTGAGTTTTTACCGGTTCAAGAAGCTAACTTGTCAATACCATCTTCGATCCTGGCTGCTCTGAGCAACGAGAATTTCGCTATATAGTGCCAGAATAGCGCGCCCAGGCCGATCAACGCTGTCGCGAGTAGCCACGGGCGCGTCCAGTCATAGTCGACCCTGTATCCCATCCAGGTTGTTAATTCTCGGTAAAGTAACAAGCCTTGCGGAAGTGACAGCTCATCCCCGGGCATTAACTCATGACGCTGATCCTGGTAGCGAACAATCAGTTTATGCTGTTGCGGAACCCGAAAATCAAAGTCTCGGTCGGGTGGCAGAACGTCTTCTTCTATGCTCAGCATGGTCCATAGCGTTTGATCGCTAACTGGGATTTTCCATTCCAGCGCCTGGCGGTATTCATGGGCTGGATAAGCCGGTAAATGGATACTGCCGACTATTACTTCTGCCGAACCGGACGGACGCCATTCGAACACTGGAGCATAACCCTTGTTGTGTGAGGTATAGAAGCGGTAATGGCCTATCACAAGCGGGACATGATCGCCTATCTCTATCAATTGTTGTTGGCCTTCGCCCATGGTCAAGCCAATCTGATTAATCGTGTTGGCGCGCTTGATGCCCTGGTGATAGTGGATGCGAAATCCCAGGTTGCTAAATCGTACCTGCGTCAATCCATAGCGGTGCCATGGACCTTGTTGAATATTTTCCAGTTGCCCGAAAAACTCTTCATTTTCAGCGAGTTCCACTGTTCCCCGGAAATAGCTCATGCGTCCGGCAAAGACCAGAAGCACCAGTGTAACCAGCGCGAAATGGAACACCATTAAGGGCCAGTTACTTTTAAGAATGCGCCTGGTTGCCAGTGCCAGCAGAAAATTAATTATTAACAACGATGACGGCACCGCGATCAACCAGATTCGCCCATCGAGAGCAACCTGGTAGTAAACGATGATCGATAGCGTCAGTACTACCAGTAAAAAGAGCGTAACCTGGTTGCAAGCAAATAGACGGATTAACGCATCCGGGCTCACGTTGTTACGGTGGATTTTCGCAGTTTTCACTACTGTCTCTCATCCAGTCCCGGCCGGTTTCACCGTTACCCGGGGAGCCTGCCGAACCGCAATCGCTATCCCGCCAGGTGCCACTGGACCGGAAGTTCCTGATCTTGAGAAGTGCATTATTGTAATAAGGCCCATTGGTATAACCGGCCGTGGTGTTATTCCTCACCTGGGTTCCCGCCGGTAAACCCGCCTCAGGCCCGACGTCATTCAGGTTAACCAGGAAAGCCTTATTCTTCCAGCCATGGGGCACCGATACATGACACCAGCTACAGCGCAGAATGCCGATATCTTTAGCGTGCGTGGAATGAAGATTATTATCTCCGCCACCACCAAAACCGCTACTACCGTCTCCCTCTGTCGCATACAGCGTATAGTCATGGCACTTGAAACATAAATCATTGGAGTTTCCCGTACCGGTATTCTCGTCCCATTCCCCCTTGAGAATGAAATTGTTCGACGAACCATGGGGTCCCCATGGATTTCCGTTCTCCCCGCCCGATGGTGCGGAAGTGGCTACGCCGGTATTCGAGCCATGACAATCCGAACAATACATCGTCTGACTACCTACGTTGGCACCGCCGTTCCAGGGTGATTCCCAGTTTGCATTATTGGTACTGCGTACCCCATTGGTACGACCCGTGTTGCCGATAACGGGGTGCCAGGAGCGATGGTTATTGGTGGAATAAGATGTGGATGCACCCGAATCGGTAGTCGTTACTTCTCCCCTATGGCTGGCGGGAGCCTGGAACTCGATCGCCTGGTTTGTGTATTCGGTAACATCGTTGGTGCCGGACAGGGTATTGCCGCCGGTATCCCCCAGTGTAGGTGGATTGGATCCGTAGGCGTAATCAGAATGGCACTTCAGGCAAATCTGGTACTCACGCGTCACATGCGTGCTAACGACGGAAGTACTGGCACCGCTGCCGCCATCACCGCTTTTGACGATATAGCTGATCGGGAAGTTGTTCGGATCAAAACTGTTCGACCCGTATACCGGCTCAACGCCCCAGTTTCCACGTAACACCCCGGATGCAATATTGGTATGTCCGGTGTCATGATCGTGTGTTCCCGCCAGGGTAGCGCCACTGGCGTTAAATAAACGATTCTTGATG
>Ga0255048_10002439_pt1 | contig 11833 bp, 28 predicted proteins | sample JV7_2_2_MG_FD_183619 | JGI IMG/M metagenome (GOLD analysis project Ga0255048, IMG submission 183619) | Seawater microbial communities from Jervis Inlet, British Columbia, Canada - JV7_2_2 | ecosystem: Environmental > Aquatic > Marine > Inlet | place: Canada: British Columbia | collected 2016-10-06
AACAGTGGACCAATGTTCAAAAAATTCAATCAGCATCAGTTTAGGGTACACCTTGCAAGTTTTCCCGACCGATTCCCAGATTAGGTTTTTAAAGTCTTTCTGTCTTGTTTCTAAAGGTTTCATAATATTAAATCTGAAAGTCTTCTTTTTTCTTTAATTGATTTATACTTTTCATAAGCCTCTGATTTTGGCTGTGTTTGCCCTAGTCCTTTGCAGTAATAATCATTCCTTAAAATACACCTTGTCATTCTTTTCCATGAAGGCGCCCAGCATTTAACCTCTAAATCATGAGGAGCTTTGTCCGGAATCTTACCGTACCCTCTCTTTTTCCACCCCGCTATGAATTTCTTAAATTTTTCTTTGTAATGCGATTGCATTTTTAACGGAAGGGACTTTAATAAATAATTGGTATACGATTGCCATGTGTGATTGTCAGGCTTTGTTACATCATTGTAACCGTTTATGTTTCCGTTTTCCCTGACATACAAGGAGCCGCTATTTACTCCACTCACTCGATTTAATAACTTATACCACGTCTCACTTTCTAAAACATGATACAACCAAAGCCCTTTTTTCTGGTCATCTCCAAAGGGCTGGCAAAGCCTTTGATTACTTAGCTTAACGCCCGCCCTAGTCATCATGTCGTATATTTTATTATGCGATAAGTGTTTATTTTTAGAATGAAATATCCATATGTCCTCGGTTCTCCAATCATAAATAGGATAGATGTTGTAGTTTTTATTGACCACTTTGGTGGTCCACTTCCAACCGTTTACCATTAAGTTTTTCTTGTTGGCCGTTATAGCCCTGTACCTATGCAGGCTTTCATCTGATCGTATACCTATAAAACCCGCTGTTAATTCGCTTTTAGAATACCAGTCGCCAAAAAGAACCATAAACTCTTCAAACTCCATTTTAGGAATGTAGAAATCATATTGATTCAAATCAGCGGCTTCTTCTGGTTTTTCTCTTACCCAAATATCTTTTTGAGACTCATCCCAGCAAACCCATTTTGGCTGAAAGTCACTAACTGCATTTCTTAATAATAGCTCGCCACAAAACCAATGTAAATCTATATTGTCTTTATACAAATCCACTATTTCCCTTATGTGGTCTATGGTATGCCTATATTGAGCCTCAAGATCGATTATGAGAAGCCCTACTTTTTTATCTCTTTTAATCGCTTCCTCCATTACTAAGTGAGTCATCACGGTACTATCTTTGCCACCGCTAAAACTTATGTAGTATCTATCGAAGTGGTCAAACGTCTTTGATATTCTTTCTCTGGACGCCTCTAAAACGCTTTTGCTTATATATCTTTTACCCGCCATATCAATATAATTCCACTTGCCTGCCAATACTCATTGCCTCTTCGATGTCGAGCTTGTCCCTGTCATTTTTTATCATCCATTTATTGAGGTATTTTAAAGCTGTGTCGTTTGCTTTATTTTGCGTGTCTTCTGGTAGCAATTCCCACGCGCTACTGTAAACGGATGGGACGCCTGATTCAAAGCATACAGCGGCTTGCCCGAGCCATGCAATCCTATTCATGCTTTTATTAGATAAATAATGCTCACATGAATGAACCCATTTTGAAATTACTTTCTTTAAAATTGACGCGAATAGTTTTTGATCTGAAAGGATTCTAACATATTCATTTTTGCATTCATCATGGCTCCAACCGTCTTTTACGTTTTTATAAAAACCATATGAATGACATTCCCATTTGTCATAAGTGTGAAAGATCCTTGATTCATCTTTTTCATTTGGGATTCTATAATTATCAAGTTCGGAGTCTTGCATTTCATCGGTTAAAACTTCGTAAGTTTCTACACTGCCTGAACTTTCCCACGCATTGCTGAAATCATCATCAGAAAATAAATGTTCGATGCCTGATATTTGACATAGCCTTAAAACTTCTTCTTCGTCCATCCCTAATTGCTTAGAAATCCTTTTACTGGACCAGTTTCTATTTTTAAGCTCAATGACTATTTCGCTCATTGCATCGACTTGGTGTTTTCCCCTGGCTCTGTTGTGTCGTATAGTGGAGGCTATTCTATTGTTTTTGTTTGATTGTTCTTTTCTAATATCGACCACGGGTAAATATCCCATGATTCTTTTGGATACTATCTTGGATTCTTTCCCTACTCTATTTCTGTGAAATCCGTCTATGACTTCAATCTTTTCTTTTTCAGGATTATTCCAGGTAACTATTGGTTGTGTATATCCATCGCTCATTATTGAAACTTCCAATAACTCCATTTCAGGAGGGGCCACCTTGTTTGGATTATAATCATTAGCCACAATCCTTTCTGAATTAACCCATAAAACACAGTCAACCGGTTCGTTTTTAAAAGGGCTGTACTTGTGGGCTATTGTTTTGATCTCGTTAATGATTTCAATTTTATCCTTTTCGGGCATTTTGGATATTTCGCCCTCGAAAAATTCAGATATTCTATCTAAGATATATTTTTGAGATGTGTTCACGCTAAAATCCTGTTAATTTTTATGATTGATTTTAAAATTACATCGGTCTTAATTGCGTCCACAGATTTGAAATCTTGTAGTTTCTTGTAGTAATCTTCGCGTTTTTGCATTAAACACCTTATGCATTCATTGACCGCTTTTAAATCAGGTTTCTTTTTTCTCTTTTCATATTTGAGTATCTTCTCAAGTACATCAACTTCTAATTCTGAATAATCCATAATCTTTATTTTAAATAAAACATAATTTCCCTAAGTCCTAAAGGGGTATTAGCCCTAATTAGTAAGCTATCTTTTATCCAATAAAATTAAATGACTATCTTTGTAGGAGTGCTACAATTATGATAATTATTTAATTTGTGGAATAGTGTCATTTTAGATAATTTAATCATCACTTTTATAGGGCGTCCTTTGTTTTCTGGGCGTCCTCCTCTATCAATCCCAGTTTCTTTTAATACCCTCATCACATAGCTATAATCAGCACTTTTAGGAACCTGATAAACAGGTTTTTTGCTATATGTGTTGTTTAGATTTTCGGTTTTGTTTTGCGACACGGGCAAGCAGTCTCTTTCAACTCTGCTTTTTATAGATGGGTGTAAAATAAAAATATCCCGGGCTTTGGGTTTAACCTCCACCACGGGATAATATGATTCTTTATATAATACGTATATGTTTTCTAAATTGTTCATATTATCCATTACAAATCTATTAATTTATTTTGTCTTTTCTAAAGTATTCCAGACTTTTTATTACAGCCCAATCAAATTTTCCTTGATTGGTATTATAAACCTCACCAATATCAACCCCATGTTGTTCATGTATAAACTGCTTTATTAACAATTTACCAACATTTTCAGATACATCCACCGCATCCTTTGCTATGGTCCTGCAAGCTTCAAAAGAATTATGGGAAAATGTTTCCAGGAAATATACTTCTGCTAAATCATTCATTTCAATCGATACCTCCCTTTGTTAATCTCTTCAATCTTGTTCATTTCCATCAAAGGTACAATTACATTTCTTCGTGTCCATCCGAACAACCCCTTGTAACTGATATCATGTTCTTTTTGAATCATTGTAATTAACTCAATGGGTTTAAAATCCCTGTATTGTACTTGTATTAAAAAGTCATCTACAACGTCCATTAGTTCATTGTAGGAATTATCTATTTCCGGTGATCTCATCTCATCCTTTTAGGCCGTGAATAATTACTTAGTGAATCTATCTTTAGTATCCTTAAATCAGACCGCGTTAATTTAACCGTGTCCTTTGCTACATGGTACACATCACCGTCTTTTATAAAGAAGCTTTCCTGGTACGTTGTGCAGCTTGTGAGGAGGAGTAAGATTAGTATTATTTTGCCCATTGTTCTGCCGTTGCCTGTGCTATTCCCGGATAGGTTTTGCTTCTTAGTTTCGCTCTGTCTTTTGTTTTAGGCAGTAGGTGCATTCTTTGGTGTCTACCACCTACTATGTTCGTGGGTTCTAATTTAGGTAGGTTTCTAAGCCACAAACAGGTTGCTTTTGTTTCTCCATGCCCAAACATCCAAGGTTGCAAAACTTGATCAGGCTTCCTAAACCTACTGCTCATTACACCTATTGGATTTTCAATCCCTACTTTGGGTATCTTACAATTATACAACCTCATAAAAAATTCAATAGCCTCTTCTCTGGCTGATCGTCTTTCCGCACCTACTAAAGTTCCGCTTTTTCTTGGTGGCTGGTCTTTGTACCATTTATTAGCACTTACAGTTAAGTAAGTACATGGAGGAAAGAATATGCCTACATCCCACTCATATAGTTTTATCGCCCTAAATACATCCATTTCAAAATGCCATTCAGGGTACCCCCCACTACATTCCATAATGTCACAACTAAAAGCCTCATGACCTAATTTTCTGAGCTCAATAGTCACCGCCTGGCTCTCCTCGCACCCTACTAATATTTTCATTTATTAGAACTTACATCCCCCTTGTCATCAGGATTACACCCTATCTCTGAAGGATCACAATTAGATGTTTGCGTATCTTCGAACTGGGGGTTGATTGATTCATTTGAGCAGCTTGCAAATGTTAATGCAAGGCCTACGATAATAATAGTTAATTTTTTCATGTTTATAATTTTAAAATATCTATCAATCTTGTTTTCAATTTTTCTTTGTCTTTTTCTTTAAGGCTTGAATCATTGATACCGTTGTTAAGATTTCTCATTTTGTTAATGCACCTTTCAAATTTCTTGTTTTTGAAACTTGAATACTTTTCCACTTTTCTTTCGGGCCACTGCATCATCATAATAATGTCGTAATATCAATATTTAATTTTAGTTTCTTCAAGTTGCGACCACTCATAGTCTAAAGGAGGTATAAAATTACGCCTGTTTACGCACTCGAACTTCCATCTTTCAGGGCTCATCAATTCCTTTGTCTTTGGTTTATCCTTTACTTCTTTTCGAGGGGGCATGCCTGGTATTTCTCCTATTTCGTGGTTTTAGGAATTCAATGTATTTTTCGTTTACATTAAGCCAAAAATCGAAACCCTCTTTTGAATTTCTCCAATCATATCCAGTTTTTTGTGTTTAATTATGATTGATAATTTATTATCCAGATCCATCTCCAGATCCATCTCCATCTCCATCTCCATCTCCATATCCATCTCCATCTCCATCTCCAGATCCATCTCCAGATCCATGTCCATATCCATCTCCATATCCATATCCATCTCCATATCCATCTCCATCTCCATATCCATCTCCATATCCATATCCAGATCCATCTCCAGATCCATGTCCATCTCCAGATCCATGTCCATATCCATATCCAGGTCCTTTAGTGTTTTTTATGCTTTCCATGATGGTACATTTATAATGCTGTCCTTGCCTTTTTGGGTGCATTCGAAAATTTCAATGGCTTCAGGTAATGTTAATGGCGTACTAAGGGGCATGGCAAATTTACAATTTTCAGGCTTGTTTGTTCCTTCCATTGCTAACTGGCTTATTGAGTTTGCCCCGTCCCAATACCATATCCTAATAGAATTGACCAAAACAACCTCTTTACCCTTGCGTGATTTCAAATAGCCTACATGGACGCCTGCTGAATATGTCCTGATCATAGTATAAGGCATTCCGTTTAGTTCTTCGGCTTTCTGATTTGAATTTTTAGGAACATAAGTTACCCCATCGATTACTATTTCTTCTACATTTACTTTTTTCATAATTTTATTATTTAATATTTTACTTCTGTTAATTCTCCCTGGCTCCATTCATAATTTAAAGGAGGTATAAACCCCCGCTTGTTGACGCATTCAAATTGCCAGCGTTCAAGGCTCATCAATTCCTTTGTCTTTGGTTTATCCTTTACTTCTTTTCGAGGGGGCATGCCTGGTATTTCCCCTATAAAATCCTAAATCATCAATATAAAATCCTAAATCATCAATGGGTGGGCTTTGTGTTGGTTGCCCTCCTGAATTGTCCGGGTATTCCGTTCTTTCTTCAGGTGTTTTTAAATTGCCTAAATATATTTTAGGTTGTTTTGCTTCGCGTTCTTCTTTGGTTTGCCCTTGCTGTACACTTGCTATGTTCCCGAACTTGTCAAGTTCATCATTTACCCATACCGTAATATTTAGGTATGTCCCTTTTTCGCCTTTTACTAATTTAGCCTTGTCAATTTTGCTCACATCAATTGAGCCGAAATACATTTTACTCATGATTTTGGATCGTTTGTTTTATTTTCTACTTCTTTATTTATTTGTTTCATTGAATGAATGTTTCCTGATTCCAATTCGTTTCTTTGATTATCGTTAAGGTACAAAATACATTCGTCCGCTTTTGCCTGGCTCATTTTAGACATGTTTTTTTCAATGCTGGTTTTGTGCTTTTCGTCTATAATTGAGGTGATCAAAAGCCCCTCAATTATATCTTCTTGTGCATGTGAAATATTAAGCTCTTCAGCCGTTTTAAATTCGTCTGGTATATCTTGGTTAACAATAGCGTTTTCAACCTCTTCAGCCGTTGCTATACTTCCTTCGATGCCTATTCCCAACATGCCTAATGCCCGGCCTACGGATGAGGTTTCGCAGTTCTCTAAATGAGAAGTCTTATTAATAAAAGTACTACCCTCTTTTTCGAATGCCAATCCAGTAGAACGAACCCTTCCTTGAGCATCTTTTATTAAAGTCTTTGTGACCACGCGCCCTGATTCATCGCTTACAAGTTCTGTATTGATTGACCATTCGGGAAATTTTCCCCAAAAGAATTTAATCCTTTCGTTTACCTGGACATAATCTTTTCCTTTTATGTTTATTGTTTTCATATATGTATTATTTACCTAATGCTTTTTTATTCATTAATTTTAGATGTCTTTGTGCTGCCACTGCCATTTTGAAAGCGGACTCTATTTTTTTATAATCCTTTGATTCTGGATCGGTTTCAATACTTTCTTTGTTCTTGAAAAACTCTTCCCATTCTTTTGTCTTCTTTTCTACACAACCTATTTTTATCGTTTTAGAATAAACGACTATAGCCCATTTACAATAAGAATTAATTTTTATTCCTTTAACTATCTGATCTCCTTTAACTATCTGATTTCCTTTAACTCTCTGATTTCCTTTAACTATCTGATCTCCTTTAACTATCTGATTTCCTTTAACTCTCTGATTTCCTTTAACTATCTGATCTCCTTTAACTATCTGATTTCCTTTAACTATCTGATTTCCTTTAACTATCTGATCTCCCTCAACTCTCTGATTTCCTTCAACTCTCTGATTTCCTTCAACTCTCTGATTTCCTTCAACTATCTGATTTCCTTTAACTATCTGATCTCCTTCAACTATCTGATCTCCTTCAACTATCTGATATCCTTCAACTATCTGATCTCCCTCAACTATCTGATCTCCCTCAACTCTCTGATATCCTTCAACTCTCTGATTTCCTTCAACTCTCTGATCTCCCTCAACTATCTGATATCCTTCAACTATCTGATCTCCTTCAACAAAAATATTCCCACATTCTATTGATCCGGTGATAATATTCCCTTCTAAATAAATAGAAGTATTAGGGAAGATTAAATCTTCATTCGGCTTTGGAGTTATTACTGTATATTCAATCCCGTATATTGTTCTTGTCTCTTTAAATTCTTTCATGTCTTATTGCTTTATTTATATTTCCTTTCAATACCTCAAAGACCGGCCTAATATCAGGACTCAATGAACCATTTAACTTAGCGTCTATTTTGAGGATCAACCCCTCTAATGTTTTTATGTGTTCAGTCATGTGCCCAACCTTTAACTTTCTCAATCAACATAAATATTTCAGCTCTTGTTAGCGAATCCTTTCCTTTCATATGAATATCCATTAATTTCATTATCGTATCGGCTGTTTTTTCTACTGTGAACTTTGTGTGTTCTTGTACCTTGCTAATTTCCATAATTAAAAATATTCATTTGTTACATTTTCCCATTTAACCAATCCTCCCGCGTATTCGATAGCGGCCTCTTTAAGTTCTTCACCGCTCATATTGGCAATACAATCATCTTTCCAAACCCATTTGGAATCATTGCCGTTTACAGTTACGTTTTCACCGCCCGCAGGAAATAGGTCACTGTCATAAACAGGGAGCCTAAAAGCCATCTCGTTTTTATAGTCTATCACATCCATGTTTGCAGATCCGTGATCGTATTCAACTGTTACGTATTCTAAATGCCTGTTGGCAAGTACCGAATCCCCAGTTATAAAAGGGCTTGCGGCTTTCACTATTAATTGCTTATTGTTCATCTTAATTTATTTAGTGTTTGACCTTACTTTTTCACAAAACCATTCAAAGCATTCCCTGCATTGTTGGTCATAATCTAACTGCTCATTAAGGGACTCTATCATTGCCCTTGCTTTTTCGATGTCTTTTCTAATTTCTTTCATATTAATTTTGATTATAAGTATTCCAAACTTCAAAGTATATAAAGGTCACAAACAGCTTGTCTATCTTAACGCCTGATTCCGGTAACCTTATCACCGTGTCGTAATGCTTGCTAATTGCTATTTGTTTCCAGTTCATTGTTTTCATGTTGCAATATACAAATACTTTTTGGGTATGCAATACAAATTGCAATTATTTATCATTTATTTTTATTTATGTAAGTTTTTAGCTAATTGTTTGCAATTGTCATTGCATTGTATTAATATTGTATTCGAGTTTATAACAATTAAATAAATGCTTATGAACATCTGAGCGGGTTGGCTACTGCCCTAAGTTAGCGCCGTCTATATAGACAATGCAAGCCCGCTTTTTTAATTAAAAACTATGGATTTAGAAAAATTAAGACAAGACGTTAGAGCAACTATTGTACGTCAAAAAGACATTGCAGATAAGATAGGAATCGGAGATTATGACCTGGTGAAGTTTTTAAATGGTCAAACAGACAATGAAAAGATAGCCTATAAATTATTGGGTTATTTAAATAAACTTCCAAACGATTATGTTTAAAAACAAGGTTAGATTCACTATGAGCGAACTTATTCAAATAAAAGGACGTGCGGTCGGCATTGAACAAAGCAAGGCCAAACTTACCAATGGCCAATTGGCTTTACTCGCTTTAATGAAGCGGAAAATCAAAGCTAATGAGGTTATCACTAAAGATGATGTAAAAGACATATACGTTAAGCACGTGCAAAGGAATAAGCATGTTGATTACAAATTCATCTCAACAAGCAAAGATGGCTCATCTAAGTACGTAACAGAGAAATGCGTATACACAGAAGCATATAATTTAACGGTGTCAGAACAATGGTTTAGAATCAATTTAGGCTCATTGATTTTAAAGGCTAAGTTAATAGCTATCCCTGTAATCGATATCGATTAAGTGGTAAACTAAAGGGGGGCTATGAAGCTATCAATTGTACACAAGAATAGTGCGGCCCTTCTTTTTAATAGATAAGTTATGGAGGCAAACGAAACAATATTTATTGATAATGAACTTTAAGATCCCCAACGAAATATCGAAGTTTGAATTCCATGTCAAAAAAGCAAAGGAACACAAGGGCACTGTATCGCTGGTTTTAAAGCGTTCTAAAAGGTCGTTACGTCAAAACAACTACATACACGTCCTGTTTGCTTTGTACGCTATAGAGATAGGCTTAACGCTTGAGGAGTCAAAAACAGACCTTAAGAGGTATTGTTCATTTATGAATTATGAAAAGCATGGTAAAAAGTATTTAAAGCAAACTTCTAAGATGGACACTAAAAGCCTTGCTGAATTCACGACCTGGATTAGAAACTATGCCGGAATGAATGGAATTTACTTACCAAACTCTGAAGATTATTTTAGAAATTGGGAAGCTATCGAAAAAGAGATTGAACAACATAAGCAATATTTATAAACCATTTCGCATGACAAACTCAAATAAAAAAGACATAATAGACAGGGTTAATGGGATTAATAAAATTAGACATGATATCGAATTATTGGAAGTGCAAAAGTCTCTCATCAAAGATGAGATTAACAAGCTTACCTGTGAAGTCTTGGACGTAATCAACAACCTTAAAAAAGATATGGGCGGCAATACAACCCTTAACATTAGGATAGAGGATAAATATTTCACATTGGTACAACACGCCGGCGGCGTAGATATAGACAGATTGATTATTGATATAGACAGATTGATTATTAATATAGAAAGCTAAACATGAAAGATAAAAAACCATTCAGCTTAGAGGGTAAATGCAAAGATATAGGATTTTGTGATGATCCCGGCGATAGGGCACACCCTACACACGTTAAATTGTTCGCTGTTCTTTGTGTTATATGGGTAATCGGTGGGATTGTCGCAAATATTGTTTGGTTTAAGTGGGGTGTTTATTGGTTTGGAAATTGATTTTAACACGAAGCTAAAAATTGCCGGAGGTTGTTTTTCGCGGCTGTTAAAAACTATTTGACCTTATGCTTTTCGTTCTTGATATCAGTTTTCTTTTGAATGTGTACGCTAATGCACATCATGCAACCAAGGATCAGCAAGGCAATCAATACAGCTCTTTTGTATCTCACAATTTCTTTTCGATTTTAACCTTTGAAATAGCAAACAACCCGGTAACCAATACCATGACTATTTCCCAATCCTTGTTCCCTATTACAGCTATACAACATAAAACGATAATGGCAAGCTTTCCAATTTCGGTAAAGTCAAACTTATTGTCAGGTCCTTTTAAGTCTTTTAGCACCCCTGGTACAAACCATATGCCCAAAGCAATCAAAAGCATATTGATGAATGTCGGTAAATGTTCTGTGATCCAATTCATAAACCTTTATTTTAAGTCTTTAAAGTAACTTTCTTTTTGTCTTGCCAAGTTCTAAATCCCTGATTCTTTCATCGTGTTTTTTTATGTCTTCAGTGTTTTGGTTAACCCTCTCCGCAATTACCGCGTCTTTTTGTTCGTTGGTTATTATTTTCTTGGTAAGCTTTTCAACTGATTCTTTTATTCCTGTATTCTGATCACTTAGACCGTCAAGTTTAGTATCAAGGGCTTTTTTTTCGAGCCTTAAATTTTCTTTTTTGAGATAATCGATAAGTGCTTTAACGCCCTGTGCAATAACGAAAACAATACCAAAGCTGTATATGGCTATTTGGATCCAATCCGAGGTAGTCATTTCGATTTTCGATTTAAGAATGATGAGAATGATTGCTGTAATCGTGAAAAGGATCGCGAGGCGGACTTGCCATAGTTTGAGAGCAATACGAACCACAACCTATAAATAAACCATGATATAATCAATGCAAGTTCTATGTTATCAAGTGTTGCGTTATTAACAACAGCTTTGAAATTCTTGATATTATCAGGGAATGATAACAGCGCAATTATTTCTAAAACTATATGATAACTAACAATACTAAATATAAGCAAGAAAATGCTTTTTTCAAACTTTCCTAATGTAACACTATAAAAAGAATAAAATAAACTTGCTATTGTACCGTAAATCATAACATAGAAAATTACATGCCTGATAACCTTTTCCTGATCTTCAGCCATTTCAATACCAAAATCATAAGCAACTATGTGATTATAGAAAGCCCAAAATAATAAAAATATAATCCCGGTTATGTATGGGGTTTTGATCATGGTTTCTTAGGTGGATCTTCTTCGCTTGGTGGTGGATCGCTTTTGTCGGGCATAGGTTTCTTTTTATTCTCATCCCATATATCATTGTTCTGGGATATCACTTTAGTATTGGCATTCATTGCCTTTGTATGGTCTTTGATTGCCTCGATTAATTCTCTAATAATATTCATAACTTATCGTTTAAAATGCCTCTCTAAGTAAGCGGCATATGACTTTCATTTATTTATAGGAACGCAAGTAATTATTTTACT
>Ga0255048_10002440_pt1 | contig 11832 bp, 3 predicted proteins | sample JV7_2_2_MG_FD_183619 | JGI IMG/M metagenome (GOLD analysis project Ga0255048, IMG submission 183619) | Seawater microbial communities from Jervis Inlet, British Columbia, Canada - JV7_2_2 | ecosystem: Environmental > Aquatic > Marine > Inlet | place: Canada: British Columbia | collected 2016-10-06
GATTTTGCTTTATTCTATACTCATAACTATGAGGCAATGAGGTTATCTGATGATTTAATTGACTTAGAAGTAGAGCATATAGATAGAATTCTAGCTAAACTTGCTAAAGATATTGAAGAAGATGTAGCTACAGGAGAACTTTCTAGAGAAGAAGTAGAGCAAAACTACTCAGTAGAAGTTAAATTATGGAATAAAGTTAAAGAAACAGCTTTATCTAGTAGAAGAACTGGATTAGGAATTACTGGTTTAGGTGATACACTTGCAGCTTTAGGTTTAAAGTATGATTCTGATGAAGGATTAGAAATGATTGAATCTATTATGCATGTTAAAATGGAATCTGAATTAGATTGTACTATTGATATGAGTATTTTAAGAGGTACTTTTGAAGGGTATATTAATGAAAAAGAATTTACTACTAAAAATGGAGGTATCCAGGGAGCTAATGATTTTTATCAGTTTTTACAAGATACTTTTCCTTTACAAGCTGGTAAAATGAGAGAGTATGGTAGAAGAAATGTATCTTGGAGTACAGTAGCACCAACAGGTAGTTTATCTATTATGGCTAAAGCTGTTGTGCACTCTAATATATCTTCAGGATTAGAGCCTATCTTTATGCCTTATTATATGCGTAGAAAGAAAGTTAACCCTGGCCAAGAAGGAGCTAGAGTTGATTTTACTGACCAGAATGGAGATACTTGGCAAGAGTACCCTGTAATTATGGGAGCATTTAAGGACTGGATGATTACTGCTAAAGGTATAAATGTAGCAGATATTGAGAATTTCAGTAATGAAGCTATGGATGAGTTAGTAAAAGAATCTCCTTGGTTTGGAGCTACTGCAAATGATATCAATTGGGTAAGAAGAGTTGAAATACAGAGTGTTATACAGAAGTATATTACTCATAGTATATCTTCAACTATTAACTTACCTGAAGATGTAACTGAAGCAGAAGTAACTGAGATTTACTTACAGTCCTGGAAAATGGGACTTAAAGGGATAACTGTTTATAGAGATGGTTCAAGAAGTGGAGTATTGGTATCTAATGATACTAAACCTCAAACTGGTTTTGAATATATTGATGCTATCAAAAGACCTAGAGAATTAGATGCTCACGTACATATTAGTACTACTAAAGATGTAGAGTATAAAATTATCATAGGTCTTATGGATGACAAACCTTATGAAATCTTTATTGATGAGTCTGATAATCAAATGTCAGGAGTAGGAGTTATTCTAAAGAAAGCTAGAGGTGATTACTACTTTAAGAAAGGTGATGTTACTGTGGATATTAGTAGTAGTATGACTGATGAACAGGCAGCTATTACTAGATTAGTAAGTACTAGTTTAAGACACGGAGCTGATATTAGATTTATTGTAGAACAACTACGTAAAGCTGATGGTGATATGTTTAGTTTTACTAAATCTTTAGCAAGAGTTCTTAAAAAGTATATACCTGAAGGAGCAAAAGCTACAGTAAACTGTAATGATTGTGGTTCAGAGAATGTTATATTTCAAGAAGGATGTAATCTATGTTTGGAATGCGGAAGTTCTAAATGTGGGTAATATGCCAGAAAAGAAGTATAGATACTTTTTTCACTGGGTTAGACAAACTAATAAGTGGTCAGTACATTTTCAAAAGAAGTGTACTCATGCCACTTATTTAGAATGTCAAGTTCCTTGTGAAAGTAAGAATAATAAGAGACAACCCTACAGAGTAATGCAAGGTTTTGCAACTTCTGTAGAAGTAATTAATGATAAAATAATAATAAAATAACTATGGGAAGAGAAAAAATGCCTGTGTACTTATATGACACAGATGGTAAATATATTAGGCCTTTTGAAAGTATAAGGGAATTTGCAGAAACATTTGGATTATCTAAAAATATACTATGTTATGGTAGAGTACATGAAGACATATATCAATTTGAGGATGGTAGAATAGCTTGTACTTATAAAATAGGTAGGGAAGGTATTCGTCAGTACAAAATAAGAGTTAACAATTTATTTTTAGGCAAAGGAAGTAAAATAGCAGAGACTGTTTATACAGAACAAAATAAAGGTAAAGTTGTAGTGAAAGATTTAGACGGTAACAAATTAGCTGTATTTAAGAATATATTTGTAGCTAAAACCATGTTAGGTACTACTTTAGATAATTTAGAGTTAGATAACCCTATTAGAAGTGGAATATTTGGTGGAGTATTAGTTAAAGTTAAACCTATAAATTAGTATGATAGTAGGATTTACAGGTACAAGGTCAGGAATGTCAGATGGCCAAAAAGATGAAGTTTTAAAAAGATAAGGTATGATGTATAAATATCTTGGTGTGGAATGTTGGGTATATACTCAACATCTAAAAGAGAAAGGAGGGGGCAAATAGCTCCCTCCTTTACCTCTTAAAAAATTTGACTTTTCAAAAAAAATTTGACTTTTCTACTGTAGTAGGAAATCCAGGGATTCTTTAGCAGTTCTATCTAGTTGTTTCCATACAGGTAGTAACTTAATAATCTTCCTTTTCAATTTAGTTTCTCCTTTACGTCTACCTGACTTATATAGTTCTGCTTCACCTCCAGTAACGATACTGTATGCATCACCAGCTCCTTGCATTACTAATTGTAACCCTGCCTCTACTGTACTAATTCCTACAGCAGGACTTCTTAATGTTCTAAGGCCCTCAATTGGGTTAGCAAAGGTAGTAAGCTCAGAATATAAACGTCTAGCATATAAAGCCATATAAACGTCTTCAGGGTCATCTCCATCTGCAGCTAAACCATAAGCTATTAATGCTAATACTGCAAATGCAGCTTCTGATATAGCAGTTTGGATTCTTCCTTTTTCTGCATCAGTTAATTTATTCCAGTTTTCAGCTACAGTTTGTACTTTAAGAGCAGTAAGTCCTTCTTTTAATCCTCCTAAAAATCTAAGAGTAGTAACATAAGTACCTTCCTCAAACTTATCTATCTCCATATTAAAGGATTTTCTATCTAAGTCTAACTCTCCAGGAGCAGTTCTGATATTACCAGCACCTCTCCACCTCTTTTGAATACCTGAAACCATCCAACCTCTCATCTTAAACATTTGATTACCTAAGATATTTCTTTGAATAGCTGATTTATTTGAAGAATCGTAGTTACCATAGAAATCTCTATTAGACCTTCTGATTAACTGGCTAATCTTTCTCATATCATCATGCCCTACACCTGGTGTTCTATCTGTTTTAGCAACAGAAGGATGTAAATCTAATTCACCATCATCATTTAAAGTATAAGCTTCATCTATAGAGATAGCTTTAGACCTATCTTCAGTAACTTTAAAATCACTATCTAAAAACTGACCTTTAGCATTCTGTACTTTAATGTTATCTAAGATAGAATACATTACTACACTTTGAACATAATGTTCTCCCATAGCTTGCATACCCATTAAAGTACCAATCTCAGTTAACCTTTTAGCTCTGTTATTATCTACAAACCTTTTATCTAAGGCGTTGAATTCAGAGAAGGCGTTGAATAACTCTACTAATTGATTAGTTTTACTTTTAGATACACGTTGTCCTATATCTCCTATAATACCTACATCATCTTTGTGGTATTTAGCAATAGCATTAGCTTTATTCTTAATATTAAATAATCCAGTACTATTACCCATAGCTTCTACAGTGGACATTGTTGCTCCTTGTAAAACATTGGTTACGGCAGATATGTGATTTAATGACATTCCTAATATAGAAGAGAAATTACCAATAGCTCCTACTACTTTAGCAGTAGCTGGGTCACCTTCTACATTAATACCATAAATTCTATGTCTAATTAAATGGTCTAAAGTCTTAACAATATTACTATCTATTGCTTTAGTAGTCACTTCTCTATCAGTATTCATTATTACCTTCTTAATCTTGGTAAAAGATGATTTCTGTTTGATATCCCCTGAAGATACTACTTCTTTAAGCACATCTAGTACTACTGCAGTCTCAGTTTTAGCTTTAAAGTTTAATGAATTGTTGTAATCTAGCAATAAAGAAGATAAAATATCTTTACTTAAGTCTTCATTCTCTATCTTTTGTCTATAAAATACAGGAATAACTTCTCTTTCTTTACCAGATTCACTTACTACTACTTCTTTAGTTTTAACACCATCTACTACTTCAACAGTATTAATATTAACACTACCAAAGTCAGTATCTTCTGCTCTTACTTTAAAGTGGTCTATAGTTCCTTGTTTTAAAGTAGTCATTAATCCATTAGATACAGACCTTTCCAGGTTACCTTTATTAATAGAAGGTAAACCATAACCTATTTTAGCCCATTTAGGTACTAACTTATCTTTTTCTTGTACAACTTCAGATATAACAGTGTATAAATCCCACACTTCTTTGTTATTCTGATATTTGTTTTTAAATTCTACCCATCCTTTCTCTTTCCTATTCATGATACGATTATCACCAACAAGAAAAATAGCATACTGTTCTGCAGGGTCTGCATTTTTACCTACTTTTTTAAGAAAGGCATCATTTGCTTTTTCTAACTTGTTTCTAACTGCTATGGTTTTCTGTTGAACTTCATAATCAGCTTTATCTAATTGGTCCACAGCTAGTGATATAATATCATTACCCATATCTTTAGGATTGACCATCCAAGCTACAGCACTACCAACATCTACTGTCTGTAATAACATATTATTAACGTAATCTACTGTAGCATAGTGTATTAACTGTGATTTAGAAGACATAATATTAGAGATATACTCTTTCTTAGCTTCAGCTAATTCAGCTTTAGTGTACCCTTTAGCTTTAAGTCCAGGTTTCTCTGTTTCATTAAATGCTCTTTCTGCCTCAACTCTATGTTGTTCTTCTATCTTACTAAAGTGAGGAGCAAACTCTTCAGCTAAAGCTTGTCTAGATAGAGCAATGAAATCATTCTTGATATCTTTTCTCTTAGTAGAGATATTATCTACTACTTTAAAGTCTGCAATATGAGCTGGGTCATTGAAGAACTCTTCTTTAACCTCATCAATAATAGAAAAACTCTGAATAAACTCATTAATTTGTCTTAACTTATCTAGTGTAGGTTCTTTTTCTCCGTTTTTGAATTCCTTCATCCACTTACCAGCTTTATTAGCCATTCTATCTCCAGCAAGGATAAATCTATGTAATGCAATATCTGCAGTATTATTATTCATCTCCTCAAGTAGTTCTCTAAATTCAGCTTCAGCTTTCTCAAAGTAAGAGATATTACTATTACCAAGCTTCTTAATCTTAAGCTCAATAATAGTTTTACTCTTTTGTAATATAATTTCTCTAGAAGCTAAATGAGGATTAGGACTGTAGTTTTCCTGTTCAGGTTCTACTCCTACTTCCTTCTCTACTTTACTAGCTATATCTGCAGGCCAATCTTCAGTGATGGCCCACTCCTGGTAAGCAGGAGCTCTTTGGCCATTATGTTTCTCTACTAAAAGAGCCCATTCTCTAGTGTTTTCTTTTGGACAGTTAGTTTTTTTCATAGTCTTATATTGAACAGAATTTTAAGCTTTCATTAGCTTCTTCTTTAGTCATTGTTACTTCAGCATCCTTCTTTTGTGTAGCATCATAAGGTGATACTGGCACTTGTACAGGCATTGTATTATTTAAATAAGGAAGTATATTAGTTGGTAAAGATACATTATTTTCTCTAAAAATAGATACATCTCCAGTTCCATTGTACTCTTTAATAACTACACCTTTCTTCTTGTAACCTAGTTTATTAGTCTTAGTGTATACAGCATTACCTCCAGCAGTCATACCTACTAATTGAAATAGATTAGTAATCTTAATAGTGTTTTCAAATTCATCTTTTGATTTAAATACTCTTTTGACAAATCTCTTGAATACTGGGTCACCATTAGCATCAATTCCTGCAATGTAGTTTTCACCGTCTTCTGGAGTTAATATAAATCCATCTGAAGTTCTAACTTTTACTTTATCATCAAGTGTCTTCATCTCAGTAAGTACTTTATCACTTACAGTAGGAATCAATTTATCATTTTCAGATAAGTGCTTATAGATATTATCCATTTGACTTATTAATGCATTAGGATTACTGTATTCGCCTATCTTATTTTGAATCTGGTCTGAATAATGTTTATCAGATAAGAAACTCATAGGAATATGCTCATAGAAACTACCTACTGCTTTGGTCATACCTGAAGCGTAGAAAGAATACAACATTAAATCATCAGCTAAATCATGGTTATCAGCTTTTAATTCTTCCCAAGCTAAGTATAAATCATCTTTAGCTTCTTTAACTGTTTCACTATTAGGTAAGAATATAGTTCCTGGAGTAAGTTTGTCCCCTGGTCTAACTTCTAATGACCTTACTAGTACGTTATCTTTATGTTCTCCATTCTTAGCTGCTAATACTCTAACTGCTAAAGCTTCTTGGTCCGTAGAACCAAATAGTAATTCATGTAATCCTACTTGAGAACCAGTTAAGCCTTTAGATTTATCTTCTTCTTGTAGAAGTTCAAAAGCACTAGTATCAGTAGCTGTTAAAGCATACTGCTCATTAGCTAAATCATTTACAATTGATTCATGTTCTGCATTAGGTACTAAATGTACATAACCTGAAAGAGATGACATTAAATCTGTTAATGTTTCTGCTGCAGGTGAGTTAGATACGAATAAACCTTTATACATCTGTCTAGCTGCTCTAATAGAGTTTTCATAGTAAGTACCTGTCATTCTAGTGTTATTGAATACTACTTCATTATCTACTATATCATAACCAAGTAATTTATCTACATTACCTATTTTATTATCTGTTACTACTTTATTAAGTAAGTTTTCAGCAAGTTTAGCTGTAGCTTGATTCTTAGTAGCACCATCAACATCTGCCTTAGATACTTTAACTACTTCATTTAACTCTTTACCTTTAGTTTGCCATTCTAAGAATTGCCCTAAAATCATAATCTGCATTTGGTTATTCTTAGAACCACCTTCAGAGATGAATTTCTGTAACTCTTCAGTAGATATACCAATATTTCCACTTTTATCTTTAAGAGTTTCATCATAAATCTTACTAGTTTCCTTCTCATACCCATACTTCTTAAGTACAGCACTAAGTGGAGTAATTATGTCACCATTGGTATCTTTTCTAATTTCAGCAAATCTACCTTCATTAGCATCAGTAAATTCTACTAAGTCTTTAATAATAGGTTGACCCATAAAAGATGTTACCCACTCTCTACTTACTCCAGCTCTAGTTAACATAAATGCTGTGTTAGCAGTAAATTGGTTAATATTAGCTCTAGTAATAAATGGGTCTTTGGCAGCATCAACAATAGCATTCATATATGCTACTAATGTATTAGCTACTTCTCTACCATCTTCATCTAGTTTATTAGAAATAGATGTTTCCAAATTCGTGCTATTAGAATTAACAGTCATACCTAATCCTAAGTAGTAATCATTGAAGAATAATCCTTCTGATAACGCTAATGCGTGATGAGCAGAGTGATTAGCTACTGAACCTACTAAAGATTTAGCACTATCAAATATAGCTTTAGTCTTCATTTGGTTATTACCAGAGAAGAACTGTAAGCTAGATAATTTATTCTTTTCAGGATAAAGTTTTGCAGCTAATTTAGATAACCAAGGGTCATCAAGAGGAGTCATAACTGCAGCGTAAGCTGAAGGATGCATAAGCATCTCTCTCATCATCTCTAATCTTTGGTTTTCTAGACCTTTAGGACTATCTCCTTTAACATAAAACACTCTACCTGTTTTATCTATACTAAAGTTAGGTAAAATAACAAATGCTTTATCATAATCAAAATCTGAACCTGTCTTAGTAGTAATAGCTGAATAAGCTACCATAGTATCACCTACTTCTTCAGGTAGTATACCTACAATCTCAAATGCATCATTAGATGATGGTCCTTGATTAGGAATACGGTAAGAGAATCCTGCAAGAACCTCTTTAGGAATCATTTCTGTGACTTGAGTATGGGACATTCCTTTAATATCAATACCTTGTTTCTTAAGTTCTTTAGCTAAATAGCTGTGTGGCATTAATATTTGTGCAGGATGAACTGTACCTTCATCATCTACTTTCATTGGTTCTAGTCTTTTACTAGGGTCTTCTTTTAACCAAACTATACCATCTTTAACTGATTCATTTAAATCTACTTGAGTTCCTACTAATCCAAAATCAGATAACTGTACTAGAGCTCCACCTAATTGCTTAAGTTTCACTGTCTTACTAGTTAACATAGCATGTAGCTTATTCTGAATCTTCTTAGAAATAGGTAATGCATCTAAATTGTCACCATTAAGTATAGCTTCAATGTGATTGTCAGATAAGTCATTTTCAAACTCCCTAGCTAACATCTTTCTTAACTTACCTTCATCTCTACCTTCTTCAGCAGTGTAACCCATCTCTTTTTGGAAAGACTCTAGTCCTATATCAGATAACTTAGATATTACATCGTGGTACTTGTTAATTAAATCAGCACCATTAATTTCTCCATACATTGCAGTAGGGTCTACTACAGATAGTACATTTTTAACTGCTTGAGTTCCTACCATAGTCTGCTTAATACCTTTTGCTTTAGCATCTTGCTGTAAGAATAATCTTCTATATGAAAGCTTACTAGTAGTAAACTTAGGGTTAGCAACTATATTACCTTTACCATCTGTGATATCTGTAATTCCTCTACCACCTACTTTCTTACCATCTACTACAATAACGTGGTCTGGACCACCTTGTCCTAGTCCTCCATCTTCCATAGCTAATCTAAGTACATCAAGTTGAGTACCTTTAGTTAGGATAGGAAGAAGAACAGCTTCAGATTGCTTATTGTAATGTAATGACATTACTTCATTGTTAGTTTTAACTAGCTCATTATGTACTGTCTTTAAAGGAGTAGATAATAATTTAACTTGTTCTGGAGTAGCGGTGTATTCATCTGCAGTCATAGCATCATAAGCATCATCATGTGCTGGAGTCCATTTACCTAAACCTAATAATCTTTCTTTATATACATCAAGAGTAATCCAGGCTTGAGCATCAGTTACATTAGTTTCCAAATAAGGCTTAAATAACTCTTCTAACTTAGCTACAGGTAAACCTGTTGATTTACTAATGTTACTTAAGTTAGATTTATTAAACACTATTTCTCCATCTACCTCTTCTCCAAAGAATGAAGAAGGAGTTTCAATATTAGAAATAGTAGCTGAAGTGTAATGAGGTCTTACTGCCCAATTACCTGCTTCATTTTTATACATTCTGAAATCTTTTCCAGAAGCACTAGTAGATGGAATTCTCTTTCTGAAATCTCCAAATAAATCTAATTCTGACCATACTCCACCTTTATTAGCTCCTTTAACTTTAAATAAAGCAGGGTCACCATTAAACATTTTAGTTTGTTCAATATTACCTATTAAAGAGTTAAGTGTATAATCTGCAATAGCGTTAACTACATCTCCACCTCTATCATCTAAAGATTTTAAATCTATTAATCTATTATTCATTTGTCTGTTACTAATATCTACTACTCCAGTATCAACTGCAGTTTGGATATCAGATTTAACAAGCTTAATGAATGTTTTCTTTAAGTAATCAGTAAGAGCTTTGTTGTCTTCTACTATAGTTCTAGATAAAGGAACAAGGTTACCTTCTGGGTCTGTTAAACCAAGTACTTCTAATTGAGTTTGTTCTATATCTACACCATTTTCTTTAACTGTACTCTTATCTAATAAATCAGGGAATAAGAAAGAACCAAAGGCATTACCTTCTGCTCTATCCATTAAAGGTTCTCCAGCTTCATTATTACCACTACTGAAAGTACCTTTTCCAGGTGCTACAGGGTAGTAATGATAGAATAAGATTTGTTTCTCTGGTGCTAATGCTGGTACTGCTTCTGAAGTTTCTGTAGCTTCTTGCCCATATATAGCTTTCTTAGCTACTTGCATTCTATGTAATTCATCAGATAAATAACCTGATAAGATAGACACTACCTCTGGATTAGAGTTAGAGAATACTATTTTACCATCTTGAGAAGTAACACTTGACCTTCTAAGTTTAGGTCCGTGGAAGTAAGACTGTTGTCCTTTATCAGCTTCAGCTAACCCAATGTACCAACCTTTTAGTTGCTTATTAAATTGGTCTACAAATGTATCAGCAAATTTCAAGTTAGAAGCTTTATCTCCTTTATCCCCTTGACTTTCTAATTTAACATTTCCGTATAAACCTAATTTAAATGCATTACGTGCTGCTTCTCCTTTATCAGTATGTAGTAACTCATTTAACCATAGTGAATTTCTTCCCCATAGTGAGCTCTGTAAATCCTGTAAGTGAGTAAGTTCACCTGCTTTGAATTCATTGATAGTTTTTGAGAAACTATTATTATCTTGGTAAGGCCAAATTCTATTTCCATCTGGTCCTAAGAATGAGTTCTCACCACTAACCTTTCTAAAGTCACCTTCAATTCTAGCTAACTTATTTTTGAAGAATGTATCCTCATCTAATAATAGGTTAGTAGATACATTAAGAGACTTACCTGCTTTATCATGTAATCCTGCAGTAGCTTTACCTAACTGAGTAGTTATCATCTTGATAGCTTTAACTACGTGGAAGTCAGGTTGAGTAGGAGAAGAAGCAAAACCTTCAGAAAGAATTAACTTATTAAGTGCTTTGTTTGACATACTTACTCCTAACTCAGTTAGAATATTAGCAAATGCTTGTCCTACTCTAGGTGTATTTTGTTTAAGAGTCATTGCCTCTCTAATACTATCATTAAGTTCAGTATAAGCAGCTTTAAATTTATTAATCTCTAAAGCATTGTACACCATTCTACCTTCTACTTCTATTCCAAACTTATCAGCAAACACTTTGGCCCAAGTTCCTCTAATAGTAGTTTCTTTAGAATTGATATCTGATTCACCTACTTTAGCTACAATAGCTTTAGGTGCACCTGCCATAATGTGATTGATATACTCACCTCTATTTCTAGAGAAAGTAAATACAAACTGTGACTTAATAGTATCAGGCATAGACTCAAGCTTATCCATAAGGAAACGTAACTCAGGTCTGTAAGTAAACTCAGCTTTCATAGCATCCATCATTACTTGATAGATATCTTGCATTTCACCATTTACTTCAGTAGCTACTTTACCGCCTAGTAGATTCTCTAAAGCATTGTAAGTAACACTGTAATCATTAAATGCAGGTAATCCTAACATTGTGTCAGTGTTATATACAGGTTGACCATTAGTATACCCTTTAATATCTGGAGTCATTGCTACTAAAAACTTAATTGTTTCTGTAGCTGATGCTTTACCTGATACTTGGTAAGAAGATTGAAGGAAGTTTAAAGCTCCTTCTTCATTTTCTTGATTTTCTTCTGTAGTATCAATTTTCTTAACTTCTTTTAATCCAAATTCAGATTTAATATATTTCTTAATATTATTTTCCCATACAGGTAGTAAATTTCTACCATCAAACATACCTCTAATTCTACTCATCTGCTCTTTAGCAGCAGCATCATTAGGGTTTTCTGCTAGTGTAGCTTTAGCACCTTTAAATAGGTGACGTAATTCAGTAATAATATGATTAGCATTAAAAGCATCTACAGTATCTAAAGACTTGACATCTTTAAAAGCAACATAAGTAAGTTGCTTAGTAGTATCTCTAATCTCTTTAGCAGTAAATCCAGGAATCTTTGTAGCAAATGCCATACCTCTAACCATCTTAGGTTTCTTAGTAGCAAATTTACCTCTACTAATATCTAAGAATAGTTTTCTAGATGTAGCTTTATTTGAGAATGCACCTGTAATCCAATCCATTAACTTACTAAAGAATC
>Ga0255048_10002442_pt1 | contig 11830 bp, 11 predicted proteins | sample JV7_2_2_MG_FD_183619 | JGI IMG/M metagenome (GOLD analysis project Ga0255048, IMG submission 183619) | Seawater microbial communities from Jervis Inlet, British Columbia, Canada - JV7_2_2 | ecosystem: Environmental > Aquatic > Marine > Inlet | place: Canada: British Columbia | collected 2016-10-06
GCCGGTTATGCGCTGCTGGCTGAGGGACCCTCGCTGCGTATATGACCTCTCTTCGGATATGTGTCCGTAGGGGTATTCTTTGTTGAGCGAGTCTCTTGATGGATCACGGCACCCATGAGCCGCTGAGGATCGTCTGGTTGGGTCAGCGTCCGTGAGGCATCTAGCCTCGGAGCGCATTCGAACCGCGCGCGAGTCCAAGGGAGATTGATGTGGCGGAAGTACGACCAGACTCAATGATGCAAGATGGCCTGATCAGTGTTGGCCGCAGGGCTTGGGCGTGGGTTGGTATCTTCGTGATCTCGGCAATGGCCTATGCACTGTTTGCCGGACTGTCGGGCTTGGTGATTCCTTTGGTCGTTGCGTCGGTTATTGGTGCGCTGTTCGTTCCCCTAGTTGGAAGGCTCGCTGGCTTTCTTCCGAGGAAGGCTGCAGCGGGAATTGTGCTCCTGGGGTTGCTGATGGTGGGGTTTGGCGCTGTCGCGGTGGCCATCAACGGCGTTGTCGATCAGGGACCCGAAATCAGGCAGCAGCTCGCGAGTGGGCTGGACAGTATCCGAGAATTGCTTGATGGACTGGGTATCGACTCTCCCACTGGTGAGGACGCGGTCGAATCGGGTGAAGCCGCGCTTCCCGACGCGCTTCCCGGCATCACTTCTGCCTTGGGCTCGATCTTTTCGAGTGCCGGTGCATTCCTGGCCGGAACGGCGGTTGCCCTCTTCTTCCTCTTCTACCTGCTGGCGGATTGGCGAACGATGACCGGATGGGTGGGATCACATCTTGGCGTTCCTGACGAGTTGGGCGACGGAGCTGTCGAGGATGCGGTCTGGTCGGTTCGTCGCTACTTCTACGCCCTGACCGTGACCAGCCTGGTCACGGCAGTAGTCATAGGCTTGACAGCTGCCGTTGTCGGGGTACCGCTCGCGTTCTCAATCGCTCTGGTGACCTTCATCACTTCTTACGTCCCCTATGTCGGTGCTTTCGTGTCGGGAGCCTTCGCTGTGCTCATCGCCCTTGGCGCCGGCGGCATCTCCGACGCTTTGATCATCCTTGCCGTAATACTCGTCGTCCAGATGGTGATCCAGCCGATACTCCAGAATCGGATGACGGCCTCGGAACTCGATATCCACCCGGTAGTCAGCTTCGGCTCGACGATCGTTGGAGGAGTCTTCGCCGGTGTTCTCGGCGCCATGCTGTCAGCGCCGTTGGTGGCGATGATCATCAAGATCAGGAACAGGGTGAAGCACTACGAAGAGCATGAAGCCAGAGCCGCCACAGCAGGGGAGAATACCGATGCGCCCGTTGCCAGTGAGCCTTCCCTCCTAGGACCATCGCCCAGTGAGGCATTCCTCGGGCAGCAGAGCCATAGCGACGAACAGGGCAACACCGATTAGACGACGTGGGACCAATACCTCTGCGACCCGATCTAGGACGCTCTGCAGCGACGACGTATCCTCACCCCCCCCCAGATAGTGAGAAAGCAGGTTCAGGGTCGGTATCTGGCCAAGGCAAGCCGCACACAACGGCACATATGGGCCGTGCGCATATGCCAATTGTGCGCCAGTTGAGCCGCCTGTCGGTTGGAGATTGCGGGCCTTCGTCCTCTGGTGCCATTCGTCTGAAGTTGACAGCGTGCGTAAGGAATCACCCAGGTGAGGAGCCCCTTTCGGCGAACGCGTAGTGTAGATTTGAAGTGAGGAAACGGCCGTTTCCATGAGTGAGGAGAAGCTATGGCAGTCGTCGAGTATCCACAAGGTTCTATTTCTGAGCGAGCGATCGAACGACGTGCGATTGAAGCGGTGGTCTGGGGTATGCCGGCTGTCAACTATGACCGCATGTTCGAGGCTGGGCGCGCAGCCGGTGCCAGCCCCAATCAGATCGTCTATTGGTCCCGCCCGGTCGACTGGATGAACCAGACTCTGACGCCTAACCCGAACGCCATCTACGTGATGCCGTTCATCGATACGACGAGTGTTGGCCCCATGGTGATGGAGATTCCCCCCGCCACGGGCGGGACCATCGTCGGATCGCTCATGGATGTATGGCAGGTGCCGATCGAGGACGTGGGCATTGCGGGCGTCGATAAGGGCCAGGGTGGCAAATACCTCATCTTGCCGCCTGACTACGAGGGCAGCGTGCCAGACGGCTACATCCCCATGCCGTCGTCCACGTATCAGACGTATGGGCTGTTGCGCTCGACAATCGCCGATGACAGCGATGCAGGCATCGCCAAGTCGGTTGCATACGCCAGACAGATCAAGCTGTATCCGCTTTCACAGGCGACGAACCCACCGCCGACAGGGTTTGTGGATCCCGTAGGCGTGCTGTTCGACGCCACCATTCCCTATGACCTGCGCTTCTTTGAGTCGCTGGATCGTATCGTCCAGACCGAGCCATGGTTGGAACGGGATAAGGCGATGATCGATACGCTCGGGTCGCTCGGTATCGAGAAGGGCAAGCCTTTCAGTCCGGATGAGGAAACGATACGGGTTCTCAACGGTTCAATGGCCGAGGCTAGAGCCTGGATCGATGCTCAGATGGTTGCCGGCTACGCAAATACGTACAACGAGGGCACTCATTGGGCGCTGCCGGTGTTTCCGGTCTTCTACCCGGAAGCTCAGAACGGCTACACCGATCGTGACTTGTATTCGGTGGATGCGAGGGGTGTAACTTACAGCTTCATTTTCTTCGCACCGAAGCACCTTGGCGACGGGCAGTTCTACTTCTTCGCCATTTATGACGAGAAAGGAAACGATCTGGAGGGCAGCGGCACCTATCGACTCAGGGTTCCAGCGAATGCTCCTGTGAACCTTTTCTGGTCGGTCGTGGCCTATGATCGCGAGACGCACGCCCTGATCCGCGATATGCCGCATTGCACCTCTGCGTCCAATATGCCGGAAGTGAAGAAGAACGCCGACGGTTCGGTGGATGTCTGGTTTGGACCCGAGTCACCTGAGGGACAGGAGTCGAATTGGATTCCGACGAAGGCAGGCGGTCGGTTCGAATTGGTTTTCCGCTTCTACGGCCCTGAGCCAGCGCTGTTCGACAAGACCTGGGTGCTACCGGATCTTGAACTGTTGAGCTGAGCAAGGATCGTCACCTGAGACCAGCTGCAGCTGACACGAAGGTTGCTTCGGGCCTGACCCCTAGCTGCCGCTGCTTCCTCAGTCACGTCGACCGAGCTGGGAAATGTGGCGGTCGGGAAGGTCGCAACTCTCCTGTTCCAACGGGGGTTGACGCGCACATAGCAGCACATATGCGAACTCCAGGAGGCGCACCCAATGCCGGTTGGGTGTGGCTGGTCGGAGACACGTTCCACCGACCCGCTATCTGTTCATCACTCCTTAGAACATGACCCTCAATAGCCAAACAGCGAGTCCGAGAGCCAGTGCCAAGACGAACCATCACTGTGTCGCAGCGTCCCAACTGGTCAGTGTGAACAGCAACGCCATGAGAACGATCGTCCCGAGCCATACAGCGACGAACACCCCGAGCGCTGCAATACCGGCGTAACCCTATGCACGGCCGAACTTTCGGTCGTTGTCCATGAGAGCGCACAATGCGGACCTTGAAACGAGGTGCCACCTCGAAGAGCCAAGACCCGCAATGTGCCACGCCTGACATACGGCATTGTCCGCTGTCAGACTTGATACACCGAACGTATCAGCCGATCACCGGGTGGCAGAGAAGGTTTTGGCAACCTCGTTGGCACTCATGCGCACTGATCGGCGCACATGACGCCTGTGCTCTCCGCAGCTACGCGTCATGCCCGGCTCGACCCAAGCCCTCACTCCAGGCAGATGCCACTGACCTGGAGTGCCTTTCATTGAGTGTGTCCGTGCGGCTCGAGGTGACGCGAGCAGATCAGGCACCGACATGTGCCGATAGTCGCTGACCCAAAGGGTCTACGGGCTTGGGGGGTCGATTCCTCGCTGGAGAAACGCGGCGACTCCGTCGTCGATCTCGAGGTAGATCCGGTCGGTTCCGATTCGCGGCTCGATTGCGCCCTTGTACAGTTCGTCGCGGATTTCGGTTCGTACTCGTGCCATAGACAGTGTGATTTCTCGTGCTTTCAGCTCGTCGAGAAGCTCAAGGAACGTCTCGGCGCCTGTCGAGTCGATGTCGTACATAGCTTCGGCGTCGACCAGCACGTCGGATACCGGTTCGGGAGCCTCCTCTACGGCTCGGAGGACTCCTTCGCGGAAGCGGTTGGCGTTGACGAAGAACAGCGGCGCGTCCATCCGGAAGAGCACGAGCCCGGGAGTCGTTTCGGCGTCGGGATGATCCGCGACGTCACGGTAGGTGTTGGTGCCGGGCAGACGGCCGAGCACGGCCGTCTGTGGCGACGCAGCGCGCAGAGCGATCTCTAGCAGAGAGAGCAGCACGGCGATAAGGATCCCGATCAGCATTCCCAAAAAGAGGACAGCGGCGATGGTGACGATTCCCAGCCAGAACTCGGTCTTGCGGAAGTGCCATAGGGCTCGGAACTCAGCAGGGGCCAGCAGTCCCGCACCCGCAACGATCACAATGCCAGCAAGGGCGGCAAACGGCAGCTCGGCCACCAATGGACCCAAAAAGAGGAGAGTCAGCAGGGTGAACAGGGCTGCCCACAGCGAGACGACTTGAGTACGGCCACCTGCTTCGCTTACCACGAAGCTTCGTGACTGGCTGCCGTTGACAGGGAAGCCCTGCAGCAAACCGGCACCAATGTTTGCGGCGCCGATTCCGAAGAACTCGGCATCGGCGTCAAGCTGGTAGTCGTTGGTTGCGGCGAGGGAGCGGCCGGTCAGGACACTGTCGGGGTATACGAGCAAGGCTATGGCGAATGCAGGGCCGATCAGGGTCCCGATGTCAGCGAGGGAGACTCTTGGGATTCTGGGGGCTGGGATACCCGATGCGAACTCGCCGACGACCGCTATGTCGAGGTCGGCCAGCACCGTCACCGCGGTCGCCAGTCCCACTGCGACGAGTGCTCCAGGAATGGCCGGTGTGAATCGCTTCACGAGAAGGACGACAGCGATCGACCCTGCGCCGATGAAGAGAGTGGGCAAGTCGAGCATGTCAAGATTTCGCAGCACCGCACCGATATCGGTTGCGTAGAGGCTGTCGTCGGCCTCGATCCCGGTGAGGTCGGCCAGTTGGCTGCCGATAATGAGCAGTCCCGACCCGAAAATGTATCCAGCCAGAATGGGTCGCGATAGAACATCGGCGATCCTGCCCACGCGGAGCAGGCCTCCGATCAGCAGGACGAGCCCGACGAGGATGGCGAGCGTCGCGGCCAGGTCGGCGTATTCCTCGCTACCAGACGCAGCCATCGGGGTCAGTACTGTCGCCACCATGATTGCGACAGTCGACTCAGGGCCCACGTTTAGCTCGCGGCTGCTGCCCCAAATCCAATAGATGAGCATCGCCCCGAGAGCAGCGTACAAACCGTTGACCGTCGGCATGCCGGCGAGCGAGGAGTACCCGAGAGCCTGGGGAACCAGCATCGCCCACACGGTCACGCCGGCAAGCAGGTCCGGCCGGAACGACGATCGCTCGTAGTCGCCGAGGGCGGCCACTCCTGGAGCAATTCGGGTTAGGCGACCCCGGCTACTAGAACGATCCAATGTCGAACCTCAGTCTGGCTTGCGGTCTTGGGCCGGGTTGTCTGCGGCTTCGTTATCTCTCTGCCGCCGCTGGTGCAGCGGGCCATATACCTCAGATCCCGACCACGACGTTGACAGTACTCCTAGATGCCCGGGCCCCACGGCGATCATGATGATAGAGACGATGAGCCCAGCAAAGATGATCGTGGCAGATCCGCGCGGAGGATCAGTAGCCATCATGCGTCTACATAGTGCGCATAACTGCATATCCGGCGTTGTGTGCGGTTGTGGTCGCAGCTTGGACCTACCGTTAGAAGGGCCCCAGCAGGTAGCCGCCGGTGATCAGGGGACCCCAGAGGGCTGTGACCGCTACCCATCTGACGCCTGCGACGGAGGCAGCTTTGGGTGTGGCAGCACGGGTCTTGCTGGGCGCCCGCTTCGGAGACGGGCCTCTGGTCGAGCGTACGGTGTGGACGAAGCCGGACATCTGGGCTACTACCGCAAGGATGGTGGACATCCAGACCCATGTAAGGGCAGGCGGAAACCTGTCGAGGTCGACGAGAAACCATGCGGTGTGCAGCAAGGTCAGGACGAATAGCGTGTAGGTCTGGCGTTGCGTGAACTTCCAGCCCCGCCCCAACAGTCTCTGTGAAAAGTCGTTCGACTTAGCAACCAGTACGAGCGCATATCCCAGTGCAAACAGACCCACGCAGTTCGCAGCGGACCAAAGGCTCTGCTCCATCGGCTCGCAGTTCGCCACCCGGCGCGAGTTGCTCAACCGGGATCAATTCACTTCCCGACGGGGATCAGTCCGGGGGGCTCTGCGGATCACCGTTGGTGGAGGATGCTTCGGTGACCCAGGCGACGGACTCGGCGTATGCTCTCTTCAGCGTTGCACCGACCCATTCGTCTGACATGTAGAGGTTCTCCGATCCAACAGCGGCTGATACACGGGTCACGGCGAGTTGCTCGTGGACGCGGTCGTCGCCCGAGATGATGACGAGTTTGCTGTCGGCTGCCGAGAGCTCCTCGGCGTAGCGGCGGAGGGCATCCATGAATGTGGAGCCAAGATCGGTCCTACCTCTCAGACGTAGAATTACGACTGAGTGCCGGGTCTCGTCTGAGACCTTCGGAAGCTCCTCTTCGAACACGGCGGCTGCTGCGAAGAAGAGGCTTCCGTATGGCTGGAGAACGACGACCTCGCTGTCACCGACCTGTTCCGGGGGTTCTACCTCGCGCAGTTGTCCGGCGTCGTCTACGAGCCATCGTTTGATGGTGACTCGGTTGGATTGGTTGATCACGAACAGGATCAACGAGATACCAACGCCGACGAGCACGGCGTTCTGGAGCGGGATGACCATAGTCAGAACGAATGTCACGGTCATCACAGTCGCCTGCATCAGACCGGTCTTCCAGACCGCCTTGATGTCGGCTGGCTTCACGGTTCGATACCCGACGGTCATGAGGAGCCCAGCAAGGGCAGGCATCGCGATGTATCCAACAGCAGATCCGAACACCACGACGACGATCGCCATCACCAGGGCTGCGATGAGAAGCGCCAGCCGCGACCTTGCGCCCGCTGTCTTGACGAGCGATGAAGCCGACATCGATCCACCGACAGGCATGCCCTGGAAGAACCCGACGGCGACGTTCGCTGCGCCTTGACCGACGAAGTCACGCGAAGCATCGGGGTACGTCCCGTTCTCCTCGGGGAAGTTCGAAGAGATGCCAGCCCCCTGCACGAGGCCAATGAACGCAAGGGAGAGTGCGGGGACGATGAGAGATGGGACCGCGCTGAGCAGCGGCAGCATCGGACGGGGCAGCGAGTTCGGAATGTCCGCGATGTCGCCGAGTTGCGCGACATCCCACCCGAGGATCGGGACCGCTGCCGACGCAACGACGATGCCTACCACCATGCCGAGCGGCCCGAGCCTCGTCTTCTCGAATATGATGATCATCACGATCGTCGCCACGCCGATGACGATCGTGGCCAAATGCGCCTGTCCGAGATTGAACAACGTGTCGAACGCTCTCACCACTCGGTTCGCACCCTCAGCTTCATACGCGGTAAAGTTTTCAAGCTGCCCGAGGATGATGTTGACACCCACCGCGTTGATGAACCCGACCATTACGGCGTTCGAGACGAACCGAAGCATCGAGCCAAGTTTGAAAAGGCCGGCAGCCAGCATGACGACGCCGGTCACGATGGAAAGCGTGAACAAGATTCGATCGGGTTCGTCCGCCGAATGGACCGCTCCAACATCGGCAACAACGATCGCCATGGCCCCTGTCGCCTGTACGGCCATGAACGAGGAACTCGTGAACAGTCCGCCCGTGAAGGTGCCGACCATGTAGGCGTAGAGGCCATACACGGGGTTCACGCCAGCGAGTAGGCCACCCGCAAGTCCGTCTGGCACGCTCTCGACACCAAGCACGAGACCCGCGACGGCGTCTTCACGAATCGTGTCTTTCCTGAAGAGCGACTGGAAGAAGTTCACCGTGCGCACCTTAGAGGCCATGTATTCCGTCGCACCAGTCGATCGCACCGGGAGGCGCGAGCCGATGCCGTGCGAGAATGTGCTGTCATGGGCCTTGGAACCGCGCACGCGGACCTCAGACGAACTCAGTCTCGCGTAGCCGCTTGGTCATCGTTCAACCGGCTGACCGCAAGCGCTGCACCGCCGAGTTCGAACATAAGAACCTCGTAGGCCAACATCGTGTGGTCTGTCTGCCGTCTCGTCTCACAGGTTCGGGTGCCGGAACCACGGCGTGAGCAACGTTTCGACAATACACCCGAAGGAGACATTCCGTGGAAACGGATCCACAAGACGTCTCGTCTAGCTGCTGGCGTTCAAACTTGCTCCCGCGTCACCGTGTGGCCCGTCACCTCGACATTCGAGATTGTGTACGCGTTGTCTGACGCAGCTTGCGGCAACGTCTCGGACCTCGACAGCCCGAATCGCGACGAGACCGGTCAAGGACGAATCCATCGGATAGCCACGTTCGGGGGATGCAGCCCGCCCATATCCGGCACGTGTGCGGCTGATAGCGCGCCATGTGCCGTCATGTACGGTTCGAGGATCGGGCTCGATTGGCGCTCCTCCGGCCCGTTCGAGCATGAAGATAGCTAGCGAAGATAGAGATGCCTGCCAACAAGTAGACCACCGTGAAGATCTTCGACGTATCTGTTGACGGCGTGATGTCTCCAAAGCCAACCGTCGTCACCGCGATGACGCTGAAGTAGAACGAGTCAACCCAACTCCAATCTTCCAAGAGCTTGTAGATGACGGTAGCGATCGCTATCAGCGCCACCGCCGACGCCGCCAGCACCTTGTAGACGTGGGCGTCCAGAAGCTGCTCGGTAGTTGAGTTCTCCGTTTCACTCATCTTGTTGTCCCTCCGATTCGGCGCGCCGTCTCGTCGGTCGATGGTACATGGCAGAACGAGTCGCAGGAATCAAGTACGAGGATTGATTCCTGCGAGTGTGGCCGCCCTACATCCGGAGACATATCTAGCGGAAGCAACCACGCATATGTGCCGTTGTGGGCGGGTGTTGGTCAGCTGAGGAGCTGTTTGACGAGATACTCAGCTTGGGTCGCGCTGACTTCGTCGAACAGGGCGCTCGGGTGGTGGAGGAGGCCGAAGTGGCCACCGTCGAGGTCGTACCAGTCCTTGTCACCGGGGAGGTGCTCGAAGGCTCGACGGCTCACCTCTGGGTTGGCGTGGACCATCTCATCGCGGGCGGCAACCATCACCAGCGACGGGACCGTGACATAGGGTGCGCACAGGAAGGGAGAGTAGGGGGCGGTGTTGGACGGGACGATCCTGGTGACATAGTTCTCCCAACCGGTCCCGTGCCTGCCGCCGTAGTCGATGAACCACCGGTAGGCCTGTATCGGCTTCAACAGTGAGGGTGTGCCGTGTTGGTCTGATGACACGACAGGCATCGGACCTGTCCGGTCTTCAGGGAGACCAGAGATGTTCCCCGACCGGTAGGTCTCGCGCATCTGTTCGACGACGGCCAGCGTCGGCACGGTTATAGGTGGCGACGATCCGAACACCGGGCATTGGGCAACGACTGCTCTCACCCGTGTGTCGCAGGCGGCGACCACGAAGACCTGCCCGGCAGAGTACGAGTCGCCCCAAATGGCGATCCTTGACGGATCGTGGCCCTCCATCGTCGACGCAAAGGCTATGGCGTCTCGGTAGCCGCGGCATTGGATCCATGGGTTGATCTCCTGTCGCGGTTCACCGTCGCTCAGCCCGAAACTTCGATGATCAAAGATGAGCGCCGATACGCCAGCCGCGGCGAAGACTTCCGCGTATTCGTTGGTGACCATCTCAAGCGTTGCAGACGTGCCGTGAGTCATCACCACAACAGGAAACGGCGGAACCCCCACAGACGCCGGATAGAGGAAGCCCCGAAGCACAACACCGTCGGACTCGAACGCCACATCAGACCGGCGTGAACTCTGAACACTCATCCAGTCATCCTATCCACCGACCCCATCCGCATGCATATGTGCCGTTATGGGCGGTGTTCCGTGATGCGGGGTGAAGGCTCGAAGCAACTCCACCGGATCCGTGGGTGTCATAATGGTGGTTGGCGACCTACGAGGAGGAAGATATGTCAGAAGGCGTAATCAAGGCGAGTGGCTGGGTGCTCTACGCAACCGTCATGTTTGTCATCATTGGTGTACTCGATGTCATCTACGGATTGACAATGATCATCAACGACCAGTGGATCGTATTCGGCGCAAAGACTGTCTGGTATCTCGATCTCAGTGCTTGGGGTTGGATCACGCTTCTCATGGGTGTCTTAGCCCTTACGGTAGCTGGCGGGATCTATGCGGGTCAGACCTGGGCCAAGGTCTTGGGAATCATTGCTGCAGTGTTGGCTGCGGTCGATGCGTTCATTGTCATGCCGTACTACACGGTGTGGGGAATCACTGTTCTGGCGATGTCGATGCTGGTCATCTGGGCGTTGACCGTCCATGGAGACGAAGTAGCGGCGTAGAACCCGCTCCACCTATACAGACACGATGCCGCCTCGGGTACGCCCAAGGCGGCATCGTCCGTTTCACAATCACGTAGCGCATAACCGGCATTATGTGCGATCGATAGCGCGCCATATGTGCCGTTATGTGCGACACGTGAGCGCTGATGGTGGCAGTATTGGGTTCCTCGGCTTGGAGTGTGCATGGAACGTCAGAATGTGTTGTTGGGTAGTCCCTACGAGGAGATCGTGGGGTTCTCCCGTGCCGTGAGAGTGGGTCCCTTCATCTCAGTCGGTGGGACTGCTCCCATCGGTGATGACGGTGAGACTGTGGGGGTCGGCGACATTGAGGAGCAAACAAGACGCTGCTTTGAGATCATTCGGACGGCGCTCGAAGGTGCCGGAGCGGACTTTTCGGACGTGGTTCGCACCAGGATGCTACTCACTGACGTCTCCGACTTCGAGACGGTCGCGGCAGTGCGCAAGGAGTGCGTGGGTGAGTTCAAACCAGTGGACACGATCGTTGAGGTATCTCGGTTCGTGAACCCTGACTGGCTGATCGAAGTGGAAGCCGACGCCGTCATAGTCGATTGAACGACCGCCCATATGCGGCACAATGTGCCAAGCGAGTGTCAGGGCTTGGATGCCTGTTGAGTGGTAGCTTGCCGCCATGTCATACCCGGAGCCGCCGTTCGCTGCTACCGAGAGAGAGACGCTGACGGCGTTTCTTGACTACTACAGGGCGCTGATTCTCGACAAGGCTGCCGGTCTTGATGATGAGCAACTGCATCAAACGCTTGGACCATCGACGCTTACTCTTGGCAACCTCGTCCATCATCTCGCTCTTGCTGAGTACTACTGGTTCTATGAGACGTTTGCCGGTGGTAGGCCGTTGGAGCCGTGGGTGGGGAGGGTCTCAGGTTCGGACTGGGAGTTCACCGTTGCTCCAGACCTGGACACAGAAGTCATTGTTTCTCGGTACGTCGAAGCATGTCAGCGTTCCCGAGAGATTGTGAACCAAGCTGAGTCACTCGATGAGATGGCGGTGCGCGAGAGTTGGGGCAGATCGTGCTCGCTGCGTTGGATTCTCATACACATGATTGAAGAGACCGCCCGTCATGCTGGCCACGCAGATCTGATTCGTGAGTCAATTGACGGTGAAGTCGGTGACTTCAGGGACGTGGACTAGACCGCCCATATCCGGCAATATGTTCCTCCGTCGGCCACTTGGTTGCAGGCCGGCGAACAC
>Ga0255048_10002443_pt1 | contig 11829 bp, 13 predicted proteins | sample JV7_2_2_MG_FD_183619 | JGI IMG/M metagenome (GOLD analysis project Ga0255048, IMG submission 183619) | Seawater microbial communities from Jervis Inlet, British Columbia, Canada - JV7_2_2 | ecosystem: Environmental > Aquatic > Marine > Inlet | place: Canada: British Columbia | collected 2016-10-06
GAGCGCGGCCGTACCCTTCATCTTTCCAGCCGTTCGGGTTGGTACCGAGTATTTCGGCGACGGATCGATGCGGCATAGCGCGCCCCTTAGCGCTCCGATTCATCTGGGTGCCGAGCGCCTCCTGGTCATCAGTGTTCGTGATGAACATCCTGACCCGGAACCTGTACCGGGTGCCGAGCCGGGCGCACCAAGCCTGGCTCATCTGGCAGGGTACATGCTCGACTCGTTGTTCATGGACGGTGTTTGCGGTGATCTCGAACGGGCCACTCGCATTAACGTTCTGCTGGAGCAGCTCGGAGCAGAGGGACTGGAAGAGCCGATTGCGAACCTTAGACACATAGACAGCATGGTCGTGTTGCCGAGCCAGGACATTCGACAGGTGGCCACGAAACACGCACGGGAGCTGCCGTTATCGCTGCGCCTGCTGCTGAAAGGACTCGGCACAACCAATCGGGACGGACGTCAGCTGGTCAGTTATCTGCTGTTCGAGTCAGGTTTTACACGGGAGCTCATCGATATGGGCTATCGCGACGGTGTCGAGAGACGGGATGAGCTAAAGGCCTTCCTGTTCGATGAGTCGATCCACCAGGTTGAGGCGCCGGCGGATCTTCGCACAGACTTCGGGCGCTGAATCGACTACAGAAGCACCAGTGTTCCAATTCCAAGAAAACTGACGAGACCAACGATATCGGTGATAGTGGTCAGGACAACGCCGCCGGCAAGGGCTGGATCGATACCCAGGCGTTTCAGCAGGACCGGAACGATGAATCCGGTGACTGCAGCAAACAGCAGACTGACGCCGAGTGCGAGAGCGATTACAGCACCCACTCGCCAGGTACCGAACCACCAGGAGGTCACCAGGGCAACCACACTTGCCCAGCCTACGGCATTGAGGACTGCGACGCCCACTTCCTTGCGCAGCAACCAGCGCGCGTTGGCACGTTCTATCTGCCCGAGGGCAAGCCCGCGAGTGATCAGAATGAGCGTCTGCGTTCCCGCGATGCCGCCCATGCTGGGTACGACGGGCATCAGAATCGCGAGAATGACTACCTGATCCAGGGTTGCTTCGAAGAGTCCCGCGACCCAGGCGGCAAGAAACGCGGTTGCGAGATTGACACCGAGCCAAATAGAACGCCGGCGTGCGCTGGTCGTAATCGGGGCGAACATGTCATCGTCCTCGTCGAGCCCTGCCATGCTGAGGACGGAGTGACTTGCTTCCTCGCGTATGACGTCGAGCACGTCGTCGACATTGATTCGGCCGACGAGTTTGCCCGTATCGTCGGTTACGGGGGCCAGAATCAGATCATAATTCTCGAACACAGTCGCAACCTGTGCAGCCTGCATGTTGGCATCGATGGCCGGTAGGTCGGTGTCCATGATTTCGGCGACTGTTGATTCGGGGTCGGTAGTGACAAGCTGCGTCAATGGCAATGAGCCCAGGTAGTTGCCGCTCCGATTGACGACGAAGATGGCATCCATGCCTCTCGGTAATTCACCGCGCATTCTGAGATACCTGAGAACGACTTCGAGTGTGACGTCGGGCCGAATGGTCACCGTTTCCGGATTCATCATGCCGCCGGCGCTGTCTTCGTCGTACTTGAGAACCGCTTGTAGTCGCTGGCGATCACTGGCGTCGAGCGAGCGCAGAACTTCGCGGTTAACTGCCTCCGGTAATTCAGCGACCAGGTCGGCCAGATCATCGATCGCCAGCTTCGCAGTTGCGGCGACAAGCTCTGCCGTCTCCATCGCACCAATCAGCGTGGCACGAACCTCTTCATTCAGCTCGACCAGGACACCGCCTTCGTCTTCGGTCGCTATCAATTCCCAGACGATTTCGCGCTGCGGTGGTGGCAGCGATTCGAGAAGGTCGGCAATCTCAGCCGGGTTCAGCGCATTGACCATGCCCTTGAGCTGGCGCATCGTGCCGGTTTCCAGTGCCTCCTGCAGAGTGTGCAGAGAGACCGAAACAGAGCCGGACTCCGAAATGCGTTTCATTGGGTGGGCAGTTCGTGATGGAGTGTTCGTATCTGGCCGTATTGCACGGAGAGCTTGTTCGCCAATGTGTCGGCAATGTAGACGGAGCGATGCTGTCCGCCGGTGCAGCCGATTGCGATAGTCAGATAACTGCGCTGAAAATCCTGGTACTTGGCAATCCACGTCTCGAGGAAGGACGCAATATCATCGATCATCCTTCCGACTTCCGGTTCATTCGCGAGAAACGCCTTGACGCCTTCATCCTTTCCACACTGATGGCGCAGTTGTGGATCCCAATACGGGTTGGGAAGGCACCGTACGTCAAAAACAAAATTAGCGTCAGCGGGCAATCCGTGCTTGTAGCCAAATGATTCGATCAGAATCGACAGCTTATGCGGCTCACGTTTGCCGACACGTTCCCGAATGTCCTCTCTGAGAGAGTGCGCGGAAGTTTCGGTGGTATCAATGAAAAGATCTGCGGCGTTGATGATCGATCCCAGCAGACTGCGCTCCTGCGCGATCGCCTCGCGCAAGCCGGCTCCATCAATCAATAAGGGATGCTTGCGTCGCGTTTCATTGAAGCGCGACATGAGAACTTCATTGTCAGCCTGCAGGAAGACCAATTCACAGGCGATTCCGGATTCCCGCAGATTCTCTATCAGGCCAGGAACCTGGTCGATATCGTCAGGCCTGTTCCGGGCATCGAGTCCGATGCCGACATGTTCGAATACGCTGTCTTGCCGCTCCAGAATATGCGTAATTAAGGAATTGAGAAGGCCGGCCGGGATGTTGTCTATGCAGTAGAAGCCGATGTCTTCCAGTGCATGTAAGGCGACACTCTTGCCTGAGCCGGAGAAGCCGCTGATGACAACGAGTCGCACTATCTTCGCCGCTGGGTTTGCTTAGCGAGGCCTGCTGGCTTTACGCGCGTGATGATCGGTTAGCTTCTCTTTGTGCTTGGTGATCTGGCGGTTCAGCTTGTTGACCATGGCGTCGACGGCCGCGTACATATCTCCGTCAATCGCATCGGCATGAATCGTGCCGCCGGCGAGATGTACGGTTGCTTCGGCTTTGTGCTCGAGCTTTTCGACACTGAGGATGCAGTGAATATCAGTAAGCTGATCGAAGTGACGCTCAAGCTTCGAAAGCTTCGACTTCACTTTATTTTTCAGTGCCGGTGTCACGTCAATGTGATGTCCGGTGATCGTCATCTGCATGTATTACTCCTTTAGCCCACCAGATTGCTTTTCTTTCTTTCGCTCGAAGACGGGATGTTCAATGCTTCTCTGTACTTCGCAATCGTCCGTCTCGCAATTGTCACTCCGTCCTTCGAAAGCAGTTGTGCAATCTTATTATCACTCATCGGCTTGACTGGGTTCTCCGCACTTATCAGCTTGCGAATCTTTGCGCGAACGGCGATTGAAGACTGCTCACCCTCGTCACCGGCAACATGACTTGAGAAAAAGTAGCGGAATTCAATGACTCCGCGGGGTGTGTGCATGTACTTATTTGTGGTGACCCGGGAAACCGTGGATTCGTGCATCTCTATCGTCTCGGCAATGTCTCTGAGCACCATGGGACGCATGTGTTCCTCGCCGTGCTCAAGAAACTCGGTCTGCCGCTGGACGATGGTATGAGCGACTTTCAGCAAAGTCTCATTGCGGATTTCGAGACTGCGGATTAGCCAGCGGGCCTCCTGTAGCTGAACCTTCAAGGCATCGTACTCTCCGCCGCGTCCGAGTGATCCAGCGTAGATGTTATTCACCCTTAGGCGCGGTGTCAGTGACCCGTTGAGCTCGACAATCCAGTTTCCGTCGATCTTTCGGACGAAAACGTCGGGTACGACGTACTCTGCGGCAGGGGCATAGATTGCCGCGCCAGGACGCGGATGGCAGGCTCTGACCAGCGCTAGGGCCTCGTCGATTTCATTTTCGGAGGATTGCAACAAACGTCTGAGTTGTGGGTATTGATGATCGGCAACGAGTTCAAGATGTTCACTGGCGATCTGCCTGGCCAGCTTGATCCCGGGCGTTCCACGATCAAGCTGGCTGAGCTGAAGCAGCACACATTCGCTGACCGATCTGGCGGCGATTCCGACCGGATCAAAGTTTTGAATGACACCTAGCAGGTCTTCGATCTCTGCTGTTGACGTCAGGACATCGGGAGCAAGCGTCGTTCGTATTTCCTCGAGATCCTCATTGACATAGCCGTCATCATTGATTGCATCGATGATGGCCTGTCCTATCGTCGTTTTCCGGGTGTCGAGATTCTCGAGCTCGAGCTGCCAGAGCAGATGATCTGCGAGCGTTTCTTCGGTGCGGTCGGCCTGCTCGAAAGTTTGACTGGTGTCAGCGGGGCGCACCGAGTCTGCCGGGCCGGCACGCTGGACCTCATCCCATTCAGGTTCTTCCGCGACGGTATCGCGTACCTCATCAACCTCGGCGACTTCAGCGGTTTCTCCTGTCGTCGGTTCCTCGGCTTCGAGCATGATGTTCTGCTCGAGCGCATCCTGAATCTGAGTCTGCAGTTCCATGACCGGCAGCTGGAGCAGCCTGATGGCCTGCTGAAGCTGTGGTGTCATCGTCAGCTGTTGGCTGAGCCTGAGCTGTAGCGATGGTTTCAGCATGTCTGTGCCGGTAACCTAAAGCGAGAATCCTTCACCGAGATAGACTTCCCTGACGTTCTTGTTGGCGAGTACTTCCTCCGGTGTTCCGAAGGCCATCAACTCTCCTTCATTGACGATATACGCATGACCGCAGATTCCAAGTGTCTCCCGCACATTATGGTCCGTAATGAGGACGCCGATGCCGCGTTGGCTTAGGTGTCGGATAATTCTCTGTATGTCGAGCACGGAAATAGGATCAACGCCTGCGAACGGCTCATCAAGCAGGATAAACTTGGGCTCGGTCGCAAGTGCCCGCGCAATTTCGACGCGACGGCGCTCGCCGCCCGAGAGGCTTATCCCGGCACTATCCCGCACATGCCCGATATGAAGTTCTTCGAGCAGCTCTTCGAGCTGTGCCTGCCGGTCAGTCTTCCTCAGGTCACGCCGTGTTTCGAGAATCGCCTTGATGTTGTCAGCCACGGACATACCGCGAAATATTGAGGCTTCCTGCGGCAGGTAGCCGAGCCCAAGCCTTGCTCGCTTGTGCACTGGCAGACGCGTGATGTCGCGGCCGTTAAGCACAATGTTGCCGCGATCGCAGCGTACCAGCCCTACGATCATATAAAAGGCCGTGGTCTTGCCAGCGCCGTTTGGGCCGAGAAGGCCGACGACGTCTCCGCCTTCTATGCTGAGCGAAAGTCCTTTGACGACTTCGCGACGACGGTAGCGCTTGGCGATCCCTCGCGCTTCGAGCTTACTCATGGTATCTCGGGCTGGCCTTCCGGGTCGTCGAGTTCCTCGGGTGGTGCCAGCCGGACAATGACACCATCGCAATCATCGGTGGTGCCAGAGTTGTAGGTCTTATCGCTGAAGTTGTAGATCAGGTCACAGCCCATGAATTCGTTATCACCGATTGTCAGTGTTGCCCGGCCGATCAGGCGCAGCGTACTGCTCCGGCTGTCGTACTCAAGGCTCTCCGCGGTTCCGCTGACCGGAATATCCCGCTCTTCGATATAGTCTGACATGACGACCGGGTTGCCGCTAAGTTCGCCGAGGACGAGTTCGTCGGCTTCAAACTCGAACAGTGCCTCGTCGGCGAGAATCTCTGTTGTGTTGAATGCGAGGCGTACACTTTCGCTCAGCCGCCAGCGGCTGCTGTCGAAATCAAACTTGTTGGTTGCCGCGAGCCCGGCGGAAATATCATTCATGCCATCGCTGATATTGACGCCGATGCAGACTGTTTCGTCGCTACGGGCGTTGCCGGAAAGCGATTCACAAGCCGCCTCGTAGTCATCCTGCACCGGTTCCTGACCGGCAACCGAAGCGGCTAGCAGGCAACCTGCCAGCATGCTGCTAGTGCGTAATACGAGTGGTGACATTGGGGCCGAGATTCCAGTCATCGGTCTCCAGGTTGAGGTTAAGGCCCATTGCCGTTAAGTCGGTCCCATCCTTTCGTACAGTGATCGGCTGATCCGACGTGACATAGAACTCGTCGGCAACAAGGCTCAGTTCATTCGTCTCGAATACCAGCTCTTCATGACTGGCATCGGGTGCGTACACCAGACGAACGTTGTCCCTGAGTCGCAGAACGTCGCGGCTTGCAGGGGTGACCCCACGATCTGCACTAATGTCCCAGTGAACGTCCGTATCGGGCATATATTCTACGCTTATCTCATCGAACACGAAGTCTTCACCCTCAGCCTGCTGCTCCACTCGTTCAGCGACTATTCGGTACAGAACCCGCCCTTCGTCGTTGGTCACATGCTGCACCGCACCGATAACGTAGTAACCCTGCGGCGCTGGTCCGGGATCCGTACTCGTCGGTGCCGGTTCTACGGCAATACTGGAGAACACCCCGGTAAGGACCGCAGCACAGGACAGTGCTGCGAATAACAACAGATTGCGGGTGTTGACGACCATTTGGGATAGACTAACAGGCTTCCCACTCGAGCATGAAACCTGTCTTCAATGGAACCCAGTGAGATTGAGAGCCTGATTGAGCGAGGCCTGGAAGGTGCCAGGGCAACGGTTGCGACCGATGGCCAGGGCCATTATGAGGCTGTGGTAGTTTGCCCCGCATTTGCCGGCAAGCGCAGCCTGCCGCGGCACCAGATGGTCTACTCGACCCTCGGCGATCGGGTCGGCGGCGAGATTCACGCCCTCGTTGTCAAAACCTACACGCCGGATGAGTGGCAGGCCGCACAGGGATGATCTCACCTGGCCGGGGTTGCCCGGCCGACGATCCGCCGGACAGTGTGAATGCAAAAGCTTGAGATTGAAGGCGGCATCCCGCTGACTGGCGAGGTAACGATTTCCGGTGCCAAGAATGCTGCCCTGCCGGCCCTTGCTGCGGGCATTCTGGCAGATGGTGCGATTGTGCTGAGCAATGTGCCACATCTGAACGACGTCACGACGAGCATAAAGCTCTTGCGGCAGATGGGTGTCGAACTCGTACTTCATGATGATGCACGAATTGAGCTCGATTCATCCGCTGCGTCGCATTTTGTTGCACCCTATGATCTCGTTAAGACGATGCGGGCCTCAATTCTGGTCCTGGGGCCGCTGCTTGGGCGGTATGGTCAGGCAGATGTTTCACTGCCTGGCGGTTGCGCAATCGGTGCCCGGCCGGTGGACCTGCATGTCGACTTGCTCAGGCTTATGGGGGCAGAAATCGATATCGTCGGAGGCTATATACATGCGCGGGCAAACGCGCTCCACGGAGCCCGACTGGTGTTTGATACGGTCACGGTCACCGGCACCGAGAATTTGCTCATGGCTGCGGTTCTTGCACGAGGTGAATCCGTTATCGAGAACGCTGCCCAAGAGCCTGAGATCATCGATCTGGCGCGTTTCCTGAACGATATGGGGGCTAAGATCGAGGGTGCAGGCTCAGCGACGATTCACGTGCAGGGCGTCGATGTGCTTAAGGGCGTCCATTACCCGATCATGCCGGATCGGATCGAATCCGGAACTTATCTGGTGGCGGCGGCCGTCACTGGCGGGCGAATCAGGATTAACAAGACATTACCCGAGACGCTCAATGCCGTGTTGCGAAAACTGGAGTCTGCCGGTGCCGTGATAGAAGTCGGCCAGGATTGGGTGAGTCTCGATATGGAGGGAAGAAAGCCCAAAGCCGTAGACGTCTCAACGGCACCGTATCCAGCGTTTCCGACTGATATGCAGGCGCAGTTTTGCGCGCTCAACGCCATTGCTGAAGGGTCGGGGACTATTACAGAAACGATATTCGAAAATCGCTTTCAGCACGCATTGGAATTGCAGCGCATGGGCGCAAAGATGACTGTGCGGGAGAACACCGTCGTGATTCACGGTGTTGCATCGTTGACCGGTGCCGAGGTCATGGCGACGGATCTCAGAGCTTCCGCTTCGCTAGTGCTGGCAGGTCTCGCGGCACGCGGAACGACGACCGTCGACCGCATCTATCACATCGACCGGGGCTACGAATGCCTCGAGGAAAAGCTCTCACATCTTGGTGCCTGCATCCGGCGAATCGCCGATTGAGGTCCAACCAGTTCGCGTCTGTGGGCAGAAGAGGGATATCCGTCATATAGCGGATGCTGTGTATAATTAACGATCACCCAGGTCGTTGGTTCGACCTCCTTGTGAGCCTTCAGGCGGCAGAGGTTGCCGGCAAACAAATGCGAAATATGAGTTCGGTGGCAGGCTGTAGCGTTCGCCCCGATCGGTTAGGAGTGCTTGATGGCTGAAAGTTCGGGGTTTACCAGACGCCACTTTCTGACTGCCGCAACGGCAGTGACGGCGGGTGCCGGAGCAGCAGCTACTGCTGTGCCGTTCGTCGTCTCATTCAAACCCAGCGCCCGCGCTCAGGCACTGGGAGCACCGGTCGAGCGCGACGTCAGCAGGCTCGAGCCGGGTGGAATGATAAAGGTGGAATGGCGCGGCAAGGCAGTCTTTATTGTCAGGCGAACCGAAGAGATGCTGAGAAGACTCGGAGACATGGTCGATCAGCTGGCAGACCCCCGTTCCGAAAGAGTGGAGCAGCAGCCTGAGTACGCAGCGAACGATCATCGCAGCATACGGCCAGAGTTTCTTGTCGTTGAAGGCGTCTGTACGCATCTGGGTTGCGCGCCGACCGCGAGATTTGAGCTTGGACCGGCTGATCTCGGTAGCGACTGGCCAGGCGGCTTTTTCTGCCCCTGCCACGGATCAAAGTTCGATCTTGCGGGGCGTGTCTTTGACCGTGCGCCGGCACCCTACAATCTCAAAGTGCCGCCACATCGCTATGTCAACGACACGACGATTCTGATCGGTGTCGACACGGGGAGCGCATAGATGGCAGCCACTGAAGCCGATGTATCGAATCGCCTTGGCCGACGGCTGAATGCTCTCGGCGACTGGATCGACGCGCGTTTCCCGATGACCAAGCTGCTGAGGGAACACGCAACCGAATATTACGCTTCAAAAAACTTCAACGTCTGGTATGGCTTCGGCGTGGTTGCCTCAGTTGTGCTTGTCATGCAGTTGGTCACTGGCATTTTTCTGGCGATGAACTACAAGCCGGCTGCGGCCGAGGCGTTCGCGTCGGTCGAATACATCATGCGCGATGTCGAATGGGGCTGGCTAATTCGATACCTGCACTCAACCGGCTCATCAGCGTTCTTCATCGTCGTATATCTGCACATGTTTCGTGGCCTGATGTACGGTTCCTATAAGAAGCCGCGCGAGCTTGTCTGGCTAATTGGCATGTTGATTTACTTCTGCCTAATGGCCGAAGCCTTCTTCGGCTATCTCTTGCCCTGGGGCAACATGTCGTACTGGGGCGCACAGGTCATCGTTAATCTGTTCGGCACAATTCCCTGGGTGGGTGAGGGCATTTCCGAGTGGATCCGTGGCGACTTCTATATCTCGGACATCACGCTGAACCGGTTCTTCGCCTTCCATGTCGCTGCCGTACCGCTGGTGCTGTTGTTTCTCGTCGTCATCCACATCATGGCGTTGCACGAAGTCGGATCACTCAACCCGGACGGTATCGAGATCAAGGAACACAAAGGGCCAGACGGCAAGCCGCTGGATGGCGTTCCCTTTCATCCGTATCATACGAGCAAGGATCTCGTCATCATCCTCGTCTTTCTGATTGCGTTTTCGGGCGCCGTCTTTTTTGCGCCAGAAATGGGGGGCTACTTCCTCGAGCACGCAAATTTTGATCCCGCCAATACGCTTGCGACGCCGGAGCACATTGCTCCCGTTTGGTATTTCACGCCGTTCTACGCGATTCTCAGAGCGGTAGATAATAAGGTGCTCGGTGCCGCGCTGATGGCTGCCTCTGTGATGCTGCCGTGTTTCCTCCCGTGGCTCGATCGCTGTCGTGTTAAGTCGGTGCGCTATCGGAGTTGGATCTATAAGACGGCACTCACCCTGTTCGTGATCAGCTTTCTTGCTCTTGGCTATGTCGGCATGCAGGAGGCTACGGCGCTCTACAAGACGCTGGCGCAAATCTTCGCCGGGATCTACTTCGCGTTCTTTGTCCTCATGCCCTATTACTCTTCGATGGAACGAACGAAGCCCGTTCCGTCGCGCGTGACGAGATGAGGCATAGATTAGCGCTCTTTCTTATTGCCACTTTAGTGGTTGCCCCCGTTTTGGCACAGCACGAGGCTGAGCTCGACAAGGCAAATAACGATGTCGCCGACACAGCCTCACTGCAGCGCGGTGCCCGCTATTACGTCAATTACTGCCTCGGTTGCCATTCTGCCCAATACGTACGCTACAACCAGCTTGGTGAGGGTCTGCAACTGTCCGAGGATCAACTGCTCGGAAATCTGATGTTCACTAGCGAGTTGCCTTTCGATACGATGAGTATTGCGCTGGACCCGGAAGACGCTGCGCGCTGGTTCGGTACCGCACCTCCGGATCTCTCGTTAATTGCACGCAGTCGTGGCACTGATTACGTCTATACTTTCCTTCGACGGTTCTATGTCGACGATTCGAGCCCGACCGGCGTCGACAACACCGTACTCGAAGATACCGCAATGCCCCATGTGCTCTGGGAGCTGCAGGGTATCCAGGAGGCCGTATATGAGGCAGATCCCGAGCATGAAGGCGAGGAGCGTATGGTGCTTGAGCTGACGACGCCTGGTCTCTTGAGTGAAGAGGAATACAATGAGGTCGTGCGTGATATCGTGAACTTTCTCGATTACATCGGCGAGCCGATGCAGCTTGAACGCCGAAGCTTGGGAATACGCGTCATTGCATTCCTTCTGGTGCTGCTGTTGATTTCCTATATGCTAAAGAAAGAAATTTGGAAAGATGTTGAGTAATCTGATTTTGTATCGTTTTCTGACAAAGGCTTTTTCATGGCGACCATGTCACAACACCGTTATGTTATGACTCTTTTCTCCAAGCCAAATGACCTCTGGAGTCATCGGACGCGCCTGGTCTTAGCCGAGAAGAGCATCAGCATCGACGTCGTGGATGTCGACGAAGCTAATCTGCCGGAGGATCTGCTAGATCTGAATCCGTATAACAGCGTTCCGACGCTTGTCGATCGCGATCTGGTCCTCTATGACTCGAGAGTCATCATCGAGTATCTTGATGAGCGTTTTCCACATCCCCCGCTTATGCCCGTCGACCCAGTGACTCGGGCCCGGTTTCGACTTGCGCTTTATCGTATAGAAAAGGACTGGTACTCATTGGGCGATGAGCTTCTTGCCGCCCGTGATCGCAGGCCGTCGACACGTGCCGCCCGTGCGCTGGAAGAGAGCATTCTGTCGAGCGCCGATATCTTTGCAGCCAAGACGTTCTTCCTCAGCGACGAGTTTTCTCTGGTTGACTGTACGATTGCTCCAATCTTGTGGCGACTGCCAACTTTCGGAATATCCGTGCCGGCACGGGCGAAGCCAATCCGATCGTATATGGACGAGGTCTTTTCAAGGCCCTCTTTCCAGGCCAGCCTGACCGAGGTGGAGCAGGAGATTCGGCAATAGTCGATGGCCGAAAGGCCCACCAGCGCTCAGCGCCCCTATCTGCTTCGTGCCATGCACGAATGGATGACGGATAACGCTCTGACGCCTCACATCGTCGTCGATGCAGCTTCCGCTGACCTGAACCTTTCGGCAGAGCCCAGTGGTGATGGCAGGATCGTGCTGAACGTCAGTTATGGGGCGACACGCGGTCTCGTCATCGGTAACGAGGATGTGACCTTTGAGGCACGATTCAATGGAGTGCCCACGGCATTGAGTTTGCCAGTCGACGCAGTCCTGGGAATCTATGCC
>Ga0255048_10002448_pt1 | contig 11807 bp, 13 predicted proteins | sample JV7_2_2_MG_FD_183619 | JGI IMG/M metagenome (GOLD analysis project Ga0255048, IMG submission 183619) | Seawater microbial communities from Jervis Inlet, British Columbia, Canada - JV7_2_2 | ecosystem: Environmental > Aquatic > Marine > Inlet | place: Canada: British Columbia | collected 2016-10-06
CTGCAACACCACCAGTTCTTCCATGCGGTCACGGACCGGCACGAAGTGGGCCAGGAACTCATCTCTTGTCAGGATGTCAGGCATGGTCTTAATAGGGCAACGGGTCTATGACAAAGGGCGGCGTCGGCCAGACAATTGCGTAGGGGTCTGCCTGCACTTGCGGCACCTGCCGAAGGGCGGTGCGATACGTCCGCCACGCAAGCGCATCCGCGTCGGAGAGCGGGGAGTCTGTGGCTTGCGTCCAGTCGCAGGCGTAGAGCAGCCCGTCGCGCTCCGTGCGGACGACATACCACTGCTGCGCCGTGTTTGCCGCCTCCGTGTCAAAGGCTACAAAGACGGGTGCCGCCGCCCCCATCATCGACTCTGGCTGCACACGCCACGTCGCCTTATCGGTTGCGTCGCCGATAGAGACGCCATCTGGATAGACGCCTGCGCTTCGGAGCGCCGCCAAGACCTGGCCCGGTAGCACCATGTTCATCGTCATTCGTTCAGCACTCCCAAGATCCGACCATGCCGCCGTGGCGACCGTCATTGCCAGCGTTGCCGTAAAAGTACGTAGTCCCGCTGGCGTCAGAGTTCTCAACCCAGGCGTAGAAGTGTCTCCCGACGGCTGGAGTGCGTCGTACGATGAACAGACCTGCACCTTGTTCGCCTCCGCCTGTGTACGGCAGCACAAAACCGAGTGGGTTAGAGGTTTCGAGGTTGAAGGCGTTCGTGGCATCCTCGGCAATCTCCACTGATCGTCGAACTCCTGCGGTCGCATTAATGCCTTGCACGTAGAGGTTTAGCTCTAGCACACTCTCGGACACTCCGACCATGACATCAACTTGATTCGCCGTTGACCCGTTCGCCTGCCGCTTCGTGAGGAGGGTATAGGTCCAACTCTCCGTCGTCTCTATGCGGCGGAGGGACTTCCTCACACGGTGATAGTAGTTCTGGAGATACCGCTTCACTTCACTATCGTCCGTCTGACCGCCGCTCGCATTGATATAGACCGTGCCGACATAGCGTCGCGTTGTTGCGCCAGATTTGACCAACACGCCGTCTTGGTATGCCAAGGCCGTGGCGCGAGTCGTGGTATTCGTCCAGATTAGTGTTTCGGCCGTCGCAGTGCCGGAGTTGTCGTAGATGAAGATGTCATAGGGCTTCGAGGCCGTGAACCCAGACAAACTAATCGTGATCTGGGTAAACACGACATTCGTCCACGCCGACGACCCGTCGTAGAGGGAGATGGTGTTGCCCACGTAGGGCGTGTAGTAGACACTCGTCGCTCCCGTAACATCTGCCGTCGTAACAGGCGTCCCGCTCGTGAGCGTCAGTCGGCCCTCGGCGACATTCAAGCCATGGACGGCACTCGCAGCCGGTGCGGTGCTGCCCCAGACCGTCCCGTTTGAAGTCATCAGGTTGCCCGATGTCCCAGGCGCGAGGAGCGTAACATCACTGGTCCCGGCACCCAACATCACGCTATTGGTGGTGATCGCCGCGAGGCCCGTGCCGCCAGATGCCACCGGCAGCGGCGTCGAGAGCGTCATCGCCGCCGCCCCAATCGTGCCGGTCATCGTCGGGCTGGCGCTCATCACGACATTGCCGGTGCCGGTGATGGCGTTACTAACGAGTCCTTTGCTCCCGTTAGAAAAGACGGCCACACTGTCCGTCAACGACGACACAATCGGAGTCCCAGACAGCGTGGGTGACGCGCTCATCACGACGTTACCCGTGCCAGTGATGGCGTTTGAGACTAGCCCCTTCCCGCTATCACTAAAGACCGCCTGACTGGCAGACAACGACGACAGGACCGGCTTGGCGGTGAGGGTTGTAATCCCGGTGACGCCGAGGGTTCCACCCACCACAGCGTTCCTAGAGAAGAACCCGTCCCGTGGACGCGTTGCGCCAGACTTCCCTATGTCGTAGGTCCCGTCAGTGAACAATAGGTCTTGGGTCACGACGGTGGGAAGCGGCGCAACAAGGCCGGTAATCGTCACAACGCCGAGTGAGGAGACCTTGAATCCACCAAGCGTCATACGACGGAAGAACTCAATTTCCACAGCGGACAACTCTAGGTTGCCGGTGACTTCCATCGCCGCCTGATAGAATCCTTTTCTCGCGAGTCCTGGGCTATCCATCCGATACCCCTCCCTCTATGCGGTATTGCGTCACACCCAATGCGTCCCTACACCACATGGGACAGAGGTGTCCATTCCAGATCCACGTATCCGGTGGCGGACTCGGCGCATGATCATGGGAGACGATGACACCGTCGATATTCAAAACCACGACAGGATGCGTATGCGAGGTGAGACTTCCCGCATTAGCCCACCGCTCAGACGAGGTATATGACCAGTGTCCGTCTTCGTGGATCATCGACGATGTAAAGGTCACGGACTGATGATAACTAAGCGCACACGTATCGGACGAACAGATACGACACCACCGAATAGTGCGTGGGCGCAACATGGGCACCCAGGCATTTGGCACCACAATCTCGACATCTGCACCATCTCGTAACACGGCAGTCATGTCACGATTCGTCATACCGCAAGATCCGTTCGCACCTGAGACTGCACCGCTAGATCGGCAGCGGAATACGCTTCCATCACTGACTGACGGTCACGGGACTCGTAATCAGACACGATGGGGTCCAGGACGAGACTTGTCACTGCGTCCACGTATGCCTGATTGTCTGGGTATGGCGGCAAGCCCTCCTGGATACGACTTGGGTTAATGACATTTTGGACACTATCGGTTAATGCCAGTTCTTGTAACGGGTCCGTTGAAAACACATACGCAGCCATTAAGTCCCCCCATACGATGTCGAGATATCAGCCGGGAAATACGGGCCGAGCGTTGAGATACCCACACGCGTATGACCCAGCACTGGACGCCAATCAGGATGGGCAATAACAAATGACCGCAGGCTTCTGACGCCATCCTGATAACTGGTTTGCACTAATTGCCATCGAGCGGGATCGTCCTGCTTTTTTAGTTCCCGCAACTCGGCTCCGTCGATCAGGATGTCGTGAAAATCCTCTGGCAAGAGTGGCTCGTCACCATCATTCGCCATGTCAGGGATGGATCGAAGAATGTCACAGGTATAGGTCACTGACGACGAGGGCGTCGGGCTTAAGAGCAGGCTGTAGTACTGAGTGCGGACGCCCCCCGTAATGATCTTTGCTAGCTCTGTCCCAGACCCGCTCGCCTGATGGAGTGTCACATTGCCCACACACGCGGCGGAGAGGTAGCACTTCGTAAGCGTAATAAAATTGGTAATCGCCGAGGAGATCGACACCGCGCTTGTGCCCGTTAGCGTTTGTGACGCCGTGCGGTAATAGCCGCCCGTAATGATGCCTTCGACGTATATCACGACGGATGTATCAGACGAGCTAGTGGACTTCACAAAGATCTGTGCCGCCGAACTCGGCTGCGTATGCACCTCGACGTAGCCCGTCGGAATATACGACCAGGGTGTGCCTTGCTGTGTGGCCGGATCAGGGTTCGTGGCTCGCAGCCAGTCCAACGTCTGTAACGATAACGAGCGGCGATTCACCGTATCGACAACGCGGTTCACGCGCGCCACGCCTTGCGTGGGGAGCGCATATTGCTGCGTGGCGGCGACCGAGGCAAACGTGATCGAGCCATACCGCAGGGGTTCCATCCCAGGCATTCGCAGTAAAGCCCGATGCGTTTCATTGAGCGAATCGCCATATCGCGTGGATGTCGCCGTTGCCAGCGTCGAATCGTTAGCCCCGCGCCGCCGTGCGAGTCTTTTTTTTAACGCCAGGAATGTCATACGGTCATCCTTCGTTCGCTGTCAGTGTCGTCCGCATGAGCATCATCCGTTAGAGTGCAACTGGGGTGAACAGCGCACTCAATAATCGGTCAATACCCATGCGGCACGACAACCGATGTCAGATATGCGACACTCTCGTTCACCCATGAGTGTATGAATCAACATATCCGACACCACAACATGTCTAATTACTCTGCGGCGCCGCCTGATCTGCTAACTGCCGACAGATCTCATCCAACGACGGATACACCTGAGCATTATCATCGGGACCAATCGGGCGATGAATAGTCAACCGCTCCACCGTGCCCTGTGCATCATACCGAGCGGATACATGCGCCGAGACACGACTTCTATCTCCCTTAACCAAGTAGCCCTTTTCCACCGGCTCTAGGCGATTGGCTTGACATACTTCTTCTTCCGTCAGGGCCGTACGATTGAGCCAACTTGGCCCATCGTAGATATCGCATTTAAGGCTCGATGCCCAGGTCTCACCCGTCTTCGGATTGATACTGTAACTATTCGGCGTGTAATGAGGATTGTCCTTGGGCGCTGTGCGTTCTGTCTGAATTTCCAGTGACGCACTCTGTCGGAGAAACGCATCCGCCTGAGTCTTCTGTAACTCCAACGTCTGCTTCTGTAACTCCAGAAACATCTGCATATCTACCTGCGCTGCATCGGCGGTGCCCGTGGGCGGAGACACGGGGCTATTCGTGGCTATTACCGACTGCTGGTCTGACATCTCACCCTCCTGCTGTACCGGTTTGCGACGTGTATAGGCTCGCGTCATGCGTCTACTTCCTCCCGCGCGTTTGGTAACACGGACTCGTCGTGTAATTCATGGGCCAGCGTGGCCCAGTCCACGGTATGCCCGTGTGGGATAAGACACATGCCGTCATGCTCCCCCACACGGGCAACCACTAACAACCCCGCCGGTACGACCTGAAGATGAATTGAGGATGCGGACGATCCCACCTGACTCAGCGCATCGCTCAGTCGCAGCGTGATCGCCCGTGCCTCGTCTTCACGCAGACCCGGCAGGGATCGCATCTAGTCGATCTCAAGGAACACGAAGTTGTACTTCGTGCTGACACCGACCTGCATCATGGCCCCGACGAGATTGGCGGTTGGCTGCGCGCCTGCGGTCCAGACATCCACTGATCCCGCTGTCGTGCCGCTATTGATAACCGGCGCGGTAATCGCCGGAGTACCATTGATCAGCACTGAACACGGTCCCCACGTATTGAGCCAGCCGTACTCCGTTGCCGCAATGATATAACCCGCCACGCCTACGACCTTTGCCGTAATGGTGGTCGGTGCCTTGATGACATCCTTGTACGGATTCGGCATGAGGCCGATCCGCGACGTGGATGTCAACGCGACTTGAATCGCATCCTTGAGCGTTAGCGTAAACGCCGTTGAGGATGTAATCGCCGCATGGCCGGACACCTGATACGTGTAGCCAGCCCCAGGCGTGACATCCACCTGGAGATAGCCTTCCGCATACAGGTTTGCCGCCCCAGCGGTCGCGCCGGGGGTGAACGTAAAGGACGTATCCCCAATCGCAACCGCCGGAGCGGTTCTTGCCAGATGGTTTGCCAGTGGCGCAGCGCCTTGAATCAGGGTGCCAGCCACAAGGTCCGTGGCTCCGGCTTGCGCGTAGCGATACCGGCGACCATCAGTGGTGTACGCCCGAGTGCCGAGCGGGTGCAGTTGCGTTGACGAGGATGTAAAACTATCCTGCGCCAGTCCTACGACGGAATCAACAAGGTTTGCCATGTAATACCTACTTTCTTATGTAATGGCTGTGATGACGCCGAGGTGGCGAGGGTTGTTGGTGAACATGTTGGCCTTCGTTTCAATCTTGAAGACCTCCACAAGCTGGTTCGCTGGATCAACCGCCGGATAGCCCTTCATCCAGTAGCCGTTCAGGTAAGCCAACTTGAGGTAGTTTGTGTTCAGTGCGTAACCAGTGCCCGACGGGCAATCCCCGTCATACGACACCGTCGCGCCCTTGAACTTCAGCACTTCGTTCTTGAAGCCACCGTCGCCCACGGTTTTATCCGTGAATCGCTCGTTCGCGACAAGCAGCGATTCATAGCCAGCAAAATCCGTCGAGGTAAAGACGAAGAATTCTGGATGATCCGTGCTGTATCCGTTGGAGCAGGCGTTGTAAATCGTCCGCATCGCACCGCGAAGATTGTCAAACGCCGACGAGCTTTGCGTACCAGCCGTCTGCTGGTTCCGCCAGAACGAATAGGTCGCCCTATTGATGCTACCCACGGTGCCCGTCGTCGGCGCCGAGGCCACAATGGATTGGAGTCCACCGATCTGAAGTGAACTTGATCCCGTGCCATTGCTATGGATACCGACAGACAACTGATCCATCATCGACTTCTTCAGATTCTCCATCGTGGAGGCCAGAAGGTCGATCTTCTTGGACGATCCCTGGTTCTCCGCCATGTCCTGCGAACTCAGGACTGCCGTGCCGCCATAGATCTTCCACTGGAAGTCGTACTGGTCAAAGACATCGACATGCGTCGTATCCAGCGTCTGATACGCGCTAATCGGTGACACCGTGCTATTCACGGCATATTCAATGGGGCCTTGAATCGAGGTGCCACCATCGAGTCCCTTGAACGCCTTGCCTTCCTTGAGGCGATTCAGCGTCCAATACTGCGAGAAGACGTTATCTTCTGGCTTTGTGCCGACGAAGGCAGGCCATGCAACGGCCAGCCGCTGTCCAACATTGATTGGCATGTAATACTCCTATTGTCATTCTGTAAATGCCGCTTCTAATGCCGCTCTGGCATTACCAAGCGAGGATCGTGGCATCGTCGTACCAGCGGTGGACGGGTTCACCGTTCCAGCCACGGCACGGCGCTGAAGATTCTCCAGAACGGTGCTTTCTGCTTGCCGTTGTTGCGTCGGCTCGACGGTGGAACGCCACACACGGTTGTAGGCCAATTCTAAGGCCATCCGTGGATCCGACTCTGAAAGCGCCGCTAACCGCTGGTCCGAAGACAGCATGTTTTTAATCGCGCTTTCATGTTGAGCGAATGTCGGATCAGCGCGGAACTCTGTCAGCACATGGCTCACTTCATTCCAGGCTTGTGCGTATTGTTCCTTCTCACGAACAGAGGTCGCCATTTCCTGCAAAGGCGTAATCTGCTGCTGGAACTGCTCCATCAGCTTATTGCTTTTCCAGTCTTGCCATTTCTCCATCTGTGAGGCGGAATACACTAACGTGCCATCTTCGGCCTGAAGGTCCGCTGTTGGCATGGCTTCTGGAGGAGCTTGAGGTTCGACGGCAGACTCACGGGCTGCACCGGGGCGAGTGGCGATCTGGGCTTGCACCTGATCGGCATACCGCGCATCGGACGACAAGGCTTCCTGAAGATGATTCCATGCAGCGACGGGATCAGAATTCAACATCTTCGCCCATGCTGTGACAGACGCCACATTCTCAGGGTCCATCCCCTGCAACGATTCGTACTGCTTCAGTTGTTCCGTCAGTTCATTCTTCTGACGGTTCACCGCGCTAAACCGGTCATACGGGACCGGCCCCGGCTGCTTTACCACCGTTTCCGATGGCAAGCCGTCTGGATGTGCGTCAATACCCAATACCTGCGTTAACGCCGCAGGCGGCGGTGCCTCTGATTGGGGGGATGACGCCTCTGAATCCGCAGGCGATGAATCTGCGAGTGCGAGCGCCTCCGTTGCGCTCAGACCACTGGTTGACATCGACGACGAAGACTCACTCGATCCACTGTCTACTGACTCACTAGCTGTGTCACTAGCAGCAGATGTGCTGACTTCGGGCGACTCGGTTTCACTCATTATCTCTCCACAGGGACTTATCGTAGCCCCAGACGCCGACCTGAGATATCTTACTGCTTATACGCATTCACTAATCGCCGCGTCGTACACGCACAGTCCATCGCCCACTCCGCATCCGCTGGGGCATTCTGCATACTCGGGGTGCCTCCACAGTCAGGACAGACAACCGTCAGATGCAAGACCCGAAACGGTTCATCGGCCATCGCGGCAATGTTAGAGAGACGGCTATCGGTAATCTTAATGACGCGTTTACCGTCTATAACGGACTGCCCATTCGCGTTAACTAACATTCCGAGCCTCCAGCAATGGTGCGCGCGTCTGCACAGGCTCACAGGACTCTGTCGTCGTGGTCGTCCACTGCGAGATGTAGGTGTCTGGTGTCGTATGTGTCACGGCACTGACCCGCTCTAACATCGCCGCCGCACTTGCCAGCGTCTCTGGCCCAATCGCGGCCCAACTAGTCGTATGCGGACTCTTGTCAGACCCAGGCAGTGGCGCATGTTTCACGCACGGCTCTATCTGGTGTTTCTTGAGGTAGCGTTGAAAGTCAGAGCGGCTATCGAATCGGATGGGTACTGGACCCAGATTGTCGAACGTGCGCCCACCGGGCCAGCCGTTATCTATCACTGATCGACCTGCTGTCCATAATGTGCGCGTGGGCTGTCCACACGTCACGCAGGCGATAACCTCCGTCACCGGACGATAGAGGTCTCGGTGTTCGTGTCCCTGATCGCAGACTACATCGTAAATTGGCATTACTGTCCCACCCCCTGTAATGCGCCGGTATTCTCGGTCGCATGTTGATTCACCCGCTCTGGTGGCGTTGCGCCACCCCCATGTCCCGCCGCCGGACCCATCATGCCAGGGACGGACGGTGCGCCCTGCGGCATCAAAGCCGCCATACCCGCTGACATCCCGAGCGGCACGACAGGTGGTGCGCCATCAGGCGCCGCCCCAGGCGCCGCCCCCGGCATCCCCGGCATTCCACCCGGCGCTGTCGCCCCTTGTGTTAAGGGCGCAATCGCTGATTCCGACAAGGTATACCCAGCCTGCTTGAGAATCTCTGACGCGGCCAGTGACTGGATACCGACCAAGTCCTCCCCGTTCAGCGTGAGCGTGACGCGCGCAGGTTCAGGACCGCGCTCAGTGGGCTTGACGACCATCTTCGTGGGGTCATACCCCAAGGCACGGACCACGCCATTCAGCAATTCGGTCGCATCAATCTGCGGATCTTTTCGGAGAAGATTGTATTCATCGAGTTTCTGTGTGCGGAACTGCACGGCATCGACGTGTACCCCAGAGTCTGGCTGCACACGGTAGACGTAGCGTCCCGGCAGGTTCCGCCATTCCTCCCACAACTGCGCCGCTTGCTGTCCGAGAATCTTTACCAGATCCTTCTGGCCCATATACCGTTGCAACACCGCGTCAAACTTTCGTACGCCGGTCACAAAGTATTCGCGGAGGCGGTCCTTCTCGGCTTCATTCCGCGTATCAGAATTACCCTGCACAATACGGGCTTCTGTGGCCGTCCGTCGCCCACGCGAAAAGGATCCGGCCTGATTCGCCGATGTGCCTAGCGCCTTCTCCCAATCGCGCTCGACGTAGTCCTGCGCGGTGTAATTATCGCGAGGCTCTTGTCCCGTCGGGATCACAGACATCACGGCGCCCGGTCCCTGCGCCAACGTCCCAGGTGGCACAGGAATAGGGCCATCGTTCCGCTCAATTTTCGCGATGGTGTTCTCGTCGAGATTCGTCGTGTCGAGCAGCATGAGCGGTAAGTTCGCACGGCGGCGTCGCGTCTGCTGTGTGCGGAACTTGTTCACTTCTCGCGAGAGTTGTTCGCCAATGACGAGGTCAGAGGGCACGTAGGACGAATCCGCCAAGTCACGCAAGGTGCCAATGTGGATGGGGTTCCCTATCATGCTGTCATCAGTCAAGCGACCATACTCATCGACGGCCTGATAGGGTGAGTCAATATGCTTGACGGGATTCTCAACACCCTTCACCACGACGAGACACCGAAATAACTCTGGGTTAATCACCTCCTGATCGAACACGGAAGCGCGATACCAGATTTCGTGATACTCGACCTGTGGATCAGCGGACCCACCATAGACCTCATTCACATCTTTGGAAAAGACATGCTCGTCCTGATAGACCGTCCCAGTAAATTCGTCAGGAATATCCCAGATTCGCTTCGCCTGGGTCACCGGCATCGTGCCCGTGATGCCGAGCCACGGCGCAGAGTCAAAGTTTGTATTCCGAAAGTCGTGAGGGATTAAGACCTTCATGGGCGAGACACGCGACCAGAAGCACTGCTCCCAAATGGGAACATCCACCTCGACCATCGTGGGTGGCGCGAGAGGATCCATGGGATCAGCTTGCGGCGTCGAGACCTTCACCGTGGCGGATTCATACCCAATCTTGGTAATTAAGAATCCAGCAGGGGCCAAGGCATCGAACAATGCCATGTGCATCTCGCGCTTGATGTTCGTGCCATCGGCGCTCATCTTGTAGTTCAAGACCTTCTGACGGAGCGGAAGCAAGTGCGTGAGCGGGATATCCTGAATCGAGGGTTCGAGCGGGATCAGTTGCACTTCAGGTGTCTGGTAGAAGAGGTTGGCCTTCTTACTTTCGACATGCCGAAAGTCGAGCAAGGCATTGACCTCATACTGGTTCTCATTCACCAGCGCCTTCGCATAGCGATCTATCGCCCGTTGCCATTGGGGTTCATAGAGCTTTCGCGTTTGAATCGCGAGATCAATACGCTGCGACCAGTCCCCAGACTGCTGGCTGGACATCGGACGTTTTTCACCAGACGACCAGATCATGCCAATACACCTTTCCCTGCCTGCTCCCGTGCGTGATACTGCTCCCACCATCCCCAGGAATTTGGCGGGGGTGGCGCCAGCGGCGAGTGACGCGTCGGACTTGGGCGGCTCATACAGAAATATCGCAACGCATCCACGGCATGGTCATCCTTGGTCGTATCAATATCTTCAGGATCTTGTCTATCTTGCACCATTGCTGGGAAAGTGCGTATCAAATACTTACACGACGGACTGACAGTCAACCACGCCTGACCCTGTTCGTTGACACGCAGTAACTCATGGACCCGCATCCAGCCATTGAATCGGTCGTTGTCTCCACCCCGCATCGGGAGTCGGCGACGGAGGAGCGTCTCGAAGATCGACTCCCCTCGGCCAGCGCCCGTCTTCTGCCGCATCGCGGGATCGCAGACGAGGTAGCGGAGCTTTTTAATGCCTAGCTCTGCCGTAATGCGCTTAATCGTGAGGCTCATCGACTCGGCGCTTTCTCCCTTGAATTTATGCTCCCACCGGCAGTGATAGCGGCCATCTGGGAGACAGGCCCACCAGAGGACGACGCCGGGACTGCTATAGCCCCAATCCATCGAGGCCACATGTTCCACGTCGGGTCCAATCACTAAGTCTTCGACATGCGTCTTCGGTGACCACTCGGAGAAGAACTGGCCCTCAAACGCATTCCAATCGCCATAGAGTAGCTGCCGCTTCCGCATTTCAGGGAGATCTTCTAAATCTCGACGATATTCCGTGGAAATATAGGGATTATCGCTCAAGGTCGCCTCAACGAAGCCATAGCGCGCCGGGTCGTACGAGGGGAACTCATGGGCATCCACCGTATGGTCGATGAAGAACTCCTTGACCCAGAGCGCCCCACGCCCACCAGGGTTTGTTCCCGCCCAGACCTGGGCATCCCCAGCCGCTATAACCTCGGGTTTCGAGGTTCGAGCGCGGCTCATAATCTCCAGCGCCATATCCCGGTCAAAGGTCACCAGTTCGTCGAACGCAATCCGGTCATATTCCGTGGAGAGGTAGTTCTGGGCGTCCGCCACTGATTCGCAATGACCGGCTCGAATCGTGGACCCATTCGGGAATCGCATCATCTTGTCGCCGGAGAGATACGTCCCCTGCACCAGCTTCTGCTCCCGCACCATCTGGCCTAAATGCGTCTGTTCAAGCTGCTGAAAGGTGCGGCGCAGGAGGAGGCAGTTCAGATTCGGCGTCTGTAAGCAGTCCGCATAGAGACCCCACCGCAGCGCGTGGCTCTTGCCGGGACCAGCCTGCCCCCCATACAGGGTGCGGCGAGTCTTGCGCGTTTGGGCATGGAACTCCACCTGTTTCGGCGTTGGCACATAGAGCCA
>Ga0255048_10002451_pt1 | contig 11800 bp, 6 predicted proteins | sample JV7_2_2_MG_FD_183619 | JGI IMG/M metagenome (GOLD analysis project Ga0255048, IMG submission 183619) | Seawater microbial communities from Jervis Inlet, British Columbia, Canada - JV7_2_2 | ecosystem: Environmental > Aquatic > Marine > Inlet | place: Canada: British Columbia | collected 2016-10-06
GCCGGTATCGGCGGCGAAGCCACCGATGACCAGCCGTCATCGAAGACCGTAGGTCCCTGAGAGTTTCGGCTCGAAGGGTTAATGGCGCCAGCCGCCTTCGCAGATGGTGTTACCTGACTCCGACTTTTCGGGTGAGGCGCGCTATCGATTGGGACCGCAGGCTCAGGAGGAGCGGGCGGAATGTGACGCCTTAACCAGGAGGTGTGATGCCACTTAGTATCGAGGCAAAGCGAGAACTAGTGGACGAGGTCAGTCAGGTTGCGGCTTCCGCACAGGCAGCTGTCGCCGCGGAATATCGTGGGCTTTCGGTACGTGAGATGACCGAGCTTCGAGTTCAGGCGCGTGAGTCGGACGTTTACCTGAAAGTCGTCAAGAACACGCTGGCCAAGCGTGCCGTCGAGGGTACGGATTTCGAGTGCATAAAATCGAGCCTCAGTGGCCCGTTGATTCTTGCGTTTTCGCGTGAGGATCCAGGTGCCGCTGCCAGGGTCATCAAGGGTTTCGCTAAAAATCATGACAAGCTCAAGGCAGTTGCCTTGGTGCTGGCAGGCGAACTCTATTCGGCCGGCGATCTGGATCGCGTGGCCGCACTGCCGACACTGGACGAGGCCAGAGCCAAGTTGCTTGGCACGCTTATCGCGCCCATGTCGCAGTTGGTACGCACGCTGGCCGAGCCGGGGGCGATGCTGGCACGAACACTTGCTCGGCGTGGCGAACAGGCCGATTGACCAGACTCAAGTCAGATAACAGAAGCAATTCGTTTGGAGAATTAGGAAATGGCACTAAGCAATGAGGAATTGATTGAGGCGCTCAGCGAGAAGCCCATCATGGAAGTCGTGGAGCTCGTCAAGGCTCTGGAAGAAAAGTGGGGTGTCTCGGCTGCGGCACCGGTCGCTGCAGCAGCCGGAGCGGGTGGCGCGGCACCTGAAGCCGAAGCAGAGGAACAGACTGAATTTGATGTCGTCATGACCTCTTTTGGTGCAAACAAGGTCCCCGTCATCAAGGTCGTCCGAACCATAACCGGTCTCGGATTGAAGGAAGCCAAGGATCTCGTCGAAGGTGCGCCCGGCCCAGTTAAGGAAGGTGTACCCAAGGATGAGGCCGAGGAAATCAAGAAGCAGCTCGAGGAAGCCGGCGCGCAAGTCGAAGTTAAGTGACTTACCGCGCAGGCTTACAAGCAGCGCGGGTCTGCCCAGTACGAGCAGGCCTCTTGTGATTCTTTTTTCGTGGGAGCGAGAGTAACGCTCGCCCCGGTTAGACCGGCTTTGCGGCCGATCTCTGCAGCTTAAGTTTCGGAGTAGCACTCAATGGCCTATTCGTTTACCGAGAAGAAGCGTATTCGGAAGAACTTCGGCAAGCTCCCGAGTGTTCTGGATGTGCCCTATCTGTTGTCGATACAGCTTGGTTCGTACGCACAATTTCTTCAGGACGGGATCGAGCCGGATCAGCGTGAGGACAGAGGGCTGCATGCCGCGTTCCAGAGCGTGTTTCCAATCGTCAGTTACTCGGGAAATGCGGCTCTCGAATACGTGTCATATCGCCTCGGCGTCCCGGTATTTGATGTCAAGGAGTGCCAGCTTCGTGGGTTGACCTACGCCGCACCTCTGAGAGTGCTCGTGCGCCTCGTGATCTACGACAAAGAAGCCACAGGCCCGAAGAAGAAGGTCAAGGACATTCGTGAGCAGGAGGTCTATCTCGGCGAGATGCCCCTCATGACTGATCATGGAACCTTCGTAATTAACGGAACCGAGCGAGTCATCGTTTCGCAGCTGCATCGATCACCCGGTGTTTTCTTCGATCATGACAAAGGAAAGACGCACTCTTCCGGCAAGCTGCTCTTCTCCGCAAGAGTCATCCCCTACCGTGGGTCATGGCTCGATTTCGAGTTCGATCCGAAAGACAGTGTCTTTGTCCGCATCGATCGGCGACGCAAGCTGCCGGTGAGCATTCTGTTGCGTGCGCTGGAGTACACGAACGAGGAGATTCTCGGGCTATTTTTTGAAAAGAATGAAATTACGCTGACGAAGAAGGGTATCAACCTGAAGCTCATTCCCGAGCGTCTTCGTGGTGAAACAGCTTCCTTTGACATCAAGGTGGGTCGCAAGACCATCATTGAGAAAGACCGCCGGATCACGCTGCGTCATGTGCGAGAACTTGAAAAGGCGAAGGTCAAGCAACTTGATGTGCCAGTCGAGTACCTTTTGGGCAAGATTCTGGCGCATGACATCATCGACACCGAGAGTGGTGAGTTGCTCGCGAGCGCCAACGAGGAACTAACTGAGGAACTGGTCGAGAAGCTTATCGAGGCGAACGTCAAGAAAATCGAGACGCTCTATGTCAACGATCTTGATCGCGGGCCATTCATTTCCAACACGCTCAGAATCGATGCGACGACGTCAAAGCTCGAAGCGTTGGTCGAGATTTATCGCATGATGCGGCCAGGCGAACCGCCGACGAAGGACGCGGCTGAGAATCTTTTCCAGAATCTGTTCTTCAATTCCGAGCGTTATGATCTCTCGGCTGTTGGCCGGATGAAGTTCAATCGCCGCGTGGGACGCGACGAGATAATCGGTGGGGGGACGCTCGATAAGGCAGACATCATCGATGTGCTCCGAACCCTGATCGACATCCGTAATGGCAATGGCTCCGTCGACGATATCGATCATCTCGGCAACCGACGCATTCGCAGCGTCGGCGAGATGGCAGAAAACGCTTTCCGCATTGGTCTCGTCAGAGTCGAGCGAGCCGTCAAGGAACGGCTGACTCTGGCCGAATCGGAAGGGCTGATGCCGCAGGAGATGATCAATGCCAAGCCGGTGGCGGCGGCCGTCAAGGAATTCTTCGGCTCAAGCCAGTTGTCGCAATTCATGGATCAGAACAACCCTCTGTCCGAAGTCACGCACAAGCGGCGCGTCTCGGCACTCGGTCCGGGTGGGTTGACCCGCGAGCGGGCCGGGTTTGAAGTACGCGACGTGCATCCGACCCACTATGGGCGGGTCTGTCCGATTGAGACGCCTGAAGGGCCAAACATCGGCCTCATTAATTCGCTGGCTGTTTACGCACGTACTAACGAATACGGTTTCCTCGAGACGCCTTATCGCAAGGTGGCCAGAGGCAAGGTGACACAGCAGATCGATTACCTCTCGGCGATCGAGGAAGGGCAATACGTCATCGCTCAGGCCAACGCAAATCTCGACACAAAGTCGGCCTTCGTTGATGACCTGGTCTCGTGCCGTTTTCAAAACGAGTTTGCGCTTTTCCCTGTTGACCGCGTCGAGTACATGGACGTTTCGCCGAAACAGATCGTATCGGTCGCGGCATCACTGATTCCGTTCCTCGAGCACGACGATGCAAACCGAGCTCTCATGGGTTCCAACATGCAGCGTCAGGCGGTGCCGACGCTGCGCACCGAGACGCCGCTGGTCGGCACGGGGATGGAGCGCGCGGTCGCCGTTGATTCCGGCGTCACAGTTGTCGCGAGTCGCGGTGGCACGGTCGACTCGGTCGATGCCTCGCGCATTGTTGTCCGGGTAAGAGATGAGGAGACGGTTGCCGGTGAGGCGGGCGTCGATATCTACAACCTGACCAAGTACACCCGGTCGAACCAAAATACGTGCATCAATCAGCGGCCGCTGGTCAAGGCCGGAAATGGAATTGAGAAGGGCGACGTACTCGCGGACGGGCCGTCCACGAGCATGGGCGAGCTGGCTCTGGGTCAGAATTTGCTTGTTGCCTTCATGCCATGGAACGGATACAACTTTGAGGATTCGATCCTGATCTCGGAGCGCGTCGTAGAGGAAGATCGGTTTACGACCATCCATATTGAGGAGCTGACTTGCATCGCTCGCGATACCAAGCTCGGGTCCGAGGAGGTCTCCGGCGATATTCCGAATGTCGGTGATGCGGCGCTGACCAAGCTCGACGAATCAGGCATTGCCTTCATCGGTGCTGAGGTTAATGCGGGAGATATTCTCGTCGGCAAGGTTACGCCGAAAGGTGAGACCCAGCTTACACCCGAAGAAAAGCTACTCAGAGCAATCTTTGGCGAGAAAGCATCAGACGTCAAAGATACGTCGTTGCGGGTGCCGCCCGGCATGGACGGTACGGTCATCGATGTTCGCGTTTTCACTCGCGACGGCGTCGAAAAGGACTCCAGAGCGCTCGCAATCGAGCGACAGGAACTCGAGGCTGTGCGCAAGGACCTAGACGATCAGCGCCGTATTCTCGAAGATGACATCTATCAGCGGATCGAGAAGTTGCTAGTCAACAAGGTGGCTTCCGGCGGTCCGGAAGGTCTCAAGGCCGGCAGTAAGGTGACGCACTCCTACCTTGATGGGCTGCCACAGGAAAAGTGGTTCTCGGTTCGGGTCAAGAACGATGAGGCCAACGCGCAGCTTGAAAGTGCAGCTGAGCGCCTGCGCCAGCAGCACGAAGAGTTCGAGCGAAGGTTCGACGAGAAAAAGAACAAGATCACGGCTGGAGATGATCTCGCGCCGGGCGTTCTGAAGATGGTCAAGGTGTATCTGGCCGTCAAGAGACGAATCCAGCCCGGAGATAAGATGGCCGGACGCCACGGTAACAAGGGCGTCATTTCGACCATCGTCCCGGTCGAGGACATGCCGTACATGGAAGACGGTACGCCGGTCGATATCGTGCTGAATCCGTTGGGTGTGCCTTCACGCATGAATGTCGGTCAGGTGCTTGAAACGCATCTTGGCTGGGCAGCTAAGGGCCTGGGCGAGAAGATCAGGAAAATGCTTGAGCAAAATGAAAGCCTGACGAAAATCAGAGGGCTGCTTAAGGAGATATACAACGAGAGCGGCGGGCAGAAGGTGGACCTCAGGTCGCTGGATGATGACGAAATCACCGAGCTGGCATCAAACCTCAAGGGTGGAGTACCGATTGCGACACCTGTATTCGACGGTGCACACGAGGAAGAGATCAAAAACCTTCTCGAGCTCGCGGGTTTGCCGCGTTCGGGCCAGGCGACTCTTTTTGACGGGCGAACGGGCGTTGCCTTTGATCGCCCTATCACGGTCGGCTACATGTACATGTTGAAGCTTAATCACCTCGTTGACGACAAGATGCATGCGCGTTCAACCGGGCCTTATAGCCTGGTCACACAGCAGCCACTTGGCGGCAAAGCGCAGTTCGGCGGTCAGCGATTCGGTGAGATGGAAGTCTGGGCTCTGGAAGCCTACGGCGCATCCTACACACTGCAGGAAATGCTCACGGTTAAGTCGGACGATGTGCAGGGACGGACCAAGATGTACAAGAACATCGTCGACGGGACGCACGAAATGCAAGCCGGGATGCCCGAGTCGTTCAATGTGCTGGTCAAGGAAATTCGTTCGCTTGGGATCAATATTGATCTCGATCTGAAGGCCTGATGTCGAAATCAGGAAGGTCTCAGGAAAGCGGGCATATAGATAGGTGATGAGATGAAAGATCTGCTCAGATTGTTTAAGCAGCAAAATGTGGTCGAAGACTTCGATCTGATCCGAATCGGCCTCGCGTCGCCGGAAATGATCCGCTCATGGTCTTTCGGTGAGGTGAAGAAGCCCGAGACGATCAACTATCGAACGTTCAAGCCGGAGCGCGACGGGCTCTTCTGTGCCAAGATTTTTGGCCCGGTAAAGGACTACGAGTGCCTGTGCGGAAAGTACAAGCGACTGAAGCACCGTGGCGTTGTCTGCGAAAAGTGCGGCGTCGAAGTCACGCAAACGAAGGTCCGCCGAGAGCGCATGGGGCATATCGAGCTCGCAAGCCCCGTTGCACACATCTGGTTTCTCAAGTCATTGCCGTCACGCATCGGCCTGATGCTCGACATGACGCTGCGGGAGATCGAGCGGATTCTATATTTCGAGGCTTTTGTCGTCGTCGATCCGGGTATGACGCCGCTGGAACGCGGACAATTGCTGACTGATGAGACCTATCTCGAGTCGATGGAGCAGTACGGTGACGAATTTGATGCCCGAATGGGTGCGGAAGCCGTGCGCGATCTCCTGATCAGCATGGAGCTGAACAGTGAGGTTGCCCAGGTACGCGAGGATATCTCCGCCACGAATTCAGAAACCAAGATTAAGCGTCTGTCCAAGCGGCTCAAGTTGCTCGAATCTTTCATCAATTCGTCCAACAAGCCGGAGTGGATGGTCATGACGGTTCTGCCGGTGTTGCCTCCCGACCTGCGCCCGCTCGTGCCGCTGGATGGCGGTCGTTTCGCGACCTCTGATCTCAATGATCTCTACCGCCGGGTCATTAACCGAAATAATCGTCTGAGCCGCCTGCTGGAGCTGAACGCACCCGATATTATCGTTCGCAACGAGAAGCGTATGCTGCAGGAGTCGGTCGATGCGTTACTCGACAATGGCCGCCGCGGTCGCGCGATCACGGGTACGAACAAGCGGCCACTCAAATCATTGGCCGACATGATCAAAGGCAAGCAGGGACGCTTCAGGCAGAATCTGCTCGGCAAGCGTGTCGACTATTCAGGCCGTTCGGTCATCGTCGTCGGGCCGACGCTGAAACTGCATCAGTGCGGACTGCCGAAAAAGCTTGCACTGGAGCTCTTCAAGCCATTCATCTTTTCCAAGCTCCAGCTTCGTGGTGAGGCGACGACGATCAAGGCCGCGAAGCGCACGGTCGAACGCGAGGGACCTGAGGTCTGGGACATTCTCGAGCAGGTCATCCGCGAGCATCCGGTCCTACTCAACCGGGCGCCGACATTGCATCGTCTCGGCATCCAGGCGTTCGAGCCCGTACTCATCGAAGGTAAGGCTATCCAGTTGCACCCGCTGGTCTGCACGGCGTTCAATGCGGACTTCGATGGCGACCAGATGGCCGTGCACGTGCCGCTGTCGATCGAAGCACAGCTTGAGGCTCGTGCGCTGATGATGTCGACTAACAATATTCTGTCCCCGGCAAACGGCGAACCCATCATCGTGCCGTCACAGGATGTCGTACTCGGTATCTATTACCTGACCCGCGAGCGCGTCAATGCCAACGGCGAAGGCATGCTGTTTTCCGGGCTCGATGAAGTGCATCGGGCCTATGAAGCCGGCGCCGTCGATCTGCAAGCCAAAGTCAAAGTTCGTGTCTCGGCAAATGAAGATGGCGAAGCCAGCACGAAACTGGTTGCTACGACTGTTGGTCGGGCACTGCTGTCGGAGATTCTGCCGGAGGGGCTTTCGTTCGAGATCATCAACAAGCCGATGAATAAGCGAGCGATCTCGGGCGTCATCAATGCGTGTTATCGCGAGCTGGGCCTTAAGGACACCGTCGTTTTTGCTGATCGGCTGATGTACACAGGATTTCATTACGCGACCAAGGCCGGTGTTTCCTTCGGCGTAGATGACATGGTCGTGCCAGACGAGAAGACCGATATCCTTAATGTCGCCGAAGAAGAGGTCAAGGATATACAGGATCAGTATGCGGCTGGTCTCGTCACGGATGGTGAGCGCTATAACAAGGTCGTCGATATCTGGTCGCGGACTAACGACCAGGTTGCCAAAGCGATGATGGATAAGCTCGGCGTCGAAAATGTGACCACGGCCGAGGGTGCGGGCATCAAACAGGAATCATTCAACTCCATCTACATGATGGCCGACTCTGGTGCCCGAGGCTCGGCGGCGCAGATTCGTCAACTCGCGGGCATGCGCGGTCTCATGGCGAAGCCGGATGGCTCGATCATCGAAACGCCGATTACAGCAAATTTTCGCGAAGGCCTCGACGTCCTGCAGTACTTCATTTCGACGCACGGTGCGCGTAAGGGCCTGGCTGATACGGCGCTCAAGACCGCGAACTCGGGGTACTTGACTCGTCGCCTAGTCGATGTCGCGCAGGATCTTGTCGTTACTGAGGCAGATTGTGAGACAGACCTCGGTCTTCTGATGACCCCGCTCGTGGAAGGTGGCGACATTGTTGAACCACTTAGGGAGCGAGTGCTCGGCCGTGTCGTCGCAGAGGATGTGACCCCGCCGGCGTCGAAAGACGTCGTCATTGAGGCCGGCGCACTGCTTGATGAGCAGGCCGTCGGGATTCTCGAAGAGTATTCCATCGACCAGGTCCTCGTGCGCTCGCCGATTACGTGCAGGACGCGGTACGGGGTTTGTTCGCAATGTTACGGGCGGGATCTCGCACGCGGCGATCGCGTCAACCATGGCGAATCGGTCGGCGTCATTGCTGCACAGTCGATCGGTGAGCCCGGGACGCAGCTGACGATGCGCACGTTTCATATCGGTGGCGCAGCTTCGAGATCGGCCGCTGTCGACAGCATCGAGATCAAGAGCAAAGGCACAATCCGGTTCCTGAACGTCAAGACGGTGAAGCAGGAGTTGACGGGGCGACTGATCACGACCTCTCGTTCCTGTGAGCTTGCTGTAATCGACGAATTCGGCCGTGAGCGCGAGCGCTACAAGGTGCCGTACGGCGCGACGCTAGATATTGCAGATGGCGACAGCGTTGATGGCGGTCAGCTCGTCGCGAACTGGGATCCGCATACGCATCCGGTCGTAACAGAGGTTAGCGGTATTCTGCAATTTGAGGATTTTATTGATGGTGTGACGGTGACCTCCCAGGTCGACGAGATGACGGGTTTGACGAGTATCGTTGTTCTCGACGTAGCCCAGCGCGGGACCAGCCAGTACCGGCCGACCGCGCGTCTCCTGACGAAGGCTGGCGAACCCATCAACTTTACGAACACCGAAATTCCTGCGGCCTATGCGCTGCCGGCCGGGGCCATCATCAGTATGGAGAGCGGCGCCGTGGTTCAGGTCGGCGACGTCATCGCGCGATTGCCGCACGAGTCGTCCAAGACCCGTGATATCACAGGCGGTCTGCCGCGGGTCGCGGATCTGTTCGAGGCCAGGCGGCCGAAGGAGCCCGCGATCATGGCCGAGTTTTCCGGAACCGTTAGTTTCGGTAAGGAAACCAAGGGTAAGCGCCGCCTCGTGATCACCGATGAAGAGAGTGAGCGGTATGAAGAGCTGATTCCGAAATGGCGCCACCTTAATGTCTTTGAGGGTGAGACCGTGCAGCGGGGCGAGATCATCGCCGACGGCGAGCCGAATCCGCACGACATCCTAAGGCTTCAAGGCGTTGAGGCATTGGCCGACTATCTTGTACGCGAGATTCAGGATGTCTACCGCTTGCAGGGCGTCAAGATCAACGACAAGCACATCGAGGTGATCGTGCGTCAGATGCTGCGCAAGGCTGAGATCACGAATCCGGGTGACACCAAGCTTCTGCGCGGAGAGCAGCTGGATCGTGCGCGCCTGCTGGAGATCAATGCGGAGATCGAAGCCGCTGACGGTACCCCCGCAAGCTACGATCCGGTACTTCTCGGCATCACCAAGGCGTCGCTGGCGACGGAGTCATTCATTTCAGCGGCGTCCTTCCAGGAGACGACCCGCGTTCTGACCGAGGCTGCCGTGCGCGGCATGCACGATGATCTGCGCGGTCTCAAGGAGAATGTCATTGTCGGGCGCCTGATTCCGGCTGGTACGGGCTACGCCTATCACCAGGAGCGCCGGCAGACACAGGAAGATATTCTGTCGGCCGAGCTCAAGGAATTGGAAGCTGTCCAAGCGGCAGCCAGCGAGGCGGAAGACGCCAAGACGAAACAAGGAGAAGTTGCCGAAGCTTCGGACACCGAAGGCACGGCGCCGGCAGAATAGAAGTCACCGGCGACGGTTGACGTCGCCGGGAGACGACCCTAGAATTTGCCGGCTCAATCGAACGGCGATGCCGTCCGAGAACGATAGGCTGCCAGCCTGAGGTTTGGCGGCATTTAGACAGCCCATTCGCCAGAAAGGCGGTGGGCTATTTGTTTGGCTGAGAGCTGGCCGTTAGCGCGGCCGAGTAAGGACAACGAAGAGCCATATGGCGACGACCAATCAACTGGTGCGAAAGCCGCGATCGACGAAGCGCGCAAAAAGCAATGTGCCGGCACTGGCTGCATCGCCGCAAAAGCGTGGCGTTTGTACGCGTGTCTACACAACAACGCCGAAGAAGCCGAATTCGGCTATGCGCAAAGTAGCACGCGTGCGGCTGACGAACGGATTCGAGGTCACGAGTTACATTGGCGGCGAAGGTCATAACCTTCAGGAGCACTCGGTCGTTCTTATTCGTGGCGGTCGCGTCAAGGATTTGCCTGGAGTGCGCTACCACACGGTACGCGGTACGCTGGATTGTGCCGGCGTTGGCGACCGCAGGCAGGGTCGATCGAAGTACGGCGCAAAGCGGCCGAAGGGCTGAGTCAGCCCAATCCAACACAATGTCTAGACGCAATCAAGCACCACGCCGCGCCATCCTGCCGGATCCGAAATACGGCAACGACATGCTGGCTAAGTTCATCAATATGGTCATGCGCAGTGGCAAGAAGTCTGTCGCTGAAAGTATCGTTTATGGCGCTCTCGATCGGATCGCCGAAAGGTCGGGACAGGATAACCAGCATGCACTCGAGCTCCTGAGCCAGGCACTGGATAATATTAAGCCCGCGGTCGAGGTTAAGTCTCGCCGCGTTGGTGGGGCAACCTACCAGGTGCCGATCGAGGTGCGGGCCACGCGTCGCGAAACGCTTGCGATGCGCTGGGCGATTGATTCGGCACGAAGCCGCTCTGAAAAGACAATGTCTCACAGGCTCGCTCACGAGCTCATGGACGCCGCCGAGAATCGTGGCGCCGCCGTCAAGAAGCGTGAAGACACGCACCGCATGGCCGAAGCCAACAGGGCTTTCGCGCATTACCGGTGGTGAGATGCGCCTAAGGCGGTGTCATGCCCAGAAAGACTCCTCTCGAGCGATATCGCAATATCGGCATCATGGCGCACATCGATGCCGGCAAGACCACGACGACTGAACGCGTTCTTTTTTATTCCGGCGTTTCTCACAAGATGGGTGAGGTTCATGAAGGCGCAGCCGTCATGGACTGGATGGAGCAGGAACAGGAACGTGGCATAACGATCACCTCGGCAGCGACGACGTGTTTCTGGAACGGGATGGATCAGTCCCGGCCCGAGCACCGGATCAACATCATCGACACGCCGGGTCACGTTGATTTTACGATTGAGGTCGAGCGCAGTCTGCGCGTTCTGGATGGCGCAATCGCCGTTTTTTGTGCGGTTGGCGGCGTAGAGCCGCAGTCAGAGACGGTCTGGCGCCAGGCCAATAAATATCAGGTGCCGCGGCTCGCTTTCATCAACAAGATGGATCGGGCTGGTGCCGACTTTTTTCGCGTCGTCGAACAGATCCGCGAGCGCATCAACGGCAATCCCGTGCCAGTGCAGATTCCGGTTGGCGCGGAGGACAAATTCGTCGGTGTCGTCGATCTTGTCAAGATGAAGCAGATTGCCTGGGACGATTCCACTCAGGGCGTCAAGTTTGAGGAGCTCGAGATCCCCGACGAGCTTCGGGCCGACGCTGAGCGATATCGTGAATCCCTGGTCGAAGCCGCCGCCGAGGGTAACGAGTCGCTGCTCGAGAGATATCTTGAGACCGGGAGCTTGAGCGAAGCAGAGATTAAGCAGGGCATTCGTGCGCGCTGCATCGCCAACGAAATTACGCCCGTGACCTGCGGGTCGGCATTCAAGAACAAGGGTGTTCAGGCTGTACTCGATGCCGTGATCGACTATATGCCGTCACCATCCGAAGTGCCGCCGATTCGCGGTGTGCTCGAGGCGGGAGCAGAAGGTGAGCGTCCAGCCGATGACGATGCGCCTTTCGCTGCCCTGGCGTTCAAGATTGCGACCGATCCCTATGTTGGCAACTTGACCTTTTTTCGCGTCTATTCCGGTGTCCTTTGTT
>Ga0255048_10002452_pt1 | contig 11799 bp, 17 predicted proteins | sample JV7_2_2_MG_FD_183619 | JGI IMG/M metagenome (GOLD analysis project Ga0255048, IMG submission 183619) | Seawater microbial communities from Jervis Inlet, British Columbia, Canada - JV7_2_2 | ecosystem: Environmental > Aquatic > Marine > Inlet | place: Canada: British Columbia | collected 2016-10-06
TGCGTATGTGTGGGAGGCTTGACCCCCGCCCTCTGTTGCAGACCTAGACTTTACGGCCATATTGGTTGGGGCCATAGCTCAGCTGGGAGAGCGCTACAATGGCATTGTAGAGGTCGGCGGTTCGATCCTGACCTAGCCCTGAATTTCTGGTCCAGATCTAAAGTGATAATAGGTCACAGAGGAGATCTGAATCATGGCAAGGAAACGATACAACGCTGAAGAGATTACTCACAGGCTGCGGGAAACTGACGTGCTGCTGGGGAAAGGCCAGACAGTGGGCCAAGTCTGCAAGCAGATGGGTGTTGTGGAGCAGACCAACTATCGATGGCGCAGGACCTGCGGTGGAATGAAAGTGGACCAGGTAAAGCGATTGAAGGAGTTTGAGACAGAGAACACCCGACTCAAGCGGGCGGTGGCCGATCTGACCGTCGACAAGTTAATCCTGAAGGAAGTCGCCGAGGGAAAATACTGAGCCCAGCGCGACGGCGCTAAGTAGTGAGGCAAGTCAAACAGCAGTGCGGTTAAGTGGAGCGACGCGTCTGCCGGGCGCTGAGCATCTCTCGTTCAGCAGTTCGCTATCAGCCGCGGCCGGACGAAACCGCGCTGACTTCTGCGATCGTGGGCCTGGCCGGTCAGTATGGGCGTTATGGCTATCGCCGGCTCCATGCGTTGCTTCAATCTCCGGGCTGGCTGGTCAGTCATGGACGGGTGATGCGAATCTGGCGTCGTGAGGGGCTTAAGGTCCCGAAGAAACAGCCCACACGGCGCAGGCTCTGGCTGAATGACGGTTCGTGTATCCGACTGCGCCCCGAACATGCCAATTATGTGTGGTTGTGGGACTTCGTGTTCGATCGAACCGAGGACGGGCGGCCCATCAAGCTCATGGTGGTGATCGATGAGTGCAAACGGCAGTGCCTGGCCATTTGTGCGGCACGACGGATCAGAGCCAAGGATGCGATGGAGGTCTTTGCCGACCTTATGACGGAGCACAGTATTCCGGAACACATCCGCTCCGACAATGGCCCGGAGATGATTGCGGAGAACCTACGCCGATGGCTCGCAAGGCTCGGCACCAAAACCATCTACATCACACCCGGCAGCCCTTGGGAGAACGGCTACTGTGAATCATTCAACGGAAAACTGCGTGATGAACTTCTCAACGGAGAAATCTTTTACACCTTAAGAGAAGCCCAGGTGCTCATCGAACAATGGCGTATTCAGTACAACACCATCAGGCCACACAGCTCGCTAGGCTATCGTCTGCCTGCTCCTGAGGCCCACTATCCGGAGAAACTCACCGACATCCAAAAAGCTGCATAAACTAACTCTCAACCTGGACCAGTTTTGTAGGCAGGTCACGGGCGCCTCAGGACTTCATGGAGTGGCTGGTGCCGGACTGCCACAGTGTCTCAAATTCTGCCTTCGTTACATTGCTCTGGAGCATCGGTGGTGACAGGCGCGCCAGTCCGAACCAGCCTGGTCGGTGCAGCGAAGGGATTAATTGGTCAGCAACCGTTCCATCGTCGGTTACGGCGAGCTCGCGCTGTACCCACCCGTCTTCATCCACTTCCGTGTACAGCGCGGGCGTTCTTAGTGTGGCGAGCTCCGATTGGGTCCATTTGACATAGATCATTTTGCTTTGGCCTTCCCTGCCGATTCCGCCATTGACAAAGCATGTGGGGCCGGCACAGTGATACGGCTCGGGCGTGAATCTTGCCACGCTCAATTCAGTCCCCGACCAGTAGCGCTTTATGCGCAGGCCGCTGGGGTCTTGCGGACCACAACCGAAGCAGTAGTTGTGGGGGAGCAGGTCTTATAAGGCGTGAAGCCTACCGCGGCTCTCTTGGTCGCGCCTCATTAATTCGAAGCGTGCGCCCGTCCAATTCCTTGCCGTTGAGCTGAGCAATAGCCGCCTCACCCTCGCTTTGGTTCGACATCTCGACGAAGCCAAAACCGCGCGATCGGCCGGTCTCTCGATCTGAGAGGATCTTGACAGACGCGACATCGCCATATTCCGCAAACGCTTCTCGCAGCGCATCTTCGCTCATTTCGTAAGACAAATTACCAACATAGATATTCATCAACACAGTCTCACGCCGTTTTATACAGCAAGCGACTTAATCAACAGCGTGAAATCAAGCGCTAGATCGGTGGGCTCTATCGTTTCTTTGCTTGTTATTGCACTTAATAAATATTGCCCAGCCGGGACCATGTGCCTAAAGCACAGCCTGACTCTATGCTTGCTCCGGGCACGGGTCAATGCCAGATGTGGCCAAGAAAGGGGTCTGACCCCGGTTTCAGCGCGACCGACGGTGGCCGGACTCCTTATATATGCCGTAAAGAGCACCGCAAATTGCGACAGCAAAGGCCAAAAGCCACAGATAGAAGCCGATCGAAAGATGATAGGCGGGAACGCTCCGACCGGCACTTTCCGCCATCGTCCCGGCACTGAAGCTTGATAGTGCGAGCAACAACCCGACCAAAGCTGCGCCGAGCGCAAACCTGAAACGCCTGATCCAGCACGCGCTAAGGGCAACCAGCAGGGTCGGATTCGCGTACCAGGCGACGACGCCATCGCGCCATCCGCTGGCCCCTTGCTGAAGCACATCCATGCCACTGAGTGTCGGGAAACCCGCCCCTTCAATCGCCGGCAGTCCGAGCGACAGACCAAAGAGCAGCACGCCGAAAATAGCCAGCCAGCGATCCGCAGGCATTCAGAGGCGCTCGAATCGAATCAGGCGCAAATCCGTCTCATCACCAGCGAAATCCCGGTCGTAGTCGATAAAGAGCGACAGCGGATAGCCATAACTCGGGTCGTATTCGACGCGAACGACGGCCTCACGGTTATACGCACCGGCGAGCTTGTCAAACAGATCGTCAACGGTCCAATAGAGCTCGAGGCTACCTTCACGCGCCGGCACCTCGCGATCCGAATCGCTATGTAAATGGTGAATACGATTAACCCGCCCGTCGATTACGGTGACGACAGTCGTCGGTGGTACGCCACGATTGCACTCACAGAACTTTTGGTAGTCGTAGCGATAATTGCCGACCTGTGTGGTCTGCCAGAGTCCGCGCGCGGCTTCCAGGCGTGTGACATCTTCCTCGGCGGCTGCAGCCACGCGCAAGGCAACGAAGACACCGATCCCGAGAATTAACGCAAACCGTGTCATTGGCCTGCCTCCTTCGCGCGGGCCGAATACCAGATCATAACGCTCGCGAGACCGAGCAGCAGATCGAGCACACCAAAGACCCGAAACCAGTGATCAATGTTCAAGGCGAATGTGCCAATACCGAAGAAGGAGACGACGAAGCAAGCGAAAACGATGCCCCCATGCCCCTGATAAGACGCGATTGCGGCAACGAGCCCAAGCAAAGCCATGAATGTTCCAACCACGACGCCAATCCCTTCGAGCATAAAACCGGCGACGGGGAACCAGATAACCGCAACCCACAGGATTGCCGTGACTGCACCGGCCAGCAGACCGATTGAACGACCGGCTATCAGCATCACCCTTGAGCGCTCCCTAGCGACCGTCGGAAACGATGACGATTGCGACGGCGAGAAGGCCAAGACCAGCCGTAATCCCGACGGCGGCACCGATGGCTGCACCAATCATGATGTCACCAAGAAAATAGCCTGCAGCGGCGCCAAGTAGAAGCCCCCAGAGTATGCCGGCCGGCAAAGCGATCCCGCCCCAGAAGGGAAAATTCTTAAGCTCCCGCATTTCAACGCCGCGCGACGACCTCACTCGGCTTGGCTTAAAGCGATCGCTTCGTAACCGAGTGACTGCAGCGCAAAACTGAGCTGTCGATCTTCGTCTATCGCAACGAGACCACCGGACCCACGGTACTGGACCTTCGGGTCCACATTACGGACCACGATATCGGGCTCGATTCCACGGCCGTTAATCTTCGTCCCGGCGGGTGTCAGATAATGTGCGGTCGTCAACTTCAGTGCACTGCCGGCACCGAGCGGTACGACACTCTGCACCGATCCCTTGCCGTAGCTGCGCTGCCCGATGAGATCCCCGCGTCCGTGATCCTTGAGTGCTCCGGCAACAATCTCGGAGCCTGACGCCGAACCGCGGTTTATTAGAACGGCCAGTGGCATCGACTCCAGCACACCACCCGGCTTTGCGTACTGCGAAAAACGGGCCTGGCGAATTCTGCCATTGCCGCGCACGATCAGCCCGTCGTCGAGGAAAGCATCGGCAACTCCGATGGCAGCCTCAAGCACACCGCCCGGATTGTCTCGCAGATCAAGCACAACACCTTTCAGCTTCTCTTCACCATCGCCAATCAGCCTCGCGACGGCGGTATCGAGCTCGCTGAGCGTACTGTCCGAGAATCCCGTCAGACGGATGTAGCCGTAACCACCGGCCAGGTAATCACTGCGCACGGTGTTGACATGAATTGCCGCCCGAGTCAGAGAAAAGTTCAACAAATCCCTTTCCGGCCCCCGGCTGATACCAAGCCTGACCTCGGTCCCGGGTTGGCCGCGTATACGGCTGACCGCGGCCTCGAGGCCGTCATTGCCGACCGGCACATCGTCGACTGAGACGACGACGTCGCCAGCCTGGATGCCGGCCATGGCTGCCGGTGCGTCGTCCAGCGGAGCGAGTACGGTCACTTCGCCGTCGCGCAGATCAACATCCAGTCCGATGCCTGAATAGTTACCCGTGGTTGCGATCCGGATATCTTCGTACTGCTCGCTGTCGAGGTAGCGAGAATGCTGGTCCAGGCCATCAAGCATGCCCCGGATGGCGTTCGCCACCAGCGTTTCGTCATCGACGTAATCGACATATTCACGGCGTACTCGCTGCATGGCTTCGGTGAGTAGTGCCAGGCTCTCATCTTCGATGGTGTGAGCCGCTCCTGCCGTTCGTGTTTCGTGCCTGGCGAGCATCGAGCTACTGATCGAAACCGTGAGACCGAGCACGGTGCCGATGACGAGCACTAGAATACTGCGCACTTTCAGGGACATGCGATTATGTTTCCCCTCAGACAAACCCTCAGACAAAAAGATAGCACAGCCCGCCCTGGGCCGGCAGACCTTGCGCCGGTCTCAGCGAATCCAGTCCGCCGGATCGATGGGCTCTCCGTGCCGGCGGATGCCGAAATAAAGTCCGGTACCGAGCTGGCCACCCGTATCACCGACCTCGGCAATCGCATCGCCGGGCGAGACCCAGTTACCCGCCTCCCTGAGCAGGGCGGCGTTATGCCCGTAGAGACTCCAGAAGCCCTCGCCATGATCAAGGATCAATAGCAAGCCCATTCCCGGGGTCCACTGAGAATGAATGACCCGTCCATGGTAAACCGCCCTGACGACGATTCCGGCATCGGCCTCTATCAGCACACCGCTCCAGCGAACCCTGCCCGCGGTGTCCCGGTAGTCGCCAAACTCTGCAACGCGGCGACCGTCAATCGGCCAGCGTAGCCCGCCCTGCTGCTCAGAAAACGGCGCGTCACTGGACACCGGAAAGCCTTCAAGCACTTCAGCCAGCCGGGCGATAACTTCATTGAGATGCGCTTCGTCCTCACGCATCCGTTCGATGCGACTTCCCGCTGATTCGATCGCCGCATTGAGTTCCCCAATCAGTGCCTGGCGTTGTGCCTGCTCTCTGCCGAGTCGCTCGGCTTCCGCTTCCTGCTCGGATCGCAGCCGTTCCAGTTCCCGGGCTACTGCCTCGCTTTCGACCGCGAGTTCAGCGAGTCGGATCAGCTCGGCGTCGACGGCAGTGATCCGTTCGCTGCGGTGTCGATTCAGATAGTCGTAGTAGACCAGCATACGACCGAAGTCGGCAGGTCTTTGCTGACTCAACAGCAGCTTGATCAGCTCCTGTCGACCCGTCATATAACTCATCCGAATCTGCTCGGCCAGTGCGGCCTGCTCGTCGCCAAGCCGCTGGCGCACTTTCCCCCGCTCCATGGCGATCCGGTCCTGACGTTCCGACTGCGTCTCAATGCGTTCAGCCAGCGAGCCAAGCTCAGCTCGGGTGGCAGCCAGCGAACCCTCGATCCCCCTCAGTTCGGCCATGCCGTCGTCCCGACGGCTGATCTGGCTATCGAGTTCACGTTCGAGCCGGCCGATCTCGGCGCGCAGCTGTGCCAGCTCTTCTTCGGAACCGACCTGGGCCATGAGAGCAGCGGGGGCCAACGCGGTAACGAAAACCAGTGCCGCGACCGTTCCGATGTGACCCCTCATGCGGTCCAAAGTGTATGCCCAATTGCGCCAAATTGCGTCCCGACGCCACTGCTATAATCCCGGGCCTTATGCTGCCAGGCCGAGACTTTTGATGGGTGAACTGATCGCCTTTGCGAATACGCATCCGATACTTGCGAGTAGCGTTGTGGCGCTGCTGGTCGCGGTTCTCACACTGGAGGTCCGGCTCAAAGGCCGCAGTCTGGTGCAGGTGTCGACCAACATGGCCGTGCAGCTGATCAACAAGGGCGCAACCATCATCGACGTCAGGCCGTCCGAAAACTATGCGGGCGGCCATATCGTCAACGCAAGAAACCTTCCGCTGGCTGAGATTGAGAGTCAACCGGAAGCCGTAAAGAAGAAGAAGGACAAGGTGCTGCTGACGGTCTGCGATACTGGCCCGGTCTCAAGACGCGCTGCTGATGCTTTGCGCAAAGCCGGGTATGAATCCGCTTACAGCCTGCAGGGCGGCCTCGCGGCCTGGCGCACCGACAACCTGCCGCTCGTCAAATAACTTGACGCAGCGAACACTTATCCCAAAGGAAAACGAGAAACGACCATGGCAGACGAACCAGCACAAGCAAGCAATGAAAAGCAGCTCTTTTTGCAGAAGATCTATATCAAGGACATGTCCTTCGAATCCCCCAAGGCGCCTGAGGTCTTTTCCATGGACGCACAGGCCAACACCCAGCTCAACATCGGCATAGGAAACCGCCAGATAGACGACGACCATGTCGAAGTGTCGCTGACACTAACCATTAAGACCCTGGCTCAGGATGAAACGCTTTTTCTGATCGAGATTGTTCAGGCCGGCGTCTTTGCCATCAGCGGTTACACAGACCAGGAGCGCATCATGCTGCTTGGCAGTTTCTGCCCCGGCACCCTGTATCCGTTCGCGCGCGAGGCGGTTGCAGAAATGGCGAATAAGGGAGGATTCCCTCAGCTCTTGCTGCAGCCGATCAACTTTGACGCACTTCACGCCCAAACCATCCAGGAACGCCAGGCCAGCGCCGGTGGCCAGCCCATTCAGGTGCAGATGCCCGGAGGTGATGCTGCCCCGGCACCGACCGAGTCCGCGACCGCCGGTGAGTCCGCGGCCGCCGGTGAGTCCGGTGATGCCGAATCGCAGAGTGGTGGAGACACGCATTAAGTCAGACGAACGGATCGCCGTGATCGGCGCCGGCTCGTGGGGCACGGCGCTGGCGATTCACTTCAGTCGCTCGGGACGACCAACGACACTCTGGGGTCGGGATCGGTCTCGAGTCGGCGAAATGGCCGAGTTACGCTCGAACACAAAATACCTCGATGAAATTTCATTTCCTCCTGAACTGCGCGTAACCGACGATCTCCGGGCAGCAGTCAGCGAGGCAGATGACATTGTTCTTGCTGTGCCCAGCCACAGTTTTAGGGCGTTGCTCGAAGCGATTGCGGCGACCCAGATCGAGTCTTTCGGCCTTTGCTGGGCCACCAAGGGCTTCGAAATAGAATCCGGCTTGCTCCCGCATCAGGTCGTAGCGGAGACGATGCCCGCCGGACTGCCGACGGCGGTGTTGTCAGGACCAACCTTCGCTGCTGAAGTGGCCCGCGAACTGCCGAGTGCAATGACGATCGCATCGACGAGCGAGTCCTATGCCCATCGCCTCGCTGTCGCAATTTCTACCGATACGTTCCGCGCTTACGTTTCCAGTGACGTCGTCGGCGTCGAGGTGGGCGGGGCAACGAAAAATATTTACGCCATTGGTGCCGGCCTTTCCGATGGCCTCGGATTCGGTGCCAATACGCGCATTGCGCTTCTCACCCGTGGCCTGGCGGAGATGACGCGGCTCGGCACGAAACTCGGGGCTCAAAAGGATACGTTTATGGGATTGGCCGGCATGGGAGATCTCGCCCTGACCTGCACTGACGACCAGTCACGTAATCGCCGTTTTGGCATGGCCCTTGCGCACGGTGTGCCGCAGGAGGACGCCCGAGCCGAGATCGGGCAGGTCGTGGAGGGCTTTTACGCTGCGCGTGCCGTGCACCAGGTCGCCTCTCGTGAAGGCATCGATATGCCGATCGCGGATCAGGTCTATCGCGTACTCTATGAGGGGCTCGATCCCAGGGACGCCGTCACCGCACTGATGCGCCGCCCCATCATGCGCGAGCATTAGATGGCGCCAGTGAATCCTTGCTGACGCCAGGCTTCATACAGGGTCACAGCCGCCGCATTTGACAGATTGAGGCTCCGGTTTCCCGGGATGAGCGGCAATCTCAACACCCGGTCCTCCGGCAAACTCTCGAGCACACTTGCCGGCAGTCCCCGTGTCTCGGGCCCGAGAAGGAAGGCATCACCGTCGATGAACGCGGCCTCAAATAAGGAGTGCCGGCCCTTGGTCGTCAGCGCGAATATGCGCGAATCCCGAAGTTCACCGAGACAATCCGCAAGATCCTGATGCTCGGTAACCCGCGCCAGTTCGTGGTAATCGAGGCCGGCACGCCTGACTTTCGCCTCATCGAGCACGAAGCCCAGCGGGTGTACCAGATGCAAGGTCGCGCCGACGTTGGCACAAAGCCGGATAATGTTTCCCGTATTTGGCGGGATTTCCGGTTGATACAGGATCAGGTGGAACACGATAATTGAGCCGTGGATTCAAACCTCGACCTATCCGTAAGCTTCTGCGATCTCACGCTGAGGTCTCCCATTGTGCTCCTGTCAGGCTGCGTTGGTTTCGGCGAAGAATACACCCGTGTCAAAGGCTTCAGTAACGGCGACGCTGGCGCCATCGTTCTTAAGGGAACGACGCTCGCTCCGCGCCTTGGCAACGAGCCACACCGCGTCTGGGAAACGCCATCGGGCATGCTCAATGCCATTGGTCTTCAGAACCCCGGCGCACGTGCCGTCGTCGATGAGATACTGCCAACGCTGGACTTCACTGAAACCCGCTTCTTTGCCAACGTCTGCGGCTCGACTGTCGATGAATACGCCGAGGTCACGCGAATTTTCGATCAGTCCCCAATCGATGCAATCGAAATCAACATTTCCTGTCCAAACGTCAAGGAGGGCGGTGTCGCTTTCGGCAATTATCCGGAAATGTCGGCCCAGGTTGTCGCCGCCTGCCGCGCCGTCACAACAAAACCGCTGATCACCAAACTCTCACCGAACCAGACTGACATCGTGGCCAATGCGCGTGCCTGCATCGATGCCGGCACCGACGCCTTGTCGGTGATCAATACCCTCATGGGCATGGCGATCGATGTCGAGCACAAAGTGCCGATCATCGGCAATATTCGGGGGGGGCTTTCAGGCCCTGCGATTCGTCCGATTGCGCTCCTCAAGGTGCATCAGGTCCATGCCGAGGCGGCGCGCGACAACATACCGATCATCGGTCAGGGCGGGATCGAAACTGCCGAGAACGCACTCGAATTTATCCTTGCCGGCTCGACAACCGTCGGCGTCGGCACAGCGCTCTTTTACGACCCGCTCGTCGTAAACAAGATTAATCGTGGGATTGCAGCCTATATGGATGGTGCTGACATTCGGTCGGTCGCCAATCTCGTCGGTGCGCTGGCAACCGATGCCGCACCCGACGAGGCTGTGAGCGATTAACGCATGTGCAACTCAACGATATCGCCATCCACGACGAGATGCTCGGGACCGACCTGCTGGCCGTCATAGACCTGCTCGCCCCAGGCACGCGCATAACGCAAGGAACCCGCGATCTCGCGGTGCACGAGTGTCGCCACATCGAGCACCGTCGCACCTTTGCTCACGGTGAATGGTTTGTCCTGCTCGGGCGGCTTTCCAGGCAGCTTCGTATACACCCTGACGATCCCAAGCTGCTCGAACAGAAAGCTCGCTATCTGATCGAGTCCCTGGCCCGTGGTTGCCGATACCGAGAGCCGGGAAAACCCGACGCCGGTGAGTTCAACCAGGGCATCGAGGTCCTCTGAACCTGTGGCGAGATCTCCCTTATTCGCAATGAGAAGTGTCGGCAACCGGATCTGAAACGGGTTTTCTTCGTCGCCGGCCGCTTCACTGGCCGGGTTCGACGGCCACCCACGAATCAGCGTGATTTTCTTTTCCTCTAGCCGCTCGAGTACGAGACCAATGGCTTCGGGCGATGCCGGATCCGACGGATCGACTACGAGCAGTGCCGCATCGGCCGGTTGTAAGGCCGTTTGAATCCAGGGTGCGATGAAGTCCGAGGATACGGCCGGCAGGTCGATGAGCTGAAAATGGATATCAGCATAGGGGATCATGCCGGCCATCGGCTCATGTGTCGTGTGCGGGTACGGGCCGATCACCGCTCGCGAACCCGTCAGCCTGGCATGCAGGCTGGATTTGCCGCTGTTCAGCGGGCCGATCAATGCAATCTGCGCCGCACCCTCCGGCCGAATCGAATGCACGGGTCCCGATCGCTTGCCACCTTTCTTTGGGCCACTGAGCTCTTCACTGAGCGACTTTATCCGGCTCTTGATATCGGCCTGTAGGTGCTCGGTCCCCTTGTGTTTCGGGATTGTCCGCAACATTTCCTTGAGACATTCGAGCCGTTCAGGCTCGTCACTCGCAGCACGAAAGGCGTGCTCTGCCTTTTTATAGTCGGGACTTAGGTTTGCCGGCATAGCGCTTCCGATTATGCCCCAGTGGCCTGCCGGCATCGTTGTCGCTCTGGCCGCTGGCCTAGCTGACTCGGGCTCTGGTTTAATGCGGGCTGACCGAAGACCAAAGAGAGTTCTGCTTGAGCATTCACTCCACTGCCATCGTATCCGCCGATGCCGAGATCGCGTCGAGTGCCGAGATCGGGCCTTACTGCGTCATCGAAGGCGGCGTGGTTATCGGTCCCGACACGACCGTGGAATCCCATGCCCGGATCGGCAGTGCTTACGGCCGGGTTCGGATCGGGGCAAAGAACCTGATCCAGTGCGGTGCGGTGCTCGGCGGGCCGGCCCAGGATTATGGCTTCGCCGAAGGCGAGAGCGAACTGGTGATCGGCGACGAAAATAGAATAGGTGAATACGTCAGCATCAGCCTCGGCACGGCCAAGGGCGGCGGTACAACGCGTCTTGGTGACCACAATTTCATCATGGCCTTCGCCCACCTCGGTCATGATTGCCAGGTGGCTGATCACGTTGTGATCACCAACAGCACACAACTCGCAGGACACATTACGGTCGAGCATCATGCGTTACTGAGTGGGCTCGTTGGAATCACGCAATTCGTCCGTATCGGCACTTATAGTTTTCTTGCGGCAGGCGCCTTCGCAAACAAAGACATTCTGCCGTACACCATTGCCGAGGGTCACTGGGCGGTACCCAAGGCCGTCAACCGGGTTGGGTTGAAGCGCGCAGGCTTTGGGCCGGCTGCTCGAAAAAATATTGAGAAGGCCGTTCGTATCACGCTCGACAAGTCCGCCACTATGGACGACGTCGAGCAGCGTATCCGGGCCGAGTGCGAACTCGATGATGCGGTCCAGCATCTACTCACCTTCATAGCGGACACCGATCGTGGAGTGGCGCGAGGGTGAAACCAACCCGGGTTGCTGTCGTTGGTGTCGGCTATCTGGGCCGTTATCACGCGCAGAAATATGCGGAAAATGAGCACGCCGAACTCGTCG
>Ga0255048_10002454_pt1 | contig 11798 bp, 10 predicted proteins | sample JV7_2_2_MG_FD_183619 | JGI IMG/M metagenome (GOLD analysis project Ga0255048, IMG submission 183619) | Seawater microbial communities from Jervis Inlet, British Columbia, Canada - JV7_2_2 | ecosystem: Environmental > Aquatic > Marine > Inlet | place: Canada: British Columbia | collected 2016-10-06
TCGATTTCGCCGAGGTCGTGGATGCCTTCGAGTCAAATCTGATCCTCCAGGCCCTGGAGTCCACGGGTTGGAACAAGAACCAGGCCGCGAACCTGCTTCGACTCAAGCGGACGACACTCGTCGAGAAGATCCGCGCCAAAGGCCTCAGCCCGACGACGGACTGAGGCCGCGAGTCGAGCACCGAAACAAGCGTCGATGACGGATTCGTAACACCGACGCGTAAACAAGCGTCAAATATCTGACTCTGCGATCGCACAACAAGCGTCGCCGCGGGCCGTAATTTCCGCTTCGTTCCGTCTTCTCTTTTCGCTGGCATTCGGCCTACTTCGAGCGATGCATGCCAGCGCATGAGAGGACCCAAGCTCCAGTCGTTGTTTCTACTCATGTTGCCGGCACCCGAATTGCACACCGCGAGGGCTACTTACTGCTGATGTTGTTGCCCACGGATTCGGGAGGATTGGCATGGAAGCGCTGCTGCGGGAAGCCAGGCAAAGTCACGGCGAAATTCCGCCGTCCCTTAAAGAGAAAATTGTTCTCGAACATACGTCACTTATCCGTTATATCGTGAACCGCATCGCGGTTCGCTTACCGTCACACATCGACCTCGAAGATCTGCATAGTACCGGGGTTATCGGTCTGATGGATGCTATCGACAAGTATGACCCCGAGAAGAACTGCAAGTTCAAGACCTACGCGGAATTTCGCATCAAGGGAGCCATTCTGGACCAGCTCCGCTCTCTGGATTGGGTTCCGCGCTCCATTCGCCAGAAAAGCCGGCGCCTGGATCAGGCCTACACCGAGGTGGAGCAGCGCCTGGGTCGCTCGGCCAGCGATAACGAAGTTGCCAGCTCGCTCGGCATCCAGCTCGAAGAGTTCCACTTTCTGCTCAACCAGGTCAAAGGGATCTCGATGGTCAACTTGGACGAACTGCGCTCAGGAAGCGACTCGGACCAACCCATCTACGGCGACATCTTCGAGGATGTGAAGGCCGAGAATCCCTTCGCCTCACTCAAATCTCGGGAGCTGCGTGAGGCCGTGGCCGACTGCATCGGCAGCCTGCCCCAGAAGGAGCGGCTGGTCATCTCGCTCTACTATTACGAGGATCTGAACATGAAAGAGATCGGAAGCGTGCTCGGGATCACCGAGTCTCGCGTTTGCCAGATCCATACCAAGGCGGTAGCTCGATTGCACTCGAAGCTGCGTACGGTACTCATGTCATAGGCTGTCACGAGCCGGCAGTAAGTGCCGCGCTCAGCGCCTGGCGATGGTGACGCGCGCGGCACCAGGTGCTAAAGAAAGATCAGTAGATTCCCGATGCCTCTACCCGAGGGAAGGAGTCAGGGGATGTCTGATCCGAAGCGCGACGATTCCAAATCAACGAGCAAAACCGAATCACCAGAGTCGGCCTACTCCCCGGAATACCTGCGCGAGTGCGCCGACGGTACGGCACGCGAGGAGCGCCTTGCGGAGCTGAAGCGTCGCATCGAGCTCGGAGCTTATCGCGTGGACGCCAGCTGGATCGCCGATGAGATCCTGCAGCGCGGCGCGTTGGACTCCGACTAACGCTCTCCGATCCCGCCCACGTCCACCAGGACGACGGTAGAGTTATCCTCCCCGCCCCGTTCATTGGCCAACCCGATCATGCGCTCGGCTGCGCGTTCCAGCTGACCACGTGCCTCACAAATGACTTCTGCGAGCTCGTTGTCGCCAAGCTGGGCGGTGAGTCCATCGGTGCAGAGCATGAACAGGTCGCCATCGCGCACGCGGAGTTCCAGCAGATCGGGCTCGGTGCAACCAGGCACGCCGAGCGCCCGCTTGATGACGTGTCGATGGGGATGCTGACGTGCGTGCTCCGGGGTGAGCTCGCGCTTCAGGGCCAGCTCTCCGACCACGGAGTGGTCGTAGGTCAAGCGCTGCAGGAGCTGGTCTCGGTACACGTAGGCACGGCTGTCCCCCACGTGCGCAAGCGCCGCATAGCCGTCCTGGAGCCATAGCGAGAGCAGGGTCGTGCCCATGCCCCAGAGCCGATCGTCCGCATCGGTAAGCCCCTGGATCGTGCGATTCGCTTGCCGGCAGGCCCTGCGCAGGGCCTCGGCCCGACTCTCACCAGAGTTTAGGTAAAGGTTTTCGACAAACGCGGAAGCAGCTGTTTCTGAAGCTATATTCCCAGCAACGTGCCCGCCCAGACCGTCCGCCACCAGGTACAGTCCGCGCTGGTTGACACAGACGTGGAAGTCCTCGTTTGTGTCACGCTTGCGTCCAATGTCGCTACGTCCGGCAGAGCTGAGCTGCATCGCGGGTCCCGTCCGTCTCCGATGGGCATCCCCTGATTCGGGCTCGACGCAGCGCAGCTTTACGACTCGGCCGCAACTCGGGAGGTCGATTTGGTATGCTTAGACTGCCCCCCAGGCTTCCGAATGCATTCAACCGCTCGTGCATTTGTACCGATAGGCTCAGCGGCTGAGGCCACTTTTGGCCGCTGCTGCCTGGAGGATCGGGGACATGCCAAAAACCCTGCTTCTGGCTGACGACAGCGTCACGATCCAGAAGGTCGTTGGGATCACGTTCGCGAACGAGGATGTCGATCTCGTCACGGTCGACAACGGGAACGACGCCCTACAGCGGGCGCGGGAGATCAAGCCGGACATCGTGCTCGCGGACGTCTCGATGCCGGGGCTAGATGGCTACGCGCTTTCTGCCGCGATCAAGTCGGAGCCGGAGCTCGCGCGCATCCCCGTGCTGCTGCTGACGGGCACCTTTGAGCGCTTCGACGAGGTGCGAGCCGCGGAGTCGAAAGTGGATGGCTACGTCGCGAAACCCTTCGAAGCACAGGCGCTGGTGGACCAGGTACACCGTCTGATAGAGCAGGCCGCTACGGCCACAGCGACAGCCGCCGCAGACAGGCCAGCTCCTGCGGCCACGAGCAGCGAGACAGCGGCTGAAGCTTCGAACGATTTCAGCTTCGACGACCTCGCCTTCGAGCCCCCGGCGCAAGCCGCTCCGGAGCTGACCCACCTGTCAGACGCATCCGCTCCCGATGGCAGCATGCTGTCCGGAATCTCCGCCACGGACGTCATGGCGCCGAACCCTGCCGATGAGCTCACGCGCGTCGCGGACATACCCTCGCCTCTCGATGTCGCAGAGGTGGACACCCCGCCGAGCAAGGAGTTCGGTAGCGAGGATTCACTTTTCGAAGAGGGAGCGGTCCTGGAGGCCCTCTCAGAGCAGCCGGCGGACGTCGGCGCCCTGGTCTCCGAGCCGAGGGCCGCCACAGACGTGGATCTGCTCGCTGATTCGGGCGCGCTGGGCGAGTCCGCAGTGCTCGGGGACCTGGTGCCCATGGAAGCCGAGCCGCTCGCGGCCGAGCTGGAGCCAATCAGCGCGCCCCTGGCCAACGACAGCACGTTCCGCATGCACGAGCCGGTCGCGCCTGGCCCGGAGGAGGCGGAGCTGGCCTGGGCGCAGCCCGTGTCGAACGAAGCTGACGCGGAAGTCGTGGAGGAGCCCGAGGTCGTCGAGGAAGCGCTGGAAGAACTCGAGCCCGCGGCCCCGGCCGTCGAGGAGCGCACCGAGACCTCGTTCGATGCGCAGACGATGAACGAGGTCCTGGAGAAGCTGGCATGGGAAGCCTTCGGCCCGCTGTCCGAGCAGCTGGTGCGGGAGGTCGTGCAGAAGGTCGAGTCCCTCGCGTGGGAGATCGTGCCCCAGCTGGCCGAGCGCCTGATCCAGGAGGAGATCAAGCGCATGAAGGCGCACACTTCCGACTGACGGGCCCCGCCGCTATATTGCGGCACCAAGCGCAATGATGTCGCTTGATGCGGTCCCTGCGTACACATGCTTGCGCCGTGCGTGGGCCGCGTGTGGGTCGGGATCGTTCCCGGTCCCGAAGTGAGGATTCAGCTTGACGGGTATGCCGCCGCGAAAAACGTGGGTCGGCTTGGTCGAGGCTGCGCTGGCCGAAGATATCGGGCCGGGTGATGCAACGTCGGACGCGCTGATTTCGCCGGAGCTCAGCGGTGCGGGGCAGATCGAGGCACGCGAGCCGTTGATCCTGGCGGGCATGGACGTGGCGCATGAAGTCTTCGCCCGCCATGACGTGGAGTGGAAGTCCACGCGTCTGGACGGCGCTCACATCGAGGCCGCTGCCGTCATCGCGACCGTGCAGGGCTCGGTGCGCGGGGCTCTCGCGGCCGAGCGCACCGCACTCAACTTCCTGCAGCGACTCTCGGGAATCGCGACCCTGACCCGGCGTTACTGCGAGGCGGTACAGGGAACACGCGCGGTCGTCGTCGACACCCGCAAGACGACGCCCGGCTGGCGGACGCTCGAGAAGTACGCGGTGCGTTGCGGAGGCGGCACCAACCATCGGATGGGGCTCTACGACGGCATCCTCATCAAAGACAACCACATCCATTCCGTCAGCTCCGTCATCGACGCTGTGAAGCGAGTGCGCGCGGAGAACCCTTCGGGCCTGCGCATCCAGGTCGAGGTCGAGTCACTGGGCGAAGCGCAGGTGGCGATCGAGGCCGGCGCCGATGCTCTGCTCATCGACAACCGGACGTCCGAGGAGATCAAGGAGATCGTGGAGTACGCGAAGGGGCGCGTTCTGCTGGAGGCGAGCGGTGGCATCACGCTGCAGAACATCGCCGAGATCGCCCGCACGGGTGTGGACCGCATCTCGGTGGGTGCGCTCACGCATTCTGCGCCGGCGCTGGACATCGCGCTCGAATGGAACGTTCGCTCTTCGATCTAAAGCCCCCCTGCCGCTGGATCGGTTGCCGGCTGCACGTCTATCGGGAGCTGGATTCGACGAACCTGGTGGCCGAGCAGCTGGCCGCACGCGGGGCGCCCGAGGGAACTCTGGTTGTCGCGGACGCGCAGCGCGCCGGGCGTGGACGCATGGGCCGAAGCTTCTTCTCGCCCGCGGGCTGCAGCCTCTACCTGTCCCTTCTGCTGCGGCCCCAGATGCCCCCCGAGCACGTCCACCAATACGTCTTTGCAGGTGCCCTGGCCGTGGCGGACTGCATCTCGGAGCTGCTTCCCTCAGCGGTCCCCATCGAGATCAAGTGGCCCAACGATGTGCTGCTGGCCGGCCGCAAAGTGAGCGGAATCAATCTTCCGGTCCAGCTCGAGGGCGAGCGGGTCATCTCGGCCGTGTTGGGCATCGGGATCAATGTAAACCTCGCCGCGGAGGAGTTCCCGGAGGAGCTGCGGCCGCTCGCGACCAGCCTGCAGATCGCGAGCGGAGGCGTCGTGGACCGGGTGAGCTTTGCCGAGTCGCTGCTTCTGCACCTCGAAGCCGGCATCGAGCGCCTCCGGCGGGAGGGCTTTGGGGGAGTCTTGGACGGATGGAAGAAATACTTCAGAATGCGGGGAGAACGAGTACGCGTGGGCGGCCCGGGGGTTTCGCACGAGATCGAGGGGGTCGCCGAGGGAATCGACCCGGAGGGGGCGCTCCTTGTGAGATCCGATCAGAGCCTGGAACGCATCCTGGCGGGAGATGTCACTCTGCTGGAGAGGGAGGCCTAGACAAGTCTTGCTGCTGACCATCGACATCGGCAACAGCAATATCGCGCTCGGGGCCTTCGCGGGCCGGCAGCTGGCTCACCACTGGCGACTCGCAGCCCACACGCGCTCTACCTCGGACGAGTGTTCAATCACCGTACACTCGCTCTTCGAGTTGGTAGGACTGGATACGAAGGCTGTGCGTCACGTGATCATCTCCTGTGTCGTGCCCCCCCTGCTTCCCATCTTCGAGCGGACCTGTACCAAGCTCTTCGGCTGTACACCCCTCGTGGTGGGTCCAGGAGTTCGAACGGGCATGCCCATACGTGTCGATAATCCACGGGAAGTCGGCGCCGACCGTATCGTCAACGCGGTGTGTGCCTACGAGCTCCTGGGGGGGCCAGCGATCGCGATCGATTTCGGAACCGCCACGAGCTTCGACTGTATATCGCGCGAGGGAGAGTTCGTCGGTGGTGCGATCTTTCCTGGCATGCACGTCGCTCTGGAGGCGCTGGTCAGTCGAGCCTCGAAGCTCTCCAGCGTCGAGATCGTACGCCCCCCGAATGTGATCGGACGCAACACCAATCACAACCTGCAATCGGGAATGCTCTTCGGCTACGCGGGCATGATCGATACCATGGTCGGGCGCATGCGCGCCGAGCTGGGTGAAGATGCGCATGTGGTCGCCACCGGAGGCCTGGCACACCTGGTAGCAGCGGAGGCCGAGACGATTGAGCAGGTGGAGCCCTTCCTTACGCTGGAAGGACTTCGACTCATCTTCGAACGCAACAGCGAGGAACCGACCGCACGCCCCTAGTTGGACTTCGCACTCCGAGCGGAGGAGGAAAAATGAGCAGCACCGATTTGACTGGGATCCGAAGTTTCGCCCTGATCGGCCACGCTGGCGACGGTAAGACGACGCTGGCCGATGCTGTGCTGATGGCCGCGGGTGTGACGAATCGGATGGGCAGCGTAGAGGAAGGCACCTCCTTCATGAACTACCTGCCCGAGGAACGCACGCGGCGGGCATCGATCTCGGCGGGCCTCTGCAGCTTCGAGCATGCGGGATCGCCCTACACTCTGATCGACGCGCCCGGTGACCCGAACTTCGCCGGCGAGGCGCTCGGTGCACTGCAAGCGGTCAATCACGCGATCCTCGTCCTCTCCGCTCAAGACGGCGTTCGCATCGGTACCGAGAAGGCCTATAAGCTGGCACGCGAGACCCGCCTCTCGGTTACGGCCGTGGCCAACAAGATGGATCTCGAGCGCGCGGACTTCGATGCCTGCGCCAAGCAGCTCGAGGAGACGATCGGGACACGCGTGGTCAAGCTCCACCTTCCGCTCGGCCAGGGTGTCAACTACGAGGGTTACGTGGATCTGCTGAAGGGCCAGGCCGTAAAGTTCGAAAAAGACGGATCGGGGAAGTCTCAGCTGGGCGAGATTCCCGCCGAGCTCGCCGACGAGGTGGAGACGGCCCGCATGGCCATGGTGGAGGCGGTCGCGGAGGGCGACGACAGCATCCTCGAAAAGTATCTCGAGGAGGGCGAGCTCTCGGAGGAGGAGGTCGTGACCACGCTACGCAAGGGCGTGCGCGAGGGCACCTTGCTGCCGCTCTTGTGCGCCTCCTCCGGAACCAACATCGGGGGCGTGGGGCTGCTCGACGCGGCAACGCGTTTCTTCCCCTCCCCCAGCGAGGTCGCGCCGCGCAAGGCACGCCGCGGGGAAGAAGAGGTCGAGCTCGAGGCCGACGCGTCCGCGCCTCTGGCTGCGTACGTCTTCAAGTCGGTCGCCGATCGCTACGCCGGCATGCTCTCCGTGGTTCGCGTCTATTCCGGGACTCTGCGCACGGATATGACGCTCCAAAACACACGCACGGGGAGTAAGGAACGTATCTCCAAGATCTTGGAGCTGCGTGGTGAGGAAACGCACGACATCAAGGAGGTCGCGCCGGGTGGCGTCGCGGCTCTGCCCAAGCTGCGCGACACGCGCACGGGCGACACGCTGGGTGCCGAGAAGGGAAATCTCGAGATCGTGGCTCCACCCCAGCCCAGTGGCGTTATGTCGTTCGCGGTGGAGGCCGCGGAGAAAGGAGAGGAGGACAAGGTCTTCGACGCGCTCAACCGACTCGTGGAAGAGGATCCGACCCTGAAGCTGGGCCGGGACGAGCGCACCGGGGAGTTCCTCCTCACGGGTCTGGGCCAGCTGCACATCGAGGTCACGCTGGACAAGCTGAAGCGGCTGTTCCACGTGAACGTCACTCTGCGACCGCCCAAGGTTCCCTACCTGGAGACCATCCTGGGCCGAGCCGAGCACGTGGAGGGGAAGCTCAAGAAGCAGAGCGGCGGCCGCGGACAGTTCGGCGTGTGCTTCCTCACCATCGAGCCCGGTGCTCGAGGCTCCGGTATCGAGTTCGTCAACAAGATTGTGGGAGGCTCGATTCCCCGCCAGTACATCCCGGCCGTCGAAAAAGGCGTCCAGGAGCGCTGCAAGGCCGGTGTCTTGGCCGGATACCCGCTAACGGACATCATTGTCCGCTGTGTCGACGGGAAGCACCACTCCGTGGACAGCTCGGAGATGGCTTTCAAGACCGCCGGAAGCCTGGGTATCAAGGCGGCCGTGCAGCAGGCCAAGCCGACGCTGATGGAGCCGATCATGGATCTCGAGGTCAGCATTCCGGATGAGTTCGTGGGCGACATCATGGGAAACCTGAACAGCCGTCGGGGCAAGGTTGCCGGCGTCACCGCGCGCGCTTCGATGCAAGTGGTCAAGGCGCAGGTGCCGATGGCCGAGGTGCTTTCGTATGCGCTCGATCTCACCAGCATGACCGGTGGACAGGGCGTATTCACGATGGATTTCTCGCATTACGAGGAGGCACCGGCCCAAATTCGCGAGAAAATCATCGCCGAGGCTCAGAAGGAAAAGGCCGAATAATTCGGCGCTAGAACCCCAGCGGAGGCAGCGTGAAGGTCGATCCTGGTTCTGTTCTCGAGAGCCTGGGGCCGGCGCGCCGCTTCGCAGACCCGGAGGCGCCCCGCAAGGCGCGTCTGATGGCCTCCAAGGGGACGCTGCCTCTGCCTCCGGAACAGGTCACCGCGGTCCTCTTTGCGCTCACACTCGACCCCGATCAACAGGTGCGGGAGCAGGCGACCCAAAGCCTGGTCGAGCTGCCGGAGCGCGTAGTCGAGACGGCGCTCGATGCGGATCTGCACCCGGCCGCCCTCGCCTTCTTCGCGGAGCGTTTTCATGAAGACGAGACACGGCTGATGCAGATCGCTCTCAACCCCGCTGCTGCAGACGAGAGCTTCTGCAGACTGGCCAGCCTGCCCTTTCCGGCCATCGTCGATGTCGTATCACGCAACCAGACTCGACTGCTGCGCTGTCCCGAGCTGGTCGAGGTGCTCGGTGAGAACCCCGTAACCACTCAGGCCACGATCGACCGGGTACTCGAATTCCTGGGTCTCGTGCGGCGCCAGGCGGAAAAGCAGGAGCAACACGCCCAGGAACCCCCGCCGCCCAGCGTCGAGACGGACGCACCGGCGATCGATCCGCACGATGCGTCCAGCCTGCCCGAGACGCTCCTGGAGGAGCCCACCGACACCAGCCAGGAAGCGGCGGACGAGCGCACGAAGAGTCTCTCGAGTCTACTGCTGACCATGACTGTCATCGATAAGATCAAGCTGGCGCGCTTTGGCAATCAGGAAGCCCGAGGCCTGCTCATACGGGATCGTAACAAGCTCGTGGCCAATGCTGCGATTCGTAGCCCCAAGCTCAGCGAGAACGAGGTGGCTCAGTTCGCTAGAGCGCGAAATGTCTCGGACGAGGTGCTTCGGATCATCTCGAACACGGGCGAATGGACCAAGAGCTACCCGGTCAAGCTCGCGCTCACGACGAACCCCAAGACCCCTATCGCATCTGCAATTAAGTTCCTCAACTATCTGACCGATCGAGATCTAAAGAACATCACGCGTAGCCGTGATGTCTCCAGTCCAGTGGTTGCGCACGCCCGCCGTATCCTGGGCCGCAAGGGCAAGTCCTGATGGGTGAGGTCAATCGCGAAGCGAAAGAGATCAGGGCCAAGATCGTCTACTTCGGCCCCTCCGACGCCGGGATGACCGCTAACCTCGAGACCCTTCACCGCAAGCTCAAGAAACAACATCGCGGTGAGCTGCGTGTCGTGCCTGTGCCCAAGGATCGCACGGCGGCCTACGAGGTCCTTCCGGTGGATCTCGGCGAGGTGCGCGGCTTCTCGACCGCGATTCAGATCTACAGCGTTCCCGGCGCGTCCAAGCACAAGGAGACCCGCGGGCAGATCCTCGAAGACGTCGACGGCATCGTGTTCGTGGCGGATCTTAGGCAACAGCAGCACGACGCGACCCTGGCCGCGCTCAAGGAGCTTCAGGCCCTGCTCAAGCGAAACGGGCGCAGGCTCGACGACATCCCGCTGGTCGTGCAGTACAACCGCCGCGACCTCGTCGATGAGAGCGCACTCGATGCCCTGCACCGCCGACTCGGCTTGCAGCCAAAAGCGTACTTCGAGGCGGTCGCCAGCGAGGGATCGGGTGTGCTACAGACGCTCACCACCCTCTCGAAGGTGATGCTCTCGGAGATCCGCAAGCAGCCCGACTCGAAGCCGCAGGCAGCATCCGTAGCGCAAGTCGATGCCAGCGGGCCGGTCGCACCGGACAAGGGCTTCCGGGTCGAGAGCGCCGGGCCGGCGCAGGGTTCCGCTGATGAGGTGGAGGTTCCGATCACGCTCGTCGAAGAGGCTACGGGGCGGCGGGTCGAGTTTTCGTTGCGCCTGACCCTCGGGGATCCGCGAGAATAGCGCCATGCGCAAGCGCCTCGCCATCGCCGGCCATGCGGAAGAGGGGCTCTCGCTAATCCCTTTGCTCGAGGCCAACCCCGACGTAGAGGTCTGCGCCATCCTGAGCGAGGAGAAAGAGCCCGTCCTCGCGATGCTGCGTCAGGTGGAGCACGGGCTCGACCAGCGTTTCTCCAATCTCATCACGTCGGACGCCGAAGCTGTGTTACAGACTCCGGGACTGGTGGCGATCATCGATGCGGGTCCGAGCTACGGGATTCAAGACATTCTGAGCGATGCAGCGGAGCGCGGAGTTCAAGTCACCACGCCACTGATCGCGAAGCTCCTCTTCGCTTTCGGACCCGTGGACGCCACGCGCAAGCCCGACTTATTGCAGACGCTGGGCGAGATTCTCGAATCCTATAACCTGACCGTTGACCGTCGTGGCCTGCTCAACCGGGTCCTGCATATTGCCGTGGGCGCGACCGGCGCCGACCGAGGCTCGCTCATGCTGCTCGATCCCGCGGACGGATGCCTGACGATGCACGTCGCGATTGGGATCGAGAAGGAGTTGATCCGGAAGATCCGGATCCGACCCGGTGAGGGCATCGCGGGCCGCGCGCTGCGTGACCGCACGGCCATCATGCTCAAGGGCAAGGCCGACCGGCACAAGTACGACATTGTACGTGAGCGCGACGACGTGGAATCCGCCATCTCGGTGCCGCTGATCCACGAGGACCAGGTGCTGGGCGTGCTCAATCTCTCGCACGCGCGAGAGCGCGGTGTTTTTAGCGAGGAAGACCTCGACTTCGTGCAGCAGCTGGCGCGCATCGATGCCAAGATCATTGCGCGCGCGGAGGAGTACCACAGCTTGCTGCGGGACTCCGCACGGCTGCGGGCGCAGACGCAGGTACGCGAGCTCCTGGGAGAGGCTATGCCTCTGCACCGACGTCTGTCCAAGGTCTGCGGCTTCGTGGCTTCCGAGCTGAAGAATGGGGTGTGCCACCTGTTCTTTCACGACAGCGACCTCGATGTTCTGATCCTGCAGGCCTCTTCCAGCGAGATGGATCCCCTCGCCTCCCCCATTCGATTAGGACCCGACCAGGGCATTCACGGCTGGGTCGCCCGCACGCGTGAGCCGGTTGTCCTTTCGCGGCGCTTCGATGGGACTCAAATCTGTTTCGCGGTGCTGCCGCTGCTCGCACGCGATGAGTTTCTGGGTCTTCTCTCCATCGAGGGCACAGACGGCGGAGACCAGCCGGAGATCCAGCACGAGAAGATTGCGGCGCTGGCTGAAGCTCTCAGCGAGGAGCTCCAGGATGCACTGAGAGAGCTGCGTATGGAGCGCGAGACGACTCAGACCGCCGCCATCACCGAGTTCGCGGCGCGTCTGCGCACCTGCCAGGAGTCGGCCGAGCTGCATCGCCTGGTGACGACCTCGGCCGCGATGATCCTGGAGGCCGAGCACGCCGTGCTGCGCCTGCAGGATTCC
>Ga0255048_10002455_pt1 | contig 11796 bp, 14 predicted proteins | sample JV7_2_2_MG_FD_183619 | JGI IMG/M metagenome (GOLD analysis project Ga0255048, IMG submission 183619) | Seawater microbial communities from Jervis Inlet, British Columbia, Canada - JV7_2_2 | ecosystem: Environmental > Aquatic > Marine > Inlet | place: Canada: British Columbia | collected 2016-10-06
TATTACAACCGTGAGACGACCGAGGCGATTGTAAAGAGTTACCAAAATGAAATAGCAGAGCTTAAATCAATGATCGATGAGGGTCTGCATTGGGACGATCTTACCGAGCCACCGGAGCAATCATGATCACTGAACCTGGGTTAAGTATTGGTGACTATGTTTTCGCAACCAAGTACGGCGATGGCGATCCTGCTGACGGTTGGGCAGTGGGTTTTTATAACGGCCCGCTTAGAAAAGGTGTAGACAACAGGCATATGGTCGTCGATGAAGAGGGCAAGAATTTCCGAGGTAACGGTTTTCGGGCGATAGCTCGGATACCGTCCGAGGTAGCGGGCCGGGACATAATCGCGTATTGTATGCAATTTGAATTTCCTAACTGGCCTGAGGATTTGAACTTATGGGATGTGGTTATCCCCCTGCTACTTAATATGAGAGAGCCCACATGATAGCGACAACAGATTATTGCTGTGGATCGACAGCAAACCCCGTGAGTTACAACTCCAATGACACGTCAGTCGGCGGCGCTTCATGGGAGATCCGGAGCTACCGGAATTACTATGATAGCCCCGCGTTATGCAGTTGGGTGAAGCTAACAAACGTAGAAGCAATTGCGTACCTTGCGGCAGCAAAGGATAGAGACTACTGGAAAATCGATGTCGTATTTGACTGGTTGTGGGTTTACATACCTGTAACTGTTCTTCAAAGCCACCGGTTGATGATATCGATTAGCGGCTGGCTAGCGAGAGTAGGCAAACGAAGGAAATCAGGAAAATGACCCCCGAGCATTTGATCCAATGCAAAGGTTGCCAAAATTTCGCGAGAGAAATTTCTCCGCGCATGCTGTGCGTGCAATGTGAATTTGATTTCAACGTGAAGACGTTCGATACCGTGACACGCTTGCATCGGGTGATAACCTATTTGAACGATCGAACGGAGCCCCCGGAGGAAGTTAAGGCCGACATTGTTGCGATACTCCGCGATTTCAACGACGCGAATCCTTTGAATGTACACGGCCATTAATTTAAATTTTTAAGGAGGTGTTATCAATGATACGTGTCATAGTTATTATGCTCTTAATGATCGGCGCAATACATATTTTAGACATAGCTTTTGGTGGCTTCGGATCGGAACCGAGCCGAAGCGCCAAAAAAGAACCTCCCAGGGGCGCGGTGTCGTACTGTATGAACAGCGAATGTACCCGCGTATACAAGATCGTGCAATTCGAACTACCTAACGGTACTCGGTGTATAAAACCCTATTATGGCCCCGGATTGACCTGCGACTGGAAGGGGAATGAAAACGCTAATCTATTCCCCAAGGTATCCGAAGATAGATAAAGTGTGGTATAACTAAAAAGGCCGCTCTCGATAAAGAGCGGCCTTTTTGTCACAACCAGTAACCCCAACCAAAGAATCACTCGGAGGCCATTATGGCACAGGACTTATCGCGCTCTCAATCCTTTTTAGACGATATATTCCACAATCTTACCGAAAACGAACACATTTTACTCTGGGGGTCCGCTGCAGCCCCGCCGGGCTTCCCTGTATCACGCGAAATGTTCTTTTCTAAAACAATGCGCTCCAGTAAGCCTAAGGCCTGCTTTTTCTCCACCGCATCGGCCGTGCCTGATACGAGCGGTAAACTCTACAACCGCCAAGCGCTGTTTTCCCGGATGTTCGTGCTCGTGCTCGATGACATCGGCACCGGTCCAGGATCCAAGTGCTCGGTGGATGATCTGCCGGATAAAATGGCCAACGAATACTCCTATCGCATTGAATCCTCTCCTGATAATTACCAATACGGGTTTATTCTCGATGAACCGATTAGCGATTTACCGGCCGCTAAAGAGTTCGTCAAGCTCATGTACGCCTCAGGCCCCTGGGACAGCGGCGGTGCGATGCCCAATAAATTGGTGCGGATGCCCTGCGGTAACAACATGAAGGAAAAGCACAAGCCATCAAAGTCGGAATTCTGGGGGCTCAGCGATGCCGAGTACCCCGATGACGGCGAGAAGCTGCGCGTATGGTCGCCTGACGAGCTTCTAGTGGCTGTGAGTGCTGGCGTGACCTGGGCCGAGGTTGTTGATGGTACCGCCTCCCAGCGCGATCCACGGCGTACTCGCGGCACCACTGCCTGGCGTCCTGGCGTCTACCATGCCACGCTGGCCGGTGTCGTGGACGAGGCCCTGGAGTGGCTCAATGCCCAGGGTATGGTGGTCAATGAGCGCGGGGATTGGATCGACGTCATTTGCCCCAATGCTGATAAGCACACCGATGGCGGCAATACCGCTGGGGTTTGTCCTTTAGGGGTCGGTGACCGGCCCGAGACCCGGGGCTTTCATTGCTTTCATTCACACTGTGCACACATAACAACCGCTGATTTCCTGGCATTTATCGCGGCAAGTGGCGGGCCTAACGTCCCTGTGTTCGACCCAATACCCGGGCTCGTGGCGCGGTGGGCGTTGGACAGTATGACTAACGAATTCATTGACATGCAATCGCCTGGCGTTGTCCGCGTACCCAACGCAGGCTTTAAAAATGCCCACCAGCGCGATGTCTTTTGGACGGGAATGGATGGGAAAATGAAAAAGGCCACGCAGTACGGCCTCATTACAAAATCCGAGGGGCTCCTGACGCTGTTCGGATCCGAATGCAGGCCAGGCGGTGAGCGGATACTCGAAAGGAACGGCGCGAAGCGTCTCAATAGCTGGAATATCCCGAACTGGCAAGGCGGCGATGCCGCTAAGGCGGGGCCTTTTATCGAGTTTATCAAGTACTTAATGCCGGATGACCATGAATTTTTCTTTGATCATGTGGCGTCCAAGGCGCAAACGCCTACTTATAGAGGGCCGGGGCTGATCATGTCTACACCAGCCCAAGGCACGGGGCGCGGTACGCTGGGCAAGATGCTCGGTACGTTATGGGGCCCGCATAACATCGGTACTCTGGGGCTCTCCGAGATGCTGAGCGGTTTGTCCGGTGAGGGCTTCAACGATTTTTTGACCACTATGTGGATGATCGTACCCGAGGCGCGTGAGAGCGACATGAGCCGCAGGCAAGAAGCTCGCGCCTATGAAACGCTAAAGTCTGGCGTGGATCCTGAGGCGACTGAGCATGTCATCAAGCGCAAGTATGGGGGCCAAAGTACTGAAACCTGCTATAGCTCAGCTATTATCTGCTCAAACCACAGCGATGTTTTAAATGTTCCGGTCAATGACCGGCGGTTTCGGTTTATAGAATGTACTGTTAAGCCCGAAAGCGCGGGATATTTTCACACATTGAATGCCTGGCTAGCAGGATCCTGGGCGGAGGATGTCTGGGCCTGGCTAATAGCCCGGGATGTTAGCTCGCACGATGGTTTTGCTCGGGCCAATGAAGTTAATGAGGGTTCTCGGGACAGTGTCGCGGCCAAGTTGCTCGGGCAGTCATCCATTGATCGGCTGGTGTCGGTGAGCTGTCTGTATGCGGACGAGCATTTGGGCGGTGTGATTGCTACCCGTGTGCTATGCGATGCGATCGCCGGTCAAGCGATGGTGCTCGGTGTTGGGGATGTCAGGCATTGGGAGGATATCTATAAGCGCGGACTGCAGAGCGCGACGGCTGAGATCCGATCGGAGGGTGCTCGGCGGTGTGTGAAAATAGCCGGGGTGAAATTTTATCTGCGGCACACATTAACGGAGACCGGCTACGGGAATTCAGCACGAGTGAAGAGCAGTGCGTATTTTAATCAGTTACGTGAGCGGGTTGAGGGGCAGGATCCTAAGGATTTTGTAGCGTATTGCCAGGCAATTTTCAATGAAGCGGGGGTGTGAAATTGAGGGGTCGTTTTTTGGTGGGGCCTCAGAGGGAACAGGGGTTGAGCCCGGGCCTCAAGTGCGGGGGTTTTTTATGCTTTATGTAAAAAAAGTTTCTGTTCCCTCGCTCAACTCGGCCTCAAGGGGTGCTCAAGGGAGTTGAGGCCCCGTAAGTTGTTGTTTTTAACATTTAAAGGAGCAGTTTAGTGTACTAGGGAACAATATATAATAAAAAATACTTCTAATAAATAATTTTTTAATTGTATGTTATATACTCTATCGGTTGAAATCTCGTATGGGTGTTGTATATATAGTGTTATATAGTAAAAAAAGTTCAAAGTTTTTGGGTTTTTGATTTAACCCCTTTTTCGGCTGTTTTTGAGCCATACCTGAGATCGAAGTATTTACCCCCTGTTTTGCGCCCTGATATCGGGGGCAATTGAGCCTCGGTTTGTAGGTAGGGCTCAGCCTCTACATTGTAATTAAAGTTTCAAATCAGTATCTTTTGCCTGGTAAACATTGCACCGGCCCGAGCCATCAACGATAATAGATATATGACTACTCGAACGATGCCACTCCAACGCCTCGGCCGCGATCAACTGTTCCGTACCCCGGAGCATTTCGACATGCTCGTGGACAATTACATCCTGGAGTGCGAGCACCATAACAACCCGCCGGGGCTCGCCGGGCTCGTGCTCTACCTCGGGATCCAATCCCGGAAATTGATGGACGCGTTCATCACGGCGCATCCTGAGTACGCCGGGCCGTATGCCCGAGGCCGAACATTGTGCGAGATGCAATTGGAGGCGTATCTGGCAGTACCGCAGGCCAACACCGCAGGCATCCAACATTTGCTCAAAACGCTGCATGATCACAAAGAGACCGCGATCGTGGAGACTGCACCCCTGACCGTGGTCATCGAAGGTAAAGATGCGAAGCTCTGAACAGCTAAACCCTCAGTCTCTCAAGGCTGACAACGACCACGTCGAGGTCAAGGCCGCGTTCGCGTCCAACGACCCCAAGTTCCACCTCACTCCAGCCCAAGACAAAGCTATGGACGTCCTCATATCCGACGCATTGCATTGTGCACTGGGCGGAGGCTCAAGGTCGGGAAAAACGTTTTTGTTCGTCAGAGCGGTGATTTCACGGGCTCTCATGGCCCCTGAGTCTCGCCACGCCATATTCCGATACACGTTCAACAGCATCAAGGCGTCAATCGTCTACGACACGCTACCCAAGGTCATGAAGCTGTGCTTCCCGGATCTCGCGGCAAAGTGCACGCTCAATAAGACCGATTGGTTTTACACGCTGCCCAATGGTAGCGAGATTTGGTTCGGCGGGCTCGACGACAAAGAGCGCACCGAGAAAATTCTCGGTCAAGAATACGCGACGATCTATTTCAATGAGTGCAGCCAGATACCTTGGAACTCGGTACAGATTGCACTGACGCGTCTCGCGCAACAGACTAAGGAGTTGAAACTAAAGGCTTATTACGACTTCAACCCGCCGAGCAAAAAGCATTGGACGTACATGCGGTTCGTCGAGAAGCGCGACCCGATCACCAAACAACCGGAGCTGAAGCCGTTTAACTTTGGTTTCTATCTGATCAACCCGGCGGATAACGTCGAGAACCTGGCACCGGAATACATCGAGCTGCTTGAATCTCTACCGGAAAAGCAGCGCAATCGTTTCTTGCTCGGGCGTTTTGCCGACGATGACGAGGGCGCGTTATGGACTGAGAACCTACTGGCTCAGAACCGCAGGCTCGGGCAAGTGGGCACGGTACCGGATTTCGTACGCATCGTTATCGCTGTGGATCCGTCCGGCTGTTCAGGGCCTGAGGATCTGCGCAGTGATGAGATTGGCATCACGGTGTGCGCTCTCGGTACCGACATGCATGGCTATCTTTTAGAGGACTTATCAGGACGTTACGGACCCGAGGAGTGGGGCAATATCGTCGCGGAATCGTTTGTAAGGCTCAAGGCCGACTGCGTCGTGGGCGAGAAAAACTACGGCGGTGACATGGTCCGAGCCATTATCCACGCGCAAAATGAGAACATCCCGTACAAGGAAGTTCATGCGACCCGGGGCAAGATCATAAGGGCCGAGCCCATCAGTACGTTATACGAGCAGAACAAGATTCATCACATTGGCCATTTCCATGAGCTGGAAGATCAGCTATGCTCTATGACTATGGCTGGTTATGTAGGCTTGAAGTCCCCTGACCGTGCGGATTCGGTCATTTGGGGGTGGACCGAGTTATTCCCATCATTGACTCGAAGAGTGGACCCCTACGAGAAACCGCCTAATGTCATCAAACGCGGGCGCAACGCGTCACGCTTCGACGGGCATAAGAACATCAATAGCTCAAACAGACAACGACGAGTGAGGTACTGACCGATGGGATTGGGCAGCATTGTAAAAGAGATCAAACGCGGCGGGCGTAAGATTGACCGCAGTCAACGCCGCACTCGACGGGACGTTGAAAAAACGGTATCGAGTATAGGCAATGAGATGGACGAGCTTGGCGACAGTATTGAGCGCGAGCTAGGGCTCAAGCCCCCCGATATCAGTCTCAAGCTCCCCGACCCCCCGAAAACCGCACCGGTCACCGATGACGAGGAAGCGCGGATCGCGCGGATGCGGGATTATCAACGCCGGTATCGGCATTCAGGCCGTGAAGGCACTCAGCTATCGCGAGGATCTACCCTTGGATAACGCGGTGAACGATTATGTAATAGACGTATTGACTGACGTCGTTAAGAACGAGTTACGGTCTAGTAATGCACAAGCCCTGCGAGAAGCTTTTGAGGACTTTTGTTGGTTTGGTGTGTCTGCTATACACAGTGTAGACGGTGAAGGCGGGTTTAAGGTTCGACGAGTGTCGCCGCAGACCTTAATTGATGGAGGATCTACTCTTGGCTAAACAAGATATCAAGCAACTCACCGAACTCGCGGGGCATTTGTTCACAGCACAGTGGCCAATGCTCTCGCTTTATCAAACCTTATCAGATCATTTCTACCCTGAACGCAGCGACTTCACCGTCACGCGGAACGTCGGCCAAGAGCTAGCGGATTCGTTAGTGGACTCGTACCCCGTGCTCGTGCGTCGTGATCTGTGCAATTCATTCGGCTCCATGCTACGCGATGGCGAGTGGTTCAATGTCGGCGTCGACGGCGAGTCGGATCATCACGGCAAGATGTGGTTGGAATTTGGTACGCACAAACTGCGCAAGCTCATGAACAACCGCGAAGCGAATTTTGTACGCGCTACCAAAGAAGGGGACCACGACTACGGGACCTTTGGCCAGTGTGCATTGAGCGTAGAACGTAATCGTAAGGCCGACGGCCTACTGTATCGGTGCTGGCACTTGCGCGATATGGCGTGGTCCGATGGTTGTGATGGCCATATCGAGCTGGTAGCGCGAAAGTGGAAGCCTACCTACTGGCATTTGAAACAATATTTTGCTAATACTAAACTCGGATTGCACGAGAGCGTAGCCAGGTCTGTGAAGGATACGCCGTTTAAGCAGGCGGACATTCGACACATCGTTATACCCTCCGAGATGTATGGCGACGACGAGATCCAAAGCCGATTTAAATATGTATCCCTGTATATTGACGTGGCTAACAACCACTTGATGGAAGAGGTCGGGATGCATTCAAAGTACTACGTCATCCCGCGTTTTCAAACGATTGCGGGCTCGCCCTATGCCTACTCTCCGGCGACTGTGGTCGGCCTACCGGATGCGAGAGCATTGCAGGCGATGACGTACACATTGCTTGAGGCCGGTGAGCGCTATGCGCGACCACCAATCATTGCCACGCAGAAAGTGATACGCGGTGACGTGGATCTGTCGGCCGATGGTATTACCTGGGTCGACAAAGAATACGACGAGAAAATGGGCGCGGCATTGAGAACACTACCTCAGGACCGAGGAGGCTTTCCAATCGGTGAGCATATGCGTGCCGGTATCGTGGACGTGTTAGCGAGTGCGTTCTACCTGAACAAGATTACGCTGCCCGAGACCACGCACGAGATGACCGCGTACGAAGTGCAAGAGCGTATGAAGCAATACCGACGTGAGAACCTGCCACTGTTCGCGCCTATTGAGGCCGAGTACAACGCACAATTGTGCGAGGCGTCGTTCGACTTGGCTATGGCTAATGGCATGCTTGGCAGTCCGTACGACATCCCGGAGTCGCTCCAGGGCAAAGATGTCATGTTCAAATTTGAGTCGCCTTTGTCTCAGTCCGAGGAAGAGAAGAAAGTCAATCAATTCTCCCAGGTCAGTCAATTGTTGGCCGAGGCCGCGGACCATGACGACACGATCTCAGCGAACGTGAACCTCGACGTCGCGTTCCGCGATGCGGTGAACGGCATGGGTGCCCCATCGACCTGGCTGCGAGAGATGGAACAAGTACTGAACAGTAAACACGCGAGCGCTATGCAAGAGGCCATGCAGAAATCTGCCGAATTGGCGAGGGTAGCGTAGTATGGCCGATTCCTTTGCACCGAGTATTCACACTAAGTATGGCGTGGTAACGCCTAAAGGGTATGAATGGATTTTAGGGTTTGCGCTTGCTGGGTGTCAGTGGGCTATCGATAAAGCTAATGAGCCGGGGTTCCGAGAAATGGTTTTAGAAGATTTGACGCAGGGCGCTATTGCGAAAAGAGAACGTCAGCTCGAAAAGTTAATGGACGAGATAAACGAACTTAGTTTGCACCCGTAAAAGTAGCGAGGAACCTTTAGCCCACCATGCCCAATAGTACAGACGAACCGCTTGCGTTTCGATACGACGAGCCCACCAAGCAAGAGGCTGTAGCCCTGAAAGCGATGGCTGCAGGCGAGGCGCTGCCCGAGCAACAACAGCTCGTGTTCCAGACCATCGTGCGAAAATTCGCACAAATCCACGATTTAGCGTATATTCCAGGCGACCCCGATGGCACGGCATTTCTAAACGGCCGGGCATTTGTGGGGTATAGCATACTGAAATATATTAAGTTTCCCGCGAGTAAGTTAGACAACCTTGAAATCACACAGGAGCCCACACAATGAGCGATCCGAATCCGAATGATCCACCACCTAATGACCCGCCTCCAGGCGACCCGCCAGCAGATCCGCCACCGAATGACCCGCCTGCGGACCCGCCTCCAGGTGATCCACCCGCCGACCCGCCCGGAAATAACGAGTATTTCAAGACGTTACCGGACAACTGGCGAAACCAATTAGCCGGGGGTGACGAGAAGCGCGCCGGGCAGCTGGAGCGCGTGCTGGATATGAACACCCTCGTCGATAACTATTTCAACGCCCAAGATAAAATCCGTTCGGGCGAAATTTCGAATGGCCTGCCTGAGAACCCGACCGACGAGCAGGTGGCCGACTGGCGGGCCGCTAACGGCGTGCCCGAGGCTGCGGACAAATACGAACTGACGTTGACCGAGGGGCTGTCTATGGACGCCTCTGACAAGCGCGTCATGGATCATGTGTACACGGTAGCCCATGAGCACAATGTATCGAGCACAGCCCTCAGCGCTATCACCAGCGCCATGCTGACCGGGAATAACTCCGAGGCCCAGGCAGCGCTGACCGAGGACGGCGTCGACATGCAAACCGGTGAGCGTCAATTGAGGGATACCTGGGGCCAGGACTACGAGACAAATGTCAACATGGTCAAGAGCTTAACCGCACAGCTGCCTGAAAGCATGAGCGCCGCGTTCGAAGGTGCGAGAATGGCGGACGGTAAAAAACTCTTTAGTTCTCCAGAGTTTATGGTATTCATGGCCGATACCGCGCGTAAACTCAACCCCGCCGGGGTAGTGGTGCCAAACTCCAATAACCCGATACAGGCGATCAAGGACGAGAAAAAGTCCCTTGAGGCGCGTATGGGGGACGATGATTGGCATAAGGATCACGAGGCGCAAAAGCGTTATCAGGACTTGGTTGACGCTGAAATGCTAATGAACAAGCAGTAAAATTGCAGTAAACTTTTAATTGGAGAATACTATGGACGACACCCAAGTTGTTGATACTCCCGAAGAAACCGACATCGACAATGCGTTGGTGGACGATTTTATTGGTGATGATGGTGACACTGATTGCAGCTGCAATGACATCGACCCGAACCATGTGGCCGATGAATGCGACATGGAGCCCGAAGTTGCTGATCCGGTTGGTGTTTCAGACGATCCAATAGGCGGTGACGGTACCAATGCTGAGGAAGACGGCGACCCGTACGACCCTGATGACGATCGAGTTCAAACTGCTTAGTCCTTGCAAGCACCTACTTAGTGGTATAGGCTTAATACCGTACCGCTAAGTAGACCCCTCGATTGCGAACAGAGCGGCCCCTTCAAAGGCCAACCCGCAGACATCGAATTCAGGCTAACTCGAAAAACGGTGAATAGCAGCATTATTCATTAACTTTTTGAGGATACTCCAAATGTCTGATACAGCATATCAAACCATGTATCGCCAGGAATTCATTGCAGGTTTTGAGAAACGTACATCGCTTGTGCGACGTACTGTGACTACTGAAACCGAGGTGAAGGGAAACGAGGCCGTCTTTCTCGTGGCCGATTCTGGTGGTGCTACAGCCGTGACCCGTGGGGTTAACGGTGATATTCCTACCCGCCCCGATAACCTGAACCAGTTCACTGCCACTCTGCAAGAATGGCATGACGTCCCTGAGCGGAATAATTTCAACCTGTTCGCGTCCCAGGGCGATGGTCGTCGAATCATGCAGCAAGCGTCAATGGGCGTTATTAATCGTAAGATTGATACCGATATCCATGCCGCGTTGAGCGCTGCAACCGTCACCAAGACCATGACGCAAACTACTAAGATTGCGTTTCTGTCTGACTTGTTAGGCTTGATTGTTACGCTGTCTGAAGCGAACGCAATCGATGCAGGCGTACCCGAGGAGCAAGAGCCCTTCGCCCTTATCACCCCGGCGTTCCGCGCTAACATGATGCAGCTTGACCAGTTCACTAGCATGGACTTCATCAACCTTAAGCCCTTTGCGAATATTTCCAAGTCGCGAGCGTTTAACTGGAATGGGTGTAATTGGATTGTTGACACTGGCCTGTCGGGTATGGGTAGCACGTCTACGTGTTACATGTATTCTCGCAACGCCATCGGTCACGCGTGTGACAACACGAGCATCAAAACCTTTGTCGGTTACGATGATAAAAATGATAAGTCTTGGGCGCGTTGCTCAGCTTACATGGGATCTAAGCTTTTGCAGAATTCGGGCATTGTTAAGATTTCTCACGACGACACTGACCTTACCTTAACGTAAGCGCGACGACTGGTTTAAGAGGAGAACTATCATGGCTTATGCAACATCTAACCCCCCTCGTCTGATTTCTCAGGGCGTCGGGGCCTCTACAGGTAGTCTATGGCACTACACTGATGGCGATACTATCGCTACGGTGGCGGGCTCCGGCTATTTTACGAACGGCGATGACTTAGGTATGGAAGTTAACGATACTATTGTCATCACTGACGAGACGAACGCGGATGTAGCTATCGGCATAGTCACGGCAGTAACTGCAGGTGGTGCGGCCACTGTGTCCGATAAGTCAGTTCAAGAGCTGACTGCGACGGGCGCGGTAACTGCCGGTATTATGTCTGTAGAGCTTAACCACGCTTCGACAATTATCGCGGCTACCATCGCGGACGCTATCAACCACCAAGGGCTCTTTGTAGTTAAAGATACCTCGGCAAGTGGTACGGCGGCGCACACTCTTACGCTGACCGCAGGTACGTTCAACGGTACGAATAACGTCGTCACTATGAACGCCCCGGATGAAGCGTTAGTCGTATTCTTCGATAGCACCGGAAACGGCGTCATTGTAGAAAACGTAGGTACCGTTGTATTGTCGTAAACGTGACTAACTACGCTATCTAATAGCGTAGTGAAAACACGGCACAAGCTTTCTATCTGAGGGCTTGTGCTTTAACTTATCTATAGAGGACCGCCCACCATGACACGTCGAA
>Ga0255048_10002456_pt1 | contig 11792 bp, 10 predicted proteins | sample JV7_2_2_MG_FD_183619 | JGI IMG/M metagenome (GOLD analysis project Ga0255048, IMG submission 183619) | Seawater microbial communities from Jervis Inlet, British Columbia, Canada - JV7_2_2 | ecosystem: Environmental > Aquatic > Marine > Inlet | place: Canada: British Columbia | collected 2016-10-06
AGAGTGAAGGGTCTGGTCGACGATCACGGCTACGATCCCAAGGCGGCCTACCAGGTCCTGAAGGACCGCGAGGAGCTGGAGCGCTTGCGGTCTGGGGCTCCACCCGAAGACCCGCTCGACGTAGCAGAGCGCCAAGCGCGCACCCGGGCCATCGTCCCCGAGGGGAACCGCGCCGGAGAGCTGCTCCCGACGCCTACCGACCTCAACGGCCATGAGCTCATGGCCTGGTTTGACGCACACCCCAACGAATGGGCGGCTCACACCGAGCGCCTGCGTGCCCGGGGTTGACATAGAACGCCGGCACGGCTAGCCTACAATCCAAACCTGTAGACGTCGAACGACCGACACCCCCCGCTAACCGGCTCTACGTGACAACCGGGAAGATCGGGCTCGAGGGAGAAAGACGCGAACGCCCCAGCCTCGGAGCGCGCGATGTCCCTCACCCGTACCTACCCCAACGAGTTCTTCACTACGGTGGCCTCCAATCACATGGAGCACACCATCTCCCAGCAGTTCCGACCGAACGACCTGGTAGACATGTTCCTGTCGAAGAAGAAGTCAGTCAACGGCGGCCTGCAGGTCGAGATTCCGTTCGACATCCAAGAGCACAGCAACACCAAGCAGGTGACCACCGGCTACGAAGCCGCGGACACCGCAGTCCAGACGATTCTGACGTCCGGTTCTGACCAGTGGGCGTTCTGGCTTCGGCCGGTCATCGTCTCCTGGATCGATGACGCCAAGGTCACTGGCCCCGGCAAGCTCATCGACCTGACCCAGACGCGTACCGAGAACACGGTCCTCTCGACCCGTCAGGAGATGGAGCGTCGGCTGCTTCGCTTCTCGGCCATCGCGCAGATGTCCGACATCAACACCCTGAACGGCGACGACGAGGCCGGCGGGTTCTTCGAGAACACCGCGGTTGGCGCGCAGAACAACACCGTCCACGGTATCAGCAAGTCGACCTACGGCTCCTTCCCCGGCTTCCAGAACCAGCGCTACGACGCTGCGGGCGATGCTTCGGCGAACGCCCTTCCGGGCCTGCGGAGCCTCATCAACCGGATCCGCCAGCGTACCCGTGCGCAGAAGGACCTTCGGGGCTACCTCTCCTTCTCCTTCGCGGAGCACTACGGCACCGTCGTGCAGGGCCAGGAGCGCTACACTGAGGCGTCCAGCCGCCAGGCAGACGCCATCGGCGGCGAGACCATCATCATCGGTGGCATCCCGACGACCCAGACCCCGAACATGCCGAACGCCGGTTCGACTACAGGCGCCGGCAACGACGAGTGGTCTGCCCTGTTCGTCGACCACCGCTGCGTGCAGATGCAGATCCTGGGCAACGGCAAGCTCGACGGCTCCATGGAGCCCTTCCACGCTTTCGGCGCTGGTCACTCGACCAAGATCGCCTTCTTCAAGTTCGGCGGCCAGCTCTGTATTGGAGACTGGGGCTCGAGCGGCATCCTCTTCGGTGGCGACACCTACTAGAACCTCTGGAGGCCCTCAATGGCAACAGCACCTCTCACTGGCGACGTCGATCTGATCAGTTGGACTTGGGACGACGCGGACGGCACGATCATCTATCGAGCCTCCAACCCTCGCGGGAGGGACGCTCGGATCACGTCAGAACTGATGGAAGACTTCCACGGCGACGTCGGCGGAACCATCCGCACGCCCTTCGTGAAAGACATGCACAACACCGCCACCGGGGACTACATCTCCGGCAACGGCGGCGGCGTGTACCGCATCCTGACCCAGTCGACGTCCGAGGCCCAGTCGGGCCAGGTCACCACGGGTGACTGCCTCATGGTCAACATGAGCAACAACCCCATCCTGCAGGTCCGAGTTCGGATCGCCCCAGCCGGCGCGACCTTCACCGCCGACGAGCGCGTGTTCATCGGCCTGGTCCCTGTCCACGCGACAGCGGAAGCCTCGCTCGACGACCTCGACGGCAGCTGCGGCTTCAAGATGGAAGGCGCCAACCTGAACATCCTCGTCGAAGCGGATGACGCCACCACCGACACGGACGACCAGGACTCCTTGATCGACTACGTCAAGAGCGCCTGGACGGTCTACACCATCGACTGCACCAAGCTGTCGGACATCAAGTTCTACGTCGACGGCGTGGTACAGCAGGGCGCTGTGGTCTCCATGGCCGACCTGGCTGCGAACACCTACGTCCAGCCCATCGTCTGTCATCAGCGCGATGCGGGTACCGAGGCGAACTCGGTTGACATCGACTACATCAAGGTCCTGTCTGACCGATAGGAGAGCCCATGGGTGCGCCACAGGGCATTACCTTCAAGAGCGATGCAGTACTAGAGCCCACCGATGCGACCCCGATCACGGTTCGCAACGATGGCCGGGTCTGGATTGTAGGCACGTTCTACAACTCGTCCGGCTCGGCTATCTCGCAGGGTGACTGGGTCGAGCTCGACGAGACCAAGACCACCTACCCGGGTGCGGAGATCGCACAGGGTACGGCGGCCGATGACCGCATCGTAGGCGTAGCTCTTGAGGCTATCGCGAATGCTACGTGGGGCAGAGTCCTGCGGGACGGCATCGTCGAGCAGGCCGAGGACGGGTTCTACGTCAAGGTGACCGCTTCAGAGGGCGTAGGCGTTCTGGTTCCCACGTCATCCGGGGGCGCTCTGCTCTCCGTGGGGACAGGGGCCGCTATCGGCTACAACCTGGTCGCGGCGGACAGCAACGGCTCTGCGCTGTGCGCTGTGCGCTGCCTGAACCCGCTGTACTACGCGGGCTCTGGAACGCTCGTAGCGGACACAATCTCCGAGAAGTCCTCGGGGGTCGGCGTCACCATCGACGGGCTCCTGATCAGAGACGCCTCAGTCCGGCCCGGTCTCATCACCGATCCTGGAGACGTGGGCGCTATTCCGGTCACCTCGTCAGGCGCCTGCGCTATGACATCCGCAGCTGGGGAGACTCGCACGGTTGCTATCCCCAAGTTCCCGGGCCAGTGGCTCGCGTTGAGCTTCAACGTCGATGTCGGGGACATCGTGGTTACGTTCGCATCGGCGATCAACCAGACCGGCAACAACACTGCCACGTATGCTGATGCTGGCGACTACCAGTACCTCATCGGGGTCCAGGTAGGCGGGGTCATGGTCTGGCGTGAGGTCCAGAACGACGGGGCAGCGCTCTCCACAGTGTAGGTAGCCATGAACGTCAAGCAGATTAGGCAGCGGATCGAGCGCATCGTTCGGCACGCTCCCGACGTAGAGGCTCACCGGGAAGAGATCCTAGACCGCTTGAACGATGCGGTAGAGCAGCTCATCCTCCGGGAGGACTGGGCGTTCAGGAAGCGGTACCACACCCTTCGCTTGAAGGCCGACGTCACCATCAGCAGCTACACGGGCGGAGGCACGGTCACGACCCCAGGGGATGCGAACTTCACGGGTACGGTCCCGCTCTCGGCGACCTTTGCGATTCCAACGGGCTGGACCGATGACGACGTCCAGTACCTGCAGGGTCATGTAGCGGAGATCAGCGACTCTGGGGACACAGCCGAGGATGGGCGCTGGATCATCGATCTGGCCTGGACCTACTCGGGCGGGACAATGGTTGCTATCATCCTCGACCCACGCCACCCGGGCACCTGGACGAACAGCGGCGGCGTGGCTCCGACCCTGGTGCTGAAGCACGTCCGGTACCGCCTGCCCATCGACGCAGCAGACGTGGACAACGTGGTCCTGCGGGACACCGAGGACGGGCTGCTCTACGAGACCCCTGTGTCCCAGGAGGCCCGGCTTCTTTTGAAGGACGACGACGGCGCATCGGACCCGGTGACCTACATCGTCCACCCGTCATACAACTGGCCCTTTGAGATCCGAAGCGGGAAGTCCTACCCGAACGTCCAGCACGACCCGCCCCTCACGAAGCCGACGCTGACCCCGACGAACTCGACGGGCACGTTCACAGTGGGGGAGATCTACGAGTACTGCTACGCGTGGGAGTTCGGCGGCATCGTCAGCTCGCCGAGCGAGATCGAGCGGGTGGAGATCAAAGCCAACACGGATACGGTGAGCATCTCGGGCCTCGAGGTCGCCGGTTCGGCTTCGGATGCCACAGGGCGCCAGAAGCACATCTACCGCAGGCAGATCGTCAGCGAGGTAGGTGGGCCCTGGTTCAAGGTGCTGACCACCTTCGACCACGACACCACGCTCGAGGACACGAACGCGTTCAGCTACCCAGGCGCTGACCCGTCCGCGGTCACCCGGCGCCGCCAGTACACCTACGGCGGGATGCAGAAGCACATCCGCTTCTGGCCCACCCCGAGCACAGACCAGGACGGCGAGCTCCACTACTTCGCCCGCTCCCCGCGTCTGGACGCCCAGGGAGACGAGCCGGAGATGCCGCCGGAGATGCACGTAGCGCTGGTCCACGCTGTGGCCCGTGACCTGCTTGCGGAAGCGGACGCGCACAAGCTCTCTGCGTACCATAACGCTCGGTACAACGAGGTCGTCGACCTGGCCCGGCGCACCTACCTCGGGAACCGCGGGGTCCGCATTCAGCGCAAGAAGATCCTATCCCGTCGCCGAGCTGGGCTGACGTGGGTGGACGCTCCTACCTACACGGGTGGGTAGATGGCACGCGAGGAAGAACGCGTAGGGGGGAATCCTCTCCGCGGCATGAACGACCGCTGGATGGGGGTACCCGACCAGCCCGAGCTGCTGGAGAACGTCTACCTCGACGACGAGGGATGCTGGCGTACCTGCGGGGGCTATGGACAAGTTGCGGATATCTTCGACAACATTGGGGCTATCCACAGCTTGGTCTGGTTTCGCACAGGCGGGCGTAAGTGGCTGGTGTTCGAGTACGAGTCGAGCGACACGCTCACCCTGGCGTACGTGGACTTCTCCGGCGGCTCGGGTGCGGGGGTCGTCACGACGCTTCAGACGGGCAGAACCCTGGTCGCTGGGCCGAACCCGGGGACGACGTACTGGAGCCACAGCGGGTGGCTTTGGATCCTCAACGGCCGAGATACGCCCATCCGCTGGAACGGCCGAGACCTGATTCAGATCGGGTTCCTCCAGAATCCCCCATCCCCCACGGTCAGCATCTCCGGGTACGACCAGGGAGACGCCTCGTACAACACAGCCATCGCAAACGAGAACTGGTCGTACGGCTGGCAGCGCGGGGTAGGGGCCCAGGAGACCTCAGGTGGAGGTCGGGACGACAGCCGCTACCTGTACGGGTACGCCATCTCCTGGCAGAACGATCTGGGCGAGGAGAGCCCTCGGTCGGAGATCGTCTGGGTCAGCGGGAAGAACACGAACACCACAGGTACCCCGAACGAGAAGCGCGGGGTCGGCTCCATCAACGTGGAGTTCCCGAAGGCGCCTGCTCACGTCGTGGGGGCTATCCTGTGGAGGACGGTCAACACGTTTGGGCTCAGTGCGACGACGGGAGCCCCCGTCTACGAGGTTGCACGGATTCAGACAGGCGGGAAGGTCCACTACGTCGACGACAGCCCTGACTACGACCTGGTGGTCAGGTACGACTCGGGAACCAGGGGGCTCTTCCCTCCCCGGGCCCGGTACATCACGATGTTCAAGGGAGTCGCCTTCGTGGACGACGGGGAGCAGCTCCGGTACTCGGCGCCTGGGTTCCCTGGGGTCATGCCGGGCGACAACTACTTCCCGCTTGGGGATTCCAGGGCCGGCGGAATTACGGGTCTCAAGACCGCAAGAAACGCCGTGGTTGCTTGCAAGTCGCGTGGGATCTACCTCATCAAAGGCGACCCACGCGACGACTTCTACTCTGAGACCGTCACGGAAGACGAGGGGAACTCTGCTCCGCGCTGCTTGGTCGAGCTGCCTGGGATCGGGGTCGTCTTCATGAACGAGGGGGGAATCAAGGTCCTTGTGGGCGCTCTCGAGAACGAGGGTACTCAGACTCGGATCGAGCGCCTTCGGGGGGTTGAGGGGACATGGAGGAAGCGGGTCAACAAGGGTGCGCTGGTCTCTGCTCGTGCAGCCCGGCATCTCCGGGACCGGGAGATCTGGTTCCAGGTCCCGATGGGCGGCGACGACCGACCCCGGTTGGGGCTCATCCTCCACGAGGGCGGCTTCTGGTCTACGCGGACCGACTTCCCTTTCTCCTGCCTGGCAGAGGGCCACGACCACCGCTCACACCTGTATGGCGGCTCGTGGGACACGACAGCGAACAGCGAGAAGGGGATCCACGTCTTCTCTCGCGGCTACGACATGAACGGCACAGCGCTCGCCAGCGTCGTGCGCTCGGCTTGGTTGAACCTGGGCCGACGGGCGCAGCCGAAGGAGGTCGAGCTCGGGGTCCTGAATATCGGCCGGACCTACACGGTCAAGTGGCACGTCGACCGGGACGTCGCGAACTTCAAGGGCCCGAAGACTACAGCCACCCGACTGTACGACACCGAGCGCAAGCGGAACGTCTGGGGGGGCTCAGGCACCTGGGAGCCGCTGGTCCCTGTGCTCCGTCGAGACGCGGTCGAGAAGGAGAGCGCGTTCGAGTTCCAGTTCCAGCTCGCTGGGGCCAAGCTCGCCGTGCTCGGGTACAACCTCGTCGTCACGATGCCGTCTGACCGCAAGAAGCGGAGCGCCTGATGTCACGAGTACACCCCGTAGAGGACTGGGCCGACGATGACGTGCTCTCCCCTGACGAGCCGAACGCGGAGATCGCGAACCTCGTCTCGGAGATCAACGGCCACGTCGACCGGGACAACCTCGACACCAGCATCCTGACAGGAGCGAAGGTCGCTCTGGACGCGTTCCATGGGTTCGTCGAGCTCGAGGGCGCAGGGACCGATAGCGTCGTGCGGGACAACGCGGACACGAACCGCTGGGTCTCAATCGAGTCGGGCACCCTGACCACCGACGACGGCGTGATCAAGTGCTCTGGCTGGCTGACCTACGACGTCCCGGACTCCGCGTTCACCACGCCGAAGCACGTCGAGATGGGCCTACGGGTCGACGGGGAGATAGCCTGCCGCTCGGGCTCGTCTGCCTGGCTGTCCTCGGACACGCTGTGGTGTGAGGGCTCCATCACCAGAGGCCCCGGGGCCCACAAGGTGGAGATCGTAGTCCGGGTCACCCCAGGCGAGTACATCACCGCCCCGTCTGCCTCGCTCACGGTCACCGTGAACGCCAGGAATGCTATCTTCCGCGAACCGGCGAGGTAGGCATGGCTCGCGTCACATACAGCATCATCGAGGTCGGCGACGACCAGGTCACCGGGCCGAACACCATCTTCACCGACATCGCCACCCAGACGACGAACCTGGAGAAGGTCAACTTCGGCGAGGGCGGGCTGGACGAGCGGGTGCTTGAGGCGAACATCCACGCCGAGCAGGCATTCACCCCTGTAGCCACCGACACGGTAGCCACGCAGGCTCTGACGACCACTTGGGCCACGCTGAACTACGGCACGTCGATGCGCTCGGGCGCCTTCTCCATCGCGACGAATGAGAAGCTGATTCTGATCCTGCGCCTGGAGTTCTACAGCGACTCCACCCAGGAGGGCATTCTTCTGGACACGGACGCGCAACTGCGCTGGCGTCAGTCGGTCTCATCGGTCGAGTCGACCATCGGCCGTACAGCCAGGCTGCTTCCCACGACCACGGGAGTTCCCCAGAAGACGGGAGGCGGGGACGGCTCGCTGGGCTCCCCTGCTCGCATGGCTTTCCAGGTCCTGGTCGACGGGCCGGTCAGCTTTGACTGGATCGAGGTGCAGATCAGCGACCAGTCCAGCAACAACTACACCGTCCAGTGTGGTGGAGCGACCCTTGTGGGGACCATCTACAAGCGAGTTACGGCGTAGCCATGGGAATCACACCAAACTCTCTCTCCGAGCCCATGACGACCGCGTTGTTCCAGACCGAGCTCTCTCGAGTACGGGACTGGCTGAACGGCGGCATCGTCATCGGGGACGTGACGGCTACAGCGGTAGACCGAACCCACGTCCGCCGGCCGAACGTCTTCGGGTTCCCCCTGGGAGGGCAGCAGGGCGCGCTCCAGGACCACTACGAGCGCTCCAACGCCAAGCTGGGAGCAGCAGCTCGGCCAGGTGTGGCCTCCGCTACCAGTACTGATCTGCAGGGCCGGTTCTGGATCGCGCGCCAGCCCGAGCGTTTCAGCATCTTCCCCGAGTACCTGTTCGAGAGCGAGAACTTCCGCATCGCCCAACTGGCGGCTCGGTTCACGCTGGACGTGGCCTGCACCGTCGACGTGGGGTGTACCTGGGAGGCGGTCGCGCAGAGCTACTGGGACGACGTCACCTCTGGGGACTACCCGGACGACCACGCGGGCAGCTTCACCCTGCGGTACGAGGAAATCGACGACGCGTCAGAGACCACGGTTACCGGCACGTCCAGGCTTCTGCCGTTCGGGTACTTTGCGGGAGGCTCAGCGCGGTATATGCGGAACAACCTCTTCCAGTCTGGGGCCCAGCTCTCGCTCTCCGCGGGGACATACGACCTCTGGCTGAACTACAATGGCGATAGCGTGGGCGCTGGGCTGCGTCAGCTCATCCTGTACAACGCCGAGCTCACCATCGACGCGCACCGGTAGGAGACCCACATGCCTATTCCCCTCGGAGCAGCCCTTATCGGTGGAGGATCTCTCGCTGCCGGAGCAGCCCAATCCCTGGCTGGAGCGATCAAAGGCCCAGCAGAGCGAGAGCAGGAGGAGCGGCGCCGCAAGCTGCAGGCTCTGCTCGACCGTGGAGCCGGCGGGCTGTCTGCCAAGGAGCAGGCCCTCGGGGAGCAGCAGCTGCTTGACCCGGTCAGAGGAGCCCTGGCATCCCTGCGCCGCCGCAACGAACAGCAGCAGGCATCGTCGGGCACGTCGTCCGGCGCCGCCCTGGCTCGGGGCCGGCGGGAGGAAGCCAGCGCTGCCGGTCAGGCCATCCAGGGGGCAGGCACCCAGCTCCTCGCGGCTGACGTAGCGAAGGAGCGCGCCCAGCGAGCCGAGCTCTCCCAGCTCGATGCGGCCCGTCAGGCGTCGAACCAGGCTGGGACGCAGCAGGCCATGAGCGGTCTGGGCTCTATCGCGTCTGGCATCGGCACCATCGCGGGCTCTATCCCGGAGTCGACTCGGATCTCCGGCGTAGCTGGGGCTCCCATCCGTGACCCAGAGCTTCTGCGGCAGCGGCTGATCGACCTGGACGTAGCTCCGGACGTGCAGGAAATCATCATGGGCATTCCCCCGGGGCAGGTGACGATGCTGATGAAGAAGATCGATATGGGGGACCTGTCCGACCCACGAGCAGCCGCGCTTCACGCTGCGCTCCAGGCGGATGCCCTCTCTCGCCGGCCCCTGCAGACCGGAGCCCTCCCGGGCGGCGCTCTCTCGGGCGACTACAACCTCTCTTCGGGCCTCGGCTTCAAGGGGTAGACGATGCCAATCCAACAGGTAGGACAGGCGGTAGCAGCCGCAGAAACGCCGGTCTACTTCGTGACCCCTCCAGGTCAGGCGCCCAACATCTTCGCGTCGTTCGTGTCGGCCTACTACAACGCCAAGAACCCATGGGCGATGGAGGCGTACAAGATGCGCCTGGCCGCGCTGGACCCCTCCGCTCGGGCGGCGGCCCTGCTCAAGGCGCAGGAGCTGCAGAACGCCCAGGACCGCATCCGGGCGAACGTGCTCATCGCCCAGACCCAGGGGGATACCTCGATCACGGTAGCCGGCATCGCAGCCGACGCCTCGGTTAAGGTCCAGTCGTCCAAGGCGGCGACCAAGCAGAGCGAGATCAGAGCCCAGGAGCGGATGAGCGAGATGGGCATCCAGTCGTCTGCCCAGGAAAAGGCGCTTGGGCAGCTTGGGCCTCTGGCTCGTGGGCTCGCTACGTCCCAGGACCGGCGGGGAGACCTGAATGCGATGGCCCAGATCATGCGGGAGCTGGCCGACGTGGATACGGATGACCACGTCAGGGGCGTAGAGCGGCAGTTTGCCGCCACTCTCCACTCGGTCATGCCCCCCGGTGCTGCGACTGAGACGCTGAAAATGCTCGGGATACGGACGGAGGGGTTCAAGGGCTCCGAGCGCGAGCCCGAGAAGACCGGCGCAAAATCGGTAAGTATCCCAAAGATCCGGGCCGAGGTAGGAGACGAGCCCACCAAGACCCGCACCGAGACCGAGACCCGGGGCCCAGCCGAGCCGACCGAGTCAGCCCAGCCCGCCCAGCGCACACCCACGCAGACCACCCGGTTCGGCGCAGCCCTCGGGACGCCTCAGATCGCAGGCCCAGGCCGGCTCTCTGCGGAGATCAACGCGGCGTACGACCAGGGCGCCCGGGACCTGGGAGGGCACCTCGACCCGCTCCCCTCGCTCCGGAAGGCAGGCAAGCACGACGACGAGATCGTCTCTGCGCTTGAGCGGTACCGCGAGTCAGGGGTTCCGCCAGCCCAGGAGCAGCCGCCGAAGCGGAAGCTGGACTTCAATCGCCTGCTGCCCAAGATGCAGCTGACCGTCAAGCCCAAGGCAGACGACGCCGAGCAGTTCAGGGACGAGGAGCCGGACCTGGAGATGCAGCCCGAAGAGGAGGCCCCAGCACCGGAACCGGAGAAGTCTGCTCGCGAGCTGTTCTTCGAGAGGGTCCGCTCGGAAGGCGGCGATCCACTCTCTCCCGGCGAGGACAAAGAGCCCGAGCCGGAGGTCGAAGAAGAGCCCGAGCCCTCGGCCCGTGAGGCGTACTTCGAGTCGGTGCGCGAGGAAGGCGGCGACCCCTTCTCCCCGGGGGAGGAAGAGGAAGAGACCGCCACCAAGAGATGGCTACGCAAGCGTAGCAAGAAGCGTGCGCGGTAATGCCGGACTCTCCCGAGATGGAGGCGTGGCTTGCCAGGGACCTGACTGTCGACGACGATGACGACATCCAGAAGAAGGTCCCCGGAGCGCAGGCGTCGTTCCTAGAGGCTTCACGTAGCCTGGCCCTCCCACGGGCCCAGGACGTGCAGGAGCTGGCTACCTCTGCACGCAAGAAGCGCATGGAGGAGAAAATCCTCGAAGGGCAGAGCGAGAGCACAGCTTGGCCTGAGACGGGAGAGGAGATCGACAGCATCCTCGGCCGTCCCGACGACATCCCTGAGACCGTCACCCCAGGCCAGCAGTTCATGCGCGCGTGGGCCATCCAGCGCAAGGGCGGCCCGGACCCTCGCCAGTCAGCCATCGACATCGCCAAGGGTGAGCTGCGGAAGACCGCCCAGACCCGCATCAGCCCCGAGGTCGAGAAGCTCGCCAGGTCTGTCGCGCCTGGTACCACCGAGAACCTGCTCGGAACAGCCGAGGAGACCGAGGAGGCCAGGCAGACCGCCCGGCGTACGCAGCTCGAGACCCTGGTAGAGGCTGGGCAGCTCGGCGCCTTCGCTGTGGACCCTGTGGCGACAACCCTGGGCACCGACGATGTCAAGCTCGACGCGATCGATACGCTGCTGAAGCAGACGTACCCCGAGGCCATGGACGTCACGGACGAGGGGCTGCCCCTGGAGACCCACGAGGGCAGGGCCCTTCGCTTCTTCGGCGGGATAGCCCCGGCTGTAGGCCAGGAGGTCGTCTACGCCCTGCCTGCCGCGGGGCTCACCCAGGACGGGCAGCCGACCCACCCGGACCGGCTGGTATCGAACGTGTCCGCTCGGATCGAGAAGGGGGAGAACGTCGGCGATGCCATCCAGGCCGAGATGCAGGGCCTGGGGTTCGGGCGTATGCGCATAGAAGAGGCGCTCATGGGTACGACGCCCGAGGGCCGGAACCTGCTGGCTGACTCCATGGTCGAGGACTACGGCTGGTTGACTCAGGCGTTCATGC
>Ga0255048_10002458_pt1 | contig 11780 bp, 22 predicted proteins | sample JV7_2_2_MG_FD_183619 | JGI IMG/M metagenome (GOLD analysis project Ga0255048, IMG submission 183619) | Seawater microbial communities from Jervis Inlet, British Columbia, Canada - JV7_2_2 | ecosystem: Environmental > Aquatic > Marine > Inlet | place: Canada: British Columbia | collected 2016-10-06
CAGCTCATTGAGTGCGCCCGGTACTCGAAGATCTGGATGGAGGTCCGCGAGGATATGCTCGAGCAGGAGCGCAAGGACCATCAATTCGACAACTACTGGCACCGGGGGGTCATCCTCGCGCTGGCACTGGGGCTCGCACTATGAGACTGAACAACAAGCTGAACTGGCTGCTGGTATTCCTGCTGCTGGCGGCACTGGCATTCATGTACGGCTCGAACGCTGAGGCCAGCGACAATGATGGTGGCGATGCTACGGCTACGGCCGGGGCCGACTCGTCCTCGATCTCCGGGGCTGACGCTGTGGCCAATGCCGTGAGCGGGGATCTGTTCGGCGGCGACACCAATGTCTCGACTGGTGGCAACAAGACGTTCGCCTTCTCGCACTCCCTGGGTGACGTCGACATCAACGAGGGCCAGAACTGCCTTGGCTCTGAGGCATGGGGATCATTCATCGTCAGCCGCCAGACCAACGAGCTGAATCCTTGGTGCGCTGCCCTGTTCTATGAGCTCAACGGCCGGCACGAATTCGCAGCCAAGATGCGCTGCGACATCAGGGAGATCCGCAAGAAGTATCTCAGCGACGAGGCCTGCTGGATCGACCAAGATCTCACGCCGGCTCAGCCCCTCGGAGAGGGATCGCAGGGCGTGGCCGATGCCATCGTCAGCCACATCGACGAGGCCGTGGTCCAGCACGACGAGGATCTCGAGCAGGTACAGATGGTCCAGTCGTCGCTCGAGGAGCGCATCGTGGCCCTCGAGCACAAGCCGGCACCGCGGCCGAGGATAGTGCAGCAGCAGGCCCCGGCAGCCGAGCCGGAATACAGCGACGACCAGTTCGACGCCGTCTGGTCAGCCCTCAAGGGAGGCGACGAGGATGAGTAAGGTCAGCCTGTATCAGGCCATCAAGGACAACTGGGCGCAGGTCACTGTGGCCTTCGTCGTGTGCTCGGTCCTGGGCACCGCTCTCATGGAGTGGCGCATCAAGGCCAACGTCACGGCGATGCTGGCAGCTCAGGATCTCGCGACCGACTCGAACATCATGTCGATGAATGATGAGATCGACGAGAACGGCGCCAAGGCTACGGCCAACACCACACGCATCAGCGGCAACGAGCGCCGGGTCGAGATGGCATTCGCCGCCCTGATGGGCAGACCAATACCGGAGCCTGACGATGACGATTGACTGGGGAATAGTGTTTCAGACCTTGCTGCTGCTGGCGGCGATCGTCGGTTCGTTCGTGCGCCTGCGCGAGCGGATCACTCAGGTCGAGACCAAGGTCGAGTTCCTCGAGGGGCAGGTCTCCTCGGTGCCCGGTATCTCGAGAGCTGTCGCTCGCCTCGAGGGCAGGATCGAGCAATAAAAAAAGGGCCGCAGGTTTCCCCGCGGCCCCGGTCGACAGCTCCTACCTTCGCCTGAATTCCTGCAGGAACATCTCGCTGATCTCGAGGGTGTCCTTGAAATACTGGTTGAGCTGACGATGTATAACAGCGTTCCGTCCTTTCGGATTCCAGCGCCGGCACAGGTCGAGACCTGTCTCCGCGGCTTCGTTGATGCGCGTCATGCGCGATCGGAATTTTGCTATACTGGGTTTACCACTTGATTGATACATTTCGAGTACCTTTCGGGTGTTAGCCCCTCGCCTACCGGGGGGCTTTCTTATGCAACCTGCTGATTGCAATACACATTATACCATCCGGCCATTTCATTGGGCTGCAGCACGATTTTGTGCGGCCGGGTCAGGCTGGAGCCGTTGCTGGACGGTAGTGGTTCCGGGGGTTGCGCAAAACAAACCGCATAGGTAAGCCATTAAAAAAGGGCCGCCGATTGGCAGCCCTTCGTCCCACTTTTTAAGTACCGGCAGGGGCCTCCGGGCACTCTCCGCGAGGAAAGATTCTTACATCATAGTCAGTTGGCTCAGCCACCACAACGCCAGCCCGATCAGGATGACCGCGCCGAGCAGGACCCACGGCAGCCACTTCATCGTGGCGCCTCGTTCCATACCTTCGTTGCAGCACGGCCCATGATCTCCTTGTCCTGAGATCTGGGCGCCAGAAAATCAACACCCCAGATCCCGCAGGCGCCGCACGTAGCGCGACCGACCTTGCTGCCTTGGGGCACATCAATCAGCAGGTTGACGTTGGCCGTTCCGCAAGGGCAGGGCTCCAGCATGATCTGGTCTGTCACCTGAGGGACGTTGAGCGCCTGCTTCACGGCGTCATGCACTTCCGATGGCTCGGGTGCAGTCTCCTCGGCCGCGGTCTGGACCTCGGCAGGGGTATCAAATTCATTTGCATCTTCGTTGTTTTCGCTCACGTTTTTCTCCAGTAACGTACACCGGACAGCGCCCGGTCAGATTAGAGGCCAGCTCTCTCGTAGCACTCGGCCATGAATTTCAAGCAGCGGATCTCCATGAGGTCGATCAGCTTTTGATCGCGAGCATACTCTACTCGGTGGATCTTCTGGGTCATGCCGCCATCCAGGTTGTCGCCAATGTAGAAATTGACGTACCACCAGCGGCTCCAGCCGGTCAGCCACATATTGCCTTGGAGCTGGTGCCGATCGCAGGCCGGGGCCGACTGCTTCATGCCCTTGTATCGCTCGGCCTGATCCCGCGCGGCCTTGTAGTTCTTGAACAGGGCCCTGCACTTGATCTCCCCGCCGTCATCGTACTCGTCAGGCTCGATGCGGTTGAGCTCTACGGGTCCAGCGGTCCTCACGCTCTGGCCAGCGGTTACTGCCTTGGGGTCGACGATGTGCAGCATATCCGGGCTGCCGCCGAGCCAGTCGTACTCCTTGTGGATCAGGAAAACATTGTGCTCGACGTCAACCTCGTAGCGCCACTCGTATCCGGCGATGGCCTTGGGCTCATTCTCGCGGCCGTGTCTGGCCCACTCGGGAGACTCCTCGACATTGGTATTGCCGAGCAGCTCGAGGACCTTCTCGCGCTGGTATTTCTTGTAGCGTTTGGTCTCGGGCGCGGCCATGACATCGGCCAGCCTTGAGGCGGTGATCCGCGAGCGGCGTAGCGCCAGCCACTCGTCAGATCCCTGCTCGACTCGGACGATTCGGCAGTCCATTACTCTCTCATGCTTGCCATGTCTGCCGTGCATTGCTGCGCCTTGTCCACGATCAGGTTCCACTTGGCTTTGCCGGCATCGAAATCGTCGCGCAGTCTTGTCAGCATGGGCAGGACGTACTGCTCATGGTCCTCGGAAGGCCAGAAACTACGCCACACCGCTACCCACAACCGGGCCTCTGCATACGTGGCGTTGGCAAACACGATCTTGCCGTCCTTCTCAAAGTTTGCAGCGATGAATGTCTGGGCTGTAATGCAGGCCAGAACCTCGAACTGCATCTCCTCGTCGGTCAACGCGGAGCTCGCCCCTGCTGCTAACAGGAGCGCCACGCAGATCAGGGCCCTCACTTCTCGTCCTTCTTCTTGGTCGGTGTTTTCTTGGTGGCTTTCTTCTCCCGCTTCGACTGGTTCTCGAGCAGGGTCTTGGCCTGATCGAACAGGTCCGCAGGGATGTCCTTGACTGAGGTCAGCTCGAACACCTTGGCCAGCATTCTGTCGACCACTGTGTCGGCCGACTTGCCAAAGAGATTCTCAGCCAGCACCAAGATCTCGTCGACCTGCGTCTTGGAGATCCGTGCGTACTCGTCTGGATCTGCCGAGGCTCGGTTGGCGTCGTCATCCTCCTGCGAGATCCCGACCATGGCGCACAACATATAGCGCCTGAGGTACGTCATGCAGGACGCGATGCCCTGCGGAGTCGTCTTGTCGGGGTGCATCGTGTACGTGCTGGAGATCGACTGGCCTGAGCTGTGGCCGAGGATCGTGACCATCGTCACGGCGCCGTTCTCTCCGACCTCCGGCAACTGGATGACCGCCAGTTCGTTCTCGGACAGCGGCTTGCGGCAGGCCTCCCAACAGGCATCGAGGTCCGCGTACTTGAAATTGAAATGCGTGTTCTCTTTGTCTGCGATGGCAGCCTTGATCTGGCCCTGGGCGATGGCCAGCGCAGCGAATAGCTCGTCGAGCTTCGGCGGTGGCGGTGCCGAGGTGTTGCTGATCGCGAACTCAAGGCTCTCGATCTGTTTTGATACACCTTCGATGCGCTGCAGGATTGGCCTGCTATGCACGGTGTTTTCTATCTCGTACTCTGCTGGATCTTCTGACATCACAATTCCTCGCGTTTGGTTTCGATGTAGTTCTTGACCTGCAGCAGGCTGCTGACAGCCTCGAGCATGATCGCGTTGCCTGCGTCTGATTGCAGGGTGGGTTTCACACCGACCAGATGGTCGATGGCTTGGGCGAACAGGCTCAGCTTCTCTTTGTCTGGTGCCTGAATGGCTGCCAGTGCTGCTGCCTGATCGTCCGCTTCCTTCTGGGCCTTCGCGGCAGCCTCGTCATCGAGGACCTTCTGGGCCGCGGCCTGCTTCTCGGCCTGCTCGTCGAGCTCAGCCTGTCGTGCGTCGTCCTTGATCTTCTGCTCGGCGGCAGCCTCGTCGGCCACCTTCTTGGCAGCGGCGTCACGCTCAGCGTTCTCCGCGTTCTGCTTGTCGATCTGGTCCTGCAGTTCCTTGTTCTTGCGCGCCAGCTCCTCCTTCTCGGCCTCCTCCTTGAGCCGGGTCTCCTCGTTCATAATGGCGATGCGCAGCTTCGACTCGCTGACTTCCTTGGCGTTCTCCGCATCTTGGGTGTGCTCGGCGTAAAAATCCGGGTCCACTTTGAGGGCGAGTAGGGTGTCGAGGCGCGTGTTGAGCTCGTCGAACGTCAGTTCGTGGCGCTCCAGTGCGAAGGCTTGGATCTGTTCGATGCCCTCCATGATCTTGTCGAGCCGCTGCTGTTCCTCGCGAGCCTCGGCGTTCTTGATCTCGTCGAGCTGCTCGGTGATGGGGTCCTCGATCTCAGCGATGAGCTCGAGCAGGCGATTCTTCTCAGCATCGCAGCGCCGACCGTAGGCCAGAGCGTCAGCCTTGGCTTCCTTGTGCGCCTCGCCCAAGGTGGTACGCATCTTGGTCAGGGTTTTCTTGGCGACCTTGGCGTGGTCCAGGTCCTTGTAGGCATCGACCTCACCGAGATCCTCTTTGATCTCAGCGATGGCTGCGTCATTGATGGAAAATGCCACCACCATGTTTTCGATTGTCTCCTGATCGTCGTCGATAGGAGCAGATTTTGAATTTTCGTTAGTCATTATTATCCTCGCGTATGCTATGGTTGTTACTTACATTGGTAAGGGATATAGTGCCCGACATGGACACCAAAGACAAGCAGTTCCAGATGCGACTCAATGAAAGCGAGGGCCTCGCTCTCGAGCAGCTCTCAAAACGAGCAGGCGTCAGCAAGTCGAACTACCTGCGGCGCTACATCCGAAAGGAAGCCAAGAAAAAGAAAATCCCGGTGTGGCCATGAAGCGCAGGCCCCCGTTGACGCCAGCGGAAGCCGCTAAGGCAGCAGAGAACGCGAGGATTGCCAGCCTCACTCAGGCAGAGTATGAGGCCGAGTGCGAGGATCGCAGGCGAAACCCGCTCGACTACGGTCGGCCCGGTTGGATCTACGTGGTCTCCAGTCCTGATATGCCGGGGCTGTTCAAGGTTGGGCTCACCACGACCAGCGTGGCCGAGCGAGTGAAGGGGCTCTCTGCCAATTCCTCCACGCCTCGCCCGTTGGTCCTCGAGTATTCGGCCGAGTCAAAATCGGTGGAGTACCAAGAGGACGCCATCCACCAAGAGCTCGGACAATATCATCACGGCAAAGAGTGGTTCCGATGCGAGCTGTCGGTCGTGATCGCAGCTTGCCGTGGGCGTGTCGAGCTGGAGGAGCCCGAGCCCGAGCCGCTGCCTCCGGTCGTCAAATACGAGATGCCGGCGCTGCCCACCTTTTCGGAGTGCCATGGGAGCATGGCCCAGGACAACGGCGAGCTCGTCGAGATAAAGCCCCTGTTCGGTCGCAAGCATAATCTGGTGGTGCCCTGATGGCCGATGACCTGCCAGATCTCCAGAAGGCCATCGAGCTGCTGATCGTGGCCAAGTGCCCGAATGCGCATTGCGTCGATGGCGTGATTCAGGAGGGGTTCGCGGACGATGACGCTATTCCATATCTTCGACCGATTTCTCTCAGATCAAAATGCCAGTTCTGTGTGGAGCGAGAAGCTCTACTTGCGCGGGACAAATGACCGACACGACTTTGAAGTGGATCATCCCGATCTATGGACTCGCGTGGTTCGCGTGTCTGGTGTGTGCTTGGAACGACTGGGCGTTCATAGGATGGGTGGCGCTGACGGTCGCGCCGTTCCTGATCGACTGGCCACTTGCGGAGCGACGATGAATGCTTTAGTTTCAGAACGAATGAGGCCCCTATACCGACACGGTGCAGGGGCCTCAAAAATCTGGTTGGCTTGGACGGCTCTCACCAGAAGCACGATCCTACCACAAGATCTTGTGCTCCTGACAAGCCTCCACCACAACCAGCGGTGTGGGCTCCCCAACAGACCGAAACTCTTGGCCAAAATACCCGGCAACGCTGCCCCCTTGCGACCGGGTCGGGTGACGCGCGCAAGCGTGACTTCATACCGGATCGCTTAGTACGGATTTCACCCGGAAAAGGGGGGAGATATGTCCAAGGACGTTGAACGGATGCGGATTCGCGCGAAATTGAGCGACGAGGACCGTGATTTTTTGGATGCGATCAGGCTGGTATTTCCAACTGCCAAGCTGGTCGGCATCCGATTCTCCGATGGCGAAACCATCGGCAACATAGAGGAGAGCGAGCATGGCGAGTGACCTGATATGCCATTTTGGCAAGCATGAGGGCGAGAACTTGGTGGACATCCCGAGCGGGTATCTGAAATGGGCCATCAAAACGATAGACCCGGTGCCGTTACCGAAGTACCGGAAAGACGCGGACGGCAACCCGCTGTCCAAAGAGGAGGTCAAGGAGATGGAGGACAATATGCGTACCTTCCTTTTCGCGGCCGAGGATGAACTGGATAGGAGAGAAAAAGATGGCGAAAAAGACTAAGGCGAAAAAGAAAATGTCGTTCCGGCAGCGCCTACGGAACCAGTCGGCCGAGCGGCTCGAGGCGATCGAGGCCGAGATCGTTCGGGCCAGCGACAAGGTACTGGCCGATCTCGGGGCCAACCTTATGGCGGTGTCCGTTATGCGGCTGATTAGTGGCAGCCAGACCAAGACTCTGCGCGAGGATCTAATCACGATACTTTCCAACCAGACCGAGGCAGAGCTCGAGTCGATATTCAACAGGCAAATGGAGCTGCTCAAGGAGGACCCTGATGGCGACGAAAAAGAAACCAGCTAAAAAGAAACGGGCCAAGGCGAAGCCCAAGGTCATCACGCTGGCGGTCAACAACATCCTCGCCACGGCAGCCACCCAGGTCCGCAAGAAACTGGACAAGGACACCATCGACGAGTACGTCGAGGATATGCAGAACGGTGCGATCTTCCCGCCGTTGGTGGTGTTCGCTGAGCAGGGCTCCGAGCGTTACGTTTTGGCCGATGGCTTTCACCGGCATCACGCCTACGTCAACGCCGAGATCGGCACTGTCGAGGTCGAGGTTCGCGAGGGCGGTCTGCATGAGGCCCTGCTCTTTGCCCTGCAGGCGAACGGCGAGCATGGCCTGAGGCGCAACAACTCCGACAAGCGCAACGCTGTCGAGCTGGCGCTCAAGGATCCTGAGATCTCGACGCTGCAGATCATCCAGATTGCAGACATCTGTCGAGTGAACGAGCGCACGGTGCGCAGGATCCGCGACGACATGGATCTCGACATCGGCAAGCGCAAGAAAAAGAAAAACAAGAAGGGCAAGGGTGAGGAGAACAAGCCAGAAAACGAGCGGCCGACACGGCCAGCGCCCACTCAGAGCGAGGCTGAACGCACCGAGCTCCGAGCGGCACTGTCCGCTATCAAGGCCTTCCCATACGGCGGCGAGGATGCCGTCAAACTGGATCTCAACAAGGACGACACAGCAGATCTCGAGTATGTAGCAGCGTGGTGCAGTCATGCCGTGCTGATGCTGAGGAGACAATGATGGCGACAGAGGAACAGCAGGACCACATGGGCAAGATCAGCCAGATCATCAAGGATCTGAGCGCCGACCAGTCGTTCACTGGTGAAGCGATGCGGCAGTTCTTGGAGCTCAAGGACGAGGTCGATTCGCAGGAGTCGGTCATCCGATACCTGCGCCGGCACAACAAGGAAAAGGACGAGGAGCTCAAGAAGCTGACCACGGAGATCCGCGGCCTCGAGGGCCATGTCGAAAGCATGGAAACCGAGCGTGATGGCTGGCGAGCTCGGGAGAGTGAGCTGCTTGACCGGGAGGGCCAGATGACTCGCATTGAGGTCACTCTCGCCTGCGAAACGAAGCGTGTCGAGGACCATCAGACCATGGTTGGCCTGATTTTCCGCAACGAGCTCCTGCGAAAAATTACGCTCGGGAGCGAGCTATCGCACCAGCCGGGGCACCCCGAAGTGAAGGACGAATACGGCAGCATCCGGCAGCACCATCAGGACGCTGGCTTTGAGTCCACGCCGGTCAAGAAGGACGAGCTCGAGACAAAGGAATGATGACGCGATACTGCTCAGTGTGCAGCAGCTCGTTCGACGTCGAGGAGGAGGGGTGCGAGGGCCTGATCGGCCTGATTCCCTTCGCGTTCTGCGCGACCTGCCGAGTTGGGATCTGGGAATGGGCCCAGATCTCGTTCGATCTGGTGCCGGCGTCGAACATCGAGGTAGGCGACGATGAAGGATGACACGGTGCAAAGCCTGAGCCGGGACGCCATTGATCGCTGTCTGACCTGCCTGCAGATGAGGCGTGACGGCATGACTTATAGGCAGATCGGTTACAAGTACGAGGTCTCGGGCCAACACGCCAAGGTGCTGGTTAGTAAGGGCAAAGAGTACGAGCGGGTTGGCATCGACGCGCTGCTGTCGGTGAGGGCGAGAAACATCACGCTGTCCGTGGTCGGCCTTGTCGGCGGGATCTACCCGACGCCGTACTACATCGAGAGCAACAGGATCCACCCTCTTGAGTTTTTGCGAGTCCCTGGGTGTGGCAAGCAGACGTTCGACGAGATTGTCACATGGATGAATATGCACGGCTGCTGGAAGGACTACGACCGCCTTGGCAGAGAGAAAAATAAACCGAAGCCGAAACCGAGACCTGCTGATCGTAGGCGCCGGCCGTCCAGCCGACTGGCAGAGAGGAACTGGAAGATATTTCTGCGCAGGCTGGATACGGGAGACAGCTACCAGAAGATTGGCGGCGACTACGGGATCTCCGGTCCTCGCGTGAGGCAGATCGTCGACTGGCACGTTCGGGAGCTGGCCAAAGCATTGCGGAGTCCGCTGCTATGAAACTCAAGCCGCGCCAGTACCAGGACGACGATGTCAACTACGCCATGAATCACGGCATGGATGATCGCGTCATCCATTGCAGTCCGACCGGCTCAGGCAAGACAATCATTCAGGTCAAGATCTGCAAGCGCGAGATGGACCGCGGCGACTCCACGGCCATCCTCACACCGCGCAATGAGATCTTCGACCAGACTCTCGGCCATGCCCAGGATCACTGTGGCTATGGCAACGTGAGCATTCTCCGCGCAAAACGACAGGGCGAGATCTGGAATCCAGTGAGCCCGATCCACATTGTTAGCTGGCCGACGCTGATCTCTCGAGCTCGTCGGTCAGACTTCTGGTTCCCCAAGGTCAAGCGAGTGCTGGTCGATGAATGTCATCTCAGCATGGCGCCCAAGATCTTGGAGCTCCTCGAACATTACGCGCCCAAGGCCCGGATAGATGGTTACACAGCCACTCCAGCGCGTCAGACTGGTAAAGGCCTTGGGCGTTTTTTCACTGAGATTAAGCACGTAACCAGCGTCAGGCGACTGATCGCTGATGGCTGGCTGGCACCCTGCGAGTATTGGGGAGGCGCCACGCCGGATCTGACTGGCATCGGAGTCTCGCGCGGCGACTACAAGAATGCGCCGCTGTCGAAAGTCTGCGTCACGCTGGTCGGTGATGTCGTCGATAACTGGCTCAGGCTGGCCTCAGACCGCCATACAATCGTGTTCGCCGTTGACATCGCCCATTGCGAGGCCCTGCATGATCGGTTCCGTGAGCTCGGCGTCAGCAGCGCCAGCCTTCATGTCAAAAAAACGGTCGAGCAGCGCGAGGAGATTGTCCAGCAGTTCAAGTCTGGCGAGATCCAGGTCCTCGTCAATGTGTCGATCGCGAGCTACGGCTTCGACGCGCCGAGCGTCAACTGCATTGTCATCGCTCGACCGACCAAGTCCATCGTGCTGCATCTGCAGATGATCGGCCGGGGTATGCGGCCAGCAGTCACGGCCGAGGGCGACGTCATCAAGGCGCCGGAGCATCCCGGTTTCAAGACTTGCATGATCCTCGATCATGCCAGCAACGTGACCACGCTCGGCATGGCTGACGACCTGTTCCGCTGGCGCCTCGATGATGGCCAGAAGGCAACCGCCAGAGTCAACAACAAGGGCGAGCCCGAGGAGTCCAGATCGCATACCTGCGGGGCGTGTGGCCACATCTTCTCTGCTCAGCGTATATGCCCGAAGTGCGGCACCGAGCTGCCGCTCAGCAAGCGGGATGTCGCCGTGCAGCAGGGCGACCTCGTCCGCATCGGCAAGAACTTGGCCAAGGCCCTGCCGAAGGGTTGGGTCAATCACCAGACGTTCTACGCCATGCTCCGGCATCACGCCAGAGAGAACAACGAGAGCCAGAACTGGGCTCGTAATCAATTCAAGAAAAAGGCTGGCGTATTCCCTGAGCCCCAGTGGGATGGCGAGCCAACGAGGACACCAGACAAGCGGGTCCGCAACTACATCCAGTCGAGGAAATATGCGTATGGCGCAATGCAACGAAAGCTGCGAGCAGCGGGTAAAATCCGATAAGCGCATCGCCCTGCTGGCTGACCGTCTGGCGGTCCTGCTGGTGGTGGTCAAGCAACGCTACGGCACCGATTGGGAGCCGTGGTTTGGCGAGGGTGTCTGGGAGGAGGAGGATCGACTGGCCGACGAGATCCGCGAGTGGCCAGCCTACAAGGAGGCCCGAGACATCGTGAAATTATTTATCCAACGGAGTGAACGCAAGTGATAGGTGCCGCCCACGGTGGCTATAGGCCGCTGGTTCCAAGTGCAGGATTTACTACACCGTGGCGCAGCTTGCCGCCGTACCTTCCGTGGACGGCAGGCCGATGGTAAAGAAATCGAAACGCTGGAGCGAGGACGACCTCAAGGGCGTCACCAAGCCAAAGGCCAAGGGCCGCTATGGCAACGTCAACAAGATCGAGCACGATGGCATCAGGTTCGACAGCAAGCGCGAATTCCTGCGCTACTGCGATCTCAAGATCCTCGAACGTGCCGGGGAGATCAAGGAGCTGAAAGTGCATCCCAAGTATCCGATCACGATAGGCGGGGTGCCGATCATGGTGGCGCTGAACCAGCATCGACCCTGGGGCAGGCATCTGACCTACGAGGCCGACTTCACCTATTTCGAGCGAGTGCCCGGAACCAACCAGAACAAGCATTGCAGGGTCATCGAGGACGTCAAGATGCAGAGCGGCCATCGCACTGACGTCTATAAACTCAAGCGAGCACTGATGAAGGCGATGGGGCATGACATCAGAGAATACTGAGCCGCCAGAATGGCTGGAGATCCTCGACGAGGACGCCATCGAATTCTGGGAGGACATGGGCTACGAAAAATGCGTGAAGATCCACGGCCAGATCGTTGGCA
>Ga0255048_10002460_pt1 | contig 11770 bp, 11 predicted proteins | sample JV7_2_2_MG_FD_183619 | JGI IMG/M metagenome (GOLD analysis project Ga0255048, IMG submission 183619) | Seawater microbial communities from Jervis Inlet, British Columbia, Canada - JV7_2_2 | ecosystem: Environmental > Aquatic > Marine > Inlet | place: Canada: British Columbia | collected 2016-10-06
AGCGCAAGCTGCGCAAAACGTTCGCATCGAGACAATGGAGCGCGGGGAACGAACAGTGACAGTGAACGGGCGCCAGCATCAAGTAGACGCTATTGTCTATGGATATGCTTCGCACCCGACCATCACGGCCACTGATCTTCAGCCGGGCGACAGATTTGTTGCTAACGGTGAGAGGTATGAGGTTATGGTCTTGCTTGTTGGACTGTCTGACATGTTGCAAGCGTTCTGCGAGGTTCTAACATGACCAACAATCTGAAATGGGAAGTGACTCCTAACAAGGCGTTCCCACAGTTGGCGTTTCTGTATGCTGACGCCATTGAAAAGGACTTGTTGGCTCTCATGCAACGATATGCGCCTACTGTCGAGAACTATATGAAACAGCAGGCGCCGTGGACAGACCGTACAGGCAATGCGCGTCAAGGCATGTTCACCGAAGTGGAATACAAGCCTGGACAGCATGTTCGCCTGCACCTGGATCATACAATGTGGTATGGGAAATACTTGGAGTTTCATCATGCCGGTCGATTCGCTATCGTCTTGCCAACGCGAGACTTGTTTGGAGCGCGCATGATCAATGAGGCTCGGAGGATGTTACCGTGACAGTGCTAGCCAATATCAAGGCCGTTCTCGAAGCCGATGGAACACTCCTGGCGACCGCGACGGGCGGAATCTATGACTTCGATGAAACTGAACGATTAGGCATCAATCGAACAACCCTGCCGGGGGCGTTCGATGCGAATCTAATCATCAAACCCTGTGTCCTTGTCAAGCTGAGAAGTGAAGTTCCCGACGATGTGCTCGCAGATGATCCCTCGCAATATGTGAGCCTGACAGCAATCTATGAGTTCTGGTGTTATGAGGACAATGGGTTCACAAACATCGACACAATGCTTGCCCGGATCTATACACTGATGCAGGGAGTACAGGTAAGTGGCACATTCCAAATGCACTGGATGGGTGACGCAACACCGTTTCGAGATGACGTTCTCGACGCGAATCTGAATAGAAGCGATTACATGGCGACCGTCAAGCGGTCAGCGTAGAAACAGGAGTATCATCATGGCTTTTGATGCATATGGAGCCCCACAATTTGGTCTGAACGATGTGAAGATAGCAGTGTGGAATAGCACGGATAGTTATGGCTCTGCTGTCGATATACCGTCCGTTCAGCTCATGGGGGCTATTTTACAGATTATCAGCGCACAACTAGAGGGCGATGACACCATTACCGCAACCGCTGCCAGAGCAATCGGTGGCGAGGTTCGTATTCGGTTTGGTAGTGTCAATATCGCCGCCCTAGAAGTTCTGCTTGGCAATACGGCCACAAGCTCTATTGCCAGTCCGAACGAGGTTTATCAACTGAAAGTTTCCGGTGGCGATAACATGCCATATTTCGGGATCGTTGGCAGGGCTCTCGCCGAAGAAGGCGTGGGCGACTTCCAGGTGTTCTTCCCCAAAGTTCGTATCACCAGTGATGTGACACTTGCTTCGCTGGAATACGGCACGTTCGCAGTGCCGGAATTCACGGCACAAGCAGTTGAAGACACAACCTATGGAATCCTGAGTCTCGTCGAGCATCAGGCGGCCACCGCTATCGCTATTCCCCCAGCGAATATAGTGTAACGGAGGATTAAAATGGCACGGAGAAAGACAAGGAAAGTGACAAGCGCGAAGGCATGGCGCACTCCGCGTGACCAGGGCGAAGTGATCGAATTGCCGAGTGGGAAATGTGCTCGCATTCGATCCGTCGCCCTGGACAGTCTAATTGCTCAAGGCGAATTACCAGACCTGCTCACACCACTAGCCTCACAAACGCTATGGCGTGAGATGACGTTCGAGGACATAGCAGACGACGGACAATTGGCCAAGGGCTATATCGAGCTAATCAATGCCGTACTCCCCGCTGCGTTCATCAAGCCAAAGATTGTCGCGCTAGAGGATCTGAACGAAGATTCTGACGATGAGATCACCCTGGCGGACCTTGCATGGACGGACAAGACCCACGTATTCCAGTTGGTGTTGCTACCAACTGAAGCTCTTGAATCGTTTCGTAAAGAACAAGAAAGAGATGTGGACCCTGTACCTGACAGCAAGTCACAGCAGGACGAGGCCGAGTGATCTCGTTTGCATTCAAGACGATTGGGCTGCACTTCAATTCGATAACGCCGTTGCTATGGTAGGACGCATTATCGAAAATGCAGCCCAAGAACAGCACAATGTGGGCAGTGAAGAGAAGCCCAAATTTGTGAACAAGTATAAGATTGGCGAGCTGTTAGACGATGATTTCCGATTCGCCGTGGAACCCGAGCCAACAGAGCGTGACAAGCAAATGAAAGCCTGGAACGTGCTCAAGGGATGGGCGAGAACCACGCGCGGCGTGAGATACATACAGCAGCAATAGGGGCATACCATGACGATGGGCGGAGCGCGTAGCGCAGGCGTAGCAAGAGCCTCAATTGAATTTGATCTAGCAAAACTGCAAGCAGCCGTCATTGGAGTCAGAAGCGCCAGCGGGCAAATGACCGCGGCCATGAATAAGGCGGGAGCCGCTGCCGGTAGTGCGCAAAGCAAGTACGAGGGCTTTGGAACAACTGTCAAGAAATTGACGGGCGAAATGCTTGCTCTCACTGCCGCCACAGCAGCGCTCGCCGCCATTGGTCTAAAAACAGCCTCGAATATCCAGAACGCCACCATACAACTCAAGAGCATGACCGGCAGTTTGGAAGATGCCAACAAGCTCATGGACCAGATGCGCGCCAAGGGGCGCGAGGCTGCCGTCCCCTTTGAGCAGATGATTGATCTGGCCATTAAGCTACTCCCACAGCTACAGGGGAATACTGCGGAGCTGGATAGGTGGATTGATTTATCAAGGCGCTTATCGGTACTGAATCCCAAGGAAGGGTTGTCCGGCGCTGCGTTCTCGATTCGTGAGACGCTTAGTTCCAAGGGTCGTGACCTCATTTCTCTTGCAGAGCGATTCAACATCTCCCGTGTTGATTTCCGCAAGGCACTGGCAGCAGAGGGGGGTGACATCGCCGCTGCGATGGACCGAGTGCTCACGAAAATGGGCATCACATCACAAACTGCCGAAGAGTTGACAACAACCTTCACCGCTGGTCTATCTCGTGTTTCTGATGCATTCAATCAACTGCTGGGCACAGCCTTTACGCCGTTTCTCGCTACTCTTACAGAGGTAATGGAGCGAACAGCAGCCTGGGTAAATAAACTGAGAGATGCAGACCCAGTACTACTAACACTAACCGCTGGCATTATTGGGACAACCGCTGTTCTCCTTCCACTTGTGTTGCTCGCTGAAAGACTTGGTGCGGCTTTTCTTCTCATCAGGGGAATGGGGATGTGGGGCGGGCTTGGCGGGCTTGGTGGTGGTGCAGTGGGGGCTGCTGCAGGTGCCGCGGCTCCGGCGGCTGCCGGTGCAGGGCTTGGCTTTGCAGCCGCTCCTGGCTTCACGAATCTTATACAGAAAATTGTTGGCGAAAGTCGATTTGAAAGAGATCGTGGGGAACCGGCTCGGGAAGCAAATTACACAAGACTCATAATTGCAATTGAGAACTTCCCGCAAACGCTCAAGGATCTGATCTTTCCTGATGCGGGAACCAAACTGCGTCAGGAAGCTCTCGGCAATCAACTTAATGCCAATGGTATTCCCCCATCCTTGAATATTGGCCGCCCATCCTTGGGGCCAGGGATTCCAGTCGCCGGCTCTCGCGCGCAAGCCCTGGAACCCGATCAACTCAAAGTTGTACTGAAATGGCAGGAAGACCTTGCAGACCTTGAGGAGAGGTTCGGGAAGCAACGTGTACAGGCGACAGAACAGTTTGAAAGCCAACGCGCCAATGCCATTAGAAGTTTCGGGAAGACGATGGTCAGAGAGACAGAAGATTGGGCTCGCTCGCAAACTCGGGCGCTGGAAAATTTCCAGGACTCCATCACTGATGTGAGGGAGAGCGCGGCGCTAAGAGAGAGGTTGGCGCAAGAAGATTTTGATATCAAGATGCAGGAATTGCGTGAGGACCATAACAAGAAAATCGAGGACATTGAGCGAGATTTCAATTCGCGCCGAGAGGACTTGATTGACACTCATCGCGACAAGATTCTCAATTTAGCCTCACGTCTCGATGCCAGAGGCATTGTAGAAGAGAATCGGCGTTTCAACACGGCCATGAAACGTATTGACCGGCAGGAAGGCAAGCAGAAAAAGAAGGCCGAAGAAAGTGTCAAAGATCGAGAGAAAGATGCCAAGGGCGCGTTTGAACTGCGTCGGAAGAGAGCCAGAGAGGCGGATGAGCGGCGCCTGGAAGATATGCAGGATGCATTTGATGAGCAGCAACAGGAAGCCGAAGAGGATCGGGCCATTCGTTTGCAGAGAATGAAAGACGACCATGCTGACCAGCTCTCCGCAATGGACGACGCACATCAGAAGCGTCTTGAACAAATAGAGGAACAAGAGGGTGAGGCCAGAGAAAAGATAAGGGAAGAGTTTCTAAAGGATATGGCCGAAGAGGGAAAGGCAACACTAGCCTATATCGAGGAGCAAGAAAAGCGAGAGAAAGCCGCCAGGGACGCGTTCGATGGCTTCTGGGATCATATGCTAAAAACGATACTTGCATCGCAAGGCGTAACCGTTGGCGGCGGTGATGCGGGCGGTGGTGGTGGCATGCAGCCAACGGATCCTCTTGTACCGACTCCATTCGCTCGGGGTGGTCCTGTGTCCGGCACGAATAGAGCCCTGTTGCATTCCGGGGAATTTGTCATGAATCGCTCAGTGACCAATAGCTTGCGAGCAATGATGGGGGACTTTAATCAGGCAGACATTATGCAGGCTGTTGCAGGAGGGTCGGGAGGGTCCCGAAATACTAGCGTGCGAATCGCTCCGGGCGCCATTGTCGTGAATGAGGCGCAACGACCAGGTATGACTGCCAGCGAAGTGGAAGGTGCATTGATTAGTATGGTGAGGAGCATTACATGAGCGATTACCGAGTAGCGGATGGGCATGATGTAGTTCTGGGCAGTCTCTCGGTCCTGGACCCTCAGCCCGCCAGTGAGGGGATTAAACCAACGCGCCGAACGTATGGAGCAGATGGCACCGTTTACGATGAAGCCAAGTTCGTGGAGCTTGAATATAGCATGGTAGAATCGGCGACCGCCTACCAGGCGATTCTGACATCGTTTGGAGTCAATGCCGCCTTAACCAACGATGTTACCGTTTACGTGCGGGATGAAACGTTCGCATCTACGCGCCAAAACGGGACCGCTATACGGCCCGAGATTGGACGTGATGTGCGTTGGAGGAACTACTTCCCGCGCGATGTCGTGATCCTGATCAGGAATTTGGCAGACCCGGCTTAGGTTCTACTCCCTTTCTCCGTAAAGGGTATACCGCTCGTTCTGGGGCCGAGCGGTATACCCCTACTTTTTGAGAGACTGGAAATAAGTTTCTATGCGTTCTAGGATTGCCTCAGCCTGTTTCTTGCTGAATTGTAAGTTCAGCCATTCTACAGGATCGCTTGCACTCTTGCTGAGATTGCATGAGGCGCATAGGGGGAGCATGTTGGTGGGCACAGTACCAGGACAATTGTCAGCACTTAGGGGTATCCAGTGATCGCCGTGAGCGGCAGCAAACAGACTGGCCACAGGATCGTCACAGACGGCACAGAGGCCATTGAAATAGGACAGTGCATTATTCCAGTCATCGGCGGTAAAAGTGGCAGGGAGAGCGCGTTTTCTGGCATTGCGGCGGGCTTTAATGGCACGTTTCTTATCCCCATTCTTGGCAGTCCATTGGCGATCATATTCACGAAGTTTATCGCGATTAGATTTCTTCCATATTTTCTGTCCCGTGCGAATTTTTTCAGGATTTGCTTCGCGATATTCACGCATATATTCGTCAAGTTTTTCTTTATTTTTTTGACGATATTTACGACTATTCTCAGATATCTTCCCCTTATTGGCGTAATAATATTCGCGCTGCTGTTTTTTTATCCGTTCTTTATTCCTTGCATTATATTGTCGATTGTATTCAAATCTCTCTTGACGATTTGCTATGCTGGCCCTGTGTCTACATTCTTTGCACCTGGGATACAGGCCATCAACCTTAGATTTGTCGCCATGAAAATACTTCGCATTGGCAGGTTTGCGCTCCTTACATTGAGAACATTGTTTGTAGATAGGCGTTTTAATGGTATCATTGGGGTACATAAGGACTCCATTCCTTGTGTCGGTCTCGGGGCGGTGACACGCCGCCGAGACATTATTTTATATCCCAATTGTATCATGATTTCCAGAGGATGTATATATGCTTAGGCTATTTATCCTACAACCAACTGTCATTTTCGAGGCTCGGGTCAATCAAGACTCATTTGCATACCCGTTGACAGAGCTTGAATTCGATGGGGTGACCACCGGAGCTTTCGGCGATATCGAGCCTGGAATGACCGTGCTTTTCGGTTCTGCGGCGGGAGATGATGATTATGGCAGACAGCGCATTCGGCTTGCTGCTGATTCTGATACAATCTTCATTGGCAGAAGCTCCCAAGGCACCAGGGACGGAGAAGCCGATCTTGTAGACAATGCCTACATTACCGTACTCAGCGATTATCGGGTTTGGGCAAAGGCCCCGTACATTGACGGCAGTGGCGAATCATTCAAAGATGAAATAGATTGGTCAGATGAAACAACCGACAATCCGCCCGTTGCTAATGCTGGAGCCGCAGTCTTCGCCACCATAGACGGTGGAAGCATTATCACAGTTGACTTTGATTCGGCGGACTCCTTTGTGGTCGCAGACGGAGCGGCTATTAGCACCTATCTTTGGGATGTGGATGATGGCACAATCACAGTTGGCACATCTGCATCAAGTTCCATCACTGCCACCTTCCCTGCTGGGTTCCGCTGGGTGTCACTCACTATCACAGATGACAATTCCAAAACCCATACGACACGCGTGCCGGTGTTTGCCCGAGATCCTGCATCGGATGATACCATTGACAACTGGCAAATCAGGAATCATACCATCGCCCCGGAAGGGCAAAGGCTGACCATTCGTGTATTGGCTTCTATCGCTGAAGGAACGTATCCCGATGGCACGCTCGTCATGATAGCGGATGGCGAACCTGCGTCGGCCAGCGACCGCACCAACCTACACTTTGTTGGCTGGCACATGACGGACCCCGCAGACATTGGAGCAGAGCGCACAGGGCTCATGCACAGTACGGACCTCTCTCTTGCTGATGTGGCGGGCAAGCTCGATACACTTCCCACCTATCCCTCATCAATTGAAAAGGCTAACACGCCCGACAAATGGCAACAGATGGAAACGCCAAATATCGACAAGTTTTTGCATTACATCTTGCAATGGCATAGCACAGCCCTCGATGTAGCTGATTTCACGAATAGCGGCACCGGCAGCGCCATGCAGTTTGTGATTTTGGGCACGGAAGGACAATCGCTATTTGACTCCGTGGCTCGCAAGTGTCGGGCCATCGTACCTGACTATCATCTGACCTGCAATACACTGGGCCAATTGCAAGTAGTCTCAGATCCCATGCTGCAAGATTCTGGAGACAGAACCGCAACCATTCAGGCCACACTTGCCGAGGATGACTGGACGGACCTGAGTTGGACGCACATACGATATCCGCGAACCCACTGGCTTACCGCATGGGCCGTTCTTGCAGGCTATTGGGATCCGGATGTTGAGGACGCGACTGCCATCAAAGCCCTTGCCCCAGGACATACGCCAGGACAAGGCGAGAATGAGGTCGAGCATAGCGAGCAACTGGCAGAAACCCAGGCGGACCTAAACTCTTGTACAGGACATCGCTACGCTCGTCTCAACGCGCCAGAGAGTTCATTCCGCATCATCTTGGCTGAGGGGGATGATCTGGATATCGAACCTGCTGACATGACGTGGGTGAAATTGACCATATCAGCAGCCAATGCAGCGCAGCGCGGGCTTGCATTCACGGAAGAGCGAGGACTTCCGCTCAAGCTCAACATCCGTTACAACCATGCACGTACAGGGCTAACGCGAACAGTTGAGCTACTTTGGGAACGAGAGATAAGCGGTCCAGCCGCCATTACACAGATTGTGCTTGTGGACCCGCAAACGCCCGAAGAGGACTGGTGGGATGAGCCCAACTGGGAAGTGCCGACAGGCCCCGTATTTTATGACCCGCCCGCGGCGTACATCGTGTGGGACCAGAACAATGTGGGCCGTTCCTTGGATATCATGGCAGCTACGCCCACATGGGCACTTGTGGACACGGGACTCACTGGTAGCATACTCAATTGTCAATATGTGGGCATCACTGCCACAAGCAAGATCGGCGTGTGGTGCTTGACCACAACCGGCGTGTGGTGGTGCGGTGACATCATGGCAGGCACTCCATCGTGGACGAACACGTATGCACTCGCCACCATGCAAGCGGCGGAAACGGCGCCGGACAGTGGTAGCGCTCGATTTGTCGGTATGGCCAATCATGGTGCTCGCCCTGGCTATCTCATCATTACCACCGAGCCCGACACAGCCGACACCGCTAACGCAGATTGGGAGCATGGCTATTTCCATCGCACCTCCGATTACGGGGCGAACTGGACCGTGGAAGATGTTGCTGATGACGGACTGGTCTATGACCAAGGCGGGCATATACGGGGCTACATGTATTGTAGCGTCAACGGTATGGAATGGTATCGTGATGATCCTGGGCGTATCTACAGCTTCCGTATGACACCCAGGGTAATCACCAATAGTCGGCGGGGTATCCTGTACTCGGACGATGACGGGGCTACATGGGCCGTTGGCGAACTGTTCCCAGCGGCATCCAACAACTGGCAGATTGCCGGATTGCTTCATCCGTTCCCGAACTCAACGGATCCGCTGTGGGTGATCAATGGGTCCACGGGCGTTTCTGCCCGTCCCGAACTCCACAAGTCTGTGGACGGTGGAGTGAACATCGATACCTTGTCAGACCCGTCAGGTTATGATGGATTCATTACGGGATTGCGTCCGAACTCTGCGTACAACGAGCCATTGCATGTAATGGCATGGGCACGCAACACGGCTGATACCGATGCAGACTTGCTCGATAGCGATGACGGCGGCACTACATGGAATGTGTTGTGGGATTCGGGCGCCTCAGAGAACTGGACCACCCCCAACGGTTGGCCGACAAATCGCAATATATGGTTTATCGTGCGCAAAGCCACAGGCGGCGCCACACTTGTCAGTAGGACCGAAGACTATTTTGCCACAACTCCGGTGGATATCAGTGGCAACTTGTCCACTGTATTTTCGACATGGAACGGCGCGCACACGCGTGGCACTGCTGACGGCTTCGCATTGCCACGGATCGGAGATAACGCATAATGAGCAGCGACGAACTTCAGCGAGCAATGGACGACTTGTGGAGAGGTAGCGAAGCGCGCAACTGGATAAAGGGTCGGCTTGGTCGCATAGAAAATGATGGGAGTGTGACCATCAAGACAGGGCGCGCTGGATTTGTTCATGTGCGAATCGGCGCGGAAGGCGAGCAGGGTGTTGCCATTGCTCGCAATCTTGGCGTGCCGCACAAGCCCTATCTGCCCGTTCGCATGCGAATAGATGAGAGCAAGGGCTACTACATCATTCATGGCGTGGACTATGGGGCATCGCTAGACACGTTCACCGGGGGAAGCTCCTCGTCGCAGAACGTAGCTCCACACACACATGCCATTCGCTCGGGACTAGAATATCCGGTCGAAGCGTTACGCCTTGCTCCTGGCCGTGTTCTCTGTGACACTGGTCTAATCGCTGAAGCCAAAGCGTTCCGTTACATGTACAATGGCAGTTGGGAAACGTATGAGGGTGGCACGGTGGACATGACATCCCAACTCCCGGCATCCACAAAATGGTGCTGGATCCTTGTGGGCATTGACATGCCGTCAAATACCATAACAGCCGTTAAAGGCGCCGACCAGGACAATCAGAGTGACCTGACCATTGCCCTAATCGACTCCGTTTCTGCGGCAGGTGTGATACCACTAGCCGCCGTGCAAGCCACAAGCACTGATACCAGCCTGAGCAACATTGACCGATGGCAAGATGCCCGTCCATGGCTCACCATGATATATGGAATTCCACTTGATGACCTGCTCGATGTGGTCATTACATCAGTCGCCGACGATGAAGTGCTCGCCTATGATAACGGCACCAGCAAATGGATCAACCAGACGGCTGCCGAGGCGGGCCTTGCCACTTCCGGCCATTCACACGCTGCAACACGGCCTAACATAGGCTCTCCGCAAGCCATTACTATTAGCAGTGATAGTGCTGATATCTCGTCGTATGCCACGGTGCCATTCTTTGATTTGCGTGGAGAGGGTGCAGCGGCAGACGATTGCGCAACCATTGTGTCTACCAATTCATCCGTGGGCGATATCATCTATGTTACAGCAAGCGTAGACACAATTACCATGAAAGACGGGACCGGCAACCTAGACACAGCCGGAGATCGCACGCTCGACAGCATCAAAGATACAATGATCTTGCGGTGGGACGGAACTGATTGGTGCGAAGTGGTTCATGTGAGCCCGTAGGCAACGCATAACGAAACAAGGGTCCCTCATCAGGACCCTTGCTATCACAACCCATGGGCGCCTAGTTGTATGTTTCCTTGGCTTCTATGGCTTTCCACTCTCTTTCCCAGCAACTCTGGCAGTAGATACCAGCGAAGTATCGCCCGCCTATCTTGTCAACATCCATAATCTCTTGGCAATCGGAGCAGTGGGCTTTGCCCTTATCTATCAAAGCGATTCGGGCGAACACCTCTTTTACTCCCTCTACCCACACACCCGCCCCAGCACCCGAGCTGCAATTGCCAAGTGCTCTGGAGTCTGTATCCCACGCGTTGAAGGAAATCCCATTCTTGTTATTGTACACAGCGAAAGAAATCAGATGCCGATGCCGTGGTGACCACATGTAGTAATGTGTGTTCGCCCACCGGTAGTCGATTGCCTCGGCAGCTCGGCTTCTGAGGTTTTCAATCTCGTTTGCGAACTTGGCAGGGTTCTTGAGCAACTGTCCCTTGACTCCTTGTGCGTTGAACACCAGCCAGGGTTCTACGTAAAAGCTATGTGGGTTTTTCATCCTTGCACCTCCTCCTGGCTCAGTTTCGCCGCCATGCCGGCTGTGAGCCGCTTCATCTCAGCTTCCGTCAATTCCTTGCTGCTCGAGCGTTCCCCTTTGCTAATAGCTACAACCTGCTCATGGCGTGCCTTGGTCCAGGACTTGCCATGCAGCTTGGTGCCTGTGGCGTGATAAGCCTTCCTGACATTCTCTGGTACATCGTCAAAAGGGTTGCCCTCTGCTGCGTCTGTAGCTTCCTCTGGCCCGTTCACCTGCACGTCCACAGGTTGTGCTGGCTGTGGCTTCTGCGTGGCTTGTGGCTTGTCTGTGCCGTTTGTGGCTACGTGGGCGTCATCGTCCAGGCCGTCAGCCAGACTGCACTGGGCCACCAACATATAGCGTTTGGCGTAGCTGATGGCGCTGCCCATCTTTTGCGGGTTGGGATCGTTAGGCAACGGCATGGCGTCTTCGATCTGCGTGTCACTGTCCACATGGTACAGGGTGCTACGCAGACCAAACACAAACTCGTTGTCGTGCGGCGGCTCTTTGGGCAACATGGCCGGCGCCTGATAGATGACGACACCGTGAGTCAAGAGCGGCGTGCGTACAGCGTTCAGCACGTCTGTGAGCGTGCTGTACTTGCTGCGG
>Ga0255048_10002462_pt1 | contig 11769 bp, 11 predicted proteins | sample JV7_2_2_MG_FD_183619 | JGI IMG/M metagenome (GOLD analysis project Ga0255048, IMG submission 183619) | Seawater microbial communities from Jervis Inlet, British Columbia, Canada - JV7_2_2 | ecosystem: Environmental > Aquatic > Marine > Inlet | place: Canada: British Columbia | collected 2016-10-06
CGTCTGTCCCGGTACCTGAGGTGGCGCCGGCCAAGAGGGCTCCGGCCAAGAGGGCTCCCGTCAAGAAGGCTCCGGCCAAGAAGGCTCCCGTCAAGAAGGCTCCGGCCAAGAAGGCTCCGGCCAAGAGGGCACGCGCTTGATGCGCGTCGTCACGTGGAACGTCAACTCGCTGCGGGCGCGCCTCGAACGGGTCGAGGAGTGGATCATCGAGGCGCAACCAGACGTGCTGTGCATTCAAGAGACGAAGCTCGCCGACGACGGCTTCCCGGCGCTCACGTTCGAAGCGCTCGGTTATGAGTCGGCCCACTACGGCCAGGGTCAGTGGAACGGTGTGGCGATCCTCTCCAAGGTCGGCATCGACGATGTCGTCACGAACTTCTCGAGTGGCATCGACCCTGATCCCGATGCCCGCATCATCACAGCTACGTGTGGCGGTGTGCGGATCTCGTGCTGCTACGTGCCGAATGGACGCAGCCTCGAGGACGACCACTACACGTACAAGCTGAGCTGGCTCGACCGGCTTGTCGAGCACCTGCAAAGCGATACGTCTCCGGATGCCGATGTGATAGTCACCGGAGATTTCAACATCGCTCCGGAAGACCGCGACGTGCACGACATGAGCAAGTTTCAGAACGCTACGCACGTCACCGACGCCGAACGCGATCGGCTGGCCGCGCTTGAGCAGTGGGGCCTCACCGACCTGTTTCGCCAGGTCCACCCAGACGTCGACTCGGTGTACTCGTGGTGGGATTATCGCGGCGGCGACTTCCATCTCGGCCGCGGGCTGCGAATCGATCTCGTACTCGGGTCGGCAACTGTTGCCGATCGGTGCGAATGGAGCACGGTCGACCGCAATGCCCGCAAGGGCAAGTCGCCCAGCGATCACGCCCCGGTCTTGGTTGACCTCAATTACTGATCGGAATTACTGATCGGAATTACTGATCGGAGCTACCGATCGGCGACGGCACCGTCAGCCTCCGGCGAGCGCTGCCGAGATTCCCTCGAACAGCCGCCGCGCCGTGATCGGTCCGACGCCTGTGGCGCGATCGAGCTCGTCGGGCGTCGACGGCCGTTGATCGGCGATCTTCGCCAGGACGTGATCGGTGACGACAGCATTCGGCAGGATCCCGCCGGCCAGCGCCACATCGCTGCGCCATTCGCGCAGGCGTTCCAGCGTGGCCTGCCTGCCGTTGGGATTGATCGCAATCAATTCGGTGGGCGGGCCAACGGTCTCGGGCGCTTCGCTGACGAAACCGTCGAGCAGTGGCGTGAGCTTGCGCTGGTAGCCGCCGCGCCGTCGGGCCCAGTTGACCGTGAGCGAGTCGGTCGCCCGGGTCAGAGCCACATACAACAACCGGGCCTCCTCGGCCCTGGCTGGCTTGGAGCTGGCCGAGCGGTGTGGCACCAGGCTGGTTTCGCAACCGATCAGGTAGACGGTGTGCCACTCGCGTCCTTTGGCGCCGTGGAATGTGAGCACATCGACGCCGGGCAGGTCGCGGCCGAACGGATCGGTTGAGTTGACCCAGCCCAGGAACGCCGAGCCATCTCCGGTCGGCTGCTCGCGCAGAAACTGAAGGGTGGCTTCGGCGACCTCCGCTCGCGGATCACCCGCCGTCTCTATCTCGTCGAATTGATCGCGTGCCCACTGGCGCATCCGATCGGGTTCGCGAATCCGGTAAGCCTCTGCCAGGATCGGCGTGAACGGCGAGCCTGGGCCGTCGACCAGCCGCCGGACAGCGACCCCAGCTTCGACAAGCGCTGCCCTCATGGTTGCCAGTACCGCGTGAGTACGCGCCAGAACGGCGACTTGGGCCGAGCGGACCAGGGTCGGATCGAGCCGAGCGATCGTCTGGGCGACCCAGATGGCCTCGGCCTGTTCGTCGGCATGCGACAGTGTGACGACGGTGCGACCGTCGGGGCGAGCGGAGCGGACCCTGGTCGGTTGGCCGTCGGCGCCGAGTGAGTGGGCGGCCGCTTCGACGATCTGTGGTGTGCAGCGATGGTTGACCGGCAGTCGCACGATCTCGATTCCGGGAAACCGATCTGAGACTTCGAGCAGCAGGGTTGGATCCGATCCGTTGAACCCGTAGATCGCCTGTGCCGGGTCGCCGACCAGGAACAGATCGTCGCGACCGGCGCGAAACAGGTCGACCAGCCGGTGCTGAAGCGGGTTGAGGTCCTGAGCCTCGTCGACGAGCACGTGTCGAAACCTCCAGTGCACGGCTGCTGCGAACTCGGGATCGCGCTCGATCGCCTCGATAGTGCTGCTCAACAAGTCGTCGAGATCGACCACCCCCCGTTTGCGTTTCTCGGCTCGGTAGGCGGCGAGCGCTTCGGCGACGCGGCCGGGCGAGACCGCCATCCGTCTAGCAGCCAGTCGAGCAGCTCCCTCGTATCGGTCGGCATCGATGCCCCTGGCGGTCGCCCAGTCCATCTCGTTGACGAGTTCGTCCAGACGTTCGCCGCCCATCAGTTTTCCGACGAGCCGCCGACGGTCGCTGATAATCGTCCTGGGTTGCTGATCGAGGTCGATCCAACGCTGACGCAATAGTTGCTGGGCGATCGAGTGGAACGTGCCTGCGGCGATCCGTTCGGTCAATCCGAGCCGGGGGAGTCTCCGGCGCAACTCACCGGCTGCTTCGCGGGTGAAGGTCAGCACGACGGTGTGGGCGCCCTCGGCGGTGCCGGTCGCGATCCGATAGGCGACTCGGCGGGTGAGCACCCGCGTCTTCCCGGAGCCGGCGCCTGCGACGACCGCCACGAGTTGCGATTCGGTCGTGACCGCAAGCCGTTGATCGGCGTCGAGATCGGCCAACAGCAGATCGGGGGTCAACAACTCGTCTGCCACCGCCGTAAAGGTACTGTTCGTGTCATGCCGTATCCGAAGAAACTTCTCAACGACTACGAGTCGGTGGCGCTCGACCTCCATCCGCACTGGTGGCACTTCGCGCGACCGGTGCTTGCGCTGGTCGGCTCGATCGTGCTCGGGATCCTGGTTTGGGTGTTCCTAGACGACGATGTCGAGAAGGCGCTCACCTGGGCGGCGATCATTCTGATCGTCCTGTCTGCGATCTGGTTGGTCATGCGCTACATGAAATGGGTCACGACGAACTTCGTGATCACGAGCGACCGGGTGATCTTCCGCAGCGGGGTGCTGGCCAAGAGCGGCATCGAGATTCCACTCGAGCGCGTCAACAATGTGCTGTTCAATCAGTCGATCTTGGAGCGCCTGCTCGGTGCCGGTGACCTGTTGATCGAGTCGGGCGGCGAGGACGGCCAACAGCGGTTCAGCGATATTCGCCGACCCGAGCGCGTGCAGAACCTGATCCACGCCCAGATGGAAGTCAACGAGTCACGCCGGTTCGCCGGTCGAGCAGCCGGTGGTGACGTCGCCTCTCAGCTCGAAAAGCTAGAAGGCTTGCTCGAGCGCGGCACGATCTCCGGCGAGGAATTCGACACCGAGAAACGCAAGTTGCTGGGCGGCTGAGCGCCGCTCGCCGAGTGGTCGACACACACGTCCCGCGTGTCACACTCGTGGGATGACGACAGCAGCGCTGAGCTCCGGACTCGAGCTCGAACACGACACCTATGGTTCTGCCGACGACGCTTTCACGTTGCGGGCGATCGGTTTCACGGCCCAGATCACCTCGGCGGACGAGGCGTTCTGCCAACGGCTCGCCGATGGCGAGGTTGCTTCGGCCAGCGGTGCCGTGGCGGTGGCGTCATGAGCGGTCCACTCGTCGGCTACCGGGTGATCGAGATCGCCGGTATCGGGCCCGGTCCGTTCGCAGCGATGCTGCTGAGCGACATGGGTGCCGAGGTGATCCGTGTCGAGCGTGCAGGGGCGGTGCGCGGCGCGGCGCCCGACACGTCGCATCCCGATATCTTGCGCCGCGGCCGCCGCAACATCGCTCTCGATCTCAAGCATCCCGACGGGGTCGCCACGCTGCTCGATCTGGTCGACCACGCCGATGCCCTGATCGAGGGCTTTCGTCCGGGCGTGATGGAGCGGCTCGGCGTCGGCCCCGATGTGTGCCGTCAGCGCAATCCCAAGCTGGTGTTCGGGCGCATGACGGGCTGGGGCCAGGAGGGCCCGTACTCGTCGGCGGCCGGCCACGACATCAACTACATAGCGCTCGCCGGGGCGCTGGCCCACTACGGCCGCGCCGGTCAACCACCGACGCCACCGATGAACATGGTCGGCGACTTCGGTGGTGGCGGCATGTTCTTGGCGTTCGGCGTCGTGTGCGCCCTGCTCGAGGCCCAGCAAAGCGGTCAAGGCCAGGTGATCGACGCGGCCATGGTCGACGGCACGGCGACCCTGATGACGATGTTCTGGGCATTCAGCCAGATGGGTATGCACGACACCAGCAAGCGCGGCGCGAACATGCTCGACACCGGCGCCCACTTCTACGACGTGTACGAGTGCTCCGATGGCGAGTATGTCTCGATCGGTTCGATCGAGCCGCAGTTCTACGCCGAGCTGATGCGGCTCACGGGGCTCGACCGCGACGAAGAGTTTGCACAACAGATGGATCAAGCCCAATGGCCGCATCTCAAGGCCCGGTTGGCCGAGGCGTTCCGCTCGAAGTCGCGCGCCGAATGGTGCGAAATCATGGAGTACACGGACGTCTGCTTCGCCCCCGTGTTGCGAATGGACGAGGCGGCCGAACACCCCCACAATGTCGAGCGCCGGACCTTCGTCGAGATCGCCGGGTTGACGCAGCCGGCGCCGGCGCCCCGATTCAGCCGCACCACACCCCAGATCGACCGGCCGCCTGCCCACGACGGCCAGAACACCGTCGAGGTGCTCGCCGACTGGGGCATCGCAGAGGATCGCATCACCGCCCTGATCGACAGCGGCGCCGCTAGACAGGCCTGATGGGGACACTCGTTTGTTTTCACGCTCATCCCGATGACGAGGCGATCGCCACGGGCGGTTCGATGGCTCGCGCTCACGCCGAGGGGCATCGCGTGGTGTTGATCGTTGCCACCGACGGGGCCCACGGTGAGGTGCCCGATGATCTCGGCGCCGGTGAGACGCTGACGGATCGGCGTCGCGATGAAACGATCGCGTCTGCCGCCGTGCTCGGTGTCGACCGGGTCGAGTTCCTGGACTACACCGATTCGGGGATGACGGGCTGGGACCAGAACTCTCACGACGAGGCGTTCTGTCGAGCTGATCTCGATGCTGTCGCCGCCAGGGTGGCCGCTGTATTGCGCGAGGAACACACCGATGTGTTCACGATCTACGACTGGCACGGCGGCTACGGGCATCCCGATCACATTCAAGTTCACAAGGTCGGCTGCCGAGCCGAGGAGATGGTGCGTTCCGACCTCTCGAACCTGCGGGTGCTCGAATCGACAATGAACCGCGACGGGATGCGCCGCATGATCGCCCTGGCAAAGGAGATGGGCTTCGACGGCGCCGGACCCGATGGCGACGACGGTGAAGACTTCGATCCCGACAGCCCGATGGACGACGGCAACCCAATGGGTACGTCGGAGGCCGAGCTGACCTTGGGTATCGATGTTTCCGACTACACCGATTCCAAGCTGGCGGCGATAACTGCCCACCGCAGCCAGGTCTCCGACTCGAGCTTCTTCCTCCAGATGCCGCCAGAAATCTTCGCTCAGGCGTTCGGACACGAATGGTTCATCGAGCACGGACAACCGCTCGGCTTGAAGATTGGATGGATGTTCGAATCAGATCGTCGCACAAGTCTGCGGTAGCGATCCCGACACCCTGATCCGCTGACGGCCACGATGCGAGGTTCGGGGTGTGGGTTCGGGGTGACGGATCGGGGTGGAGGTTCGAGGTGACGGCCAATTCCGAGCAAAACCTGGCATTGTCGACCACAATGGCTGCCATGTTCCGGTCTCCGCATTCCGGTCGCCGAGCTCGATTGTCAGCACTCGGGATCGGTGCCGCGCTGATCGCCGCCGCTTGCGCCGGCGACGCGGAGACCAAGCCCGTGGTCACCGTTCCTGTGTTCACGGTCGCCCCACCGGTTACGAGCGCACCGACCACAACGCCGGTCATTTCGGTTACGCAGCCCGTCGATCCCGTTCCGACAGTGTCGGCCGAGGCCACGACGACGACCACGTTGCCGGCGGTCACCACCACAACCGAGGCTCCGGCAATTCAGGAGCTGTTGTTGCGCGGCGACGGGATCGGCTCGGCTCGTTTCGGCGCCGCAACCGACGGCGTGATCGACTATGTCACCTCGATCCTGGGTGGCAATACGGCCGATACGGAATGGGTCGATCCGTACACCTTTGGCGACTGCAGCCCCGCCACCGTGGCTCGCAAAGTCGACTGGGGCGTGTTGTCGCTGATCTTCAGCGACCTGTCCAGCTATGCCAACGGCCGGCGCCATTTCATCGGTTGGGAGTACGGCCTGGTCGGCGCGATCGGCGACGAACCGATCGGCCTGCGCACGCAGGGTGGCATGACGCTCGGTAGCCGTGTCATCGATCTGATGGCCGAGTTTCCCGAGGTCGGCGTCAACGAGGGCGAGAACGATCTCAACATCCCGCCCAACTTTTATGTCAGCGACAACTTCCGAGGTTTGCTGACCGGTACGTCCGATGACGACTTCGCCACGGTGATCTTCGGTGGCTATGGGTGCGCCGAATAGGCAAGACTCGGCGACGTGCGTGAGCTCCATGAGGTCAATGCCTGGCTGCTGATCGGCTCCAATGCGGCCGTCGGTGGGTGGTGCCTGTTGGCATATCAGTGGACAGTGCTGCGCGGCCGACCGATGTGGGTCGGAGTGATCATCGCCCAGCTCACGACGTTCGTGCAGGCCGTGGCGGGGGCGGTCTTGTCGAACCGCGAGGGCGTCGATCTAGACGACATGCACGCCCTCTACGGCTTCTCGGCGATCATCGCCGTGGCCATCATGTACAGCTATCGCACGAGCCCCTTCCTGAAGGGCAAGGAGCTCACGCTGTACGGATTCGGCAGCCTGTTCGTGATGGGCCTCGGCCTGCGCAACCTGTACATCGGCTGACAACGCCGCCGGAGGCCGTCGACCAGCTCAGTCGCCGAGTGGTCGACGCCCGACGGGATCGTAGAGCAGTCCGCCGGTCGGTCAGGCGAGATCCGCTTCGAGAGTGTCGACGGCCCTATGCAGCTGCGACGGAAGCTTGTCACCGAACGTGGCGTAGTGCTGGCGGATCTGCGGGATTACGCCCTTCCAGCCGTCGCTGTCGAGCGACAGGATCGTGTCGAGGTCCGCTTCTTCGATTTCGAGGCCATCGGTGTCGAGCCCTGCCTTGGTCGGGAGCCGCCCAATCGCCGTGTCGACTGCCTCGGCGTCGCCGTCGACGCGCTCGAACACCCACTTCAGCACGCGGCTGTTCTCGGCGTATCCCGGCCAAAGGAAGCGGCCGTCATCGCCGCGCCGGAACCAGTTGACGAAGAAGATCTTTGGGAGGTTTGCGGGTTCGGTGGCCTCGCCGATCGTGAGCCAGTGGGCGAAGTAGTCGGCGAAGTTGTAGCCGCAGAAGGGCAACATCGCCATCGGATCGAAACGCAGGTTGCCAACGGCACCCTGATTGGCGGCGGTCGTCTCAGACGCCATGATCGAACCGAGGAACACGCCGTGACCCCAGTCGAACGCTTCGGTCACGAGCGGCACCGTGGTGCCTCGGCGGCCTCCGAAAAGGATCGCCGAGATCGGCACCCCGGCGGGGTTCTGCCACTCGTCGCTGATCGACGGGCATTGTGACGCCGGTGCAGTGAAACGGGCGTTGGGGTGGGCGGCGGGAGTTTCGACGTCAGGTGTCCACGGGTTGCCGCGCCAGTCGGTGGCCTTGGCGGGGGGAGTTTCGGTCATCTCTTCCCACCAGACATCGCCGTCTGCAGTCAGAGCAGTGTTGGTGTAGATGCAGTTGGCGTTGAGGGTCTCTATCGCGTTGTGGTTGGTCTTGTGGTTGGTGCCGGGTGCAACGCCGAAGAATCCTGTCTCGGGGTTGATCGCATAGAGACGTCCGTCCTCACCGAACTTCATCCAGCAGATATCGTCTCCGATCGTCTCGGCCTTCCATCCCGGGATTGTGGGAACGAGCATCGCCAGGTTGGTCTTGCCGCACGCCGACGGGAACGCACCGGCGATGTACTTCGACTCGCCTTCAGGATTGGTGAGTTTGAGGATCATCATGTGCTCGGCCAACCAACCGTCGTCATGAGCCATCACCGAGGCGATTCGCAGGGCAAAGCACTTCTTGCCGAGCAGGGCGTTGCCGCCGTAGCCCGATCCGTATGACCAGATCTCGCGGGTCTGTGAGAAGTGCACGATGTACTTGTTGTCGGGGTTGCACGGCCACGGCACATCTTGTTGACTCTCGCCGAGCGGGGCGCCGACCGAGTGCAGACACGGCACCCAGTCACCGTGATCGCCGAGCACGTCGAGTGCGCCCTGACCCATGCTGGTCATGATCCGCATGTTGGTGGCGACGTAGGCGGAGTCGGTGAGCTGAACACCGATGTGGGCGCTCGGCGACCCGAGCGGACCCATCGAGAACGGCACGACATACATGGTGCGGCCCTTCATCGAGCCGGTGTACAAGTCGGTCATCTCGGCCCGCATCTCGTCGGGGTCGCGCCAGTTGTTGTTCGGGCCCGCCTGCTCGGCCGTCTCGGAGCAGATGAAGGTTCGGTCTTCGACGCGTGCGACGTCGTCCGGGTCGGAATGTGCCCAGTAACTATTGGGTCGCTTCGCCTCGTCGAGCTTGGTGAACGTGCCCGATGCCACGAGTTGGCCACACAGCTGCTCGTACTCGTCGGCCGAGCCGTCACACCAAGAGATCCCGTCGGGCTGCATGATCGCAGCCCACCGATCCACCCATGCGCGCAATCGGGCATTCGACGTAATTCCAGCCATTGTTGTCCTCCTGTGGACGTACTGCCAGCGATCCTGCCTCACAGTTTGGTCGAAGTCCAGCCAGAATCCTGCGATCGGGCGGCATCGACCCCGGTCAGTTTGGACAGATATTGATATCTGTAAAACAGATGAGGAGCGGCTCAGCTAGCGCTGGGAGTGTTCGCAGGCGGGAGATCCGGCGAGCCACAAAAGGTCTCATCGGTCCTGAGTTGCGATTTCTTTTTCGCTTCGCCCCCTGGGCAAACTGGCACCGTGACGGTTGATCGCCCCGTCTATCGGTTCGGCTGCTCAGTGTGAGCCGGGCGTGCCCATGTCGATCTCGGAGCCGAGTCGCAGGTGGGTGGCCCTGCCGGCCTCGTCGAGATCGAACACGACCCGTTGTCCCTGGCGGACCATGCGAAAGATCGAGCCCTCGAGGGCGTCGGTAGCGAGGTCGTAGTCGGCGAGATCGGTGTCGCACATGACGACGCCGAGCGCCGAGGCCGGATCGTAAGCCTTGATGACGCCTTGCATGGAGGTGCAGGCTAGCGGGGAGCCGTGGAGCTCTACCCAAACACGCCGCTCGAAATCGGAAAACGGTCCGTTGGAAGAGTCCCCGAATTCTTCTCGACGACCTGATCGAGAGAAATCAGAAAAGAAGTCCCGGAACTTCGCTCAGCCAGCTTTGACGATCTTGCCAGCCTTGATGCAGCTGGTGCAGACGTTGAGTCGCTTTGGAGCACCCTTCACCAGCGCACGCACGCGCTGGATGTTCGGGTTCCAACGACGCTTGGTGCGACGGTGCGAGTGCGACACCGACATGCCCCAAGAAGGGCCCTTGCCACACACTTCACAAACCGATGCCATCTGACTACTCCTGCGACTTCGCTCATGGACAGCAACCCTGTCCACACGGCTTCAGCATGCTAGCGGCGCAACCGCCAACTACCTCTGAGTCGGGGGTTGTGCCAGGGCCCGTGATCCGCTCAGATCCGGAGCGCAACTCCCGACTCAGTCCTTGTACTGGCGGACCTTGGTCGGCTTGCCGCGGATCGTGGTCCCGTTCAGCACGGTGATCGCGTTGGCGAGCGAACGCTCCGGGATGCCGACCACGCTGTAGTTGTCGGCGATCCGAATCGGGCCGATCTGACGCCCCTCCAACCCGACCTCGTTGGCGATCGCCCCCACCAGGTCGCCGGGGCGCATGCCGGCCTGGCGACCCATCGAGACGTACAGGTACGCGGTCGGCTCGCTGTTGTCGCGGCCACGGTCGTCGAGCGAGCCTCGCCGGGGCTTGCCGCGGTGGCCCTTCTTGTTCGACTTGCCGCCGCCATGGTTGCCCTTGTCGTAGCGTCGGGCGTCGAGGATGTCGAGCATGTCATCGTCGGTGGCGCCCTCGGCGTCGTGGGCGAGCTTCGCCGCCGCCAATGCGATTCGGGCATGGTCGTGGTCGGTGGCCAGCTCGTCGACGATCTGCTGGAAGTCATCGAGGTCATCGGATTCGAGCGCCTCGCGGATCGACTCGATCGTCTGACTGAGACGCTGAGCCTTCAGGTCGGCCAGGGTTGGCACGGTCTCGAGGCTGATCTGCTGCTTGGTCAGCCGTTCGATGTTGCCGAGCTGGCGCTGCTCGCGTGGCTCGGCGAGCGTGATCGCCACGCCTTCTCGCCCTGCCCGCCCAACCCGCCCGATGCGATGGACGTAGCTCTCGGGTGCCGAAGGGACGTCGTAGTTGACGACATGGGTGAGCGAGTCGATGTCGAGTCCGCGGGCGGCGACGTCGGTGGCGACCAACAGTTCGGCGGTGCCGTCGCGCAGGCGCCCCATCACACGGTCGCGCTGCTGCTGGTCCATCCCACCGTGCAGGGCCTCAGCCCGGTAACCGCGTCCGTTCATCGTGACGGTCAGTTGGTCGACCTCGCCGCGGGTGCGGCAGAACACGATCGCCGCGGTCGGCGATTCGACGTCGAGGATGCGTCCCAAGGCGGCGGCCTTATGGGCCCGCTGAACGACGTAGGCACTCTGTCGAACGAGCTGGTCGCCGGGCTTCAGGTCGCCCTTGCCAATCTGAATCCGAACCGGGTCGCGCTGGTACTTGCGAGCGATCGAGTTGATTCGCGTCGGTAACGTGGCCGAGAACAACACCGTCTGCCGATCGTCGGGTGTGGCGCCGAGAATCGCCTCGAGGTCATCGGCGAAACCCATGTCGAGCATCTCGTCGGCCTCGTCGAGCACGACGATCCGAATGTCGTCGAGCGGCAGAGAACCGCGGCCGATGTGGTCGACGGCGCGCCCTGGTGTCGCCACCACGACATGCACGCCACGATCGAGCTGTTGCAGCTGGCGGTAGATCGGCTGTCCGCCGTAGATCGGCACGACCCTGACGCCGAGGTGGCGTCCGTAGTTGAAAATCGCCTCGCTGACCTGCATCGCCAGTTCACGGGTGGGGACCAGAACGAGAGCGCTGGGTGTCTTGCTGTGCCCAGAGTGGGTGTCGATCAGCTGCAGGATCGGGAGTGCGAAGGCGGCGGTCTTGCCGGTTCCCGTGGCAGCTTGGCCGAGCAGGTCGCTGCCTGCGATCAGCGGCGGAATCGTCGCCCGCTGGATCGGTGTCGGCTCTTCGTAGCCCAGGTCGTTGAGTGCCCCCAGAAGCTCGGGTCGCAGGTCGAGGGCGGCGAAGCCCGACACTTCCTCGGTTGGCTGGTCGTCGGGCTGCTGGTCGTCGGTTGGCTGGTTGTCGGGTTGCTGGTCGTCGGTTGGCTGGTTGTCGGGTTGCTGGTCGTCGGTTGGCTGGTTGTCGGGTTGCTGGTTGTCGGGTTGCTGGTTGTCGGTTGGCTGGTTGTCGGTTGGCTGGTTGTCGGGTTGCTGGTTGTCGGTTGGCTGGTTGTCGGGTTGCTGG
>Ga0255048_10002463_pt1 | contig 11764 bp, 11 predicted proteins | sample JV7_2_2_MG_FD_183619 | JGI IMG/M metagenome (GOLD analysis project Ga0255048, IMG submission 183619) | Seawater microbial communities from Jervis Inlet, British Columbia, Canada - JV7_2_2 | ecosystem: Environmental > Aquatic > Marine > Inlet | place: Canada: British Columbia | collected 2016-10-06
CAGATCGGCAAGGGGCAAAAGAAAATGGTCATGAGCGGGCTACGCGAGTACGACCAGGCGAAAATTGACGAACTGGTGGAAACCTACGGCACGCTCAAAAAAAATTACCTCAACAACACCGAGCCCGCCTCATAGAATTTCGATGAACTGGCTAGTAACGCCGCACAAAGGTCAGATAGCCGCCGTTATAACTTCCCGTCTGTAACTTCAGACTGACGAAGGCGGTGCTTTCAGTGAAAAAGTCGAGCCGCAGGCCGTAGCCGATCTCATCCTCCATGGTAAATACCTCGGTCGGGTCATCACCGCTGATATCGCCATCGATATCGGTGTAGCTTGCGAAGGGTGTAATGCGGATATTGTCGCGCTGAAAGCTCGCGCCGAATTCAAAGCCGAGCTGAGTCCAGCTTATGTCATCCCGATCGGAACTGGTATTTTCATCCCCGCTATAGAATCCATAGTCCAGCAGCATTTCCAGCGAAAAAGACTCGCCGATGGAAAATTCCTGGCGAAAGTAGATCTCCAGGAACTCGCCATCAAATTTTTTGGTTTCGACCTCGTCGTTACCATCGACGCGCATCGTCATGTAACCGAGGCCGCCGCCGACGCTGAGTCCGCTCTCGGTGCGTTCTTCGACCTGAAAAGTAATTGAACTGATCTTGGTCTCGCGCGTACCGTCCGAAAACTCCCAATCGGACCTGGTATCGGAGATCTCGAGCGCAATCCCGGTCCACTCGGCTTTGACGAGGCCGGTGAAACCCGACAACAATAACAAAAGGCCCGACCACAATAGTAATTTCCCGGAGTATCGCGGCACACAGCAGGTCCTGGTTTGCCGGTCAGAGTCCTTCTCACAGCGCATCCTGTCGATCACCTATTCCGGTTCGGCCGGCGGCAGCACGCCTATACGCTGCAGTTGCTTCTTGTCGCTGATTCTTTCGCATTCGCTAGTTATCCAGTCGCCCACCTCGGCGATGATTTTCTCGGGCTTTTTATCACCCGGTTCGATCGGCGCACCGATAACCACGCGAATCGTGCCCGGCCACTTGATCCAGCTGTGTCGCGGCCAGAATTCCCCGGCGTTGTGGGCGATGGGCAGGACGGCATAACCCGTGCGTTGCGAAACGATGCCGCCGCCGAGTCTGAACGGCTTGACCTGCATCGGCAGTACCCGCGTGCCTTCGGGGAACAGCATCAGGATACGCCCCCGATCCATGTGACGCTGACTCTCCTTAATCAACTGGGTTATCGCCTTGCGGCCGGTTCCGCGATCGAGCGCAATCGCGTTCATTGCTTTCAGGCCCCAACCGAAAAAAGGAATCCAGGTGAGTTCGCGTTTGACCACCCAGACCATCGGCCTGAAGAACCGCTGTATCGCAATAGTCTCCCAGGTCGAACTGTGTTTGCTCATCACGATAAATCCGTTCTCGGGAATGTTCTCTGCGCCTTCGACGGAATATTTAAGACCGCAAAACAGCCGCAGAGAGGCCAGCGAGCAGCCAATCCATATTTTTATGAGGCCCATGCGAAACCACAATGGCATGTAAAAGCTCAGCGATAACGCCATTGCGCAAAGCAAAATGAAGGGCAGAAAAAACGCCCAGAAAAACGTCGAGCGAATCGCCAACCAGAACCTGTACAGAGGGCTTACCACGTCAAGCTTATTTACGACGCAAGGTTTCGCGAACGAAGTGGCCCAGATCGTTGTAGACGGGAACATCGAGCGCTTCGGGAAAATGCTGCATCGTGTACTCTCCTTTTCCGGTACGCACCAGGACCGGCATGGCATTGGCCATCCTGGCTGCCTCCACGTCACTGATGCTGTCACCCACCACCGGCGTTTTCGTGAGGTCGATGTCGAACTGCTGGGCGATCTGGTACAACAACCCGGGCTTGGGCTTACGGCAGATGCAATTGGCCTCCGGGCCATGCGGACAATAGAAGATACCATCCACGCTGGCGCCTCGTATCGACAGCATGCGCTGCATTTTCTCATGCATTAGCTGTAACGCTTCCTCGGTATAGTAGCCACGCGCGACACCCGTATGGTTGGATGCGATGGTAACCAGGTAACCTGCCTTTTTCAGGCGACTGATCGCCTCGATACTACCCGATATCGGATCCCATCCATCGACCGTGGTGGTGTCTTCCTCTTGTGCATGGCTGATGACGCCATCCCTGTCCAGGATTACCATTTTGGCCAACTGCAAACTCCTCCTTTACAACCCTTCGATCATGACTGGATACGTGAAAAATCAGCCACCTGCCTGAAACTTTGCAACAGTTCATCGAGTAGTGCAAGCCGGTTATTTTTTACCGCGGAGTCATCAACCATGACCATTACCTCGTCAAAAAAACGGTCGACGGCGGGTCGAAGCTGCGCCAGCTGTTCCAGACCCGGCAAATAGTCAGCCTGTGCAAACAGCTCCGCGACGCCCGCATCGAGCGCCTTAAGCTGCTGATAAAGTTGTTTTTCAGCGTCCTCGCAAAACAGCTCAGGGTCGACCCCTCTGCCTGCCGGCGGCTGTTTCCTGAGGATGTTAGCGATGCGTTTGTTGGCCGCGGCGAGCGCGGTCGCGGCTTCGTGACGCTGAAACTCCTGTACCGCGCGAATGCGCAAATCACAATCATGGAGCAAGCCGGGGTGATCGTGGGATACGGCGTCGACGACGTCGAAGCGTATCCCCAACTCCTGGTAGTAGGCTCGCTGGCGGTCAAAGATGTATTCGATCACATCGGCGATGGCGTCGTCGGCGCGCAGCGTCTCGGGGTAGCACGCGGCGGCGGCCTGGCACAAATCGATAACATCGAGCGCTAACTCGTTCTCGACGACGATGCGCAGCACGGCGAGCGCAGCACGGCGCAATGCAAACGGGTCCTTGTCGCCACCCGGCTTTTCACCGATGGCGAAAATTCCGACCAGGCTATCGAGTCGATCGGCTAGCGCAACTGCCTGTGACAAGGCCGTTCGCGGTAATAAATCACCGGCGAATCGAGGCCAGTAGTGTTGCTCTATGGCCTCACTGACCTGGGCCTTCTCCTGTTGCAACTCGGCATAGTAACGTCCCATGGTGCCCTGCAAGCGCGGGAACTCTCCCACCATATCGCTCATCAGGTCGGCCTTACACAAATCGGCTGCGCGCTGCACCATATCCGGGTCGGCGCCTGAATGCCTGGCGATATGTCCGGCGAGGCGCATGATGCGCCGGGTTTTATCCCCAAGACTACCGAGCTTTTCCTGGAACACAACCGAATCGAGGCGTTGGCGCATATTGTCCAGTCCCTGCTTGCTATCCTGCGCAAAAAAGAACTCAGCATCGGCAAAGCGAGGGCGGATGACGCGCTCATTGCCGTAGGCGACCACCTCCGGCTTGCGGCTATCGATATTCGCGATCGAAATAAAATGCGGCAGCAGGCGTCCATCGTCAGCGAACAGCGCGAAATACTTCTGGTTCTCCTGCATGGTCGTCACCAATACTTCCACCGGCAGATCGAGGAAGCCGGTATCGAACTGACCGCAGATCTCTGCCGGGTACTCCACCAGGGCGGTGACTTCGTCGAGCAGTCCCTCGTCCATTCGCGCCGCGCCACCCAGCCGCAGCGCCGCCGCTTCGACGAGTTTGCGAATATGCTCGCGGCGCTCTTCGAAACTGGCGATGACCATGCCCTGCGATAACAAAATATGCGCGTAATCTGCAGCCTGTTTGATTTCCAGCTTGCCGGGAGCATGAAAGCGATGCCCGTAACTGCAGTTCGTGGAGCGCAACCCGAAAATCTCGGTTTCGACGACTTCATCGTCAACCATCAGCAACAGCCACTTGACCGGGCGCACGAAGTCATCGCTGCGGTCAGCCCAGCGCATGCGCTTCGGAATCGGCAGATCGTTTAACGCGTTACTGACGATTTCCGGTAACAACTCGACCAGGCTTTGCCCCGGTCGGGTCGCGCAATAATACAGCCAGCTACCCTTGTCGGTTTCGCGGCGTTCAAGTTGATCGACCTCGACACCACAGGAACGCGCGAAGCCACTGGCGGCGCGCGACGGATTACCTTCCTCGTCAAATGCGGCGGCGAGCGCCGGGCCGCGTTTTTCGACCTGTCGGTCGGCCTGTTGTAGCGGCAGATCATTCAACAGCATCGCCAGGCGCCGCGGCGTAGCGAACACCTCGACCGTCTGCGCACCGAGTTCGCAGGTGACCAACGCCCGTTGCACGAGGTCGGCGAAGTTACGCGCCAGTGACATCAACGCGCGCGGGGGTAATTCCTCGGTGCCGATTTCAATCAGGCAGTGGCTACTCATCGCTTTTCTCCTGCCTGATCAACGGAAATCCCAGCGCCTCCCGCGACGCGTAGTAACACTCGGCCACCGCCCGCGACAGGTTGCGCACGCGCAAGATAAAACGCTGGCGTTCGGTTACCGAAATCGCATGTCTCGCATCCAGCAGGTTGAAAGCATGCGAAGCCTTCATCACCTGCTCGTAGGCCGGCAGCGACAGCCCTGCCTCGACCAGCTGCCGACACTGCGATTCACAAACGTCGAACCAGTGGAACAGCGCATCGCAATCGGCCAGTTCGAAATTGTAGGTCGACTGCTCCACTTCATTTTGATGGTAGATATCGCCATAGGTCACCACTCCCTGCGGCCCCCTGCTCCAGACCAGGTCGAAAATGCTATCGACGCCCTGCAGGTACATCGCCAGGCGTTCGATACCATAGGTAATCTCGCCCGATACCGGGCGGCACTCGAGGCCACCCACCTGTTGAAAGTAAGTGAACTGGGTCACTTCCATGCCGTTCAGCCACACTTCCCAGCCGAGGCCCCAGGCGCCCAGGGTCGGCGATTCCCAGTTATCCTCGACGAAGCGGACATCGTGCACCAGCATGTCGAATCCCAGTGCCGTCAACGAGCCCAGGTACAGTTCCTGGAAATTGTCGGGTGATGGTTTGAGCAATACCTGGAACTGAAAGTAATGCTGCAGTCGATTGGGATTTTCGCCATAACGCCCGTCGGTCGGCCGGCGACTGGGTTGCACATAAGCCACGCGCCAGGGTTCGGGACCGATGGCGCGAAGAAAGGTCGCCGGGTGAAACGTGCCGGCGCCGACCTCCATGTCCAGCGGCTGCATGATCACACAACCCTGTTCAGACCAGTAATTCTGCAAGGTCTGGATAAGCCCCTGGAAGCTACTCAAATCGGAGGCAGGTAAATCGCTCATTTAATTCGCAGGCCAAAGGGCGTGATTATAACCAAATGGTGTTTTTAACTCATTCATTTTCCCGCGTTATTGTGTTGTGTTTCGAAGTGGTTATGATGTCGCCCATGCAAAATATCTTCGGGCAATGGCTGGTCAGCCTCAAGCACTACATTTTAATGTGCTTGCTGCTATCAAGCCCACAACGTTTGCCCTATAGCCTCTATTGCGTGGGGCTCACCGGACTCAGCTATTTCCTGATCGGCCTGTTGCTGGTCGATACAGAACGCAGTTATGCCCTGGTATGCGCACAGATTGCACTGGAACTGGGAATGCTCGCGCTGATCAGCTACATCGGACTGCGCTGGAAGGATTCGCTCTCCCGCTTCCTGCAAACCTTTTCCGCCCTGCTTGGAATCAATGTCGTCATCACCGCGGCGACCATTCCAGTCTACAATCTTTTCGCCAATAGCAGTAGCGACGGTGACAATCTCCTGATATACGTCACCCTGGCTATCCTCATCTGGAACCTCGCGGTGCTGTCGCTGATTTTCAAACGCGCCTTTGAAATCAAGGCTCATCTTTCGTCTATGATATCGATCAGCTACTTTTTTATTTATCAATTCATCGTAATCTGGTTTTACCCGTGAAAATTTACATCCTCGGCATTTGCGGCACTTTCATGGCGGGTCTCGCGCAGCTGGCGCGTGAGTCGGGATACGAGGTCGCCGGCTCCGACGCCAACGTCTATCCACCGATGAGCACCCAACTCGAGCGCATCGATATAGAACTCGATAACGGTTACGACGCCAATGCGTTACCCGAGGATTGCGACGTCTACATCGTCGGCAATGCGATCACGCGCGGCAACCCCCAGTTTGAGAAAATTCTCGAACTGGGACTGCGCTACACCTCCGGGCCACAGTGGCTCTACGAGGCCATCCTGTGCAAGCGCTGGGTGCTCGCCGTCGCCGGCACCCATGGCAAGACCACCGCGAGCAGCATGCTGGCGTGGATTCTGGAAGACGCCGGCCTCGATCCAGGCTACCTGATAGGCGGCATCAGCCAGAACTTCGCGCAATCGGCAAGACTCGGTAGCGACCCGTTCTTTGTTATCGAGGCGGATGAATACGACTCGGCGCTGTTCGACAAGCGCTCCAAGTTTATTCATTACCACCCGCGCACGCTTATTCTGAACAACCTCGAGTTTGACCACGCCGATATCTTCGATGACCTGGACGCGATCAAGCGCCAGTTTCACCACCTGGTGCGAACCCTGCCGGCGAGCGCGTTGATCGTCGTCAGGCAGGACGACGAAGCCCTGCGCGAAGTACTGCAAATGGGCTGCTGGAGCGAGCAGCTCGGATTTTCGGAAGGTGATTCGAATGCCGACTTCTTCCTGGATGCGCACAATGTCCTGCATCACGATGGCCGCGACTACCCGTTGCGACTCGCACAGAAAGGACAGTTCAACGCCTTGAATGCGACGGCCGCAATCGCCGCCGCGCGCCATGCCGGGGTCGCGATCGAAACCGCCGCCGACGCCATGTCTCGCTTCGCCGGGGTAAAACGCCGCCAGGAAGTGATCGCGGAAATCAACGGTGTCCGCATCATCGATGACTTCGCCCATCACCCGACCGCGATAGCGCTCACCCTGGAATCGCTCAAGAGCAATGACGGCGGTCGCCTGATCGCGGTTCTGGATATTCGTTCCAACACCATGAAAATGGGCATACACGGTGACCAGCTTGGCCGCTCATTTGCCGCCGCGGACCTGGTTTTATTGTGCGAAAACCCGGATTTACAGTGGGATTTAGCGAAAATGGCCGAGACTGCGTCTACAATAGTAGAAGTCAAAAGCGACACGCAACAAATTATCGACTACCTGCTGCACACAAGCCGACATGGAGATCAAATTGTGATTATGAGCAACGGGGGCTTCGATAATATACATCAACGCCTTATTAAGACGCTGCAGGACTAGAATCGGGCATGTCTAAAAAATCAAGTAGACCTACAAAAATTGCCAAGTACGAAATCAAGCGACGTATCGGCCGCGGTTCCATGGGCGTTGTCTACGAGGCTTACGATCCTTTTGTCCAGCGCACCGTGGCCATCAAGGTCGCGCACACACCCAAAGACATGGACGAAGCCACCGTGCAAAAGCTGCGCGAACTGTTTTTTGCCGAGGTTTACAGCGCCGGACGCATGCATCACCCTTCGGTGGTCAGCGTATACGATGCCGGGCAGGAAGACGATCTCAACTACATCGTCATGGAGTTCGTCGATGGAACGACGCTACAGGAATACGTCACCGGTGGCAGGACACTGAATCCGAAACAGATCGTCGACGTCATTTACCAATGCGCCAAGGGCCTCGACTACGTCCACCGCGAAGGCATCATTCATCGCGACCTGAAACCGGGCAACATCATGCTCAGCAACGACGGCGACGTCAAAATCATGGATTTCAGCATCGCCCATGTCGACGTCGGTTTCGAGGAGCCCAACGCCGAGGTGCAGGGATCGCCGATGTACATGCCGCCGGAGCAGCTGTCCGAGGAAAAGCGCCTGGTGGCGCAATCGGACGTCTACTCGCTGGGCGCGGTCATGTACGCACTGCTGGCGCAAAAACCCCCGTATAAGGCCAGCAGTCTCGAATCGCTGATATACAAGATCACCAATCTCGAACCCGACCCCCTCCTCGAGATCAATCCCGAGGTGCCCGAACACATCGCCACTATTACCGAGAAGGCGATGCAGAAAATCATTTATGACCGCTATGAGTCCGCCGAGATGCTGGCCAAAGACCTGACCCTGGCCTTCGGTCGACTGCGCGGAGTCGGCGAACGTATCGACATGCAGGAAAAGTGGAAAACGCTGCGATTCCTCGCTTTCTTCAAGGAATTCAACGATGACCAGATTACCGAGGTGGTCAACGCCAGCGAATGGAAGGAATTCAAAAAAGGCGAAGTCATCGTTACCGAGGGCGAACCCGAGACCGCGTTTTACATCATCGCCAAGGGCGGCGTCGAAGTAGTAAAAAATGAAACCGTCGTCGGCCTGATGAAGCAAGGTGACTGTTTCGGTGAAATCGCCTTTTTGACCCGGCAACCGCGCAATGCCACTATCGCGGCGCGCACCGAGGTGTCCCTGATGAGCGTCAGTGCTTCGTTGATGGAGCAGGCCTCGACCGAAACCCAGGTGCGTTACTACCGCATCTTCCTGGAAAACCTGATCACGAGACTATCGCAGGCTACCGACAAGCTGGTCGAAGCCGACATAACAATTACCGACTCATGACTCCTAGCCCGCATATCTCACCGCTTTCCTGCTCGGCAACTGCTCCCTGCGTTGCTCTACCTCCTGCATCCCTGCAGTCGTGCGGACGTCGCAAAGCGCACTGTGGCACGCCGTACTCCCGTCGGCCCGCTAAACGTAGTGTAAACTACGCCGGCGCGGACCTCTGGTCCGTGCGGCGCGCCACAGCGTCTTTGTGACGCCCTCGCGACGTAAAACGGTGAGATATGCGGGCTAAAGTAATCACGCTGGCGATGACCGGAGCCTCCGGCGCGGAGTACAGCCTGCGCCTGATGCAATACCTGCTGCAGAAAAACATCCGCATCCAGTTTATTACCTCGCAGCCCGGACAAATCGTGATGGCCATGGAAAGCGAGCTGAAACTGACCGGTTCGCCGCGTAAAATGCAACAGGTCCTGGCGGAGCACTTCAACGCCGAGCCCGAACTGATCCAGGTTTATTCCAGGGACCAATGGACAGCGCCACCGGCCAGTGGCTCTTCGGTTGCCGACGCCATGGTGGTCTGTCCTTGCAGCATGGGTAGCCTGGCGTCGATCGCGATCGGCAGTAGTGACAACCTGATTCATCGCGCCGCGGATGTCGTCATCAAGGAGCGCAAAACCCTGGTCCTGGTTCCCAGGGAGACACCTTTTTCCGCCATACATCTGAAAAACATGCTCACGCTGGCGCGTCTCGGCGTGGTAATCCTGCCCCCCAATCCAGGGTTTTATCACGGGGTTAGCGAGGTTTCCGATCTGATTGATTTCGTCGTCGCACGCATACTCGATCAACTCGGCATCGATAATGACCTGGCGCCGCGATGGGGCGATTGACAGGGCGATATCACAGTGACCGCTGATGAATGAAATCCCATTATTCCCGCTGAAAACGGTCCTGCTGCCGGCCAATACGCTGGGCCTGAAAATCTTTGAACCACGTTACCTCGACATGATCGCCGCCTGCCTGCGTGAAAACAGCCCGTTTGGAGTAGTGCTGATTCACCGCGGCGAGGAGACCGCCGTCGACACCGATATCTATTCGATCGGTACGACCGCGACCGTCAACGACTGGGAACACCGCGCCGATGGTTTGCTCGGCATTACCGCGCTCGGCGTGCAGCGCTTTGAAGTCCTCTCGACAAGAACCCAGGCCGATGGCCTTACGCTTGCAGAAATCAAGATTCTCGAGGAGGACGACAGCAGTGAGATTCCCGAACAGTTTCACTACATGCTCGACCTGCTCGAGCACATGAGCGCCCAGGAGGGCCGGATACGCGCAGACGACCAGGGCTTTTGCGAAATTCTGTACCAGCTTATCTACCTGTTACCGCTCGAAACCACCCTCAAGCAACGCCTGCTCGAAATTCCCGGATGCGGGGATCGCGCGGTGATACTGCACGCCGAATTGATTCGGCTCGGCGTGATCCAGTACATCAAGCCTGAAACCCCCGGCGAATAAGCCAGCCGCGAGTTGCGCGGGGTTCCCTTTCGCGCCGGGCGGGCATAGACTGCATCAGGATCTGCCTCGAGGAGATAATGACAATGAAAACCCTGCTAGCCGCCAGCTGTTTCTTTCTGTTTACTTCGCTTGCCGCCGCGGCCGAGCTTTCCGGCGTCTTCATCGACGATGAATATACAACCGACGATGGCCAGCAGCTGGTGCTCAACGGCGTCGGCCTGCGTGAAAAACTCTGGGTTGACGTTTATGTCGGCTCGCTTTACCTGCCGACGAAGTCCGACGATGTCGCCGAAATCCTGTCGAAGCCCGGACCCTGGCGCATACAACTCGATTTCATCTACAAGGAAGTCGCCCAGAAGAAGCTGGTGGACGGTTGGCGCGAGGGATTCGAGAAAAATCAAAGCAGCGAAAACCTGCAGACATTGCAGTCGCGCATCGATCAATTCTACGCTTACTTCGACGGCAGTGCGGTCGCAAAGGATCGCTACGCCTTCGACTATAATCCCGCAACCGGCACCCACATCAGCAAGAACCAACAGGTCCTTGGCGTCATCGCGGGCGAGGATTTCAGGAATGCATTACTCGAAATCTGGCTCGGCAATCATCCGGCCGACAAGAGCCTGAAGAAGGGTATGCTCGGACTCTAGCCCATTAATAGCACTACGATGGAATTGCGATGGCAGGGTTTGTTCGAGGCCAGGGATTGACTCGAGATCAGTCGGCCAATCAATATTTCAGACTGACCAACCAGGACCCAACCCAGTTGACAGACTCAATCTGGCAAACCTCCAAAACGGACACTCAATAGGTAGACTTGAGAGGCGGCTTACGGCACATAAGAGCCATTCGTGGCTTGGTCTAACGGCCTAAAAGCAAAGTCTGTCATGTGATAACATAAATTTACTTTGGTTCCATTTGGGCTATCAATGGCAAAGGACCGTCTACCGGACAAACTTGCTGTCATCCTGCACGCAGATGTCGCCAGCTCAACACGGTTGGTACAGCAAGACGAACACCTGGCTCACGAGCGTATTCAGGAAGCATTTCGTCGCTTCAGTGACAACATCGAGAAGTACACGGGAAAGGTACTTGAACTTCGTGGTGATGCGCTTTTGGCCGAATTTGAGCGCGCCTCAGATGCGGTAGCTGCCGCGCTCGCATTCCAAGCTGACCAGGCTTACCACATCTCACGACTAAAAGACGATCTCAAACCTACAATCCGTGTGGGTGTCGCAATGGGAGAAGTTGTTATTGCCGATAACACCGTAACCGGTGCAGGTGTGGTGCTGGCGCAGCGCGTCGAGCAACTAGCGGATCTGGGTGGTTTATGCATTACAGCAGCGCTGCACGAATCACTACCAAGGCGCATGCCGTTTGATCTGGAGGATCTGGGCGATCAGATGCTGAAAGGGTTCGATGATCCAGTCCATGTGTACCGAGTCGAACTCAGTCCTGGCGCGTCGATTCCACCGCCGCAACACAAAAGCCAACGCAAAACTTCACAAAAACCGTGGAAGTGGATAGTTGCTATTGCAGTTGTTGTGGTGATGGCTGTTGGAATTGCATACTGGTTTAAATCAATCCCCCCAGAAGAAGAACCTGCCTCCATAGAGAGCATGGCCTACCCATTACCTGACAAACCTTCGATAGCCGTGCTGCCATTCACCAACATGAGCGGCGATGCCGAGCAAGAATACTTCGCCGACGGCATAACCGAAGACTTGATCACGGACCTATCCAAGATCTCAGGCCTTTTCGTCATCGCCCGCAACTCCTCCTTCTCCTACAAAGACCAGCAAGTGAAGGTGCGGCAGGTA
>Ga0255048_10002464_pt1 | contig 11763 bp, 13 predicted proteins | sample JV7_2_2_MG_FD_183619 | JGI IMG/M metagenome (GOLD analysis project Ga0255048, IMG submission 183619) | Seawater microbial communities from Jervis Inlet, British Columbia, Canada - JV7_2_2 | ecosystem: Environmental > Aquatic > Marine > Inlet | place: Canada: British Columbia | collected 2016-10-06
TGTCACTCGCCACCGTCCCTCGGTCGGTCTCCGACCCGCCGCTGTCGAATTCATACAGTTTCGTACCAATGACCGCGAAGCAACGAGAGTCGGTGGCAAACATAGCCCGCACCGGAGACTCGGCCACCGAGCCAAACTGCGTCACCCCCGGCGTCGGATACAAGACCGTCTTCGCCCGCGCGGCGGGACTCTCCAGGCGCTCGGTATACCAGTTGATCGTCTGCTCGCCAGACGCCACCGTTGACTGACTCGGACGAGACGGGCCACAAAACTCTTCGTAGATCATCGTTGGTCCGTGTAGATATTCCAGCGCCCCAGCGATCCGTGACTGCTGTTTTGCAACAACGCCTCGTCGAAGCGCGCCTCTTCAGGACGCCAATTCGCGGTCTTCACCCACGCCAACGACGTCTTCGCCACCTCGGCGACATACGGCAAGGGCTGTAGTCCGTAACTCGGCGCGATCTCCATGGCGAGGTTGAATTGGATCGCCCGCAGATATCCTGGGGGAAACGAGTACTCCGTCGTCTGATCCGCAAGCTGTGTCAAGGCCGTCGGCGTATAGAGGACGATATCGACCGAGCTGTTATCCGGCACCGGGTAAACATGGATCGTCCCCAGACTCGAGGCGAAGCCGTAGTCGTAGTACGCCGCACTTGGATAGTTGGCCTCGGTGGTCTTCTGCGAGATACGCGCGAATTCGTCCTCGGTCAGTAGCGGACCAATAGGGATCTCGTTGACCGGCGAGGCGGTGTCGTCGTCAATGATCCCGATATTCTCGATCCACAACGGGCGCGCCTGACTGAAGGTCGCCCCTGACCCGATGGTGTAACTCGCCGTGCTGGCTGAGAGCGAGTAGACATTCCGCGCGACGTTGTAGATCGTGGCCCGCTGCGTGGCGAGACCATCCAGCCACGAGTTGAGCGCCTCGAAGCCGTCGGTGAGCTCGCCCGCCTCAGGCGTCGCCCCAGACTGGATCGCCCCCAGCGTCCGCAGCGCCCACGTCACCAGATCGTTTGAGGAGTCGGCCATGCGACTACACCTCGGAGAGACTGTAGGTCAGCCAGCCACTCGCCGTCGTCGCCACGGTGAGCTCGAGGCTGAGAGACTGGCTCTTGACCGTCGAGAAACACCCAGAGGGACATTCCGGCATGACCAGGGGGTGACTCGCCAAGACGTGCATAATGCCCGTCAATGCCGTGCCGCCAGCGCCAGACTCAAACCGGATCTGCATCACGCCCCCCACGCCCACGATACAGAGCGAGCGCACCGTGATGATCTTGCCCTCCTCCGCAGCCACAAGCTCGTTGTCACCCGTGGCGAGCCCGTTGAATGCCACCGACTTGAATTCACGCATGTGTCTACCCTTCGAGCGCGTCGAGTCGCGCAGTGATCGCCTTCAGGACACCCTTCCGACCCTTGTGCGTGTCCTCTCGAGCGCTGAGTTGTGCGAGGTGGTCGACCTCGGAAATATCCGCCATCCGGGCCGACACCGTGGCGACGTTACCCGCGAGCAGCGCGTCGAGGTGCTCGGCATTGAGCAGCGGGATCTCCGCCGGGGGAGGAGGCTGCGGCGTGGGCGGTGGCTCAGTGGCAACTGGCGCAGCGTCCCCGTCGTCAACCTTCGCTGGACTGTCCACCCACCCCGCCCCGAGGGCAACCTCCTGGCCTGGGTTGTGGATGAGACGCGCGGGGAAATTCTTGTGGTATCTCCAACAGGGGTATCCCATGTCCTACGCTCCTTCTGGCAGCAACGAGCGAATGAAGTCTGGAGGCGTCTCTTCCTCCGCAAACTGCGCGTCCCACTCGGGCGTCCCAGGCCGCGGCCCCGTGGCTGTCTGCCCCTCACCTGCCGGCGCCGATAACGCCTTGTCGCGGAATTCCTTGCGAATGCGCTTCATCTCTTCATACTTCTCTGGCGTGTCGTGCGTCTCGTAGCCGTAGAGCTCGCGCGGCTCGTTGCCCAACGGTTGCGCCTCGGGCAAGATCATCTCAATTCCCGACATCTCCGCACGCCCGATCCACCGCTCGACGTTGGGACGTTGCCACGCATAGTCGGACTTCTCGCCATACGACCCACCAAAGATCCCGATCGTCGTCACCCCCTCGTACATGGCGTGCGCGATCATGAAGGACAGCGTGCTGCCGATAGGAACATGAGGCGCTTGCTGTCGGATCTCGTCGATGGGAAACTTCCGACTCGCCGGGATCGCCGCATATTTCTTGATCATGTAGACCGGGATCGCACAGGTCTTGAGGAAGTGGTAGTAGTCCTTGAACCCGTTCTTCAGCTTCGTCCGAAAGACGTGCGGCGGGTGAATGTCGTACAACCGGTCTGGCTTGTACGGCAGGATCCGCACGATCGAGGAATGCGTCCAGAACTCCCACGACGGATCGCGCCACGGCGCCAGGTGTAAGTAGTTGGGATCGCCGCACAGGAGTCCCACCTTGCGAGGCACCTGGTGGACTGGACGGTCTTTCCATTTCAAGGGCTTCCCTGGGATGTTGTCGGTCTGCACAGTCAATGTCATTCTTGGCCTCTCTGCCAGTCACCAAGGGTGGAACGACGGGTCGCCAAGCCCCATGGCCTGACGACCCTGCCGAGTACTACTCCGCGCCAGACAGGAAGACGATGTTGTCTGTCCACGGATGGTTCACAGTCACACTGGCCGTCGCCTCGCCGACCGACAGAACGCCGCAGGAGTCCGCCGCCTCGGTGAAGTACGCCGCGTGGATGAGGACCTCGTTATTTGACGTCCACGCGCCCGCGTAACTCGCAACCGCTCCCAGCCGAAGGGCTGAGGTGATCTCGGACTCACACGCCGCCGTGGCGTAGATGCCCTGAACGAGGACCCACGAGTAGGACGACGCCGCAACCGCCTCGACGACGATCCCGACGCGACCCTTCCCCGCCGCAGCCAGCGCGGTCGCCGCACCAGCCGACGAGATGTGCGCCCACTCGCCCGCGACGAGCGCCCCTGCAAACGAGCACAGGAGATACACGTATCCGGTGTCTGGGTCCTGCCGATACTGGTTGACCGGCAGAATGAATTCCGGCTTCCCAGCCACCGAGTCCACACCCGAGAGCCCGAGGGCCTTCGGCTCAGACAGGACGGCAAACTTGTCGCCCGTGCCAATGTGGACGGTGGTCGACGCGAGATGCGGTCGCGCCTCTGTGCCCCCGTAGCCGCGCTGGACTTCCACCCAACCGCTGACGGGAATGGCCTGCACCAACATGAGCTCGGCGCCGACGGTAATAAAATTACCCGCCGAGATGTTGGTCGTGCTGCCCACCGCAAACCGCCGCTCTTTGTCCGTGAGCGCGTTGGTGATGGTCGTGGTACTCAGTACTGTCAATGCCATGAGGTTGTGCTCCTTGACTCACTCCCCTTGCGAGCGAGCGGAAGCGCCCTCCCCTTGCGAGAGCGCTCCCCTTGAATGTGCTACGACGAGACGCGGCACCCGAACTCAGGACGCACGGCCTTCCAGCCGTACAACACGTCCAGTCGCGCAGGACTCTGGTCCGTCATGATCGCGTAGTCCTTCACGAACCGGACGGAGACCCCGAGTTCCGAATTCGAGATCCGCTCCGAGACTTCCAGACCACCCGGCTTGACGAGGTCGGCCATCACACAGGCATACGCTTCAGGGTGATACACGAGCCCCTGCGGCGTGACGGTCGACGCGTAGGTCGACGCATGCCCGAAGATGAGAATGACCGCGTTATCCGCCGGCGAACCCGTGACGGTCTTCAACGCACCCGTCGTGGTGATCGACGGCGAGATCGAGATCGTGGCATTGCCACTGCCGTCCGAGTCCGCGTCCGCCGTGACCACAAACGTCCGTAGACGCCCGGTGTCCTGGTAGCCCAACGGGTTGACGCTGTTGACGCTCGCGAACGTGAGGATGTCGCCCTTCTTGACAACCCCTGTGATGCTGTTTGACCAGCCGTCCGTGATGATGCTCGCGCCCGTCTGACTTGCGCCATTGACGAGCGGCGTCCCACCCAGCGCTCCCACCGTGTGAGAGTTGACATTCTGATCCATGTACCACTCGTCCACGCCCAACGCTCGCGCGCCGAACTGACCGTGGCGGTACTGAGCCGCAATGTCTGAGGTGGGGTTGAAGAGGCCAACCGTGGCCGAGACGAGGAAGGCGTGCATATTGGGGGAGAGACACGCGCACCGGTTTTCGACCGGGATCGCATTCTCCGACAACCGCACGCCGGCCCCGAGGTAGACGTCCACCGCGTTTTGCGGTGCTGTCCCCGTCGACCCTGGCACAACACCAGGCGTGCCGACGTGGTGATAGGTGGCCTGCGCCATGCGCTCGAGGCCATCGAGGTCCATCTGGTTGATCAGTGAGTCCACCGCCGGGAAGATGTACCGGTCCTTGTAGCTGTCGACTTCCATCGTCAGCGACGCCGAAGAGAACTCGATACCCACATTGGCCTGGTCGGTCAATGTGATGGGGACAATGACGTCGTTGGCACCCTGAATGGTGAGTGCCTGCCCCTTCGTCACGGTGTAGCGTTGCGGCAAGCGTGCGTTGACCGTGTAGCCAACCTTGCCGCCGTCGGACTGATACTGATCGTCATAGCTGCGCTGGACGGTATTCGTGAAGACCCAGTTGTTGACGAGTCTTCGACCGACCTCGCGCATCACCTTGGTAGGTGTGACGAGTACGTTTGTCACGGGACGAGCCCCTTACTTAGGCTCGACGGCGTCGTCCTCGGCTGCGGTCTGCGTCGTTGGCTTGATCAACGTACTCATGGAACGGCAGGGCATCGAGGTCTTTCGACTCCGTCGATGATGCGCCGCCCACTGGCTGGATGGGAGGTTTCGCTTCACTAATGGGTTTGGGCGCCGGCGGCGAGCCAGATGACTTCGCACCCCCAGCACTCTGAATTTCGACCTGTCCGACAAGGCGACCGAGCGCAAGTAACTGCTGGTCGGGACGTAGCTGCACGATCTCTTGATACTCCGCCTGATGCGTCGCGATGTAGCTCAGGACCCCCGCGGGATCACTACTTTGCTGCACCGCGTCGAACACCTCCATGGGAGGCGTCAGTGCGGATAAGACCCTGGCTTCGTCGGGGTTGTGCACGACGTGTCGGAAGACGTGCGCCCCTTGAGGGTGGTTGGTGATGACAGCGTCCATAAATGGTGACCTGTCGATACCTTCGAGGTTCTCGGCGACGAGTGTATCAAATTCTGGCTCGGCTTCGCGGATCTGCTCCAACTGGAGCTCGTATCGGCTCCGCTTGACCGCCGCGTCGGCTCGCTGTCGCTCCTGGTTGACACGCTCCGTCGCAATGGCCTCGGCGCGAGCTTCCGTCTGTTTCGCGATGAGCTCAAACCGCTTGTCGTCGTAGGCCTGACGCGCAGCGTCATACTCGTCCCACTCCTTGCCGTCGGCCTCCATGGCCTTCCAGGTGGGCTTCTCTCCGAGAACCTTGTCGACCTCAGCCTTGATGGACTCCGTTGTCGCGGTAGCTGCTTGCTTCGGGTCCGCCGTGTCGACGCCCCCAGCGTGGTCCGCACGCGCTGACGACAACTTGGTCTCTAACGCCTCGAGCTCGGCCTTCTTCGCCTCGACGTCCCCGGAGAGGTCGCCACGCGTCTTGTGTAAGGCGCCGATCTCGCGCTGGAGGGCCGCAATACGGTTGCCTGGCTTGCGTCGCTCAGCCCGTGAGAGCTTCTTCTCTTCACCCTCAGCCTCGGGCGCCTCCTCAGGCGTCTCAGTTGCGTCTGCCGCGACTGGAGCCTCCTTCGGGGTCTCTGGGCTCTCCTTGGCCTCTGGCTCGTCAAGCACGAGGTCTTTCGCCACGGAGTCTGGGGTCGCGTCTGGGGTCACCGTCGACGAGGACTCCGCCGTCCAGCCGTCCACGGTCGCCACAATGGGGACCTTCGCAAGTGAGGTGCTCTTGTCGTCTGCCATGTCTCTCTGCCTTTACTTGTCGAGCGCCAACATCACCAACACCATCAAGTCGTCCTCTGCCGTGGACGGAAGTGGGATGGCGTAGATCTCCTCTGCCGTGTGAGCGTACGCGTAGACGCCACCAACCGCGACACTGGCGCCTGCCTGGACCGACACCTCGCCAACGGACGCCCCAGCACGGACGCCGGCCACCGAAACACGAGCCGAGCGACTGACGATCGCGATCGACGGGACCAGCGGCTCGGGTCGAGGCTTGGCAGGCTCAGACCTCGGCTGCTTGGTGGGCTGAGTCTTCGTCGTCCACGGCAGGCGATCCTTGAGCCGCGGCCACCACTCATACTTGCCGGCGAGTGGCCCGTACCGGCCAATGACGTTGACCGACCCGACTCGAGCCTCGGCCTCACACCGAGTAGGCGTGACCTCCGCGTCGATCCCACCGGCAGACTTCGCGGTGAAGCTGTAAACCCGACCTGGTGTCCCTGTCGGGTAGAGCTGGCTAATTCTTGCCATGACTCCCAGCTACACGATGATGCAAGTGTCATTGTTTGCGGGGGCCTCGGTCATCGTCGTCACCGTGAAATGCCCGTTCGACCCGGTCAGCACATAGTCCGTGATGTCAGTCATCTGTCCAGCAAGCGCCCCCGTCGTCCAAAGCACATTTCTCCCGTTGAAATGATCGGCCGTCGCCTCGGTGATGTCATCGCACTCAAACTCTGTCGTGGTCGAGGTGAAGGTCACTCCATCGACCGTGCCTGGCACCATCTGACCCGACGACAAGCCAAGACGCACCGCTGCTGCTGCCGCGTCATTGACCTCGGCCACGTTGGCGTCGAGGTTGCCGCCTGCTGACAACGCCGCCGGGAGACGTGACTGAATGTCCTGCGTGTCCGTCTCGACAGCGTCAGCCGTTGTCTGCGAGGCTCGGGCATCGAGGATGAGATCGAGTCGACCCCCATTGGCCCAGTCAACCTGTAATTCACCTGTGTCGGCCAAGATCAGGTCGAGAATGGCATCGAGGCGGCCCGCGTTCGTCCAGTCGCCCTGGAGCTCGGCGGTGTCAGCAAGAATAGCGTCGATGATGAGGTCGAGCCGTCCACCGTTGACCCAGTCCCCTTGTAGCTCCGCCGTATCGGCGAGGATCGAGTCGAGGATCGTGTCGAGGCGACCCGTATTCGTCCAGTCACCTTGCAGTTCGTTGGTGTCCACGAGGATGGTATCGACGATCCCGTCGATGGTATTGATCTTCCCATCCAGCGTCGTGCCCGTATCAACCAGGATGGCATCGACGTTGGCATCCACCGTCGCAAGCGCAGCATCCAAAGTCGTGCCGGTGTCCACTTCAATCGCGGTGACACTCGCCACCATCGCGTCGAAGTCCTTGGACCCAGCGTCTGAAATCGGCAGGCCGCCAGCAGCATCGGCAGCAGCTGCTGGCACGGCGGTCCCGGTGAAGCCCCTGGTGACACTCGTCACGTCGGCCCCCACCAACTGCACGGCGAGTGTCTCGGTGAAGATGGTCGCTTCCTTGATCGTCAGATACACGAACGTCCCGGCGGCAAACGCCGCATCGGGCCAATCAAACCGATACAACCCTGGCTGATCCGTCGCGTCAATCTCGATCCCACGCCCATCGGTATGCGCGGTATTCGTCGCGGCGAGTGCGACGCAGTCGACTTTCGCCGTCGGCACCTCGACATCCCGCACGTATTGCATGTCGATGCCGGTGATCGTCAGGGCGGTCGCTGCGGTGCCGTCCGCGGCCTTGCGGAGTTGGAAGTAGGTGGTGACGTTGGTCGCGCCCCCTTGGACGAGCATCATTGCGCGAGCCCTCCGTGGATCGGGTTCATCCCAGCGGCAATGCCATGACTATGGGGATACGGGACATACGACACGGGCGGGGGGCCGCCGACGCGACTGGCGTAGTCATTCACCCCGCAGCCCCGTGGACTGGTATCGACCACGCCAACATCGACCGAGGTCTTCAGGGTCGACGTGAACTGCCCGCTCTGGAGATAGAGCTTGTCGCCCGTGGAACCCGTCCAGACGGTATTCGTCCCGTCGTAGGAGATCCCCGTCCCCGCATTCTCCACGGCGCTGATATCCTCCGACGTCTTGATCGTGGACGTGAATTGCCCACTGGTCAGGTACAACTTGTCCGCGTCGGACCCAATCCAGGGTGTATTCGTCGCGTCCCACGACACCTCTTCAGGGACCGCGTCAATCGCCGTGACGTCGACGGAACTCTTGACCGTCGTGGTGAACTGCCCGGAAATCAGGATGTGCTTGTCAGCGCCTGACTCGGTAAAGGGTGTATTGGACGCCTGAAGCGACCCACACCCACGCACCCCCGTCGTGCCCGCCGCACCACTCGTCTTGATCGTGGAGGAAAATTGCCCACTCGTCAGATACAGCTTGTCGGCTTGCTGCCCCAGCCAGACCGTGTTGAGGCCGTCCCAGGACATCCCAAACGGTGAGTTGTCTACTCCCCCAATCGCTTCCGACGTCTTCAGCGTGGAGGAAAACTGCCCAGACGTCAGGTACAACTTATCCGCCGTCCGCCCAGTCCACGGCGTGTCAGTGATCGCCATTACTCGGTCATCCGTCCGTAGGCGCGGGCCACGATGCCCACATCCAGCGTATTGAAATGGCGACAGGTGTAGTCATAGTGCGCCCAGACCGTGAAGCCGGCACCGCGAGCACGTCGACAAAACTGCATGTCGTTCCCGTTGACCACGAGACCTGACCAGTCGTAACTGCGCCCGAAGGGGCGATACGTCATCTCGGGGTGCTCCAGGACTCTCCGGGCGATCAGCATGCAACCCGTCCCTACAGCATCGACCTGCTGTAACCCGTTCATCGGGTGGTGCTCTCGAAACGCCTCCTCGTTCGCCTCATCCCAGGCATTGAGACACCAGGGACGATCGCCGGGCTTGTCCACGAAGTGCCACACAGGCGTCGGACAGCCGATCACGTCCTTGTCGAGGTCAACGAGATCCAGGGGGTTGCGGTTCGGGGGATTGTCAGCATCTATCGTCAGCCAATGCGTGTAGCTTCCCGCCAACACGCGCTCGATAATGATCTTGTGGAGGTTGTCTTCCAATGATGGCCCACCCTCGACCACCGCGACGTCAGCCTGCCGCCCGAGACGCACCAAGACTTCGGCCACCTCAGCGCGTATCCAGCCGTTGAACGTCGGGACGGTCACGAGCGTGCTGGTCATGGCTTCACAATCACGTTCACGTCTTCGTCCGTGCTGCGCGTATTCCACCGACGCTTCCGGTTGCGTCGAATTCCCGGCTCGCGGTGCGTCGGGTCCAGCGCATTCAGATCGTCCTGACTCAGCGTCGTCCCGGCGTCCCGCTTGGCCTTGATCCGCGCGAGAACTTCCTGGTCACCCTTCTCGGCAGGGAGACGAACGGCGCCCTTGTCGTCGTGAAAATTCCGGAACTGCGGAGGCGTCAACGCCACCGCCTCATACGGCGCCCCAGCAAACGCCGCCAGGGCTTCATCCGCCACCGCCGCCGGCAGTAAGATGACCCCGTGCTGTTGACCGACCGGCGTATCGCCTGGCTCTTGGTGCCCAGCCGTCACGTCATAGACCCACCCAATGCCGATCTGGTCGATATACCGACTCCAATCCATCCCGCTCGCCGCAATCGTCGGGAGAAGGTTGAGATCGGGGTGATCCGCTTCGCCATTCGGACGCAACCCGATCGTCACCCGCACCGCGACTAAGTCTCGCGCCATCTCACCCTCCTACGGGTTGGCCGTGATCGCCACCACGGAGTCAATCGGAAGCGTGACTTGATACGCCCCATTCGTCGAGCTCGTCTCGGGGAAGTCCAAGACGCACACCGCCCGGTTGCCCGCCGAGCTGTTGTAGATCAGGGCCTGGGTCGCCGTGATCGTCGAGGCCGACCACACCGGGGAATCCCAGGTCAGCCGCGACTCTTTTGCGGCCTGCGCGACGGCGTAGCCAGTAAGCGTTTCACCGCCCGCGGTATATCCCGCCCCCGTCACCTCACCCGTCGTGGTATACGCCGAGGTGGTCGCGCCTAATGACGTCCCGTTGTAAAGGGCTATTTTGTAGGTGTCGCCACTGGCGTGGAGCCCCTGGAGGAGCTCGAGCAAATACGACCGGCACGTTGCGCTCATGGCTTACCCCTCAATGCTCTCGACGAGGCCAGTCGCCTTATTCCGGTTGATCGTCCGCTTCGCTGGCTTCGTAATGCGAGCCTTCTCCAGGTCCGCTTCAATCTTCATCGTCGCCAACTCGCGCTCGAGCGAGGCCTTGGACGCGAGCTCCGCGTCCTTCATCGCCGCCTCATGCTCGAATTCTTCACGCTTCAACTCGGCGTCAGAGGCAATCTTGGCCTCGGCGATCCGCTCGTCAGACGCCATGTCCGCCTGTTTGATCTCCGCCTCTTGCGCTAAGGCGATCTGCTTGCCTTGCGCCTCAGCCTCGACCTTTTGTGCGGTGGCGGCGATCTCGGCCTGTTTGATCGCCATCTGGGCCTGTGCCTTGACCTCGTCAGTCGCGACCTTCTGCTCGAGCTCCTGGTAGGCCTGCTGCAACTCCTCGTATTGCTGCTGCGCCTGCTGGATCTGCTGTTGGACCTCGGGTGGGAGGTCGTCCTCTTCGCCGTCCTTCGGGATATTCGGGTTGGCGTCCTTCAACCGCTTCGCCGCCTTCTCCGCAAACGGCCCGCCCATCTGCTCGACCCAGAGGTCGGCCAACATCGGCGTCAACGCCGGGGCGGCTTCAAGGATCGACTTCATGACCGCAGAATTCTCGTCACGCTGCGTCTTGTAACTCGGCCCCACGGAGACCACCACGCCGAACGAGCCCTTCGTCAGGTCGTAGTGCTTGACCTCTTTTCCCTCGACGTCGTCCGTGTCTGAGACCGCCTGAGGCTTCCCGTCAGGCCCCTCGATAAACGGCGCGTTGAGCATGGCGTGCGTCTCGGTGTCCTCTTCGCCGAGGAGACGCTGAATACGACCAGGACGGTCGTAGACCTTCGGCAACAAGTCGAGAATGACGCGCGCCTCGTAATTTATGCTGATATTGGCGAGGTTGTCGAGGTAGATCGAGGTCCCCATGGACCCCTGCTCCTGTAACCGCTCGATCGCCTTCCCTGACTGATCGCGAGGGTTGCGCCCGAGGCTTGGGTCATGCCGCCCGGTCGTGGCCTTGATGTCGTCGTCAGCCTCACGCACAGCCATGGTGATCGCCTGGATGGCCGGCTCTTGGATGTTGCGCTGGGGCGGAGGCACGAGGTGCCCCTCGAAGCTCACCGGGTGATACAGCAGACGCGTGTAGTTGCGGTGGTTGGCATTGTCCCAGAGGTCCTTGTAGCCCTCGTCTTGCCCCGCAGCCATGATGTACGGAGCTCTCGGCGCCAACCCCACCGTCTCGACCTGCGACGATCGCATGTAGTTGTACGACCGCTGGCTGTCCTTCGCGTCGGACACCACGCCCTTGTAGACCGTCTCCTCGCCGTCAACGACATACTCCTTGCCGATCACAGGAATGACCGGGATGAAACGCCCGTCCCAGTCCTCCTCCTCGAGGATCTCGTCGCTGTTGAGGACGCACCACTTGACGTCACGGATCGGGACGTTGCGCTCGCGCGCCCCACCGGCAATGAGCTCGTCCAACATGCCGGGGTCATTCTTCTTGAGGTCGTCCTTCCAGAAGTTTCCCTCGACACTCACGATCCGCTTCCGCATCGTGGTCTCGACCCAGAAATACTCCGCCACACGCACCGTGGTGTCAGACCGTGCCCACCCCGCCGGCATGTTGGTCTTCGACTCGATCTTCTCGGT
>Ga0255048_10002467_pt1 | contig 11752 bp, 10 predicted proteins | sample JV7_2_2_MG_FD_183619 | JGI IMG/M metagenome (GOLD analysis project Ga0255048, IMG submission 183619) | Seawater microbial communities from Jervis Inlet, British Columbia, Canada - JV7_2_2 | ecosystem: Environmental > Aquatic > Marine > Inlet | place: Canada: British Columbia | collected 2016-10-06
CGACGACGGTTCCACTTTCGCCTACTACTCGGACGGGTTCTTTTCTTTTGCGGTGTTCGAGACTCCCACCACGGTGACACTTCCCGAAGGGGTTGTAGTGGAGGTAGGAGAGTCGGTTTACGAGCGTTCCTTCACCGCGGGCCAAGCTACGTACGTCTGGGAGACCGGAGTCGGTGGGATGGCGTTGGTGGGGGATTTGCCCCCCGACCTCCACGAGTCGGTCCTGGCGTCTCTCCCCGAATCGGAGACACGGGGACTCCTCCGTCGTCTCTGGCGCTCCCTCTTCGGCTAACCCCTCCGGAAACTACATACCTCAGGTAGTTCCGACCGTATCCGGTCCAGATTCGCTCATCTATAAACCAAAAGCGGCCTCGTACTCCGAAAAAGGGCGCGCCACCCCTAACTCGTCCGACGCGATCACCTCACTGACGACCAGATTTGAATCGAGGACATACGTAGTCCGCTTCGCGTATCCATAGTCCTCATCGAAGGCCTCGTAGGCCCGTGCCACCTCCCCGTGGGGCCAGAAGTCGGAGAGGATGTCGAACTCGAAACTCTGTTGTTCGGCCCATGCTCCGTTGGCATGAAGCGTGTTGCAGGTGATCGCGACCACCCTCGTCTTAGTGGTGTTGAACAGATCGGCGTGGTCACGGATCTCACAAAGCTCACCTTGGCAAGTCGCGGTGAACGCGAATGGAATGAAGACGATTATCGATCTCGATCCTGCTAGGTCCTGGAGCCCAACCTTCGCGCGATGTTGGTTGCGAAGACTGAATTGGGGCGCGGTCTGGCCAATAGTGAGGGTCACGAGACCCCTTTCTTCGTCAAAGGTGAGCGGAATGCGCCCGTATCTGGTCGGTACTACCTGAGGTTTGCATACTTAGGTCCAGCCGTCGAGGAGGACCCTTGCCGCCCATGCCGTTGGGTCGCGAAGTTCGGCGGCGGTGGGCATGCGGGTGGGGTCGGACCACAGAGTCTTGAGGGCGTCGTCCCCATACCTGGCCTCCACGTCCTGGTTGAACGCGTCGCCGAGTTGGGTCGCTTCCACTGGTACCGGCCCCACCCCGATCGAGGGCTCGCTGGTGATCGACAGCCGCTCAATGTCGCGGGCCGCCGAGATGACGTCGAAATTTGGTGCGAGGTCTTCGGTGGCCCGTCTGGCCAGAAGACGCGAGCAACCGGTGATGGCACCTAGGAAGGCTTCCAGCTCGGCTCGGGGTGCCTCAGCCTCCTCACCGCCCAGTAGACCGTCAATTCCTCCAGCTTCTTCGATGGCCCGTTCGATGTCATCGGGCTCAGTGCCCCCGATCATGAGACCGCTGAGCTTGGTTGGGTCGATCTGGGCGGCCTCTGCGTACGCACCGACCAGGACTGCCAGGTGATCCTGGATCCAGGGCAGCTGACTTGTGGCTCGAAAAGCCGCCTCGTTGGCTACTACCCAGAGGTGCACTTCTCGTTCATCGACGTCAGTCACTTCCAACGATTCGATGTTGGGGAGAATCAAACTCATTGGACCGTCCCGGTCCGGCGGCAGACCGGCATCGAAACCTGCGACCACCCAAACAGAGAGCGAACCGACGAGGGAGCCGGCTTGAAGGCCGACTATCGCCGGGCCCATCTGTGCCATCAGCGGAGCCGCGGGGCCTTCTCCACCAACAGATGTCCCGAACGGTTCCACCAACGAGCCGTATGACTCCAAGTTCTTCTCAGCCCACGTTCGGGGATCGACCGGCAGAACATCGGAGGCGGGGATGATTCGGAAAGGGGCGACCTGTTCGAGTCGATATTCCACCAACCTGGCCAATTCACGGAACTCCTCAGCTGCCCAAGGCTCGACCGGCTGGCGTTCCCCAGAGAGGTGGCGGGCAACTTCGGCGGCCAACTTCCAATTCACAGGTCCCGGCTGGTTGAACAGCTCAAACAACTTTGAGAAGAGGTCGTCGCCTCCCGTTTCGCCTCCCGTTTCGCCTCCCGTTTCGCCTCCCGGTTCGGCTCCCGTTTCACTCATCCGTCAAGACTTCCCAGTTCGACTTGGAGGGTCTGTTCGTCATCTGCCCGCAGAATACGGATCTCCACGACATCGTCTGCACGGTGACGTCGCAATTGGGCGAGGAGTTGGTCACGAGAAGTGATTTGCAACCCTTCGAATTCGACAATCACGTCGTTGACCTGTCCACCAGAGGTGCCGTATGCGGAATCACCGGAGAGGCTGACGACACTGAGACCCACGGGATATTCGGCGTCGCCTTCTTGGGCCCAGGCAGTTTCGACATTGATCCCCAACAGGGCGTGGTCCACCGTTCCCGACTCGATGAGATCTTGGGCGACTCCAACTGCCAGGTCGATGGGGATGGCGAATCCAAGCCCTTCGGGCCCGACATCCGACACCGCAATCGCGGTTGTGATGCCAACGAGGCGGGCCTCGGCATCGACCAGAGCACCGCCGCTCGATCCCGGAGCAATCGGCGCATCGGTCTGCACCAATCCAAAGAGCATCTGGGAAGGAGAGATTGCAAGGGAGCGGTCCAAGGCGCTCACGATTCCTGAAGTGACCGTCGGTCCGCCTGCGAGGCCCAGTGGGTTACCAACAGCAACGGCCGGTTCTCCAATTGTCAGACCGTCCGAACTTCCGATCGAGATAGGCGTTAGATCGGTTCGTTCCACGAGGAGTACTGCCAAGTCGGTGACCGGGTCCGAGCCCACCACTTCAGCGGGGAACCGGGCACCGTCCGAAAAAATGACGGCCAGGTCGGCGGCACCTTCGATCACGTGGTGGTTGGTGAGGATGTACCCATCGCTTCCGTAAACCACTCCGCTGCCCGACCCTCCGAATATGAAGGTGCTCGATTCGATGAACACAGTCGAGGGAATCACACTTTCGGCGACCTGAGTGGCGGTGACCACGTCCCCGAGCGTCGGTGGCGGTCCTGCCGGTGGGGGTGCGGTGAGTGTGGGAGCCGGGGGAATGGTGGGGGGCGTGGGCTCTTCGAACACTCCAACGAAACCGAGGATGGCAAAGGTCACGCCCGTGCCGAGGAGCACTCCTCCAAGAATTCCCAGGACCAAAGTCCAGCCGTCAACACCCGAACCGTCGCCAGTCTCCGAAGGATCTTCGTAGGACAGGCGCTGTGACTGTGGTTCCGGCCCACGCGACCCTAGATCTGTCATAGGCTGCGAAGTCTATGGACCATGCAGCGCAAACGGTCAGGGTCTTGGTTGGTTCCGACCCCATCGACACCGAAGCGCTTGTTGCGGAGGTAGGTCGTCCCCAGTCCGGAGCGACCGTTCTGTTCGTCGGAACGGTGAGGAACCACTCCGAAGGGAAGACCGGTGTCACCCATCTCGACTACGAGGTCTACGCGGAAATGGTGGAACCGAAGATCACCGAAGTGGTGACCGAGGCAACCAACAAATGGCCCGTTTTTGCCGTGGCGGTAGAGCACCGATCTGGTGTTGTGAGCCTGGGTGAAGCGTCGGTGGCGGTGGCTGTTTCATCGGCTCATCGGGCAGATGCCTTCGACGCTGCCGAGTTCATAATCGACCAGTTGAAGCGAACCGCACCCATTTGGAAGAAGGAACACTGGCCGGGCGGAGCCGAATGGAGTCAGGGAAGCTGAAAAAGGTCAGTGTTTTGGGACGCGTTCTTTCTGTGCGCTCTAGGCTCCGCTGACCCTTGCGGAGGTCTTATCCATGACAACTCTTGCTGAACGGGCCGAGGCGCCGGTTTCCGGCACTGGCTTTCTCACTGCTGTGGCGATGGTGCGCGATTGGGCGGAGCGCTTACCCGAAGGCGTCGCCTATAGGGAGAAGGACCTGGGGATCTGGCAACAAACCACATGGGCTCAATATTGGGACATTGTCCTCGACGCAGCCCATGGCTTACTGGCCCTGGGTGTCAATCAAGGCGATCGGGTTTCAATTCATTCTGAAGACAGACCCGAGTGGGTCATTCTCGACATGGCAACGATCGCCGTGCGTGCGATCACGGTGGGGCTATACCCCACCAATCCGGCACCCGAAGTGCAATACATGCTCAGGGACTCGGGCTCTGAGGTCCACTTGGCTGAAGACCAGGAGCAGGCTGACAAGGTCATGGAAGTAATAGACACCATGCCCCATCTTCGAAAGATCATCCATATCGAGCCGCGCGGGTTCAGGGAGTGGCGCGACGACGACCGCTTTCTTTTCTGGGACGACTTCATTGAACTCGGGCGTCAGCATCGCGCTGAGAACGGAGGAGCCGTCGAGGCCAGGATGGCCAGGGCCGAGGCCGACGACATCATCACCCTCGTCTACACATCGGGCACCACGGGCCCTCCCAAGGGAGCGATGATCAGTAATGCCAACTTCAGCTACACCGTCGAGCAAGTTCTCTATGTGGACGGAAGACTCACCGGCAAGCCACTCAACTCGGACGATGTGATCGTCACCTACCTTCCGCTGTGTCACATCGCCGAGCGGATCTTTTCGACTTGGTCTTCGGTAGCAAGTGGCTGTTCGCTCAACTTCGCCGAGTCGATCGAGACTGTCCAGCAGAACCTGCGTGAGGTCCAGCCGACGATTTTCTTCGCGGTTCCGCGCATCCTGGAGAAGATCCATGCCACGGTGGCCATCAAGGGCCGCGACGGGACCTGGTTCAAAAGACTGTGGTTTGGGATCGGGATGAAAATGGCTGCGGTCATCGGCAGACAGCGTGAGGCAAACAACGGTGATTTCACGCCTGTGGCTCGGTTGCTATACATAATTGGCTATCCCCTCGTCTTTCGGGCTCTAAAAGAGAGGATCGGAATGAGACGGGTGCGATACGCGGCGTCAGGTGCTGCCCCGATCGCCCCCGAAGTCTTGAGAGACTTCCTGGGCATGGGCGTCCCGATGTTTGAGCTCTATGGAATGACCGAGAATTGTGCGGTTGCCACCACCAACCGGCCGGGGAGGAACAAGGTTGGAACCGTGGGTGAGCCATACCCAGAAATCGGGTTCAGGATCGACGACGACACAGGTGAGATCCAGACCAAACACAAGGCGAACTTCGTGGGGTATTGGAACAATCCGGAGAAGACCGCTGAGACCTTCACAGAGGATGGCTGGCTGAAGACCGGTGATGTTGGCGAATGGGTTGACGGCACCCATGTGAAGCTCGTCGACCGAATGAAGGACATCATCATCACGTCAGGCGGCAAGAACGTCTCGCCGTCCGAAATCGAGAACATTCTGAAGACTTCGCCTTTTGTCAAAGAGGCCATGGTCATCGGAGACGGGAAGAAGTACCTCACAGCCTTGATGGGAATTGAGATCGATGTCGTCGGTGATTGGGCAACTCGCAAGGGAATCCCCTACACGACCTATCGGGATCTTTCGGAGAAGCCCGAGGTGATCGACTTGATGCAGGGGGTTGTCAACGAGACGAACGAGAAGTTTGCCCGAGTAGAAAATATCCGAAAGTTCAGAATGATCCCTAAGGAGCTCGACCATGAGGACGGTGAGCTCACCGCCACTCAGAAGCTGAAACGGACCGCAATGGATGACATGTTCGGGAGTCTGATCAGCGACATGTACGGGTCTTGATTCCTGAACTTCTGATACTCGCCCAGGAAACGGCCGACCCGAGTCGGTTCGCCAATATGGTCGTCGACGGTCTGAGCCTTGGCACGATCTATGCGCTGCTAGCCGTGGGGTTCGTCATCATCTTCAAGGCAACGCAAGTCTTGAACTTCGCACACGGTGCATTGGCCGCACTCGGTGCGTTCTTCGTTGCCTCATACGCAACGATCGTTGACATCCCGGGTCGTTGGATGCCTGATTCTCCCGACTGGCTGGTATGGGCTCTGGCAGTCCTGATCGCTCTGATCACGATGGCTTTGCTTGGTGCTGCTTTGGAACGGGTGTTCCTGAGACCGATGGTTGGCGAGGAGCTATTTGCCTTGGCGATAATCACCCTGGGTCTAGACATCGTCCTCAGGAGCATCACCAACGATTTTATTGCCCCACTTGATCGCCCAATGGGAGATCCCTTTGGTTTGGGCATCTTGGATCTTGGGTGGGTGACCATTCCCCACACGCAGATTCTCCAAATGATCGTGGCCGTCGTCGCCGTCACAGCGATTGCCTTCTTCTTCCGATCTCGAATGGGTATCGCCATGCGTGCAACTGCCTTCGATCAGGAGGCCGCCCGAGCCCAGGGCATCAGCGTTGGTCGAGTGTTTTCCTTGTCGTGGGCGATCGGAGCAGTCCTTGCTGCGATAGCGGGCATTTTCATCTCTGTCTTCCCCCGCCGAGCTGCCGGTGTCGGTCCCTCGACAGCCTTTTTCGCATTCGCGGCCTTCCCGGCGATCATCATCGGAGGGCTGGACTCGGTTGTGGGAGCCATCGTGGGCGGTCTCATCGTCGGTCTTGCCGAAGCTGGTGCGAGCTCGTATCTGCGGTTTGAATTCCTGGGAACCGGCTTCGGTGGAGTGGTGCCCTGGCTGTTGATGATGGTCATCTTGCTGGTCCGCCCCTATGGGCTCTTCGGCACCGAGGAGATCCGTCGCGTATGAACGTGTCGTTGCGGCCTGGAGTATCGGTAGCGGCTGACTCTGTCAGCTGTGCTCCGATATCTCCAAGCCCCTCATCGCGCCCAGGGGGCACCTTATGAGGGGCCGTCCTCTCCTCTATACGTCTTATCAGGGCGACCAGGCCCTGATGAATACAACCCCCAAGAAGATCTTGCTTGGGCTCTTTCTGCTTTTGCTGGTGACTATCCCGTTCCAACTCATCCCGTCGATCAGCTTCATGGGAGAGAACGACTGGTTGAAGCTGCTCTCTCTCGCCGCGATCTACGCCATTGGTGCCCTCGGCCTGAACATCCTCACCGGTCTGGCCGGCCAAGTCTCGCTTGGTCACGCCTTCTTTATGGGCCTCGGCGCATACACCGCGGCCTGGCTGGGAGCGCCCCCCGGACCACTGGCTGGGCTGGGTTTGCCGATGTGGATTTGGCTTCCGGCGGCCGGCATTGTTGCGTCTCTGGTTGGGTTGGCAGTGGGCCCCACGGCAGTTCGGGTTAGGGGTCTTTACCTTGCATTTGTCACCCTTGGGTTGGTGTTCATAGGCGAGTACGTCTGGCGAAACTGGACGTGGCTGACCGGTGGCACTCAATCAGGGCGTGAGTTTCCTGAATTCGAACTCCGGATCTGGAAGGAAGAGGAGCCGCTTATCGACTTCTCCAGTGATGGCTCCTGGTTTGGGATCGAGCTCACCGGTGAGGCCAAGACCTATTTCCTGATGCTGGCACTTTTGGTTGCATTTGTTCTCTTCGCCAAGAACATTCAGCGCACCAGGGTGGGCAGAGCGTTCCAGTCGATTCGGGACCGAGACATTGCCGCCGAAATAATGGGTGTTAACGAGGTCAAGTACAAGCTGCAGGCCTTCGCCATTTCGTCATTCTTTGCCGGGGTCTCGGGTGCATTGCTGGCCAGCTTCGTGGGAAGGACGATCCCAGAACGATGGAATCTGTTTCTCTCAGTGTTATTCATAGCCATTGTTCTCATCGGTGGTGCCGGTGTCGTTACCGGCACGCTTCTTGGTGCCTCGTTTGTGATTCTTCTCCCTCGGATTGTCGAAGATGTGACTGAATGGTTGACCGAATATGTTGTTGAGGGGACGGGCATTTTTGTGTGGCTCGCCGATCTCGTCGTCGTGAGCGGCCCAGACGACTGGGGGATCATCAATATCTCGCAAGGGTTCGGCCCGGGATTGTCCGTGGCATTGTTCAACCAGGTCATATACGGTCTGTTGATCATCGGCTTTCTGATCTTCGAGCCACTTGGCTTGTACGGGATATGGCTCCGGATACGTAATTATTGGAAAGGTTGGCCGTTCACATATTGAGCGGTCTATATCTGAGACGGCGGATGTCGTCTCCTGAAGGAGGAAGGAATCAAATGAGGATCAAGTCAAAGTGGCTGGGAATCCTCCTGACGATGGGTCTGGTACTTGCTGCGTGTAGTCCAAGCAGCGGCGACGAAACCACAACCACCGAAGGAGAAGCGACAGCCACCACAGAGGGCTCCACCGATACCACAGAGGGGTCTACGGACACCACTGAGGGATCCACGGAAATCGCCACTGACGTGGGTGTCGACCTCGAGGCCGGCACGATTGATATCGGCTTGCTTTCCGACCTGAGCGGTGGTTTCGCCGGTCTGGTGACACCTATCGTGACCGGTCACGAGGTCTATTGGGAGAGCGTCAATGCCGACGGCGGCATCGAAGGCCTCACAGTCAATCTGAACATCCAGGACACCGGCTACGTGGTTGACAACCACGTGCAGAAGTATGAGGAGATGAAGGATTCAGTGGTGGCCTTGGGGCACTCAACCGGTTCCCCGCACACAGTTGCGATCAACGATCAACTTCAAGAGGATGGGATCCTGGCGATACCGCTCACCTGGTATTCGGGTTGGACCGATCCGGCGCTCAACGCCAATCTGCTGCACCACGGCTCGTCGTACTGCGTCGAGGCGCAAAACGTGATCCAGTGGCTGACTGAGCAAATGGAGGACATCTCAACCATTGGCATCGTCTCTGTAGGTGGTGACTACGGGCTTGACTCTGCTGCTGGGGCAGTCCTTGCGGCAGAGGGCCTCGGTCTTGAAGTCGTCGTCGACCTTGCTGGTGGAATCTCAGACGAGGCCAGCATCCTGGCCGCGGCTGACCAGATCGCGGAGGCCAGCCCCGATTTGGTCTGGATGACACTGATCCCGTCGATCACTTCGGCGTTGTTCGGTCAGGCCTTGGCCAACGGCTATCAGGGCATATGGGCGGGTGCAGGACCTTCGTTCAGCCCGGCTTTCGTGGCGCCGGACTCACCGATTAAAGATGCGGTGACCGCTTCGATGTACTTCGGGTTCTACCTCGAGGGTTGGACAGGTACCTCTGCCGGGACCGAGGCGGCCAAAGAGCTGCTACTCGGTGCTGGAAGAGACATTGCGCCTTTCGATTACTACCTCGAAGGTGTGCTCGAAGCGGAGATGATGCATCAGATTCTACAGGCCGCATATGACGCCGGGGATATGACCCAGGCGGGTGTGCTCAAGGCTGCCAAGGCCTTTGAGGACATGGGCTTTGACGGTCTTGGACCCAACGAGTCATTTGTCGGTGACCCCAACGCGCAGTTGCAGCGTGAGACCTGGGTCATGAAGCCGGACCCCGATGGTCTGGTCGCTGGTACCTCGGGCGGAGCAGCAATTGCCGAAGCGGCGTACGTGGGAAGTCTGGTGGAAGCCTTTGATTTCACGGGTGCCTGCTACGTCTTAGGCAGCTAACAAATCACATCTGGAGGTGGCTCCGGGGGCCACCTCTGATGTCGTGTGTTGTGTGGTGCGAACCGTGGGTTCGCACCCCCGAACCCATGACAGATAGCGGACAGACGTGTTAGTTGTCGAGAATCTCGAGGTCGTCTACAACGACGTCGTGCTGGTTTTGCGTGGGATCTCCCTCGAAGTGCGCGACGATCAGATAGTCGCTCTGCTCGGGGCCAACGGTGCTGGTAAGACAACCACCCTTCGCGGCATCACCGGTCTTCTCGAGGTGCACGACGGGGATATCACCAAAGGCGAAATCGTATTCAACGGGGTTGACATCACTGATGCCGAGCCTTCCACGATCGTCAAACTGGGAATCTCCCAAGTGATGGAAGGGCGGCGAGTATTCGCAGAATTGACGGTTGAGGAGAACCTCCAGGCCGGTGCTTATGTCAACGCCAACCGGTCGGCCTATTCGTCGTCATACGACCGGGTCATGACTCTGTTCCCTCGTCTGAAGGAGCGCCGATCAGCGACAGCCGGATACCTTTCTGGGGGTGAACAACAGATGCTCGCTATCGGCCGGGCTCTCATGCAGGACCCCAAGCTCCTCATACTCGATGAGCCGTCTCTGGGGCTGGCACCCCTTTTGGTTCAAGAGGTAAGGGACACAATTGTCGAGATCAATCAGCAGGGGACTGCGGTCCTGCTTATTGAGCAGAACGCCAACATGGCGCTGACGATTGCCCATAGGGGCTACATCATGGAGACGGGCAAAATGGTGATGGACGATGATCCTGAGAAGCTGCTGAAGGACGAAGACGTCAAGGAGTTCTACCTGGGTCTTCACGCCAGCGGTGAGAAAAAGTCATTTCGTGACGTGAAGCATTACAAACGCAGAAAGCGGTGGCTGTCGTGAGTGGCCAACTCCTGCAGAGACGAATAGAGCGGTTTGGACCTTCTGAGTACGAACACCTCCTCGAGGTCGAGAACATCCATCTGTCGTTCAAAGGTCTTAAGGCAATCGACGGGGTGTCGTTCAAAGTCAATGATGGTGAACTGTTTGCGATCATCGGGCCCAACGGGGCCGGAAAGACGTCTTTGTTCAATTCGATCAATCAGGTGTACCGACCTCAGGAGGGGGACATCCGTTGGAAGGGTGAGTCATTGATGGGACTCAAGCCCAACGTCACCGCAGAACGCGGAATCGCCCGCACCTTTCAGAACATCGCTCTCTATGCCCACATGACAGTGTTGGAGAACATCCTCACCGGACGTCATGTTCGGATGAACTCAGGTTGGGTCGGCGGCGCATTCTGGTGGGGGAGAGCCAAGAGGGAAGAGATGGCAAATCGGGAGATCGTTGAGGGGATCATCGACTTTCTCGAAATCGAGCAGTGGCGTAAGTACCCGGTTGGGCTTCTTCCCTACGGGATCCAGAAAAGGGTGGAGTTGGGTCGTGCGTTGGCCATGGATCCCGAGTTGTTGCTTCTCGATGAACCGGTCGCCGGGATGAACCTCGAAGAGACCGAAGACATGGCTCGATTCATCCTCGATGTACAGGATGAGTTGGGGATCACCATCGTCCTAGTGGAACATGACATGGGTCTCGTCATGGATATCGCAGACCGTGTGTTGGTTGTCGACTTCGGCAAACCGATCGCTCTCGGGGAACCGGCCGATATTCAGCAAAACCCCAATGTCATCAAGGCCTACCTGGGTGAAGAGGTCGAGATCGCTCAGCAGTGACAGAGCGTTTTCCCCCACCGGAGCTTCCTGACTGGCTCTCCGAACAACTGCCATTCGACCGCTACACGGTTGACGTGGATGACGGCCTTCACATGCATGTCATGGAACAGGGAGAGGGTCGGCCTGTTGTCCTGTTTCACGGCAACCCGACCTGGGGCTATCTCTACCGGAAGGTGGCGGCCGAACTAGCTGGACAGCCCGTCAGGCTGATCATGCCCGACATGATCGGTCTGGGCTTCTCGGATCGTCCGGACTTGATGTCAGATCACACGTTGGCCAATCACGCCCGCTGGATGTCGACCCTCATCTCGAAGCTCGAGCTGAGTGAAGCAGTGGCAGTGGTTCAAGACTGGGGTGGCGCAGTCGGATTGCTCTCAATGCGGAACAACCCGGGCCTGATGACAGGGCTGGTCGTGTTGAACACCCAACTCGGTCCGCCCAAACCTGGATTCACGCCGACTCGATTCCACCGGATTTTGAGTAGCCGTCTAGGCGGATTCTTGCCATGGCAGAACCACCTCCGGTTCGCTCAGAGTGACCGTGCCTCCATCCGTGGAATTGTTCAGCAGTCGTATAACTATCCGCTGGGGAAGTCCAATGGTGGTGGTGCAGCCGTCCATGCCCTGATCCGAATGGTGCCCGATTCCCTTGACCATCCGAGCATCCCCCTGCTCACCGAAATGGAGGAGTTCGTCGAAGCTTACGACGGGTCTAGCGCAATC
>Ga0255048_10002468_pt1 | contig 11748 bp, 10 predicted proteins | sample JV7_2_2_MG_FD_183619 | JGI IMG/M metagenome (GOLD analysis project Ga0255048, IMG submission 183619) | Seawater microbial communities from Jervis Inlet, British Columbia, Canada - JV7_2_2 | ecosystem: Environmental > Aquatic > Marine > Inlet | place: Canada: British Columbia | collected 2016-10-06
TGCCGCAGCCGGTTCGCGGCGTGGCTGATCGACGAGGTCAATTGTCCCTGGGCTAGACGGCCTGGGCTGCGGCAGGTTGGGGGGCCTCTTTCGGCTCCTCCTTGACCGGCACAGCGGGCTTCGGTAGCGGCTCCAAGGTACGCTGGTTGATGTCACTGGCGTAGCCGAAGGTGCAGCCGAAGCACTTGTGGTAGTGGCGGTGCTGGCGATCGGAACACGTGTTAGCCGTGATCCAATGTGCGATCAGGGTATCCGCGCCGTCCAGTCGGGTCGGGCATTGCCGACGAACTGTGTTGGGTTGGGTCAAACCTTGGATCTCCGAGGTACGCAAGACGAAGGCCGAATCCCCCGCCCTGGCTAGCCGATACTTTGATGAATTCGGAGCTGCCCTGGCAAGCTCAAAAACAAGACGGAAGCCCCCTTCAGCAAAGGGCTTTGCGCAAGAGGGACAGTGCCTCACGGGCAGCCTCGGGGCCCCGATGGGCGTCCCGCGAGAGCTCGACCGCCGCGATGCCCGTGTAGTCCGCTTCGATCAGGGCGCGCAGGGTCCCAGGCAGGTCCAGGTCCCCTTCCCCGAACATCCGGTGGACGTGGATGCCGTCCTTGATGTCGTCCAGGTGCACCATCGCCAGGCGCTCCCCATAGCGGGAAATTACCCTATCCACGGGCAAATCGTCTGTGCAGAGCAAATGGCCGACATCCAGGCACAGGCCCAGCTCGGGCCCCTCGGCCCCCAGCCGGCGGCACAACTCGTCGTAGCCAGCGGGCCGCTCGACGAACATGCCGGGTTCGGGTTCGAAGGCGATGCCCACGCCCTGATTGCGACCTCGTTCGAGGACGGCTCGAACACCAGCGCACAGCCGCTCCCACAGGGCCTCGGGAATCTTTGAACCGGCCGAATTTTTGGGGTCTCCGACGACCCCTCCCGGCGCCTTGCCGGCCCAGAGCGCAACGACTCCCGCCCCTAGATCGCTGGCCAGATCGACACAGCGGGTCAGAAAGTCGATTCGCCGCTGCCGATCCCCCAGCGACTCCTCGAGCAGTGTCGGGAAGTGCTTCTGCATCGGGTCCAGGAGAAAGCGGGAACCGGTCTCGACGCTGAGCTCGAGCCCCAGATCCTCGGCACGCAACCGAACCTCACCAACCTCCTCCGGTCGCAACGAGTAGGGATCGAGCAGTCCCGCGTCGGGCGTGATCGACACGGCCTCGTAACCGAGTTCGCTGCACAGCTCGAGCGCGTCACCCACGCGATGGTGGGCCAGGCCGTTGGTGTTGTATCCAAGCCGGAACACGCCCCCACGGTAATACACTCGGAGCGCCTTCTGAAACGAACTTCCTCCGCCGGAACTTCACCGCGGACCCGGATCGTACACCCCAGGCCGATCATTGCTGCCGTTCGAAGAAGGACCGAACGGCCTTGAAGACCGTAGCGGAGTGACCCGCACCCTCGTAGACCGTGAAGCTCAAGCGTCGGGCATCGGCACCCGCGGCCAGCATCGCCTTGTGTTGTTTCTCGCCGACGGAAAGGGGAACGTCCCGATCGGCCGTTCCGTGATAGAGAAAGACGGGCATGCTGGGCGCCCAAGGAGGCACGGCGTTGGCTTTGAGGGCAGCCTTGACCTCCACTTCGCCATCGCCTTCAAATCGGGAAGTGAAGGCGGGCGACATGAGTTGACCAATGGTGCTTGGCATCGACCCCGCGAGGAGACCGAGGCCGACCTTCCGTGACTGAAAGCGCGCCATCAAATCGGCATAGGGCTCCTGAAAGAACTCGGTGGTCGGACGGTGCCAGTAGCGCTCGTTGTACGCCGCGAGAAGTAGGGCCGAATAGGCTGGGATCGGATAGCTCTCGTCGGAGAGAATCAATCGCGCAGCCTCGAAGATGTCATAGGGCCCGGAAATCGCGTTGACCTGGGTGACCTCGAGCCCGTGCTTTGCGTTCGTGTCGAGCTCGTGCGCCGTCGCCAGTGCCACGTAGCCTCCCTCGGAGAATCCAAAGAGGTGCAATTCATCGCTGAAGGGAAAGCCCTCCTCCTCGAGGAATTGCCGTCCGGCGTGAATCATGTCGATCACGGAAACAAGGCAATCGTTCAGGATGTAGGGATGGATCAGCTCGGCCGAGGCGCCATAGCCAACGTAGTCGGGCATGAACGTGATCATGCCGCTCAAGGCGGGCATGAGCTGGATCTGCAACGGATGGCGCCAGCTCGATGGAGCGCTCCGTTCGTCGAAAAGGGTCCCGTGGCTCCAGACCAGGATCGGGGCCTCGTCCTCGACGTCGAGGGGGACGACGATCAGTCCCGACACCGTAATTTCCTCCCCACGGAAGATCGTCGAATACTCCAACCGAAACCCGAGGACGTCGTATTCGACATGACCCGCATAGGGAGCCAGGGATGTCGAGCTTGCGACGAGCGGACGTAGATCTTCCGACCACCCTTCGAACTGTAGCTCGTACCCGCGCACCTCTTGGGGCGCGGCAACGAGGACCGAGGCGAGCAAGGCCAGGGCGCCGAGAGGGGCTGTGCACCTTCCGACGAGCTGTGTGACAGACGCCTGGATCTCCGATTTGCCCATCATGCTGATATCACCTGGTCTGGAGTACATACGCCAATGCCTATCGCGTTGCCAAGGTCATGGCTTCGCAATAGGTTATAGCACGGCCGAGTTATGGACATGGCGGGATCGAGCCGCCCCGCGTCGGGCGTGATCTGAAATGAACTATCTCCCCCACGGCTTCACAGCGCTTCTCTTGGCTCTGCCAGCAGGAGCGGCCGTCCACACGGAAGCTTCCGGCAAGGAGCGTCCGAACATCGTCGTGCTTGTCTCCGACGACCAGGACTACGAGCACTTTGGTTTCGCGGGGCACTCCTTGGCGCACACGCCGACCATCGATCGCTTGGCCGCGGAGGGGGCGCTCTTCACGCACGGCTTTGTGCCGATGTCGCGCTGTCGTCCCGCACAGGCCTCTCTTCTCTCGGGGCTCTGGCCCCATCAGAATGGTGTGTACTTCAACGTCGGAGCGGATCACATCGACCCCGAGACCTGCATCGCCGCGCGTCTTGCGGATGCGGGGTACGCAACGATCGGGGAAGGCAAGTTCTGGGAGTACCACCCACGGGAGATGGGCTTCTCGAATTACACGATTCGAAACTACGAGACCTTCGTTCGCGAAGGCCAGGAGCACCTCTTTCGCTTCATCGATCAACACAAGGGCAATCAAGCGCATCAAGAGCCCATGTTCATCTGGTGGGCACCCGAGCTTCCGCACACGCCGCACAATCCAGAGCCGCGCCACTTGCGAAAGATAGATCCATCACGAATCGAGACGCCTGCGGGCTTTCAGGGCGATGAAGCGGAGTTTCGAAAGCTGGAGACGCTTTCGCTCGCGATGGGCGCTTGGCTGGACGAGGGTGTCGCCGAGCTCATCGCGAAGCTGAAAGAAGCGGGCGAATACGAGAACACGCACTTCTGCTTTCTCGTCGACAACGGGTACGCCAATGGTCTGCCCTCCAAGGGCACCGCTTTCGACAAGGGTCTACGCACACCGGTGATCTTCACCTGGCCTGGTGGCATCCAACCATCGCGACATTCGGAGCTCATCTCCGCAGTCGACCTGTACGCGACGTTGCTCGAGTACGGTGGTGCAGAACCGCTCCCCCAGAGCGAGGGCTTCAGCTTGCGCCCGGCCATGGAGGGCAAGGCCTTCGCCGGACGAGAGGCCCTGTACGGCGCGCTGTACTTGCAAACGCCATCCGAGCGGATCGCGAACGCGACGCGCGACGCCTATGCAATCTGGGCGCGGACCGAGCGCCACAAGTACATCCTGTACCTGAGCGATGTGCAGAGGCGCGACAATCGCAAGTTCAAGATCCAGGCCAATGTCTGCCCCTACCCGGAACGCAGCCGGGGTGACGAGGACTTCTTCGACCTCGACACGGACCCCTACGAGCTGAACGATCTATCGGACGTTGCCGAAAACCGCGCCGAGATGGATCGCCTCCAAAAGGAGATCCTTGCGTGGTGGCAGGAAACGGGCGGCGGCCTGCTGGATCTCCCCTAGTCGGCGCGCGTTAGGGCCTAAAGGGGACCCGCGTCGTCAGGCTCTAGCGCTTCAACACATTCTCGGGGGGCAACGCCGCGAACGGATCGACTTCTTCCTTGGGCGTCTCGACGTCCGATTCGTTCGACGGTGGCGCCTGCGGGGGCCCTTGCATCAAGACGACGATCGCGACAACGATCAAGATCACGAAGAGCAATCCGCCGGCCATCAGGCCGCTCGAGGACTTCTTGCTAGCCATGTTCATTTCCTCCGCAAGCGCGCGGCGAAACCGCCGTCGTAAGGGCCGGCTTCCGAGTGGGCGTGGGGGAGAATCAGATGCTTGCCTTCGAGACTCCAGCTCGGCTCTTCTTCGAGGAAGCGCTGCAAGAGCTGGTCGTTCTCTTCTGGTTCGAGGCTGCAAGTCGACCAAACCAGACGACCGCCGCTACGTACCTTGCCAGCACCTTCGCGCAACAAGCGCCATTGCAACTCGGTCAAGGACTGCTGGCTCTGGGGGCCGAAGCGCCACCGCGCACCTGGTCGTGCACCGAGTACCGCCGTGTTGGAGCACGGGGAGTCGATGAACACGCCGTCGAACGCCTCCTCTTCGATCTCCTGTGCTCCGTCGCTGGTCACGAGGGTCAAGCGCTCGGCAAGCTGCAGGCGTACGGCCGATTCGCCAATGCGCATGAGCTTGTCGGACTCGACGTCACTGGCCGTCACGTGGGCTCCAGCTTCCAGGAACCGTATGGTCTTGCCTCCCGGGGCTGCGCAGAGATCCAGGAGCCGCTCGTCCGCCTGCGCTTGCAAAAGATCGGCGGCGAAGGCAGCGGCCTGTCCCTGGATCGTGATGCGCCCCTCGGTGAAGGCCTCCGTGGCGGTCAGAGCTCCGGTCTCGGAACTGTCGGTCACGAGACTCTCGGGGTGCGCGCCCTCGCGTGCGCTGATTCCACAATTCTCCAGCTCGGCCTTCACCACCGAGCGCTCCGTCTTGACCGCGCGGAAGGATAGCGGCGGCTCGCGCAGAAACGTCTCGGCCAACGCCAACGCCTTGTCCCGCCCGTGCTTTTTCGTCCAGCGCTTCATCAGCGGAGCGGGGATCGAGTAGGCATCTTCGGCCCATAGGTGGGGATGCTCGTCGGGGTCGCGGAAGATCGGGTGCTCGAAGCTCAGGTCACGATCGACCAGGTCGCAACGCGGGTCGTTCTGCTTGCCCTCGCGTCGAGCACGGATGACGTTGCGCAACACACCGTTCATCAACGGGCCCTTGGAAGACCCGCACGTTTCGCCGGCAGCCCCCACGGTGGACGATACCGCCGCGTGATCGGGAACGCGTTCGAGATAGAGTAGCTGAACGACGCCCAGGTGCAGGTGCGCCACCAGATCCGGCGAGGGTTGCTTGCGCGTGAAGTAACGCACGATGGCACGCAGGGTTCCGCGGTGACGCAACTCGGTTCCGACCAGCTGACGCACGAGCCCGCGATCACGCGGGTCGAGCTCGCGATCAGCGCACGCGCGATCGACCTCGCGCAGGGGAGCTGGGTTTCCGGAACGCAGACAGGACCAGGCGGCGACGCGCGGCATCAGGTTGTGGCCTCCAGGCCCAGTTGCACACCGGGTTCGATCCGGGCACCCCGTTGGAAGTCGCCGGCCGGCAAGGGGCGTTTGCCGGGGGCCTGGACCTCGTCCAGTGCGAGAGCACCGGATCCGCAGGCGACGACGAGAGCGTCGTCCCCATTGACAGCCGAGATGACCGTTCCCGGAGCAGCCTGAGAATCCGAAGGAACGACGTGTGCCCGCCACACTGAAAGCAGCTTGCCTTCCGGGCGCTGCGTGAACGCACCAGGCCACGGATTGAACGCGCGGACAGCTCTTTCCAGTTCGGTCGCGGACAGAGACCAGTCCAGTTGGCCGTCCTGTTTCTCGAGCTTCTTGCAGTGGGTGGCCGCGTCATGATCCTGGGGCACGAACACGGCCTCACCCCCCGCAAGCTGTTCGAGCGCCTCGAGACATAGCCCGCCGGAGAACTCGGCCAAGCGCAGCGTCATCTCACCGGCGGTCTCCCCTGCGATGATCGGCGCCTCGGCCGCGACGAGAATATCGCCTGCATCAAGTTCCATGGCAATCCTCTGAATCGTGACACCGGCCACGTCGTCTCCGGCGAGGATCGTCGCTGGGATCGGGGTCGCGCCGCGATGTCGCGGAAGCAAAGAGGGATGAACGTTCAAGGGGGCAATGCGCGGCAGGTCGAGAAACGACTGGCGCAGGAACTCACCATAGCTCGCGACGAGGATCACGTCGGGGGCCAGGGCTTCGAGCTGCGCATGAAACTCGGGGTCGCGTACGGAGCCAGGCTGGGCCACTTCGAGCCCGAGCTCGACCGCGCGTTCGGCGAGGGGCTGGGGGGCGGCCTTGCGACCGCGGCCCCGGGCACGCGCCGGCGGAGTCACGACGAGCGCCGGCGCGAAGGCCGAACCGGCCAGCCGCTCGAGAATCGGCGTGCCGAACGGCGGCGACCCGACGAAGCAGATCCGCACGTGGAATCCGGGACCGTGCTAGAGGCTGGCGTCGACGACCTTCTTCAGGTCATCATAGGACTGACTTCCCACCATCTGCTTGACGACTTCCCCGCCCTTGATGAGCAAGAAGGTCGGGATGGCGGTGACGCCGTACTTGGCCGGGACCTCGGGGTTGTCCTGGGTGTTGATCTTCAGGACCTTGATCTTCTCGCCGTATTCCTCGGCAAGCTTGTCCACGTAGGGACCCATGGCGCGGCACGGGGCACACCATTCGGCCCAGAAGTCCACGAAAACGGGGGTGTTGCTCTGCAGGACGGTGTTGTCCCACTGGGAATCGGTTACCTCGGCGGCTTGGCTCATATCGTTTCTTCGGCTGCAGGGATCGTAGATCTAGTCCGGGCGGAGATCATGGGCACGGAGGCGGATCTCTTCAAGCCTCGGGGGCCGGACCGGGCTCTTGGGCGAGAGATTCGGGTTCGGAAGTCGAATCCTCCGGCTCGGGAAATTCGAGGGTGGGCGCCTCCGCGGAGGCCGAGGATACGTCGGAGTTCTCGTCCTGGGGCGCGGACTCTTGCTCTTTGCCCTCCTCGAGCACCGGTTCGAGGAGCTCGTCGATCCGACCCCTGTTGTCCGGCCGCAGGGTGATTTCGAGCTGGCGCGTGCTCTCGTTCTGGGCGACGTCCACGACCTGGATCTTCACCAGCTCGAGCAGCGCGCAGAACGACCCGATCAGCGCCTCGCGCTTGGGGACATCCCCAAAGGAAGCCATGAGGTTGTCCAGCGAGCCCTCGTGGCCTGCCTTGAGCCGATCGACGACGTGCAGTACGTAGAAGCGCAGGGGCCGTGGGTCCGTGGCGACGTGGTGCGAAGTGTCCGCCAACGTCTCGCGCTTCAGCCGCGCAAAGGTCGTCGCCAGATCGAACGGCGTGAGCTCCGAGAGGTCGTACTCGCGCTCGACGGTGAAGGCTCCGGTCTCGGGGAAGAAACCGCGCTCGGCCTCGTTCTCGCGGATGCCCCAGAGCTCCTCGAGATCATCCGCGACTCCCTTGAAGCGGCGGTACTCGACCAGGCGTGTGATCAGCTCGTCGCGGGGATCGAGTTCTTCGTCGAGATCAACCTCTTCGGAAGGCAGGAGCGAGCGGCTCTTGATCGACATCAAGGTCGCCGCCATGACGAGGAAGTCGCCGGCGTACTCGACGTCAAGTCGATCGAGGTTCTCGATGTAGGCCAGGTATCCGCCGAGAATCTTCGAGATCTCGATCTCGATGATGTCGACCTCCTGCTCGCGTACGAGGTGCAGGAGCAGGTCCAGCGGGCCCTGGAAGACGCGCGAGAGCTGGACGGTGTAGTCGGGTCTTACCACAAGCCCCCCAATTCGACGATGAACTTCACCCACTGATACATGGCGGACATCATGTTCCCCAACAGGACCTGACCTGGCGGGAAAAAGAACACAAAGCCAAGAACAAGGAGAAGACCGAAGGACTCGAGCCTTTGAAAGGCGGGCCGTATGTTCTCCGGCAAGAGCCAGGCCATCACGCGCGAGCCGTCGAGCGGAGGGATGGGAAGCATGTTGAACGCGGCCAGCAAGAGGTTGAGGTACAGCCCCTTCTTAAGGATATCGAACCCCATGTCGTTCATGGAGTAGATGCCGTTTTCCACCACGAGCTTCATCGCCAGTGCGATGCCAATGGCTATCAAAAAGTTGGAAATCGGTCCCGCCAGGGCAACCAAGGCCATGTCCCGATAGGGGCGGCGTAGATTGTAGAAGTTGACGGGAACAGGCTTCGCGCCGCCGAAGGGAAACCCGATCGTGTAGAAGCACATCAACGGCAGGATGATGGTCATGAACAGATCGATGTGCGCGATCGGGTTCACCGTGATCCGTCCCAGATCCCTTGCTGTCGGGTCTCCACACTTGAGTGCAACCCAGCCGTGAGCCGCCTCGTGGATGCCGAGGGACAGAATGAGAATGACGATCGCTCCCACGATCACGGGGACCGGGGTGTCGATCGCGACCATCAGAGGCGCGAATGAGAAGATTGGGGGCTCCTTTGGAACGAGGGCGGGGTTTATATCACCCCGCCCTGGTTGGATCATCCACGGTAGACCCCGGGAGAGGCTGTTTCGCCTATCAAGTAGGACTTTCCATCGCTTCCTTCCCTCTCCTTGAAGGCCCCTACGCGACCCCTACAATCCGTGGCTTCGGCCGACCTGAAACTCGCCGGACTCTGAAATGAAGAAGTCGAGCGGCGCAAAGCGCCCCGAACGTCCCCCCGAGGCCACAGGGCCCCACGGAGACAGGAAACCCTCCGGGGCAAAAAAGGGGGCCCCGGGACTGATGCTCAACAACAAGGATCGCTGCGAGGCCGCGGCCGATGTCCTGCGCATCGAGGCGCGGACGATCGAGGGCTTGATTCAGCACCTCGGAAAGGCCTTTGACGAGGCCGTGGGGCTCATTTTGGCCTGTGAGGGGACCGTGATCCTGACCGGCATGGGCAAGGCTGGGCTCGTGGGGGCCAAGATCTCGGCCACGATGGCCTCGACGGGCACTCCCTCGATCGCCCTGCACCCGACCGAGGCCATGCACGGCGATCTGGGCCGAATCCGACCCGACGACGTGGTCTGCGTGCTTTCCAACTCGGGAGAAACGGCTGAAATCACGGCCCTTTTGCCGCATATTCGGCGCATCGGCGCCTGCGTGATCGCCATGACCGCGGCTCCGGATTCCTCCCTCGGGCGCTTCGCGGATTGCGTGCTCGAGCTGGGCCAGGTGGATGAAGCCTGCCCGATGGGCCTGGCCCCCACCGCCAGCACCTCGGCCATGATGGCCCTGGGGGATGCTCTGGCCATGGTCGTTCTGGGCGAGCGCGACTTCGACCGCGAAGACTACGCCCGCTATCACCCCAAGGGCTCCCTGGGTAGGCGCCTGATGAAGGTCTCCCAGATCATGCGCACGGGCCGGGCCCTACCCCTGGTGGAGCTGGGCGCGACGGTCCTCGACGTGGTGCTCGCGAACAAGAAGACCGAAGGCCGCCCCGGTGCGGCTCTGGTCCTCGACGAAGCGGGCCTCCTGTGCGGCATTTTCACGGACGGCGATCTGCGGCGTCTGCTCGAGAAGGGCGACCCGTCGCGGCTGAAGGACGCGGTGGAGAACTACATGGGCAAGGACCCGATCACGATCTCACCCGATCTTCTCGTCGAGGATGCCGAACGAATCCTACGCCAGCACAAGATCGACCAGCTCGCGGTCGTGGACGACGGGGGCAGGGTCTGCGGATTGATCGACGTCCAGGACCTGCTCGAGACCCATCTTTCGTGAGGAAACTCCTCGCCTTCGTCCTGCTATTCGGCGGAGGCATCTTCGTCCTTTGGCGCATCGAGCAGCGCTCGACGAGCGGTGCCCTTCCGCCGCTAACGAACACGGGTGGTGGAACGCTTCTATCGACCGACAGCCCCTCCGAGCCAGGAATCCTCCTGGACGGGGGGAGCACCCTGATTCTTTATTCGAAGGGCGAGGGTCGTAGTCAACTGAACCGGACCGTCTTGCGCATTGTCAGCCAAGACAGCCGCACCGAGGACAACGCAGACATCCTGGTTGAAGCCCAGGGCGAGCTCTTCGACCCCGATGCCGAGGGCGAATCGAAGCAGGCGGACATACTGGCCGACAGCGCCGTGTTGACACGGGAAACCACGGACAACATTCGCGAGCACCGCTACGAGAATCGCATACAGCTGCACGGCTTGAAGGCCACCTTCTTGCGCAATGTGTTTCTCGCACCGTTGACGTTCGAAGCCCCCGGGGCCGTTCTGGATGCGCTCGATCCGCGCAGGCGGCGCATGGAGTCCGATCACGCCTTCACCTTGAGCTCGCCACGCTTGGATGGCGGTGGCGTGGGCATCGTCATGCACCTCGACAACGACTTGCTCGAGATAAGGGACAGGGGTTGGATCGTCTTTCATGGCACCCCGCAGCCGGACAAGGAGGCGCCGTACTCCGCGCGCTTCTCATCGGAAGATCGCGGTGCGCTGCAGCTGCGCACCCAGCCCGGACCCGAACCGCGCGTCTTCGTCGCGCAGGCCTGGGACGGTGCGCAACTGGATGTCACGGGTCACCGGCCAGCGAGGCTTACGGCGAAGGAAACCACGATTCGCGCCAGCGAGCACGGCGGCGATGGGACGTTCACTCTCGATGATCTCGATGCGTCGGGAAGCGTCTACGTCGACCTGGATGGCAACATCTTCCAGGGCGAGTCCTCATCGATTCGCTTCGACGCCGAAGGTGCTCCTCAACATGCGTCTCTGCGCGGCCTTCCACGCGCGGTGTTTCCCCTACAGGCCAACGAACTGGCCCGCGCCTTCGCCGAGAAGCAGGGCGCGCCTTTGGATTCGCTGCGCGTCGATATCACCGGTTCGGATACGCTCGATGTTCGCTGGGAGGATGGTTATCACGTCACGCTGGTCGGTCCGACGACGCTTGTTGCAACCGGGCTGACCGTGCGGGCAGCCCAGGGCTTGACGGGCTTTCGTTCCGCGGACGGCCGCGCGGCACACTTCAGCGCCAAGGGCGGCGTCGTTCTCGAAACGGATCGTGGAACGCTCGAAACAGCCGAACTCGAGATCGAGCTGGAGCCGGACGCCGCGGGCCAGATGCGTTTCCGGGGAACGGCGTCGCACGGCGCTCGGATCATCGGGACGCTAGCGGACGGCCGCCCTTTCACGACGACCACTCCCGAATCCATGATCGTCGCGGGCACGCAGGAAAATTGGACGGTCCAGGAAGGGACCCAGATCGAGGTCTCGGTCGGCGAACCCGAGGGCTTCTTCGCGCGGGCAGACCGGGTCGAGAACGTCGACCTGCAAAACCTGTCGCTGTCGGCCTTCGGCAACGTTCACTACCGTTCCTCGGCGGCGAATCGAAGCTATCAGCTCGACACGGATGAACTGCGGGTCGCCGGGGAAGAGATCGAAAACGAAGATGGCAAGGTCGAGCTGCGCTACATCGTCGAAGCCACGGGCAACGTCAATGGCACGCAGGGCACGGCCGAGCGCCCCAACGTGATTCGTTGTGATCACCTGCGCGCGATCCACACGGAAACACGTGGTACGGATCCGCTGTTGTCTTCGTCGGAGCTCGATGTCTCGGGGAACGTCGATGCATCGATCTACTTCAAGGGCGAACGTATC
>Ga0255048_10002469_pt1 | contig 11744 bp, 9 predicted proteins | sample JV7_2_2_MG_FD_183619 | JGI IMG/M metagenome (GOLD analysis project Ga0255048, IMG submission 183619) | Seawater microbial communities from Jervis Inlet, British Columbia, Canada - JV7_2_2 | ecosystem: Environmental > Aquatic > Marine > Inlet | place: Canada: British Columbia | collected 2016-10-06
ATTCAGTATTTCAGTGCGTGAGTTGCGGGATTGAAGCGTTGCGAAGTGGTTTCAGGTTCTCGTGTGGTCGGTGCTTTAGGTCATGGGTTCGAGTCCCATCGCCAGCTCCAATCAACAACCGGAGACCCGAAGACCACCCCGTGAGGTCTGTCCTTGGAATCTCAGATGGCACTATGCCGTGGTTCGGTGCAGTCGGGGCTACTATTGCCTCACGATGGGGGATAGAGACTTCGGTACCATTGTTCGCCGAGTAGGGATCTTTGCTTGGTCCATGATCGGCCTGATGCTGCTTGTCGTGGCGGCCTTCTACGTGTTGGTCGAGGCACGGGTGATTCTCGCTCCGCTCCTCCTCGGCGTCGTGATCATCTTCATTCTCAACCCGCTCGTCAGCTGGCTCTCTGTCAGGGGTGTTCCTCGACTTCTCGGCGCGATTATGGGCTTTGTCGTGTTCTTCTCCGGCCTCGCCCTGCTGATCGTTGTCATCTTTCCCGACATGAGGGTGCAGGCGGAGGCCTTCATCGACACCTTCCCAACGTTGTATGACCAAACCACGTCAGATCTCGAAGGCATCATCGAATCGATGGGGTTCGAGAGCATTGCCATCATCGATTACAGCGAGCTGCTCGACTACATCAATGATCCCGAGAATCGCAACACGTTGATGTCGTTGCTGTTCGACCAGCTCGGAACCGTGACGTCAAGCATCTTTGAGTTCATCCTCATCTTCCTTGTCGGGCCCGTGCTTGCCTTCTACTTCCTCATTGACCTGCCGTCGGTTCAACAGCGGCTCGTTGACGTGTTTCCCTCGAAGGACCGTCCCGAGGCAGCCTATGTTGGACGTCAACTGAATACAGCGATCGGTGGGTTCCTGAGGGGCCAACTCGTTGTGGCTGTGGTCGTCGGGGTGATGCTCTCATTCGGATACTGGGTCATCGGGCTCGAATTCTGGCTTCTCATCGGCCTCGTCGGCGGCTTGCTCAACATTGTCCCGTTCCTCGGCCCATGGGTCGGAGGCTTCCTTGGCGTCCTCGTCGCGATAACCACTGCCGACGTGCCCACGGCGATTTGGGCCGTAGTTGTCGCCGTCATCGTGCAACAGATCGACAACAATTTCGTATCCCCGTCCGTGCTGAGGGCGACGGTGAGGCTGCATCCTGCCGTGACACTGCTCTCTCTCGTGCTTGGCGGCGCCCTCGCCGGTGTTTGGGGAGTCATCGTTGCCGTGCCGTTGGTTGCGTCGATCAAGATCCTCCTCGGTCATTGGTGGAGGACTCGCGTGCTCGGTCAGACGTGGGAAGAGGCAACCGAGGCCATGTTCGAGGAGCCGGAGCCATCGCGATTACGCCGGACGATGGAACAGCCAATCATCGAGGTCGATCTTCCAGAGGAAGCGGATCACGGGGACGAGCCAGACTGACGTGGTGGTCTACGACTTGATCGTGGCGGCCGTAGTCGTCGCTCTGGTGATACGCGGCTGGACACGCGGAGCTCTTCGTGAAGCTCTTGAGCTTGGGGTGCTGCTGGTCGGCACGTTTCTCGTGTTTCGCCTGTCACCGGTGCTCGGGTCGATCATCGCCGGCATGGCCAATGTGCCGTATGAGGTTGCGCGGATAGGAGCTGGCGTACTGCTGTTCTTCGTGCTGGTGGTGGGAGGTGCCTTCGTTGCTCGGTTGTTGGCCACGGTGCTCAAGCTCGTTCCGGGAGCAACCATGCTGAACCGGCTCGGTGGCGCTGTCGTCGGCGGCGGGTATGCGATACTCGTGGTTGTTCTCGGTACAACGCTTGTGTCCGCTGCGCCGCTCTCTGACGAACTCAGAGCGTCCACAAACGAGGCCGTTGGAGCATCCGCTATTGGCAGCCGGATCATCGAGCCCGGTGGGACCATCCAGCAAACCGTCGCGTCGGTGAGTGGGGAGCGGGTGTTCTCAACGGTCATCGCACTCCAGGAGTCTGTTGGCGCTCGACTCGCAGCCGGAACGATCCCAATCCCTCTTCCTGATGTCGGCGATGCGACGCTGCCGCCGTCGCAAGTGGCTGCCCAAGAGGTGTTCGACGCCTTGAACCGTTCGAGAATCGACGATGGAGTTGACCCCGTCGCATGGTCGGCTGATCTCGCAGTTGTCGCGGTCACGAGATCGGGAGGGGTCTACCGATCGGGTGTGCTCGCGCTTGACGACGAATTGGCATCTTCGTTGGCTGCACAAGGTGTGCCCGGCACAATCAACACCGAAATGGTCGTGCTCGCGGCGTCCACGCACGGGGTCGTCGAAGCGTTCACGGGTGCGTCGGCGTATCGGAGCGCCTTGCTGGATCGGCAGTACCACAAGGCTGGCGTCGGCGTCATCGACGGACCGTATGGCCTGCTCTCGGTAGTGGTCCTAAGCGGCTGAACGGCCGTTGACGTCCAGCGCCGATCAGTCCTCGTTGTCCGCCGTGTCCGAGTGGTCCTCTTGGGCCCCGTCATCCGCGTTGTCTTGATCCGTGACTTCTTCTGATGGCTCAACTGTGGGTTCTTCTTCCGAGTCGTCCGGGCTGATGTCCTCGTCATCGCCCTCATCGGGTGCTGGCTCAGACTCCTCGGATGCCACAGTGCTTGATGCGCGTTCTTCGGCCTGAGTGTGTTCCACTGCTGCAGCGGCCACAGCCTGCTCGGAGTTCCTCTTCGACATCATCACCGCAGCGACCGCCGCGGCAATCCCAACAATCAACACTCCGCCCACGACGAACCAAATCCAGCCTGCCGGTGAACTGCCGAAGTCCGATGTTGCGAGGATTTCCTTCGTGCCGCTGAGTGGAAGGTCCCACACGAGAGTTCCGTCGCCACGCACCTCGTCTGCGTTGTGTACGGTCACCGTGCCTGGCATCGTGACGACGACCTGAGCGGAGAAGATGTCTCCTGTGATCTCAGATGGGTCGATCGGGAGGTCGTCGCCGCCGAGGTCGCCGAGACCGGATGAGTCGACCTTCGCTGCGAGCGTGGCGGAGGACTCATCAAACTCGTAGGAGAACTCAGAGAACGTCTGACCATCAAGACCATCGAAGTCGAACGTCGAAAGATCGGCAATGGTTGTCTTGACCCCAAAGTACGACATGTCGCCATCGACACGCTGGATCGGTTCGGTGCCTTCGCCCCCAAGATCGGGCAGATCACCGAGGATGTCGGTCGGATCTCCGCCACCCTGTCCAACGAGGTCGAGCATCTCCTCATCGAATCCGACTTCAGCAGCAACCGTTGCCGATCCGTCCTCGTTGATGTCGAGAATGATGTTCGACTCGATCCGGCAGGCTGAGAGAAGCAGCGCGAGACCGAGGAACGCGAGAACGTATTTGCGCATGGAGTCACCTTGTGTCGTGTGGCTCGATGGTAGGCGTCGATTGTCGACATGTGGGTGCGATATGGTTCGGCCATGACCGACAACCCAGGGATACGGCAGGCTCTTGTGGAGGCCTATCCACAGTACGTAGCGAGATTGATGGTTGATCGCGGTATCGAGATCGACCCAACGGTCGCCGATGGAATAGTGATTGGCACCGAGACGCTTGACCAGCTCTTGGCGACGCTCGAGTCGCGTCCTCCCGGATTGGAACAACACAGCCCCCTTGAGTTGTTCAGGGAGGCGCTTCGGCCCGTTGGCGACGCTTTGGACGCCGCCGGCGTCGAACCTCCGCCGGCCGATGACAATCAGCGGACTCTCCTGCCGTGGGATCGATACGCGCTGTCGCCCGGGTCTGCTCGTCAGATAGGCGAGGGAGCCAACGAAGCCCATCTTCGGTGGGGGATTGCGAAGGCTCAGGCTCACGCCGTGCGGCCCACCGCAGGCTTGCGATGTTCGGATCAGGATGCTCCGCGGATTCTCGAGCAGTTGAACGAGATGGGGTATCGCGTGATTCGGTTACCGTCGGATGAGCCGGTGTCGGTGGTTCTCGTCGACATCCGAGAGGCAGGAGTCGACCAGATCGTCGCTCCAGCAGCGTCAGCTGGAGGTCACGTGGTGGTGTTCGGTGACGACCCCAACGACTTCGAGGTGGGCCGGTTCAAGGCTCTCGGTGCGAGCGCAGTCGTGGTCAAACGTGACGTCATTGACGACTTGGCGAGTTGGCTGCCGTCGATCGTCTAGTCAGGCGTTATCCGCGAGAGAACAGTCGCCGCAGGACGAACAACGCCACCGCTAGTCCAGCGCCGAAGGCAGCTGCGTTGCGTGCGTCGACCTTCACGTCGGGTTGCCCCTCGATCGCGCCGGCGAAGAGCACCCCAATCACGCTTCCATCGCCCTGGATCGTGTCGGCAACAGCAACGCCGACCGCGGAGTCGTTCACAACCAGAGAGTCGGTTGCGATGAATCCTGCTCCCGAGTTGTCGAGTTGAGCCTCGTCAGCCCTCACGGCCATTACTCCACCCTGAGTGATCGAAACATGCTTCGCCTCGACCTGCTGGATTCCGCCCTGAGTGACCGTGACGGTGTCAGCGTTCACGAACGCAGCTCCTGCTTGGTTGATCTCAACAACTTCTGCGGTGACTTCGTCGATGATCTCGATCTCGGTGGGTTCGTCAGATGCCATGGCTACTCCGGCCTCGCTTGCTGTGAACGCTAGTCACCCAGCGTGAGCTTGGGTTCGCCTTTCGGCGCGGCACGGGTTCCGCCCGCCGAATCTCACAGACTCCTTGAGACGATGCACACGCTTGGATCGTCGTCGGAGATCTGGCTGCGGAATCCCATCGACTTCACCATCTGGAGCATCCTGTGGTTCTCCGTCAGCACTTCACCCTCCATCGTGTCAAGTCCCCGCGAGCGGGCGACCTCCATCAGCCGGTTGAGCATTCGCTGTCCGACGCCGCGGCCCTGAAGCTCGTCGGAGATCACGAGCGCAAACTCACAGCTGTTGTTGTCGGGATTGGTGATGTACCGCACGACACCGTGCTCGACCTCGTGCCCGTCCTCGTGCGTTACGGCAATGAATGCCATTTCGCGGTCGTAATCGATCTGGGTGAACCGCGCGAGCATCTCGGGTGTGAGCTCATCAAGTGCGTACATGAATCTGAAGAACTTGGCCTCATCCGACAGGTTCCGAATGAACTCCGCCTCGATCTCAGCGTCTTCGGGTCGGATTGGTCGAATCGTGACGTCCGTGCCGTCAGGAAGCTGGAAGTGCGTCTCCAAATCTGACGGATATGGGTGGATGGCCATGTGGTTGTATGGATCGGTCGACGGTCTTGGAAGGCCGACCACAATTCGTGCATCGACAGCAATCAATCCGTTCTCGTCCAGGATCAACGGATTGATGTCCATCTCCTGAAGCCACGGGAGCTCGCATGCCATATTCGACACTCGCAACAACACGTCGACGAGCGCGTCGACGTTCACCGCCGGCAGATTCCTGAACTGTCCGAGCATGGTCGCGATCTTCGTTCGTGAGATCAACTCCTTGGCGAGGCGATCGTTGAGCGGCGGGAGAGCAACAGCAACGTCCTTCATCACCTCGACCCGTGTGCCGCCTGCACCGAACGAAATCTCTGGTCCGAACACCGGATCGGCCAGTACTCCGATCATCACCTCACGACCAGTAGGAGTGCGGCGCATCTGCTCGACCGTCACACCCAGGAGATCTGCGTCGGGGCGCACGCTGCGGACCCGATCCATCAGCCCGTGGTATGCGCCACGAACATCGGCGGCGCTCGAGATATCGAGCATGACACCGCCAACGTCTGACTTGTGAGAGATGTCTTCCGAGTAGATTTTCATCGCCACAGGGAAGCCCATCGATACAGCCAGAACGAGAGCTTCCTCCGCCGAGCGAGCGATTCCGTTGCGGACGGTCGGGATTCCAAACGCTTCCAGTAGTGCGATCGACTCGGGTTCTGTGAGCACGTTGCGTTTCTCGTTCAGCGCGCTCTCGATGATCAACCGAGCGGCCTCCGTGTTTGGCTCCTCGTGATCAAGCGGCAGTCGCGCCGGCGTCTGGAGCAGCAACTCCTGGTTTGCCTTGTACGAGGCGAGATAGTGAAAGGCGTCCACAGCAGCCTCGGGAGTGTTGAAGGTGGGGATCTTTGCAGCGCGGAACGCCCTGCGGGCTGGGTCGACCTGGGGACCTCCCATCCACGAGGTGATGATTGGCTTCGAACTGTGTTCCGCCGCATCGATCACGGCTTCTGCGACGTCAAGGGGTCGGGTCATGGCCTGAGGAGTGAGAATGACGAGTACACCGTCGACGTCCGGATCCTTCAAGCAGATGTCGACTGCATCCTTGTAGCGCTCCGGCGGCGCGTCGCCAATGATGTCGACCGGATTCGCACGGGACCAGGTCGCTGGAAGCGATTGATCCAGCTCATCGATCGTCTCTTTGCTCAACTCCGTCAAGTGGAGGCCGACCTCAGGTACATGGTCTGCCGCGAGCACTGCGGGCCCACCACCATTTGTCACGATGGCGATTCGATCTCCACTGCTGCCGTAGCGTGACGAGAGGGTGCTGGCTGCTGCGAAGACCTGACTGATCGTCTCGACTCGTACGACGCCGGACCGGATGAGGGCTGCGGAGAATGCTTCGTCGCCTCCCACGAGGGCTCCCGTGTGTGACATCGAGGCCGCGGCGCCCTCGGATCGGCGTCCGGCCTTGATGACGATCACCGGCTTCGCCCTCGCTGCTGCACGGAGTCCGCTCATGAAACCGCGGGCGTCCTGCAGTCCTTCGATGTACAAGATGATGCTTCGCGTCTGGGGATCAGAGGCGAGATAGTCGAGGATGTCGCCAAAGTCGACATCGGCTGCAATACCAGTGGAGACGACGGCGGAAAACCCGACATCGCGATTCTCCGCCCAGTCAAGCATCGCTGTGCACAGTGCTCCGGACTGCGATACGAGTGCAACGCCACCCCGAGTGGCTCTGTTGTTGCCGAAGGTTGCGTTCAATCCGATGCTTGGGCGCATCAGCCCGAGGCAGTTCGGACCCAGGAAGCGAATCCCGTACGATCGTGCGAGGTCTCTGACCTTCGTCTCCAGGGCTTGGCCGGCTCCACCGACCTCGCGGAAGCCTGCCGACAGGATGATCATTGATGTGACGCCGTGGTTCCCGCAGTCCTCGACGATCGCTGGAACGGTTGATGCAGGGGTAGCCACGACGACGAGGTCGATCGGCCGGTCGATCGACTCGAGATTGGGGTATGCCTTGCGGCCCTGGACCTCGTCGCGTTTCGGATTGATGCCGTAGATCTCGCCGTTGAAGTCTCCGTTGAGGAGATTGCCATAGACGATCTGACCGACGGAATCGGTACGATCGCTTGCACCGAACATGGCGACCGATTTTGGCGCGAAGAGTGAGTTGAGATAGTGCGGGCGCATGAGGATTATTGCTCCTTCGTTCGGACCAACCACGCGTCGTGATCCGTGCTCCATAGGGTAGATCAGCCCGCTTGCCACACTGAATCGAGTCGATGGCAAAGATCAGGGGCAGCGCAATACTGTCCCGATGGCCATCATCGATTCGCGTCGCCGCGCAGCATTCACGGGTCTGTTGTTCTCGACAATGGGCGTCGGGACGTTCGTCGCCCTCTCGCTCGGGATCCTCGCAGTTGTCTTCATCGAAGATCTTGGGATCACGAGGGCGCAACTTGGGCTCGTCTTCGCAGCGAACACGATCGGTGCCGCCGTGCTCTCTCCACTCGTTGGCCGTGTGACGGATCGGATAGGCGGTCGGGCAGCTCTCGCGATAGTCGCGTTCTCTGGCGCTGCTGCCTTTCTGCTGCTGGGCATCGCGGAGTCGCTCGGTGTGCTTGTTGCCGGATCCCTTGGTGGCGCAATTGCCCAGGCAGGGGCGAACCCTGCAACGAACAAGCTCATCGCCGAGGATCTTCCGCTCGGATCGCAGGGGGTCGTCACAGGAATCAAGCAGTCAGGTGTGCAAGCCTTCGTTTTTGTCGGCGGCATGACCATCCCTGCGATGGCATTGGCATGGGGCAGATCGAGCGCGTATTTCGTGTTGGCTTCGTTTGCCGTATCGCTGGGCATGTTCGCGCTCTGGTTGCTGCCGCGCTCCCCGAAGACGGGCGCATCCTCGGAGACTCATCGGAAGGGACGACTCCCGTCGGCCATTTGGTGGATCACTGGATACGGCTTCCTGCTCGGGTTCAGTGGATCAGCGACGGTTCTCTATGCACTGTTCACAACCGAGAGCCTCGGCCAATCGATTGTCGCGGGCGGTGCGGTGACGGCGGCGGTTGGCCTCGTAGCGATGCCAGCGAGGATTCTGTGGGCACGGCATGCGGAGATACACAACGCCTATCGGTCGTCTCTAGCGATCATCGCCCTCTTCGGTGTGGCGGCGTCGCTACTGTTGTTGACCGCCGGGAGTGGTCCTTGGTGGCTCATCTGGGTCGCGGCCCTGATGACCGGGATCGGGCCATCATCGTGGAATTCCGTCGGCATGTTGGGACTGATCGTCTTCGCTGGACCAGCAAAGGCCGGGCGTGCTTCGGGTGTTGTTCTCTCCGGGTTCCTTGTGGGACTCGGTCTCGGACCGCCCATATTTGGCTGGATCGTCGACGCCACGGGTGACTACACATCCGTGTGGATTGCATCGATGGTCACAGCGCTGCTCGGACTCGTCACGATGCTTGTTTGGTCCCCCAAGAGTCAACCCTTGCACGACCAAGAACCGCGTACGCTGGGTACGCGTTGAACTGCTGCGGAGGCGCGGACTACAGGGGAATGCCGTTGCGGAGCCAGGCCCAACCGAAGGGGGCAAGCGAGACGGCCTCGCCGTTGTTGTGCACGGTCTTTGACTCGTCGGTGAAGTTTGCGAGCACGGTGATGTCGCCTCGCTCGAATACGAGCACGCCCTTGTCTCGCACGTCGAGCGGCACAAACGTCGCCGTCCCCATCTCAGGCGGTCGTGACGCAATGAGGGTTCGCATCCAGTTGAGCAGCGAACTCTCATCGATCTGTTGGTCGGCAACATTCACAGCTGCGGGCCCGTGGTCAAGGTCCCGGATCACAGGGAGATAGAAGTCTTCGGGATCGGCCGATGACCAACCGCTCGACAGCGTGCGATCCCACTGCATTGGTGTGCGCACTCCGTCGCGATCATCGAGGCCGATGTTGTCCCCCATGCCGATCTCGTCCCCGTAGTAGATGATCGGGGAACCCGGCAGACTCATGAGGACGGCATTGAGCAGCTCGATCTTTCGCCTGTCGTTGCCTAGGAGGGGGGCAAGTCGCCTTCTGATGCCGACGTTCTTACGCATCGCAGGATCCGGTGCGTATTCACGATTGAGCACCTCCCGTTCGCCCGCTGTGACCATCTCGAGGGTCAGTTCGTCGTGATTCCGTAGGAACATCGCCCACTGCGTGCCGTCTGGGATCTCAGGCGTTTCCCTGAGCGTCTCCATGATCGGCGTTGCATCTCCTGTGGCGAGGGCGAGGAACAAGCGCGGCATCACGGGGAAGTGATATGCCATGTGGCACTCGTCTCCGTCACCGAAGTAGGGGAGGAGATCCTGTGGCCATTGGTTCGCCTCGGCGAGCAGCATCGCGTTCGGGTAGTCCACTTCGACCTCGGTGCGGACCCGCTTCAGGAACTCATGTGTTGTCGAGAGGTTTTCGCAGTTGGTGCCGTGCTCCTCAAACAGATAGGGCACTGCATCGAGACGTAATCCGTCGAAGCCGAGTTCAAGCCAGAAGTGGATTGCATCGATCACGGCCCGTTGCACGTCAGGGTTTTCGAAGTTGAGATCAGGCTGGTGATCGAAGAATCGATGCCAGTAGTACTGCCCTGCAGTGTCGTCCCACGTCCAATTCGAGTCCTGTGTGTCGATAAATATGACCCTGGCGTCGTCGTAGCGCTCCTTGGAATCCGACCAGACGTACCAATCCCGCTTTGCGGAATCCGGCAGGCGCGATTCCTGGAACCACGGGTGTTCGTCCGATGTGTGGTTCACGACGAAGTCGGTGATGACATGCATCCCTCTTCGGTGCGCTTCCTCAAGCAATCGTCTGACATCGTTGATGGTTCCGTAGTCGTCACGGATGCCTGTGAGGTCTGTCACGTCGTATCCGCCATCACGCATGGGTGACGGAAGTATGGGCAGCATCCAGATGGCGGTGATGCCGAGCCATTCGAGGTAGTCGAGCCGTTCGGTCAGGCCCTTGATGTCACCAAAGCCGTCGGCGTTGCTGTCCTGAAACGAATGGACAGCAACCTCATAGAAGATCGCCGAGCGATACCACGGCGACGACTGCAATTCAGATGTCATGTCCGCTCCGGCGTCGCGTGTACCAAACGCTAGCCACGCGGCGCCGCATCCGTTTCGCTCCGTGCGTCAATGAACCGCAACCAGTTGCGCAATTCGAGCTCTCGAATGTGGGGATCGATGATGTCATCGCCAATGCTCAGTTCATCCCTGAGGTCATCTGAATCAGGGTTGTCATGGAGCTCGATCATCTTGGCCGCGTACGCTGCGACCGAGGCTTCGTCAGGGAAGTGACCCTCCTTGACCAGCGCGGTAGCTCTTGCAGCGATCAACCGACCCATCTCGTACAGGTTGTACTCGGGGTGATATTGCGTGCTCCAGAAGGACGCTTCGCCGCTATCTATGATCGCGGCTTGTATGCGTGTGTGCTCGTTGGTGGCGAGGAGTGGAGTGCCTTCAGGGAGTCGCGTGACTTCGTCCAGATGCATGATGAAGCCATCGAATACGGCTGGTTTGCCAGCATGTAGCGGTGATTCGTGTGCGGCGTCTGTCAGTTCGATTCCGCGGGCGATGCCCCATTCGCGTCCGCGGGGGTTCACCGCAACTTCGCCACCTGCGATCAGAGACGCCATCTGGATGCCCCAGCAGCTTCCCCAGCTCGCTGCGCCGTTGTCCATGAGCGATGTCGCGAACGCGATCTGTGAGGCGACCCGTGGATCATCGGTGTGATACACGGTGAGGTCCGATCCCGTCCAGATGAACCCGTCGAAGTCCTCGACAGACGTGTCAGGCGGCAGTGAGAAGTCAGGATCGGCGACGTAGATGATCTCTGTGGTCGCGTTCGGGGCTTCTCTGGCAAGGAAGTCCTTGAACATGTCGTGCGGGTGGCCAACTCCCGATCGATCGAAGTTCTCGCGACTGGCAGCCGGGTAGCAGTTGACGATGCAGAATCGGTGCGACGCCATGGTTGTCGGTGCCATCGTGCTCCTCTTTGACGGAAGTCGGTGATGAGTGTTGTGATGCCCGGGTCTGCGAGCAAGAACAGATCGGTCAGGTTGGTCACAGTGTAGGGATTGACCTCGATGCCCCGGCACAACGCGAAGGTCACCCGGGTCCGTGTGCGAGCTGCAGCGTGTCAGACATGTCTCGCGGTTCACTGTGATCTCGACCCCATCGATTACGTCAACTGCCCCGGTTCCTATTGTGGGTTCGTGAGCACCAGACACGATCTATCACATAACAACCGGACTGACCGCCCGAACCTTGTTGACTGGCATGGCGTTGGAGATGCGATTGCCATCACCACCTCACGGGTATCTGCCCCTATCGAAGGCATGCACAGAGCGGTTGCGGAACGATGGGTTGGAGTGGTTGGACAAGAGGCCGATCGCGAGCGCCGCTTGGTCGACGGACTGATCGCCTCGATCTACAGAACCGTTCGCATTGGAGGATCCACTGTCGGGTCTGCTGTCTCGACAGCGTCGGAAGCGGCGAGTGACCATGTCACGTTGCCGCCCGTCTGGGAGACAGCGAAGGGCAGATACGTTCAATCGATATTCAACGG